>FYBJ01000290.1_pt1 | contig 11119 bp, 11 predicted proteins | sample 1134611 | NCBI WGS metagenome assembly FYBJ01 (sample SAMEA104116008, study PRJEB20421) | marine metagenome | isolation source: marine | reverse complement strand
CGCCGGCACACAGCAGGAGGCGGCCGCCGGGTCCGATGTTGGCAGCAACATCAACTGGGATGCGGTGGACGCTACCGATCTGACCTTGTTCTATCCGGGTCAGGCCAGCTTTGAGTTTGTGCAGAACGGCAAACAGCACGGCGGCGCCCGTCCGCTGACCAAGGGCGGCGACGCCTGCTCGACCTGTCACGCCAAGGAGCTGGAAACCATCGGCAACAAGATCGTGGCGGGCACTGAAAATACCGAGCCCACGCCAATCCCGGGCAAACCCGGCATCATCGGCGCCACGCTTCAGGCGGCCCATGACAGTGATAATGTCTATTTCCGCATTCAGTTTGATGGCGCCAGCCACGCGCCGGTGCCGTTTGTCGAAGGTGGCAAAATGGATCCGGACAACGAGATCAAGGTGGCCATGATGATCACCGGAACCGGGATCGAACTGGGTGATCAGGTTGGCTGCTGGGCAACATGTCATGCCGACAATACCTATATGCCGTTCGATCCGGGGGCCGATGCCATCGCCGCCGCGACCGATGTTGCTGCTCAGCTCCAGGCCGAAGGGACAATCACCAAGTACCTGAGCGAAAGCCGAACAGAGATCGAGATCAAGGGCCGGCGCGGCGCGGCTCAGGGCGGCTGGGACAAGCTGAAGCCAGCCGACGAGATCGAGCAGTATCTCAACGACGGCACTTACATGGACCTGATGCGCGTTTATGCCGACGGGTCGGCGACCAACGGCTATCTCCTTGATCGCCGGGTCGAAAACGGCGGCGAAATCAGCGCCTCGGCCAGCAAGGATGCCGCCGGCACCTGGACGGTTGTCTTCTCTCGCCCGCTTAACACCGGCGCTCAGGGGGATATCCCGCTGGAACCGGGCAAGACCTATACCGTCGGCTTCGCCATCCACGATGACTTTGCTGCGGCGCGGTTCCACCATGTCACGCTCAACACGACGCTGGCGCTGGACAATGCCGAGGCTCAGATCAACGTGATCGGCCAGTAAACCAAACAGAACGGCCGGGACATGTCCCGGCCGTTCCTTCTTTTGGCAAGGAGTGGACCCATGCGAATGACAAAAACTCTTCCAATCGCCCTTCTGTCCTTGGCGGCAGCCTTTCCCGCTTTTGCGGATGAAGACGACAAGACCGCGCTGTGCGCCGAGGCCGAAGAGCGGTATGTGGACATCTTCGGCGCGCCGTCCTCCGAGGCCGAAGGCGTGGTTGTCGTGACCATGTACAAATACAGTTTCTGCCCCGCCGAGGTGACGGTGAAGCCGGGTACAACCGTGCGTTGGGTCAATGTCGACAAACGGACCAGCCACAGCGTGCTTTCACCCGATGCCGGAATGCCTGAATCCGAACGCGCCTTCCCCGAAGATGCTGTCGAATTCACCTTCCTCGAACCGGTCGATGCCCAAACCCTGTGTGGCCCGCATTGGGAAACCCGAAACATGATCGGCATGGTTCGCGTTCAGGATTAAACCTCTATTTGTAATAGATATTTTTCAGGCGCATCTATTTGGGTGCGCCTTAACTTTTGTCAAGGAAGCAATGGCCGCAAAGCGCGAGTCTCCACCCCATGAAACGCCAGGATTTCCCCAGCCTTTGCATTCTGATGCAGTGCCTGCGGCGCGCGGGGGCATCCTCTTGAATGAGGGAGACCGACAATGACCGGTAAAGTGAGCCTGATCGGCGCCGGACCAGGCGATGCAGAGTTGATGACCGTACGTGCGCAACGCATGTTGCGCGAGGCGGATGTGGTTGTCTACGACCGTCTGGTTTCGGACGAGATCATGGCGCTGTGTCCCGAAGGGGCCACATTGATCCCGGTTGGAAAATGCCCGAAAAACCATCCCGTCCCCCAGGATCGTATCAACGAAATCCTGTGGGAGCAGGCCACCGCCGGGCATGTGGTGGCGCGCCTCAAGGGTGGCGACCCGATGATCTTTGGCCGCGGTTCCGAAGAGGCCGCCTATCTGATCGAGCGCGGTATCACCGTGGAATATGCCCCCGGCATCACTGCGGCGCAGGGGGCCAGCTGTTCAACCGGCGTACCGCTAACCCATCGCGGACTCGCAACCGGCGTGCAATATGTCACCGGCCACCGGCAGGCAGACAAGACCCTCGATCTGGATTGGAAACGGCTGGCGGATCCCGACACAACCCTTGTGGTCTACATGGGCGTGTCGAATATCGGCCAGATCGCCGTCGGTCTGATGACCGAAGGCCTTTCCCCCGCGACTCCGGTCATGGCCATCTCGCGCGCCACTTCGGCGCAAGAGGAACGCATGGTCTCAACCCTTGGAACCGTCGCACAGGATACCCGCGATGCCGGGCTAAAGCCGCCAACCCTGTTCATTATCGGCAAGGTCGTGTCGCTTTCTGCCCAGCAACCCCAAGACCTGCCCATCGAGGCGGTGCGGGCCAATGGCTAGATGCCACCAGACATATCGCACCCCGGCCCCGCCCCGGCCTATCTCTACGGCAAGGAATCTTTCCGTGCCGGATTACGCATGCTGGCAGAACAGGGCCTAACTTATGATACCTGGCACTATCACCATCAGAATCTGGACTTTATCGATCTGGCCCAGGCCGTCCCCGAATGCACGATGATCCTTGATCATTTCGGAACTCCCCTTGGAGTCGGGGTCTATCGCCACTGCCGCGATGAAATCTATCTCGAATGGAAACAGGAGATGGCCGAACTATCCAGACTACCCAACGTGTATGTCAAGCTGGGTGGATTGGCAATGCCAGACAACGGCTTCGGCTGGGACAAGGCCTCGCGGCCACCGGACTCAGACGAGTTTATAGCGAAGCAGAAGAAGTTCTATTTGCACATGATCGACTGTTTCGGCCCCGAGCGCTGCATGTTCGAGAGCAACTTCCCCGTGGACAGGCTCTCCATCAGCTACCCTGTACTGTGGAATGCTTTCAAGAAAATGGTCGAAGATTTCTCTGCAGAAGAGAAACACGCACTGTTCTATGGAACCGCCGAAAGCGTCTACCGGTTACAGGACTGATTCGCCCCATGCAGGACTTCTCTACACTGGTTTTCGATCTGGATGGCACCCTCACCGATCCCGCACTGGGCGTTGTACGATGCATGAACTACGCACTCACCTCGTTCGATTACTCGCCCCTGCCAGACCACCAGATTTCCAAACACATCGGTCCCCCACTCGAAGACACCCTGGCCCTGCTGTCCGGTAGTGACGACCGGGCCCATATCGATGCCTTGGCCGCGGCCTACAGGGAACGTTATGGAGAATTCGGCTTCAAGGAAAACACCGTCTACGATGGCGTCGTGGACATGCTGCAGACGCTTCAGCGCGCGGGCAGGAGAATGATCGTGTGCACCTCCAAGCTGGAGATCAACGCTATCAGGGTGTTGCGGGAATTCCAGTTACTGGATTACTTCGAACTCGTCAACGGCGCCCTGGAACCGGGTCCCAAGAGCAAGCAACTGGCCAGCCTGATCAGCAAGGGAATAATTGACCAGGATGCGCTGATGATCGGTGATCGCCATGTCGATCTGCGCGCCGCCAATGCGATCGGGCTGAGCGCTGCAGGCGTTCTGTGGGGCTACGGTAGCGTACAGGAATTGCAGGAAGAATCCCCCGTGCTTCTGTTTGGCAGCCCGCAAGAGCTGGCCGAAAGACTCGGCTGAGCGCCTTACTTGTTCTGGATGCGCTTGATAACGGCGCTGCTGGTCAGAATCACCCGCTCCTCAACACGGAGTATGCAGCGCACAAACACGATCGAGCGCCCACGCCTGATGGTTTCGGCCTCGCCAAGCACCAGTTCTCCCTGGTAGGCGGGAGCCACGAATTCATTGTTACAGGTCACCGTGGCGACGCTCTCGCTACTGCCGCCATTTGCCCCCAGGCAGAGCGTGTAATCGGCGAAGCTCATCAATATGCCGCCGTGAACTGAGTTATGGGCGTTGCAGTTGTGCTCCTGGATACGGAACGCGGTGCGCGGATGCTCGCCCTCCATGTAATAGAAGAATGGACCGATGTAGTCCTCGGCGCGATCTCCCTCCCAGTGTCGGTAGTTCGCTGGAACCCCGAAGTCTTCGGCTTTAATGCTCATGCCCCTCTCCAGGTCCCGGTTAATTGATGCCTGGGAGAAATGCGGGACCAGGTGCCACCGGCCACTTCAGTCATCCCCGCCCCCATCGCCCTCATCGTCGTCATCGGGTACAACGACATCCACTGCCGCACCGGCCACCTTGAATGGCACCTTGGCAACTTCAATCGTGGTATCCACCGCCGCACCGACCACCGCACCGACGCAGGAACCCAACCCAAGGCCAAGCAACAGCACTAGCCCAACGCTTCTCGATAAAATCAGGAGTTTCAAGTCACTAACCCGCTCTACAACATGAGTTGCCAATAACCAACATTAAGATAGTTATCGAACTTTTTACCGACTTCTTCAAACTCGCCCACTTTTTTATATCCCAGCTTTTCATGTAACGCGATGCTGGCCTCGTTTGGCAAGGCAATACCCGCGATCAGCGTATGCACATCGGTCTTGCGCAGCGCATCGATCAGATGCTGGTACAGACCAAAACCAAATCCCTTGCCATGAATCGCGGGCTGAAGGTAGATACTGGTTTCCCGCGCGAAGCGATAGGCGGAACGGTCCTTCCAGCGCACGGCACAGGCATAGCCCAGGAGTCGCTGCCTGTCTCCCCCAGCCGACGCATTCAACTCTACAGCCAACTCCTCGTCATCTTCGGCCACCAGCACGAACCAGGGTCGGGTCTGATCGGTGACCGCGATGCGCTGGGCCATGTCACCCGGGCTCACAAGCTGTTCCTCGAAGCTTATTGTGGTGTTTTCTATATACCAGTTGTAGACGCCGGCGATCGCCGTGCTGTCATCCAGTGTCGCGAGTCGAATATGAGGCATAGCGGTTCTTTACTCTGTCGAATGTTGATTATCTGTAGCCACGATCAGGGAGACCATCTGACCGCGTCCCTAGCGCCGCAGTTCCTGCAGGGGCCTGAGTCGCTCTGCGGACACTGTCCCCGCTGCAAGGTCGGCAAATTCAGCCGCCAGCAGCTTACTCTTCTGCAGCACAGTTTCCCAATTGGCGAGCCGTTCATCCACCGGAAAATTGGCAAAATCATTGCGATCCGGAATCTTCCTGTGGGGCAGCGAGTTTACAAAGTCTGCAGAAGGCACCAGGAACAACGCATTGCTGAAATTATCGGGGTTTATCTTGCGCCAGGGCAGGAATTTATCAAACCAGCCAGGAATCACAGCGGGGCTAAAATGCGGGTACAGAACCAACTCATCATCGGCCGCGAACCTGAAATCGAAGTGATAGTCGACGATCCCGCCATCCAGGTACAGGCCGGCAGGCCCACCCGAGATATCGCGAACGCCATCCAGCACGAAGGGAATCGAGCCGCTGGATAGCAAGGCATCAAGGGCGTTGTCCTCGGTGAGAGCGACCACCCGTGTGTCCAGTTTGTCTGGCCGCTGCCAGGGACACTCCGCGCCGAGACTGGAGAATATTGTGCGCTGGAAAAACCACGACAGGGCTGTGCGTGAAAAAACATTCGCCAGGGCGCTGCCACCAAGGAACACCTTGCGCAAAGCCGCGGACGAGGCATTGCCGAAGCCTTTGCAGCGATCGGCGACAATATGAGTTTGTATAATGGGATTGTTGGCCACCTCGGCGATGCCGGCCGGTCCCAGCACATCATTCAGCATGGTGCGCATCTTGCCGGTTATTTCCGAGGTTGTGGGCGCATCTGAATAGGATTCACCACTATACCGGATTGCCAGCTGGTCAATCGCCGCCACCGGGTCGGCGGTCGCGAGGCAACAGAGACGCCATGCGCCCGCTGAAGAGCCAATGGTGAGCAGGGGTGAAGTGCGCCCCCGAAAGAATTCGCCAAACAGGAAGCGATCCAGACCGTAGAGCACGAACCACTTGGGACCTCCCGATGCGCCAACCAGCACCTTGAACAGCTCCGGCCTGATACCTTCCTGCAGAATGCGGTCGCGGGCCACGGGCCCGGCATAAAGTGTAAGGGCAGACATGGGATGAGATGATATAATCGCACAACGTACCCTGCCAGTGCGGTATCTCGCCCGTTAGAGCGTCGCCGGCACGCCATATTTAACCGAATAGCGACAACAAGCAGCGCATGCCCTCAGTAGATTTACAAAACCGCAAGACACTGCTCTATCTGCTGGCCATCGGCAATACCATCGCCTTCGCAACCTGGCAGGTGATGCTGAATAATTTTGCCGTGGAACAGGCAGGCTTTACCGGTGAGGAAATCGGCATTCTGCAAAGCCTCAGAGAAGTCCCGGGCTTCCTCGCATTCACGGCGATCCTGCTGATGCTGTTGATCCGACAACAGAACTTCGCCATCCTGTCACTGGTAACCCTGGGAGTGGGCACGGCGATAACGGCATTCTATCCCAGCGCCCTGTGGCTCTACTTTACCACCGTGGTCATGTCCATCGGCTTCCATTACCTGGAAACCCTGCATAATTCCCTGAGCCTGCAATGGCTCAAGAAAGAAGAGGCACCAAGAGTTCTGGGCAAATTACTCAGCACGCGAGCCATCAGTAACTTTCTGGTGCTGGGCGCGATCTATATTTACCTGATGGTCTTCACCGCCAATTACCTCCTCATCTATCTCATGGCAGGCGGCATCACGGTCGCCATTGGGTTGTTTTGCTGGCTCGCGATCCCGCACTTCGAAGACCAGGTTGCGCAGAAGAAATCCCTGTTCCTGCGAAAACAATACTGGCTGTACTACCTGCTCACATTTCTCGCCGGCGCCAGGCGCCAGATATTCGTGGTATTCGCAGGCTTCCTGCTGGTAGAAAAATTCGGCTTCCCGGTTGAGAACGTGGTCCTGCTAACACTGGTGAATGCGGTCCTGACTTTCTGGCTGGCCCCCAGGATCGGCGCACTGATCAGTTATGTCGGTGAGCGCCGGGCGCTGACCCTGGAATACATCGGCCTGATCATTGTTTTTGTCAGCTATGCTTTCGTCGATTCCGTCGCGGTGGCGATCGCCCTCTACCTGCTGGATCATCTGTTCTTCGCCATGGCTATCGCTATCAAGACTTATTTCCAGAAGATCGCCGACCCGGCCGACATCGCCGCGACATCGTCGATCAGCTTTACCATAAACCATATCGCCGCCGTGGTTCTGCCTGCCCTGCTGGGGCTGGTCTGGGTCATCAATCACAGTGCGGTATTTCTCATCGGTGCCGGGATTGCGGCCTGTTCTTTACTCCTGACCCAGTTGATTCCTGACCACCCCGGGCAGGGGCAGGAAACCCGGCTAGCCATAGCAGCCAGCGTTCCAGCCACTGAATAGCCGAGCTCTTTCTGTCTAGCGCCAAGATGAATCTCACCACACCAGTTGTTAAGCATCTCGTCCTGGTTGGTGGCGGACACAGTCATCTGTCCGTGCTCCGCAGCTTCGGCATGAAACCCATGCCCGGCCTGGCGATCACGCTTATCAGCCGGGACATTGTCACTCCCTATTCCGGTGCCATGCCCGCCTTCCTGGCCCAGCAGATTGAACACCGGGCCATGCATATCGACCTGCGCCCCCTGGCACAACGGGCGTCTGCCCGGCTCATCCAGGCCGAGGTGACCAGGCTCGACCTGGCGCGCAAGCTGCTGTCCATTGCGGGTCGGCCAGATATCCCATTCGACATCATTTCCCTGAATACAGGCTCGCGACCGGATGCCAGTCTCATCAAGGGGGCAGCCCAGCACGCGTTGGCGGTAAAACCCATTGACCAATTCCTGTCTGGCTGGGACAGCATGCGCCAGCAAGCCGTTGCAGACTTACAACAGGGCAGAGAATTCAGGCTGGCCATCATCGGCGGCGGCCCAGCCAGTGTGGAACTCGCCTTTGCCACTCATGCGCGCATAAACAGGGACCTGGGGGGCGACAAGCCGGCATTAAATAGCCTCAAAATCACACTGTTCACAGCCGATGCGAAACTCCTCAGATCGCATAGTCCGAAAGTACAGAACTATACCGCCAGCGAACTGGCCAGTCGCAACATCGAAACCACCAGCGATTGCAGGATTACAGAAATCAAGCCAGGGCAAGTCATCAGCGATGACGGCGAGACCAGGGAATTTGATGCGGTCGTTTTTGCGACTGGCGCATCGATCCCTGATTGGCCATTCGATTGCGGCCTGCAAGCCAGCGAAGATGGCTTCATCGAAGTAACTCCCACGCTGCAAAGCAGTAATGTTGAGTTCGTATTTGCAAGTGGCGATGCGGCCACCGTGCGCGGTGAGGCGCGCCCCAAGTCGGGAGTGTACGCTGTGCGCCAGGGCAAGGTATTGGCGGAGAACCTGCGCCGCTATGCGACCGGCCGTCGCCTGAAAAATTATTTTCCGCAGCGCAAGGCCCTGGCCCTGATGAATCTCTGCGATGGCAGGGCTATCGCCTCCAGGGGAGAACTCTTCTTCGCAGGGCGGAGCATGTGGCGCCTTAAGCACTGGATCGATTCCCGCTTCGTGGAAAAATTCAGCAAGCTGCCGGAAATGCCCGCCAAACTGCCTCTCGAACCCGGCCTGGCAGACAAGGACACCGAACAACGATTGCGCAAGCATGCGATGCGCTGTGCAGGCTGTGGCGCGAAGGTAGCCGGCAACATACTCAGCGAAGTCCTGGCTGAACTGAACATCTACGATCGCCCCGAGGTGCTCGGCAAGGAAAATGAAAACGCGGTGGAGGATGCTTCGCAGATTCGCTTGCCCGATGGCCGCATCCTGATCCAGAGCGTCGACTACCTGAAGGCATTTATCAACGATCCCTGGCTGTTTACCCGAATCGCGGTGAACCATTGCCTGAGTGACATCTATGCCATGGGTTGTACACCTCATTCCGCGCTGGCCATGGTTGGCCTGCCTCATGCCGAGAAACGTTATGCGCGACAGCAGCTCAAGGAAGTCATGTCGGCCTGCAGCGAGTCCCTGCTGCTGGAAGAGTGCAGCCTGCTGGGTGGGCACACCGCAGAAACAGCAAGCCTGGAATTTGGACTCTGTGTTAATGGATTTGCCGAAGAAGATCGCCTGCTCAGGAAATCCGGCGCCAGCGCCGGCGAATCGCTCATCATGACCAAGGCCCTGGGCACTGGCACCCTCCTGGCAGCCGATATGCGAGGACTTGCCCATCACGAATGGATGGAGAGTGCCCTGAACCAGATGCTGATTTCCAACAGGAATGCTATCTCTATTATTGTGTCACATGGCGCCAAAGCATGTACTGATATCACCGGATTTGGTTTCGCGGGCCATCTACTGGAATTACTGGAAGCATCGGCTTGCGATGCAGAAATAACCCTCGACAGGCTCAGGGCCCTACCCGGCGCCACAGAAACACTGGCACAAGGCATTATCAGCTCCTTGCATGAAGACAATAGTCTTGTGGAGACTTCGATGCGCAATGTCGAACAGCTCGTTCGCCAGCCCAGCTATCCTCTCCTGTTCGACCCCCAAACGGCGGGCGGACTACTATTCTCCTTACCGACCGCACAGGCTGAACCCTGCCTGCAGGCGCTGCTCGACGCGGGTTATGCAGATGCCAGTATCGTCGGCAAGGTAATTGACCGGCGCCAGGAAAGCAGCAGCATTACCCTGATATAGCGGACACCGCGCTCCGCCCGCATTGGCAGACCGAGAGCGGCTGCGCTATAGTCAACTTCCTCAACCTGCATCTCGAGAGCGCAGTAGACCGCGCATCCATAATCGTATGAACACACGTATAAACAGACGCATGAAAAGACTCATCACATTCGAAGCAGTTTCCCTATTCGGCAAGGGATCGACGGCCTGCGCCTGCTTGCTGTGCGGCATACTGGCCGCTAGCAGCAGCATAGGTTTCGCCCAGGATAATTCTGCGAATTCCGTGCTGGAGCGTTACGGCAACCTGGAACTGACCCGGGAAGGCCCCACCATAGACGCCGACCTGGCAAGAAAGATGTTCCGCCGCGGCAATACCTACAGCACACTCGAGCGTCACGAGGAAGCCATTGAAGAATACCGCAAGGCCATCAGTGCCGACCCGAATTTCAGCGATGCGATACGCAGCCTGGCCAACACCTATTACTTCCTCGAACGCTACGATGAGGCCAAGCCATTGCTGGCCCGCTATATCGAACTCGAGCCTACACCTTCCGCTTCACTCATCGCTGCTGTACAGACACTCGGCCAATTGGAACGTCAGGACGGAAATTTCAATGCGTCGATCGAGTACGATATTCGTGCCATAGAACTCGTGCCCAATGACGATTCCCAGGTGCATATCATGGCCAATACGTACAATAACAACGGTGAGGCAGACAAAGCTATCAGGGTGTACCAGACAGCCGCTACCGTCATGCCGCAGAACGCGTTCTTTAATCGCAGCCTGGGAAGAATCCTTGAACAGCAGGGCAGATATGAAGAGGCCCTGGCCGCCTACCGCGATGCGGCGGCCAAGGATCCGGATTCGGACTTTTACGCCGATCTTGTGGCCAGCATGGAGAGAAGACTGGGTAACTAGTCGCGCATCGACAGACTGAGCAGACGCGCCTCTCTCTCGGCGACTGGCATGTCTGCGAGCTCCCGCACCGAGGCAAAGAAGGCCTGCATGTCGCCACCGTGGGAGTCGAGCAGGGCCGCAAACTCCGGCACCAGGTCATTATAGGAACCCACGGTGGAGAGTTGGGCATTATTGAGGGGCTGGGAAAACCAGTTGTCATAGCCCGCATAACCACCCCAGCTCTCCTGCAGTTGCCGATAAGCCGCTCGCAACTCATCCTGCAACACGCGTTTGCGCTCTCGCATGACCTCAGCCGGCAACGCCTGTTGGTACAATTCCGCGAACCGGTCGCGCCAGGCAACCACCAGCTGTGCAAACTCCTGCTGGCGCTGCAGGCCCTGTTCCGCATCGGCCACCAGCCCCGATTGCCGGGTATTTGCCAGCCAACGGCGCACCCCTTCCCGCTCCACCGCCGTGGCAAAGCTCTCATTGAAGGTCGTGTCTCCGGGCAGATAGACGACCTGGTGAGCCAACTCGTGAAATATAAGACCTGCCAGCTGATGATCCGCTCGATTCACCACAG
>FYBJ01000847.1_pt1 | contig 11128 bp, 12 predicted proteins | sample 1134611 | NCBI WGS metagenome assembly FYBJ01 (sample SAMEA104116008, study PRJEB20421) | marine metagenome | isolation source: marine | reverse complement strand
AAACTGAGTGAGCTTAAAAAAAGCTGATGTTTTGCAAAAAGCTTCCTACGTAGTAGTAGATAGGAATGCCTACTAAAATATTAAATGGCAAGGTGATACCAAGCGAGAGCGGCAAGTAGATTGCTTCTTTCGCTTCTTTTACGTAGGTACGCATAACTGCCGGTACGGCAATATAAGAAGCGCTGGAAACAAGTACGGCAAAGAGCAATAATGAGCCAAGATGCACAACAAATGGTTGTGCAATGCATAATGCTGCTATGCCATTGATTAACGGCATGAAGAGAGCAAAGGCGAATAGCGATGGGCTGAACGCTTTGATGTGCTCTTTTTCTTGTGCGATCTTGATGCCGATATCGATCATGAAGAGTATGAGCATGAGGTTAAATGGCCAGATGATGTATCCTGTAAGTGCATCGGTGTTGCAACAGTGCAGAAGCCATCCGGCAAAAAATCCAACGAATATCAAGCTTATCTTTTTGCAGCTTAAAATTGTCTTCAAGCTTTGCACAAGTGCGTGAAAGGCGCTTTCTTGCGAATGTTTTTGTTGTTTGACGATCCAAAGGCCACTCAAAAGCGCAGGGATCTCCATAATGCCTGCAATGGCGGGCATAAAACTATCATATGCAATGGATCTGCTTTCTAAAAATGCAATAGCAGTAACAAAGGTGACAATGCTAATAGAGCCATATTCGGCAGCCACCACAGCAGCTGTTGGCGCATCAAGCTTTGTTGTTTTTTCAAGCAACAGATAGTGTATGAATGGTTGAATAAAGCCAATAACAATACCGAGTGCTGCCAGGCCAAGTAATGGCGCTGAGCATATAGAAGTCGCACCAATGCAGAGCCCACCTTTAAAACCAATGGTGAACACAAGGTAATAGGATACGATGTGCGTAAGCATCGCTGGCAGATCAAAACGAGTAAACAGACCAATAATAATGCCAAAGCAAAGGCTTATAATTGCCGGATTGCCAAGCAGTTGGAAAAAAGCATTCATAAATAACTTTTGGGGTAATGATGTATTATATGCCCCTTAGTATAGAACAATTGTGCCCATAGGGCAAATGAGGGCATGTTTTAGCTGTTTTTAACCTGAATTTTTCGAGAAAATGACCATTTGACATAAATCCACCTGCGTATATACTGAAAGTATAGTTGGATGAGGATGCTAGTGTCCTTTTTCTCTGAGGTAGTATCTTTTTTAGGAGGTTATCATGAAAATGAAATCAGCATTATTTTTGATGTCAGTATTTGTTAGTTGTGGCCTTGGTGCTGCTGCTGCAAGCTCAAGCTCTGCGGGTGGCGAGACGCCATGTGTTATTGCTATACCTGGTCAAAATGGCTTGGGGAGTGGAACAGGTTATGTTGCGGAGCTTTTTCCTAAGGCAAATATCGAACGTGTCAAAACGCCTGAATCATGTTGGAGCATTGGTCAAAAGCGCATTGATCTGGGCCAGAATCATTGCATGAGTTTGCTGCATGAAAAGGTGCAGCATGTCGGCAATAAAGATGTAATTTTTCATGCCACATCGCAAGGGACAGCGACGCTTATAAATTATTTGGCAGCGCATCCTGACGTGCAGCAACGCACCAAAGGGATTGTTCTCGAGGCAGTGATGGCGACTGGTAATAGTGCAATAGTGCAAAATACTTTAAGTTTTCCCGGAGCATATTATATTATGCCCTATTTGGCCAAGGCAAAAAAATTTCCGAGTTATTCGCCAACAGGCAAACAAGCAATCTGCTCAGCTTCGAAACTTTCACCTGATATCCCTGTGGTGATTATTCATGCAATGCGTGACGAATATCTTTCAGTGAATGATGCACGAGCGCTTGCCTATGGGCTTTATCGCAATGGTAATCCGGTAAGGTATATTGAAAAGCCTAATAGTTCCGCGCATGTTAATCTTTTGAGTAATGATGAAGTGCATAAAAGGGCTATGACCGAATTTTTATGCAACTCCAACAACAGCATAAATACAGATGCATTTAATTCCGGCTCTTATTCATTTGATAGCTGTAAAAATGCTTACTGGTCATTGCGCTGTAAAGAGTGGGTGCATGTAGGTATAAAACTTTCTGCTATAGCAGCAGCACTGTATGGTGGGTATTGCTATGCAAAGCCACATGCTGAAAACAGAGGTATAACAGATCTAACTTCGTTGATGCAGTATATGCGTACGGCATGGTCATCACGATCATAAATTTGTTTATCTTTTTTATATGAAAATGATTGAGAGCGTCTTGTATGAGACGCTCTTTTTTTTGCGTTGTTTTGGTCTGTTGTTGCCGATCATTGCTTTTTTTATTTTTAATCATTTATAGTAAAACTAACGTTGTCATTGAAAATTTCGCGGGCGAACGGCGTTGCCGACAAAAAGACCTTACGCTGAAGGGGAGTGGGGTGAACACTACGATTTCATTTAGGGGTAGGTAATGCAAAATGGGGGTTGAGCCCGCGATCTCAATTTTACCCATCTGACATCAAATTCATGACTTTTTTTCTAATATTTCCTACGCTATAGAGCAGTATTGTTTAATTGGCACTACAGTGGGGATGTATGTATGAAAGATGAACGATCGAACGATCTAGCATCGCTTGCAGCGATGTATCACACCAATCTTGCAAATGGATTAACGCAACAAGAAGCAGCAATGCGTCTTGACATATGGGGCAAAAACGCACTGCCTGATGTTGCCCATGAAACATGGTTAATGGTCTTTCTTCGCCAGTTCCAGTCTCCGCTGATTTATATGCTCTTGCTCGCTGCCGTGATTATTTTTTTAGCGGGCGATGACAAGCTTGATGCTTTTATTATTTCTGGCGTTTTGTTGTTTAACGCTATTGTTGGCACCATTCAAGAAGGGCGGACGCGCACTATTATTGAGAGCCTTAAAAAATTTGTAAAAACAACTTCGATTGTTGTGCGTGATGGGCAGAAAAAAAGTGTTGAAGACGCAGATCTAGTCGTTGGTGATATCATTTTGTTGCAAGAGGGCCAACGTGTGCCTGCAGATGCCTTTGTGATTGAAGCAAATGGTTTGCAACTCGATGAAGCGATTTTGACCGGCGAGTCGCATCCAGTCTATAAAACACCACTTATTACTTTCGCAGCAGAACAAAAAGCTGATCCATCTCATACCATCTATCGTGGCACTTATGTGCTTTCTGGATCAGGGCGTGCATTGATTTTTGCTACTGGAACGAATACTGAAATTGGCAAAATAAGCGTAGGGGTTGAAGAGCTTGATACTGATATGCCGCTCAAGCGTGAAGTGGATCGCTTGTCGTATATATTGCTATTTGCTGTGATTGGCATTTGCATTGTGCTCTTTTTAATCGGCTGGTTTGCTGGCCAACCATTGCGTGAACTCCTTGTTATGCTCACCGCACTGTTCATTTGCGTGGTGCCCGAAGGGCTTCCTGTCGTGATGATTTTAGTGTTAGTGACTGGCGTCTTTCGTATGGCAAAGCAGAATGTGTTGGTCAAAAAGTTGCAGGCGGTGGAAGGGCTGGGGCGTGCAGACATTATTGCGATTGATAAAACAGGGACGCTCACACGTAATGAATTGATGGTCAGTGATGTGCGCACGAATGATGCACATTGCACTGTATCAGGACAAGGGTACTACGAGCAGGGGCAGGTGCGTTGTGATGGTAAGATAATTGATCAGCCAGATAAAGAGAGTGATCTCTATCAAATGGCGGTGGCAGCAACGCTGCTTAACAGCGCTGAAATCACCTACGATGCATTGCATCATACTTTCGACGTGAAAGGTGATCCAACTGAAGCAGCACTTGAAGTATTTGCAAAAAAGCTCGGTATTGACCAAGTCTATCTTGATGATGTCTATCGTAAGCGCTATGAAATTCCTTTTGATCCTGCATTGCAATATCATGCTGGTTTTTTTCAAAAAGGTGAGCAAGGCATCGTCTATGTGATTGGTGCGCCAGAATGTTTGTTGCAAAAGGGAACGCATTCACCAGAAATGCAAAGCTTTTTAGAGCAGCAACTCGCTGATGGTTTGCGTGTGGTGGCAGTGGCCTCCCGTGCATACGATATTGCTGATTTGCCGCACGATGTGGCAGATGACGTGAAGTTTGATATTGCACAAAGCTTGATTAACAATGGTGCGTTGCATGTGCATGGTCTATTTGGCATACAAGATGCCATACGTCCGGAAGTGCCAGATATGGTCAAACAAGCGGCGAAAGCAGGATTGCGCGTCATTATGGCAACGGGTGATCATTTGCAAACAGCGCTCTATGTGGCAAAGAAAGTGGGTATTTTCAAAAAAGGCGATCAAGCGCTCACGGGCGATGAATTGAGTGACATGAGTGATGCACAACTGTTGCCGATGTTAGATCGTGTTACGGTCTATGCGCGTGTGCGCCCGCAAGAAAAGATGCGATTAATTACGTTGTTTCACAAAAAGCATATGATCATTGCCATGACCGGTGACGGCATTAATGATGCACCAGCATTGGTAGCGGCCGATCTTGGCATTGCTATGGGTGGTATTGGCACTGAAGTTGCCAAAAAAGCAGCTGATATGGTATTGCTTGATGATTCATTTGCAAGCATTATTCGTGCAATTGGCCAAGGGCGCCATATTTTTTATACGCTCAAGCGGGTGATTCTCTATTTTTTTGCCACCAACATGGGTGAAGTCTTTATCATTCTTTTTGCCCTAGTGCTCAATGCTTTTGATGTTGATTTCCCGCTTCCGCTTACTGCAGCACAGATTCTATGGCTGAACTTAGTGACCGATGGGTTTCTTGATGTGGCTATTTCAATGGAGCCGCAAGAGCAGGGCTTACTGCGTAAACGATGGTTGCAACAAAAGGTACGCTTAATTGATCGTGATATGATCTTGAAAGTGCTCTTTTATGCAGTGCCTATGGCGCTTGGTTCCTTGTGGATTTTTATGCGCTACTATCAAACAGACCTTGCATTAGCACGCACCATGACGCTTCTTTGCATGGCTATGTTCCAATGGTTTAATGCATGGAACTGCCGCTCAGAAAATCGCTCACTCTGGTCGATTGGCCTCTTTACTAATCGATGGTTATTGGCGGCGACCAGCTTCGTGCTCTTTTTGCAGCTTCTGCTCATTTATACCCCATGGATGCGCTATATCTTTAAAACAGTGCCGCTTAATGCCCAGCAATGGGGCCTCATTATTGCGATGACTGCACCAATTGTGCTGATTGATGAACTGCGCAAATGGGTGGTGCGCCGCATTTGGCCAGAGGGTTAAACCAAATCTCGTTTGAGCAGATAGCTCATGCTATAACATTGTTCCATCATATCTGGTGTGGGTAGATATTCTGAAGCGCGATAATGCAGTCCTACAAAAGAAATGTTCAGTTGTTTGGCAGCGCTTTCTATTTCTTGCAGATACGAGATTTTATCATCTATAAAAATAATGCGTTCAGGGAGCCAATTAACTATATCTAAAAGCGCCATGAGTGCTTGCCCTTTGTTGCAGGTGTTGCAAAGCAATGCTCCATGCAAGAAAAGGGGGTGGTGGCCTTTGTTGCACACCTTTTGCAATAATATGCCCGAATGCGCTGTAAAGGTGCTGCTCAAATCAATTCCTGCGTTTGTTAAGAGCTCGATGCTTTTCTGCTCAACTTTTATGCCAATAGTATTAGTGCCATAACAGCCGCCAGTGCACATAATCACTTTCACTCCTTGATGTTGCAGCTGTTTAATCAACGTTGGAGCAGAGGCATCGATGAGTTGTGGTTGATGCTTGTTGGCATGTTTTTGCAATGTAGTGCAATAAGCTGAATCAGTGGTCTTTTGTTCGTCATATACTGAAAGCCATGTGCGCACAAACGCTTCACGCCACACGGGATTAACGGCATCAATGCCCTGAAAAAGCGTATCATCCCGATCGAAAATAACGAGTGATTGCTCATCAAGGCTTGGCAGAAGCTCCCAAAGCATGGCAAGCGAATCTACTTTGTGTATCTCTGCTGTGAGGCTTTGAGAAAGACATAGGGTAAGGATCCAGGTGTGTGCGATGTATAGTGGTCTCTTCATTTCTCTTTTCCTTTTTGTATTGTGTTATCAGCAAAAAGATATAGCATAATGTGCAAAAAAAGACACCCAGCCAAAAGGAAGATGATGAAGAAATGGTATATGCTCTCATTCTTGATATGCTCTATTTCAGCCCACTGGCAGTCTCTTTATAACCCTGCACGAAGCGCCTATATGCACAAAACATGGCATGGTAAAAAAGAAGTTACTGTTAAAAAAAGTGATTGTGTATTTTGCGATGAATTGGCCCAGCAAAATGACGAGCAGCAGTATATTATCAAACGCTTTGACCATGTCTATGTTTGTTTGAATCCATTTCCGTATCAGCATGGACATATGCTCATTTTGCCGCAGCGGCATGTAGGGTCGCTAGACGCGTTAACAGTGCACGAGCGGGCAGAGTTGATGGAAGTGATCGCGATTGCAGTTTCTGCGTTAAAAGAGGCATTCAATTGCGATGGAGCAAATGTTGGCATTAATATTGGTAAAGCGGCCGGCGCAAGCAAGCCTGATCATCTGCATGTGCAGGTGGTGCCCCGTTGGTTTGCCGATACCAGTTGGATGCATACCATAGGCCAAACGGCTGTTGTGGCTGTTGATATGCACCAGGTATATCAGCAATTAAAAGCTCAATTTGATGATCATTAGATTGTAGCTCTAATCGGCATATTGGCAGCGGGAAGATGGTGCTTTTGGCGCACTATAAGGGCATGTTTCCTGTGATTGGTTATTGCAAACTTGAGGTGTGGCAGCCTCTGGTCTTTGCATTTTATATGCTAGTATTTCAGCAAATTGCAGATACCGTGTTTCTTTTTTCGCATTTTCAAGTTCTTTTTTTAATCTTATATTGGTGCATTTCCTGTCCCACGTTTCCGACAACATACATCCAGTGATGCCTATTGAAGGAACGCTCCATAAGATTCCCATGAATAGCACCTGTGTCTTTTTACTTGCCTGTATACATGTTGACATGGCTAAGCTAAGGGTAAAGAGGATACATATTTTTTTCATAGAGTTCACTTTGTTTAGTATTGAAGTTAATTATTTGCTTTGGTTACGCTTGTGAATGAGATATTCGTGGTATTCTTTTTCTGATTGTAGTTCTTTCTCAAGTGCTTCATTATTTTTCATGAGCTCGTACTCATAGGGCCATGTTAAAGCTCCTACTATACCAAAGTGAAACATGCCGATGAATATAGCGGCAGTATAAGCACCCCAGCTCGCCTCCTCATCTGCATGAGCTTCTTCATCGTAGTTATTTCCGTATTGTTTTGAACCATCAGTAGCGTTCGCTTGTGAAGAAAAACCTCTAGAGTGTAATGGCATGCCACATCTTGTATTTGGATGGCTGGTATTGCGGCTAAAAATGGCCCTAAGTCTTGGATTGGCGTGCATAATGCTGCTGCTCAAGAGCGTGAGACTTAAGATCAAAAATAGTTTGCTTCTGTTTGGCATGAAAAACTCCTGTTTGTGATGAATGTTATAGGTTACGTGGTTGATCTTTTTTGTAGCATTTCTTGATATGCTTGCTCCAAGCGAGCAGTCTGTTTTTTTTCATTGTCCAGCTCAGCATGGAGCCGTGCATTTTTCTGTTCAATATATTTTTTGCCGATGAAGATAGGGCCTAGGGTTGCACTGCAAATAATAGTGCTTAATAGTGCGCAATCTTTAATGAGTTGATACTTTTGGTTATGTCCTGCTGTTAGTAGATGAGGTGAGAAAAAAGCTGTTATAATGCATGCTTGTAAGCTTTTGCTGCAAAGTGCTTTCATGATATGCCACTTCCTATCATTCATGTGAGATTATTTTATGAGATTATTTATTGCTGCCAAGTTGCGTGTTTAATGCTCGTTGTTTTTCTTTTTCTTGCTTAATGTGCTGTTCAAGATAGCAATTTTCCCTGAGCAGTTGTTGGATGTGCTCTTTGCGCGTTTCGTTGAGATACAGCCTGTGTGCTATGGTATCTGCGATGCAAGCTGTTGCAGCAGCGATCAATAGTGTAGCGTTCGTACGGCTGGCATAACTATAAACAAAATTGCTGCTTAAAAGTGTCAGGCAAACAAGCCGGATGTGCGACCTTTGTTGCATAGGTTGTTCCTTTTGCGGGGTGTTTTTCTTAGCTGGCATACAAGGTAATGTGCAGATGGAAAAAGGTCAAGCTCCGGGCGGCATGCCGTCACCAGTTGACGTCTGAGCTTGATGCGCTATGCTGAGCACATGATGTTGAACAAAATAAACAAAAAACAAAAAGGGATAATTATGTCTAAAAAAGCATTTGCATTAAGTCTGTTAATCTGTCTACCGGCATCTGTATATGCTGATAACAAGAAAGTGGCACAACCTATGGGCAAAACATTAAAGAGCGAAGAGACCTTGGTAGTTGATCTGTTTAAGGCAATTCCAGAGTCAAAAGAAGGTCAATTGTTGCAAAAAGAAATGGAAGCAAAACAACAACGTTATGCTGGCATTTTGCAAAAGGATCAAGAAAATCTTGTTAAGATGAACCAAGAACTTGAGCAAAAAAAATCAATGCTCTCTGCTGATGCGATCAGCGTGAAGCGTGATGCATTTGCTCGCGAACAGCGTGCATACCAAACGAAAGCACAAGAGTTTGAACAAGAAATGCGCATGTTTGCTCAAGAAGGGCAGCAAAAGATGTTGCAAAGCTTCACTGAAGCAGCTGAAGAGTTGGCAAAAGTATCTGGAAAAAAAGCGGTACAAGACCGTTCAGGCCAGTATTTGTATGTTGCGGATGAGGTAGATAGCACTGTTGATTTGGTCAAATGCTTGGATAAGCGTTATGACATTAAGCTTGCTCAAAAGCAAAAAGAAGAAGCAACAGTATTAGCAGAGGCTAAAAAGGCTGCACCTAGCGTTGCTGCATAAGACGCAATGAGCTTAGTATAAAAGTAAGATAGAGCCGGCGAGGAAACTCGTCGGCTTTTTTTTTAAAAAAAGGAGCGTATACAATGAAGGCGTTTGTCATTGCACAAACAGAGCATAATGCAATAGCCAAAGGGATCGCGCAAGCGCTTGAGCTTTCGCTTATTGAGCCGCAAACGGTGCACTTTGCCGATAGTGAATTGCGTGTTCTTTTGCCCGATTCATCACTCTGTGCAGGTGCACATGCCATTGTAGTGCATTCTACTGCACCTCCCGTGCAAGAAAATATGTTTTGGCTCTTTCAGACATGCCATGCATTGCAGCAGGCAGGTGTGGAAAAAATTACTGCAGTGGTTCCCTATTTGGGCTATGCACGTCAGGAAAAAAATCCAGATGGCACAGTGGGCGCTATGCAGCTCATTGCACGGCTGATTGAAGCTGCTGGTATTGATGCATTAGTGACTGTTGCGTTGCATGACCCCAGCGTTGTATCTTTCTTTTCGATACCGGTATACGACATAACCTTAGCGACGTTTTTGGCTGATTATTTGTCTGAGCGCTTCAAGCAGGGGCAGGTAACAGTAGTGGCGCCTGATGAAGGGGCGGCAGATAATGTAGCGCGTATTGCTCAATTGCTGCATGCGCCATCGATCTATTTTGAAAAAGAGCGCTATGCAGTGGATAAAACGCGCGTGCTTTCAACAAGCGGGACATGTAACACAAAAGATGCGATTGTGATTGATGATATTATCGATACGGGTTCAACGATTATTGATGTAGGGCAATGGTTATTTGAGCGTATGGCTGGCGATCAAGAGCAAGAGCGTGCAATCTATGCATGTGCAATTCATCCGGTGTTTAGTGCAAATGCAGTTGATTGCCTTCAGGAGAGTATGTTTGCGTCTGTATGGGTCACTAACAGCATTACATTGCCAAAAGAAAAAATGTTTGAAAAGCTTCAGGTCATAGATATAAGTGTGCCGATAGCTCAAGTGATACATCAGCTTTTGTGATGATCTGCAGCCCAAAAAAGTAAAAAGGGGAATGCATGACCAATATGTGTACGTTAATGTGCTTACTTGCTTTTATTGGTCCTTTGCATGGGGCTGCATATAGTGCTCAAGAGTTTGAGCAATATGCACAGACTCCGCAAGAAAAGGCCCTTTCTCAACGTTTGATATTGCTGTGCTATAGCATTGATGTAGGTCGCATCTCACATGAAAAAATTATAGGTAAGGGTAAAAGGCGAGCTGCACATTCAGAAGCACGAAGGAAATATTGCTGTTTGTTGAAGGGCATGAAAGACCTTCCTTTGCTAGAAGGGCTTGCTGGCAGCAGTTCTTTTGGTGAGCAGTCTGCAAAAGTGCTTGGCTGGCTGCAGGCTTTTCCAGACACTATTGCGGTGCGCAATCAGCTCTATTATTCATTGCGCCTACGTGATCTCTCGCAAGAGGGCAGAGAATTTGAAGTGCCCGATGGGCAGCTGCATAAAATTGAATGTAATCCGTTTGTATTGCAATATTTTTGTGAAAAACAAAAAACATGGCGTTTTTTGAATTATGAAGTACCTTCAGGGAGTCTAGCGGATTATGATGGATGGGGTATTGTGTGTCCATTTGTTGGGAGAAAAATTGAGCAAATGAATATTACTTATGGGGGCACTCGCGCTGATGGTTCGTGCAAAAAGATTCGCTTTAGAATAAAATGTAAGGACGAGCTGTTTCCAAAGTTAGGTAACGAGATCTATGATGATTTGAGGTTAGTCAAAGATGAATGAACAAAAAGAGATACGCGCTATTATTGGTTTGGGCAACCCAGGCCCCAAGCATGCACGCCAACGGCATAATATTGGTTTTATGATATGCGATGCACTCGCTGAACGTGCGCATGTTGATTGGCAGTCAAAAGATCTATTTGAAATGGCGCAACTGTCGCATAATGGCAAACAAATCCTATTGATAAAGCCACAAACATTTATGAATGCTTCAGGTAAAGTGCTCCCGTTTTTGCAAAAAAAGGGCATTGCGCCGGAGCAGATTCTTGTGGTGCATGATGAGCTAGAAAAGCCATTTGGGAGTATTACCTTTGCCTTTGGCGGTTCTGCTCGTGGGCACAACGGCTTGCGTTCTATTATCGAAGCTATAGGCAAAGATTTTCATCGCTTACGTTTTGGCATTGGGCGCCCAGCACGCAAA
>FYBJ01000697.1_pt1 | contig 11137 bp, 11 predicted proteins | sample 1134611 | NCBI WGS metagenome assembly FYBJ01 (sample SAMEA104116008, study PRJEB20421) | marine metagenome | isolation source: marine | reverse complement strand
TAGTGATGTAACTATGTAAAATATAGAAAATTTGTTAAAATTAAATTAGTTGCACAGCTGTACCTGAGGCAGTTACCATAAGCATCCCACCGTTTGGTCCTACAGTTTCATAGTCTAAATCTATTCCAACGATAGCATCAGCACCTAGTTCTCGAGCTCGATCAACCATTTCTGCCATAGCAGAATCTTTAGCTTCTCTAAGCACTTTTTCATAGGAACCAGATCGACCACCAACAATATCTCTAATGCCAGCAAAGAAATCTTTTATGAAGTTAGCACCGATGATGGTTTCACCTGTAACAACCCCTTTATAGTTGGTGATTTTTCTGTTTTCTAAATTGTTTGTTGTCGTTAATATCATAGTTTATTCTTTTTTCTTGTCCTTATTTTGATTTTTCATTGCCTCACCAATTTGGTTACTCGCTGTAAAGCTTGCCACCATATTGTTGAGCATATCACTACCCGCTTGAGGTGAATTCGGTAATAATATCAAGTTGGTATTTGTTTCTTCACCAATAGCCTGTAACGTATCATAGTGTTGCGTTACAACAATTAAAGCAGAAGCTTCCTGAGAATTAATTCCAACCTTATTTAACACCTCTACAGACTCTTCTAATCCGCGAGCAATTTCACGTCTTTGATCAGCAATACCTTGTCCTTGTAAACGCTTGCTTTCAGCTTCAGCTTTCGCTTTCTCCACAATAAGAATACGTTGTGCATCACCCTCGAACTGAGCAGCAATTTTTTCACGCTCAGAAGCATTAATTCGGTTCATGGCCGCTTTTACTTGAGCATCTGGATCAATATCTGTTACAAGAGTTTTAATAATATCATAACCATAATCCATCATAGCGTCGTTTAATTCAGCTTTAACGGCAATCGCAATATCATCTTTCTTAACAAAGACATCATCCAACTTCATTTTCGGAACCTCCGCACGAACTACGTCAAATACATAAGAAGTAATTTGATCATGTGGATAGTCTAGTTTGTAAAAAGCATCATATACTTTGTCTTTGATTACCTTAAACTGAACAGATACTTTCAATTTAACAAATACATCATCTAACGTTTTTGTTTCTACAATAACATCTAATTGCTGAATTTTTAAACTTAATCGTCCTACAATACGATCAATCAATGGAATTTTAAGTTGTAAACCAGATTGACGAATACTTTGATATCGACCAAAACGCTCGATAATTGCAGCGGTTTGTTGCTTTACGATAAAGAAGCAGGAGATTAAAAAAACGAATGATAAAAACCCGATAAGGTAAAATGACATTGACATAGCTAGTAAGTTTTAATAATTAATACAAATAAAGGTACGATAATATACCCGTATTATATTAGTATCAATTTTATTAAAATGTTACAATAACTAGCTTTTAACCGAGTTTTTCGATGGCAGAATTCAGTCTGGAAATCGTTTCTTCTTTACCAATAAAATGAATAATATCAAATAAATGTGGTCCTTGAAGCGCTCCTACCAAACTTAGATGTAAAGGTTGCATTACTTTCCCGAATCCAATTTCTTTTGAAGTAATCCAGGCTTTTATTTCAGATTCAACATTTTCTGATGAGAAGTTTTCAATTTGCTCGATTTGCTGAATCAATTCGTTCATTAATTCTGATGTTCCGTCTTTCCATTGCTTTTTAGCAGCTTTTGGATCATAGGATTCTGGAGCCACAAAAAAGAATGATGATAAGTTCCAAAGATCATTAATAAACACAGCTCGTTCTTTTACCAAGCCCACAATTGTTTCTACAAACCCTAACGGTTGTTCAATCCCTTTTTCCTTTAAAATAGCATTGAATTTTATTGCAACATTCTCATTATAAGTATTTTGCATGTATTGTTGCTGGAACCACTTGGTTTTATCCGGATTAAATTTAGCACCCGATTTATTAACTCGAGCTAGGTCGAAGTCTTTCGTTAATTCATCTAATGAATAAATTTCTTTTTCTGATCCCGGGTTCCATCCCAAAAAGGCAAGCATGTTTATGAAGGCATCTGGGAAATATCCATCTTCTCGATAACCTCTGGAAATTTCACCGTCTTTTTCGTTCTTATATTCTAACGGAAAAACAGGAAATCCTAATTTATCACCATCACGCTTACTTAACTTTCCTTTTCCGACCGGTTTTAGTAATAATGGTAAATGGGCGAATTCAGGTTTTTCCCATCCGAAAGCTTCGTAAAGTAAGTTATGTAATGCTAACGATGGTAACCACTCCTCCCCGCGGATCACATGAGAAATATCCATTAGGTGATCATCAACCACATTTGCGAGGTGATAGGTTGGCATTCCGTCACTTTTGAACAAGATTTTATCATCTAAAACATTACTATCAACCTCAATTCTACCACGAACAATATCATTTAAAACAACCGTTTTGCCTTCTGGAGTTTTAAAACGAATCACATATTTTTCTCCTGATGAAATTCGATGTTGAACTTCTACTTTAGATAACACAAGAGAGTTTACCAACCTTCCTTTTTCTCTGTTGTGCCAATTGTAGATAAAGGTTTTTCCTTTCACTTCGTGATCTTTTCGACGCGCATCTAATTCTTCGGAAGTATCAAAAGCATAATACGCTTTGTCATTATCGACTAACCAATCAGCATATTCACGATATAAGTGCTTACGTTCTGATTGTCTGTAAGGCCCGTAATTACCTTCCTTACCTGGTCCTTCATCAAAAGGAATTCCACACCAGTTCAGAGAATCAATGATATATTGTTCTGCGTTTGCAACGTATCTGGTTTGGTCTGTATCCTCTATTCGCAACACAAAATCACCACCCTGTTGTTTAGCGAATAAATAATTATACAAAGCTGTTCTTACACCACCAATATGTAATGGGCCTGTAGGACTTGGTGCAAAACGAACGCGAACCTTTGAACTCATGGTAAAATTTTTTGGCAAAGATACCTCGCTAGTATCAGATTACAAAGTTTTAAATCTTCCGTGAATCGATGACTAGTGTTGCTTTTAACAATTATTTGATGGGAATATGAGCCTTTTCAAGTATTTTTATTTTCTAAATCATGATTGAATATTCAAACATAGAGCAAAAACTAACAGAGTTTACCCGTAAATTCTACACGAGTGAGTTCATTAAGGGAGTAATTTTATTTATTTCCTTCGGACTGGTTTATTTGTTCATTACCCTTTTTGTTGAGTATATCTTTTGGTTAGATACCGGATTTAGAACCGTTCTTTTTTGGCTGTTCATATTGGTTGAATTATTTATGTTGTATCGTTTTTTATTAGCTCCATTATTTAAACTTTATGGACTAACGAAAGGAATTTCATTCAAAGAAAGTTCTCGAATTATTGGACAACATTTTCCTGAAGTAGCAGACAAATTGCTTAATATTCTTGAGTTGAAAGAAAGTGATTCAAATTCAAGTTTAGTGTTGGCGAGTATTGAACAAAAATCTCTTGAAATTAAAAATGTTCCTTTTGCTAGGGCTATTGATTTTAAGAAAAACAGAAAATACATTCCCTTACTAATTATTCCGTTTTTCGTTGTATTGATCAGTTGGGTATTTGGAATTCAATCCTCTTTACAGGAAAGTTTGCAAAGAGTAGTTAATCATCAAACCGCCTATCAGCCACCAGCGCCATATTCGTTTACGGTACTCAATAAAGAACTTCGCACAATTGAGCGAAAACCGATAACCCTTGAGATTTCAACAGAAGGGTCGGTAAGACCAGAGGAGGTAAAAATATACTATAACAAGCAGCAATATTATTTACAGCGTAATCCCGACGGGAATTTCACCCACACCATTTCTAATCCGGCAGAAAATATTAATTTTTACGTTGCTACTGATCAGGTAACATCTCCAATTTATTTGGTGGAAGCCATCAAAACACCGACAATTAAGAATATTAATCTATCAATTGATTATCCGTCGTATTTGAGAAGGAAAAAGGAGGAGTTATCAAATGCGAGCAATATTGTTGTCCCTGAAGGGTCTAAAATTAAATGGACGGTTCAAACGCAAAAAACGGATTCAGTTGCCTTTGTGACGACTCAAAAAAGAAGCTTCTTCCTTCAAAAAGAACAGGGCGTATTTGAATTGAATAAAAGGATTAAAGAACCGTTAAGCTATCAAATTACATCCTCAAATCAAGAGCTTAAAGATTACGAAAGTTTATCATTTTCTATAGATGTGATTAAAGATGAATTTCCGCAAATAGAAGTGCAATCCAATATTGATAGTATTACCAGAGGGGATGCTACATTTTATGGTCAAATAGGAGATGATTACGGTATTCAAAAACTTCAGTTGGTCTATTATGAATCGGATAATTCAAACCAGAAAAAAAAGGTAAATCTACCTGTGACCAAAGAGAACATTCAGTTCTTTTCTTACGAGTTTCCAAAGGGATTGGATTTAGAGAACGGAGTGTCTTATGAGTTGTTCTTTCAGGTGTATGATAACGATGGAGTCAACGGTTCGAAATATAAAAAATCACAAATTTTCACCTACAGGAAAAAGACAAAAGAAGAGGTAGAAGAAGAGATTTTAAATGAGCAGAAAAACGCCATCAATAACTTAGAGAAATCCATTTTAAATCAACAGAAGCAGGCAAAAAGCTGGAAAGACATTCAAGAGGAACTGCAAAACAAAAAAAACATCGAATGGAATGATAAAAAGAAGATAGACAACCTCCTCAGAAGACAAGAGCAGTATGAGAGTATGATGGATCGTCAGACCGACAAGCTTAAGCAAAGTCTTGAACAGAACAAGGAGGAAGATCAAGAGCTTTCTGAGAAGAAAGAAGAGTTGAAAAAACGGGTTGACGAATTAAAAAAATTAGCCAAGCAAAATAGGTTGATGGATGAAATTCAGAAAATGGCCGAAAAACTTGACAAGGAAGACCTGATTAAAAAAACTAAAGAATTAGCGCAACAGAATCGTCAAAGGGAAAGAAGTCTAGAGCGAGTTTTGGAAATGACGAAACGATTTTATGTGGAACAAAAAACTATGCAGATTGCGAATAAAATCGATAAACTTTCAAAGAAGCAATCCGAATTAAGCGAAAAAGCTCCATTAGATAGCTTAAAACAAAAAGAAATTGAAAAAGAATTTAATGAGGTAAAAAAAGAGCTGAATGAACTAGATCAACAAAATGAAAAGCTAAAAGAGCCAATGAATCTTCCAGATGTCGAACAAAACAAAGAGGAAGTACAAAAATCATTGAAAGAGACAAAGGAAGAGCAGAATAAAAAGAATGAATCAAGCTCAAAAAAGGCGCAGCAGAAAAGTGCTCAAAATATGAAAAAGATGAGTCAGAAGATGCAACAATCCATGATGCAAATGCAGGGTGAATCTATGGAAGAAAATGCTGATGATTTGAGAAGAGTACTTGAGAACTTGGTATTATTTTCTTTTGAGCAAGAAGACTTATTTGAAGGTTTTTCAGATATAACAAGTAGTCATCCAGACTTCGGAAAGAAATTGAAAAAACAAAATGTCTTAAAAATACATTTCGAACATATTGACGATAGTTTGTACGTATTAAGTATGCGGTTACCGAGGCTGTCGACACGCATTCAGAATGATCTGTCTTCTGCGCACTACAATATGGATCTGTCTTTGGAGAACTTTGCTCAAAACAGGATGTATCAAGGTCAGTCGAACCAGAGATATGTGATGACGGCCAGTAATAATTTAGCAGATTACTTAAGCAACATGCTTGATAACATGAAAAATGCTATGTCTATGCAAAAAGGAAAAGGGAAGAAGAAATCTAATGAGTTTAGTCTTCCTGATTTAATTCAGAAACAACAAGGGTTGTCGGAGGAGATGAAAAAAGGAATGCAGAAATCTCAACAAAAAAAAGAGGGTCAACAAAAAGGAAATAGTAAGGGAAAACAAGGTCAGAACGGAGAAGATGAAAATAGTGAATTGTTTGAGATTTATAAAAAGCAAGTTGAGCTTAGGCAAATGCTAGAGAATGAATTAAACAAAGAGTCAGATTCTGATTCGCCGAGCGGAAGCCCTTCAAAGAAGACGCTTAAAACCATGGAAGAATTGGAAAACGAAATACTTGAGAAAGGATTCAATCCTGAGGTGCTCAATAAAATGCAATTGCTAGAGTATGAACTATTGAAATTGGAAGAAGCCAAACTTCAACAGAATAAAGACAATAAACGTAAATCGAATGCCAATTTTGACACCTTTCCAGGCAATCGCTTCAAGTCGATTAAACCCTTAAAACTGTTTTATAATCAATTAGAGATTTTAAACAAACAATCCTTACCTTTGCAGCCGCGATATAAGAAGAAAGTTAGAGCTTACTTCTCTGATAATTAAAGGAGTAGATGATTTATTACCATTTCGAAACAAAAGAAATCGAATTAGATACAGCTCGGGTTACGAGCTGGATCGAAAGGGTTTTGGTTGGATACAAAATGCAGGTAGGGGAAGTAAATTATATTTTCTGTGATGATGATTATTTGTTAGACCTGAATGTTAAATATCTGAATCACAATACGTTAACTGACATCATCAGCTTTGATGATAGTCAGGGAGATGAGGTTCAGGGCGATATATTTATTTCGTCGGAAAGAGTGCTTGAAAATGCCCAAAACTATAATGTGAGTTTTGAGGATGAGCTACATAGGGTGATGATACACGGTATTCTACACTTCGCTGGATTGAAAGATAAGTCTGAAGAAGAATCTCAATTAATGAGAGAAGCTGAGAACAAAGCTTTAAAATTATTAATAGAAATGAATTAAGTTTCACGTGGAACAATAACCATGAGTTTATTTACAACAACATATGATGTAATTGTAGTCGGAGGGGGTCACGCAGGTAGTGAGGCAGCGGCGGCAAGTGCCAATATGGGCGCCAAGACATTATTGATTACAATGAATCTACAGAACATTGCTCAGATGAGTTGTAATCCTGCTATGGGAGGAATTGCCAAGGGACAAATTGTTCGTGAGGTTGATGCCTTAGGAGGATATAGTGGAATTGTTACTGATAAAACGGCGATTCAATTTAAAATGCTCAACAAATCGAAAGGACCTGCGATGTGGAGTCCTAGGGCTCAATCCGATAGAATGCAGTTTGCTGAGTGTTGGCGAAATATGCTTGAACAAACTGAGAATTTGGACTTCTACCAAGACTCAGTTAATGGGTTGATTTTTGACAGGACTTCAATAATTGGAGTTAAAACTGCTCTAGGTCTTGAAATTAAATCACGGACAGTGATCATAACAGCGGGCACTTTTTTAAATGGCTTAATTCATATTGGAGAGAAAACGTTTGGAGGGGGTCGCGCAGGAGAGAAATCATCGACGGGAATCACAGAGGATTTAGTGAAGGTTGGATTTGAAGCTGGCAGAATGAAGACGGGAACTCCTCCTAGAGTTGACGGAAGATCTTTAGATTACTCTAAAATGGAAGAGCAACCAGGGGATGACTCCCCAGAAAAGTTTTCTTATTTGCCAGGAATCAAGCCCTTGACAAAACAAAAGTCTTGTTATCTCACATACACAAGTCCTGAGGTTCATGATTTGTTGAGGGAAGGTTTTGATAGGTCTCCGATGTTTAACGGAAGAATTCAATCCACAGGTCCTAGATATTGTCCATCAATTGAAGATAAAATTGATCGATTTGCTTCCAAAGAAAGACATCAGATCTTTGTGGAACCAGAAGGTTGGAACACTGTTGAAATTTACGTTAACGGTTTTTCTACATCATTGCCAGAAGACATTCAAGACAAGGCGATTCGTTCGATTGCAGGGTTTGAAAACGTGAAATTCTTTAGATATGGATATGCTATCGAGTACGATTATTTTCCACCAACACAATTGAAACATTCCTTAGAAACAAAGTTGATTAACAACTTGTTTTTTGCGGGACAAATAAATGGCACAACTGGTTATGAGGAAGCGGCCGCTCAAGGACTAATGGCGGGTATAAATGCAGCTCTAAAAGGTCAAGAAAAGGATCCATTTGTGTTAAAAAGGAGTGAAGCTTACATTGGTGTTTTGATCGATGATTTGATCACAAAAGGAACAGAAGAGCCATATCGTATGTTCACTTCGCGTGCAGAGTATAGAACATTATTGCGTCAAGATAATGCAGATATTCGACTAACCCCGAAAGGATATGAGTTAGGAATCGCATCTGAAGAACGGATGAAAAGGGTAAATCAAAAAGTTGAAAAGACAGAAAGGTTTATCAATTTTCTGAAAGAAACCAGTATAAAACCGGATGTTATAAATCCGATTTTAAAAGAAAAAGATTTAGCTTTAATAAACCAATCTATTAAAATTTATAAGGTGGCTGCAAGACCACAATTGGACTTAAAAGATTTCTTTGTTGTGGATACTGTGAATCAATTTGTAGAAAAAAATGCCATTGATCAGGAGGTAATTGAGCAGGTTGAAATACACTTGAAATACTCAGGATATATTGAGAAAGAAAAATTGAATGCAGATAAACTGAATCGTTTGGAACACGTTGTGATTCCGTCTACATTTGATTATTCAAAAGTGAAATCACTGTCTTATGAGGCGCGTGAAAAACTTACTAAAATTCAACCTACTTCAATCTCACAGGCCAGCAGGATAAGCGGGGTATCACCAAGTGACATCTCAGTTTTATTAGTGTATATGGGTCGATAATCAAAAATGTTCCACGAGGAACAATTCTATTTTAAATGAATAAAAACGAGGTTCTTCACAGTCATTTATCACCTTATAAAAAGGTTAAAGATCACTTTCTATCAGGAGAAGAATTTGATTTGTTGTATAATCAAGAATTCGAAATGCTGGTAACGTCACCCGTCCCAGAAAACCTTGATTCATATTATGATTCTGGCGCCTATATTTCGCATTCAAATCAGAAGAAAGGAATATTTGAGAAAACCTATGGTTTGGTAAAATCAATTGCATTAAAACGCAAGTTGAAATTAATAAACTCATTTGATTTACCTGGAAAATCACTTTTAGATATTGGTGCAGCAACTGGACATTTTTTATCTACTTCTAAGAACGGAGGTTGGGATGTTACAGGAACCGAACCAAACGAAAAGGCGAGATCAATTGCATCTCATCAGGGAATTGAATTGTTGGAAAATAGCAATCGGTTAAAAAAACAATCGTTTGATGTCATCACTTTATGGCATGTTTTAGAACACATTGAAAATCTATCTGAATGTATATCTCAGTTAAATGAGTTGCTAAAAGACGACGGACGAATAGTTATTGCTGTTCCAAATTACAAATCATTTGATGCGCAATATTATAATGAGTATTGGGCTGCCTATGACGTGCCAAGACACCTTTGGCATTTTTGTAAAGAATCAATAGGCAAGTTATTTTCCAAGGATAATATTGTGGTTGATCAAATTCTCCCAATGAAGTTTGATGCTTTTTATGTTTCCCTGTTGAGTGAGAAATATAAGACGGGAAAAATGAACCCATTTAAAGCGTTTGTCTCCGGACTGAAGTCAAATAAGAAAGCAAAGCTAACCGGAGAGTACTCATCTTTGATTTATGTGCTTAAAAAAGTTAAATAAGCCTTTTTAAGCGCCTTTTGCGCTCTTAATAAGAGAAACACCCTGCCTTAAAAAAATCGTCTAATTCACCGGCTTTAAGAGCGCTGATCTAAATAAACATTGTTTATTTTAAAATTAAATAACGATAGTTTTTAACTATGGAGTAAAAACACACCCCAAAGCGTTATGATAAAGTAAACTGCCAAAGTCATCGCTCCAGCATAATCTTTTGCTAATCGTTGACCGATTAAAAGACAAATTAAACTAATAGCAGAAAGCTCCACACCAAGTAATGCCATTTCTTTTACACCAGAGGTATATAATTGATAAACACCAACAATCATTAATATTCCGGCCGCAACTTCCAATATCAAAATAATCCCCAACAATAAAGGGACGCTATTTTTAAGAGGAGAGTTTGCAAAATGTCCTTTAATAAAATCTAGGTTTCCCTTCCAATCTGTTAGTTTGTCGATTCCCGATTGCAAGAAGGTAACAATTAAAAAAAGTAAGATTAAAACTTCTGTTGGATGTTTAGAAAGAAAATTCATGATGCGTTTATTTACGATTTAATTTGATTTCAAATTTACTCAAAAGCACTATCAATTGGCCCCCACAATTCTATTTTATTCCTTTCATTATCTAAAATACAGGCAAATTTTCCATAGTCAAATTCTTGCATTTCTCCGGTGATAGTCACGCCCTCTTTCTTCAACTCCACCAGTAAATTTTCAAGGTTTTCAACCCTGTAATTGAACATAAAATCTTTTTTAGAAGGCTCAAAGTAACTGGTCTATTTTTCAAAAGGGCTCCACTGGGTCGAGCATTTTTCGCCCTTTTCATTCTTCCATCAAAATGTACAACCCCAATCATCAGTATTAAATCCGAGATGTGTTTTATACCATTCTTTTGTTGCTTTTGGATCATCTGTTTTAAAAAACAATCCACCAATTCCTATTACGCGTTTCATGCTTTGTTTTTTAATTGATGATTCATAAATTGAAATCCATTCTTCCGATGTCATTTTAGATGCAAGTTCGCCAATGAGATCATATGGAATTTGATCCATTTTCTTAAATCGAATACAGCTTTTACCCATATCCAATTTTGTTTGGCAATGCGTCGGATATTCACCAACAAACCAATCTAATAATTCTTTATTAGCATATATACCCATATGATACAGGTTGATGGAATTTTTCTGTGAAGCAATATTCATAAATGGAAGTGGTTATTTGGGATCGCAATGGTACCCATCAGGATATACCGAGTGAGGTACATAATACCCAATCATTTTGTAATTCATCCCTTCTTCAAATCCTTTCGGAAGATTAACGTTGATTTTCGCCCGAATCTTTTCGATTATAGGTTTTCGATCTTCTGGGATTGGCTCTAAGTATTTGGTTACTGAGTTAGCTTCGTATTGCATGTTTGGTTGATTTTGTGGTTGAAAAGCTAACCTAAAGATAATACAAGTTTAAACACCTGAAAGTCAAACAACTAAACAAATTGTTTTTTAATTTTGTCAACAATGGTTTGGGCAAGTTTCATCTTACTTTCAATGGTCCACCCAGCCACGTGAGGTGTAAGGATTACAT
>FYBJ01001460.1_pt1 | contig 11143 bp, 10 predicted proteins | sample 1134611 | NCBI WGS metagenome assembly FYBJ01 (sample SAMEA104116008, study PRJEB20421) | marine metagenome | isolation source: marine | reverse complement strand
TTTTGCACCGCCGTTTCCACCAATCGCGTTTCCATCAAGACCACGTCAAATCCGGCCTCTTCGATGCCCTTGCTCAGCCATTGGGACAGTGGTCCGGCTTCGAGCCCGATCGCGTCGACCGCGTACGGCAATGACGCCATCGCACGCACCAGCGCTTCAGGCTCGCTGGCTGCCTCCAACTCCTCAACAACCTTCCCTTGCGGCTCCAGCACACAAATCGCCGTGCTTGCCAGAGATACATCCAATCCGATAAATACATTCATGTCGTTGCCCTTCTATTCTTAGGAATTGAGGCGCATGGAAACATACGACCTCGTAGACGCGCTGCAGGCGCATCAAGGGCAACGGCACTTCAGATCATGCTGACAAACAAGCGAAACGTGCTCGATTCGCCGAAAGCCCCATTACGGCATCTTTCAATTTCTGCGAGGCCGGAGGCACGAGTCGACAAATACTGTGGCTGTCAGAACCGCCGTTCACCTTCATTGCATTCAGCACCTCAAGATCGGCAACACACACCGGCAAAGAGGTGCCCCGTACCTGTGATTATCAATTTGTATCAATATTTTAGGACAATACAAGGATCGGCAAGTCTCTTCGGTGATTGTCTGATAATTGCTTGGTGCGGGCGCCTGGAGCACCACCTGTGACAAGCCTCTTTACGTCGCTGTCAGGGAATAGCTGGTGCTGCGTCCACCAGCCTCATCTTTCTCAAGTGCTCCCATGTCGATCAGATCGAGGATGTCGCGATATGCAGTGTCTTGCGAACACTTTTCGATCTTCGCATATTTCGATGTCGTGAGTTTTCCTTCGAACCCATCCAGCAGGCGGTTGAGCATGTCTCGCTGGCGGTCATTTATGTTGGCCATTCCGTATTTCTCCCAGAACCGCGCCTTCAGGAACACGGCCTCAAGGATGATCTCCGCACCATCAAATGCTCGGTCCAGGCAAGTCAGGAACCAAATGAGCCAAGCCGTGATATCAAGCCCCCCTTTCTGCGTCGTCTCGAGCATGTCGTAGTAGGCGCTCCGCTCCTGCCTGATCTGGGTCGACATACTGTAGAACAGCTGCGCACTGTCTTCGGATTGCGCCAACGCCATATCTGCGATCGCGCGCGCAATGCGCCCATTGCCATCATCGAAGGGGTGGATCGTGACAAACCAAAGATGGGCGATGGCGGCATGAACGACAGGATCCGAGTCTGGGGCCTTATTGAACCAGGTCAGGAAGTGCGCCATCTCAGCTTCAAGTCGTTCGGCTTCTGGCGCCTCAAAATGCACGCGTTCGCGGCCATGGGGTCCTGATACAATCTCCATGGGACCGTCACGCCAATTTCCCACCCTGATCCGGGTCATTCCGCTTCGCCCGGTCGGAAAAAGGGCAGCATGCCAACCAAACAATCGCTCTGCGTCCAGTGGCTGGTCATACGCTTGCGTCGCGTCCAGCATCATCTCGACGACCCCATCAACATGGCGATCAGACGGGATCAGCCCGCCAAGTTCGAGACCCAACCGTTTCGCGATAGACGAGCGAACCTGATCCTTGTCGAGCGTCTCCCCTTCGATCTCGCTGCTCTTGACCACATCACTGGTGAGTGTTCGCAGCATCGCCTCGTTGCGAAGATCGAAGCCAAGGCCTTCCATGCGGCCCAAAAGCTTGCCCTGTCGGTGGCGGACCGCAGCAAGTTGTGAAGACAGCCTGGCCTTGTCCCAGGTAAACTGCGGCCAATAAGGGAGTTGGTGAATGTAGGTCATATTTTACGCATTCCTTGCGGAGATTATACGGCACAATCTCCGCAAGACAATAGTAACCACCGCAAAGGATGCGGAGAATAGGGGTGATAATCTCCGCATACTCCACCTGGAACTTGGAACTTGGGACAGGCATTGAGGCCGGCAGCGTCGATGCCGCCGTCAAGGCGGTGACCGTGACCAACTTGCACTGGGGCTTGCACGGCTGGGGACTTTATGTGCTGGTGGGCCTGTGTCTGGCCTATTTTGCCTACCGCCACGACCTGCCACTGACGCTGCGTACAGCCCTCTATCCGGTGCTGAAGGAGCGTATCTACGGCCCCTGGGGACATCTCGTGGACCTCATCGGGGTCTTCGGCACGATCTTTGGCCTTGCGACCTCTCTGGGCCTCGGCGTGACGCCGATTGCAGCGGGTCTCGAGAACCTGGGCTGGATGGAAAACACCCAGACCAATCAGCTGATCCTTGTGGCGATCATCACCTGCCTGGGCACCGCCTCCGCAGCGTCCGGTGTGGGCAAGGGCGTGCGGATACTCTCGGAATGCAACGTCATGGCCTCGGTGGGTCTTCTGCTTCTCTTCATCATCCTCGGGCCGACTGCATTCCTTCTCGGGATCACCATCTCTGGCTTTGGCGACTATCTGTGGAACGTCATCCCGATGGGCCTGTGGATCAACGGCGACCCGGAAGTGCAATGGCAGGGCTGGTGGACGATCTTCTACTGGGGCTGGTGGATCGCATGGTGCCCCTTTGTGGGCCTCTTCATCGCGCGGGTCTCCAAAGGCCGCACGATCCGGCAGTTCTGCTTCTGCGTGCTGCTGATCCCGACCTCGGTGGTGATGCTCTGGATGGGCGTCTTCGGCGGGGCCGCGGCGGGGGTTGAGCTCTTCTACGACGCAGGCGTCGTGGATGCGGTCAATGCCGACTATGCCTCGGGCGTGTTCGCCACCGTGGCGGGCTTCGGCTACACTTGGCTGACCTACCCGATCACCGTCCTGATCACGATCCTGCTGATCAGCTGGTTCGTGACCTCCTCGGACTCAGGTACGCTGGTGATGTGCACCATGCTGTCGATGGGTGACGAACATCCGCCGGTCAAGTTCCGCATCTTCTGGGGCCTGACCTCGGGGGTCGTGGCCGCGGTGCTCATGCTGGCCGGAGGGCTGAGCGCGTTGCAGACCGCCTCGATCGTCGCCGGCTTGCCGATCGCGGTGATCCTGCTGCTGATGATCTACGGCATCGTGCGCGCCCTGCACGAGGACAACCCGGCACCGGAATACGTGGACAAGATGGAACTGGAATTCCTCAACCGCTGATCCGGAACACACCACAAAAGGGGGCCGTCACCACGGCCCCCTTTTCATACGCGAAACCTGCCAGGGGTCGCGTAAAATGCACATTTTTCGATCCGGGAATTGCCTTTTTTCTGCACTGCTTTCCGCGCGAACAACCCGCCCGGCTGCACCCTTCACGAAAGATAATTTCGCATCCTCCCCAAAACGCGACGTCGCAGGCCCTAAAGGTGACGATTTTACCCTGTTGCCCCTGCCCTCGAATCGCTAGAACCCTGCGAGAGAACTCTTTGGGGGGAGTCGGTTCAGGCTCTCCCGTTCATTTTAGGGAGACCATGCCAATGAAGGTGCTCGTACCTGTCAAACGCGTGATCGACTACAACGTGAAGGTCCGCGTCAAGGCGGATGGCAGCGGTGTCGATCTTGCCAATGTCAAAATGTCGATGAACCCCTTCGACGAGATTGCCGTCGAAGAGGCGATCCGCCTCAAGGAAGCCGGCAAGGCCGATGAGGTCATCGCCGTTTCGATCGGCGTGAAACAGGCCCAGGAAACCCTGCGCACCGCGCTTGCCATGGGCGCCGATCGCGCCATCCTGGTGGTCGCCGCCGATGACGTGCATACCGACATCGAGCCGCTGGCCGTGGCCAAGATCCTCAAGGCCATCGTGGATGAGGAACAGCCCGGTGTCGTGCTTTGCGGCAAGCAGGCCATCGACAACGACATGAACGCCACCGGCCAGATGCTGTCGGCGCTTCTGGGCTGGTCCCAGGGCACCTTTGCAAGCGGTCTGGACATTGACGGCGACAGCGCGCTGATCACCCGCGAAGTGGACGGCGGTCTGCAGACGATCAAGGTCAGGATGCCCGCGATCATCACCGTGGACCTGCGCCTGAACGAGCCGCGCTATGCGAGCCTTCCGAACATCATGAAGGCCAAGAAAAAGCCGCTGGATGAAAAGACGGCCGCCGATTACGGCGTCGACGTCACGCCGCGCCTCGAAATCGTCAAGACCGACGAGCCGGACGCGCGCAAGGCCGGCGAAATCGTGGGCTCGGTGGACGAGCTTGTGTCGAAACTCAAAGAAGCGGGGGCTGTGTAATGGCTGTTCTTCTTCTCGCAGAAGTCAATGATGGCGAACTGGCCATGGACGCGACCGCCAAGGCCGTGACGGCTGCCAAATCGCTGGGTGATGTGATCGTTCTGGCCGCCGGTGCCTCGGCCGCCGCGGCGGGTGAAGCGGCCGCGAAAATCGACGGGGTGAGCAAGGTGCTCGTCGCCGAAGACGCCTCGCTGGGTCACCGACTGGCGGAACCCACCGCCGCGCTGATCGTGTCATTGGCCGGTGACTACGAACACATCGTGGCCCCGGCCACCACCGACGCCAAGAACGTGCTGCCCCGCGTGGCGGCGCTTCTCGACACGATGGTGATCTCGGACGCCTCCGGCGTGGTCGACGCCAACACGTTCGAGCGCCCGATCTACGCGGGCAACGCGATCCAGACCGTGAAATCATCGGACGCCAAGAAGGTTGTCTCGTTCCGGACCTCGACGTTCGACGCGGCCGGCGAAGGCGGTTCGGCCCCGGTCGAAACCATCTCGGTGGCCGGCAACCCGGGCCTGTCGGAATGGGTCGAGGACAAGGTTGCGGCAAGCGACCGTCCCGAACTGACCTCGGCGGGCGTTGTGGTCTCCGGTGGTCGCGGGGTCGGCTCGCAAGAGGACTTCAGGCTGATCGAGGCGCTGGCGGACAAGCTGGGTGCCGCCGTGGGTGCATCGCGCGCCGCGGTCGATTCGGGCTATGCGCCGAACGACTGGCAGGTCGGTCAGACCGGCAAGGTCGTGGCACCCGATCTTTACGTGGCCGTCGGCATCTCGGGGGCGATCCAGCACCTTGCGGGCATGAAGGACAGCAAGGTCATCGTCGCAATCAACAAGGACGAAGAGGCCCCGATCTTCCAGGTCGCCGATTACGGCCTCGTGGCGGACCTCTTTGACGCCGTGCCCGAGCTGACGTCGAAGCTCTGAAGGCATGGCGGGGTGAAACCCCGCCCTACGACATCCCGAAGGCCCGCCCGATCCGGCGGGCCTTTTTGCTTAGCCGCAGACCAGTTCGCTGATCACCGGGGCCAGCGCATCGGCGGCTTCTTCGTGACTGGCCGGCCCCAGAAGCTCGGCGGCAGACGCCGCCTCGAACTCGGTGAACATCATGCCCGTCGTGCCCGCATCCAGGGCCGCCGCGCTGGCGGTCACATCGACGACCTGCAAGGCCATCGGGCGCACATCCTCGACCATGTCGGCGGTGACAAAGCTGGGGTCTTCGCTCAGGTCGGGGCTGTCGGCCTCGTGGCGCGGCGCATGTGCCGAAAACCACAGCAGGATCACCGGCACGCCGATCCGCTCCATCAGAAGACGCATCCGTGCGCGCCACGCGGTTTGCAATTCGTCCCGTATGAGTTCGAACCGCGCCGGTGCTACCTTGCGCAAATGCCCCAGCAGGTGCCGCGTGAAGTGAAATTCCGTCATGTCCACCTCGGGATAGATCGAACGCAGCATGGTCGATCCTTCGAGAAAGCGGTCATTTCGCCGCGGATGCACCCGGTAGAACCGGTTCGACATGTTCTGCGCAGGCGGCAATTGCAGCACCACCACCTGTGCGCCATTGGCCGCGGCAAGCACGTCTGCATCGTTCAGGAACACGTCGATGCCCGCATTCGGCCAGCCGAAATTGATACATTTTGCCCCCGTCCGCGCCGCGATCAGCGCCGGATAGGGCCTGCTGATGAACTTGCCGTAGGTTTCCGTACCGCCCAGGAAGGCCGCATAGCGCCCCGTCAGGTTCTGCCGCGGTCCACGGAACAGAAGTTTCGACGCGCCATAACGGCACGGCATGTAATCCAGAGGGGTTTCCCCCAGCCGTTCATAGGCCATCTCACCCACCTTTCTATTCACCCAAGCGGGAGAATCGCCGATGGCGGTTGAGAAAACGCTAATGCGCGCATTCGTTTCAAGTTTGAACGGGCCTCTCCCCTTGCAGCCGGTGGCGCTTGCGCCCTATCTTGCGGCATCGCAGCGAAAGGTCAGGACTATGGACATCCGCACCATCGGCGTCATCGGAGCAGGTCAGATGGGCAACGGGATCGCTCATGTGATGGCACTCGCCGGCTACGACGTCATGCTGACCGATATCAGCCAGGAGGCGCTCGACGCCGCGCTGGTCACGATCAGCGGCAATATCGACCGGCAGATCGGCAAGGGCATGGTGAGCGAGACAGAGCGCGACGCCGCACTGGCTCGGATCGACACCACGCTGACCCTGTCGGAACTGGGCACCTCCGATCTGGTGATCGAGGCCGCGACCGAACGCGAATCTCTGAAGGTGGCCATTTTCGAGGACCTCGTGCCGCATCTTGGGCCCGACACGATCCTGACCTCCAACACCTCGTCCATCTCGATCACCCGGCTGGCCAGCGGCACGGACCGGCCCGAGAAATTCATGGGCTTTCACTTCATGAACCCGGTGCCGGTGATGCAGCTGGTCGAACTCATCCGCGGCATCGCCACCGACAAGGAAACCTTCGAGACCTGCCACAAGGTCGTGGAACGGCTCGGGAAAACCGCAGCCTCCGCCGAGGATTTCCCCGCCTTCATCGTGAACCGCATCCTGATGCCGATGATCAACGAAGCGGTCTATACCCTCTACGAGGGCGTCGGCACCGTGACCTCCATCGACACCTCGATGAAGCTGGGCGCGAACCACCCGATGGGGCCGCTGGAGCTGGCCGACTTCATCGGGCTCGATACGTGCCTCGCGATCATGAACGTGCTGCATGACGGGCTGGCGGATACCAAATACCGGCCCTGCCCGCTGCTTACGAAATATGTCGAGGCTGGCTGGCTGGGCCGCAAGACGGGCCGTGGCTTTTATGATTACCGCGGCGAAGGTGCCCCGGTGCCGACGCGATGAAACGGGCGTAGTCCGGGTGGGCGACGTCCCGCCTCCGAGCGCCCGAAAGGCGCGGCGGCCCCGCCATGAAAGGACGCTGCATGTCCGATGATCCCGACCGGAAAACCCTGCTCCTGACCGGGGCCAGCCGGGGCATCGGTCACGCCACGGTGCGCAAGTTCGCCGCGGAAGGCTGGCGCGTGATATCCTGCTCGCGGCGGGCGTTTTCCGCCGATTGCCCCTGGCCGGGCGGTGCGCGCAACCACATCCAGGTCGACCTTGCCGACCCCGAACAGACCATCGCCGCCATCGACGAGATCAAGGCCCGCCTCAACGGCGGCGCGCTGCACGCGCTGGTCAACAACGCAGGCATCTCGCCCAAGGGCGCCAACGGCGCGCGGCTCAACACGCTGGATACGGACCTGCGCACCTGGGGACAGGTCTTTCATGTGAATTTCTTTGCCTCGGTGGTGCTCGCGCGCGGGCTGCGCGGGGAACTGGCGCGGGCGCGGGGGGCCGTGGTCAACGTGACCTCGATCGCAGGCGCGCGCGTGCATCCCTTCGCGGGGGCTGCCTATGCCACGTCCAAAGCAGCACTTGCAGCCCTGACCCGCGAAATGGCCCATGATTTCGGGCCTTTGGGCGTGCGCGTGAACGCCATTGCCCCCGGCGAAGTCGAGACCTCGATCCTCTCGGACGGCACAGACAGGATCGTCCGGACCCTGCCCCTGCGCCGCCTTGGGCAGCCCTCGGAAGTCGCCGATGCGATCTATTTTCTGTGTTCCGAGGCCAGTTCCTACGTGTCGGGCACCGAGATCGAGGTGAATGGCGGCCAGCACGTCTGACCTCCCGGCACGATCCGCAGGGCGGGTTTTCAATCCACGACCCCGTCCCGCGCCATACGGACAACCGCGTCCACGAGGCAATCCAGACTGTCGGTCCAGCCCGGGCCGCCGTCCAGCGCGTCCGTCATCAACGACAACTCGGTACAGGCCACCAGCCAGTGATCCGCGCCGTTCATCGCCTCGGCCAGTTCACGCAACCTTGTCCCAAGGGTCTCTGGTCGCTCACCGGCCTTGACCGCCCGAATGAGCGCCAGCATCGCGTCCTCATCCGCCGTCCAGACCGGCGCCAGCCCGTGCGCGGCAAAGATGGCGTCAAACACGCCGACCTTTCGCGTCGCGGGCGAGGCCAGCATTCCCACGCGCTGCGCTCCGCGCGCCTTCAGCGCCCGGCCTGTCAGCGCCAGCATGTCGAGAAAAGGCAGCGAACTCGCCTCCCGCACGGCCCCGGCATAGTGATGCGCCGTGTTGCACGGCATGGCGAGCGCCACGGCTCCGGCCCGCTCCAACCCACGCGCCATCGCGGCCAGTACCGGCCCCGGGTCTTCACCGCCGCCCTCGATCAGGGCCCTGATCCGGCTCGGCACCTGGGGGTTCTGGTGCACGATCAGCGGGATATGACCGGCATCATCCCCCGCCGCGACCGCGCCCAGAACTTTCTGCATGAGCAGGATCGTGGCCTCGGGCCCCATCCCGCCCAGTATGCCGACGGGTTTCATGAAGGGCTCAGCCCTGACCCGCCACATCAAAGCAATGCGAATAGCCGGTCAGCCCGATCGCGCCGCCTGTATGCAGGAAAACCACCCGCTCACCTTTCTTGAAATGACCCTTGCGGATAAGGTCGATGAGGCCCGCCCCGCCCTTGGCCGAATAGACCGGATCGAGCAGTATCGCCTCGGTTTTGGCGAACATGTCGATGGCTTCCAGCGTGTCCTCGGCGGGGATGCCATAGCCGGGGCCGACATAGTCGGTATTGGCCACAACGTCCTCGCGTGCCACAACGCCGGGGCAGCCCAGCTTCTCGGCGGTCTTGACGGCCAGGTTGTAGACATTCTCCTCCTGCTTGGGCCTGGGCGCGCGCACCCCGATACCCAGAAGCGGAATATCCGCGTTCATCGCCTTGAGCCCGGTGATGAGCCCGGCCTGCGTACCCGCGCTGCCTGTGGCATGTACGATGTGATCGACCTTCAGGCCCATATCCACGAACTGATGCAGCATCTCGAAGGCACAGTTCACATAGCCCAGCGCGCCGGTGGCGTTCGAACCGCCGCCGGGGATCGTATACACGTTCCTGCCTTCGGCGCGGAACTTGTCCGCCACGGCCTCCATCTCGGCATTCATGTCGAGATCGGACCCGCGGTGCTCGATCGTGGCCCCGTGCAGGTGATCCAGCAGAACGTTCCCGTTGTACTTGTAGTTGTCGTAGTTATAGCCCGTCCGATCCTCGAGCAGGATGTGACAGGCCATCCCCAGCTTGGCGGCCGCGGCAGCGGTCTGGCGCGCGTGGTTGGACTGTGTGGCACCCTGGGTCATGACCATCTCGGCCCCCTGCTCCTGTGCCTCGGCCATCAGGAACTCGAGCTTGCGGGTCTTGTTGCCGCCGGTGCTGAGCCCGGTGCAATCGTCGCGCTTGATCCAGATCTCGGGCCCGCCCAATGCGGCACTCAGGCGCGGCATCGGCTCGAGCGGGGTGGCAAGATGCGCCAGGCGCACACGAGGGAATTTGGCAAGGTTCATGGACTGTCTCCAAAAAGGGGTTTCATGACTAAAACCACGGGTTAGCCGCCCGTACAATGTCGAAATCCGCGCTTCAAATTGCGCATGGCGCAAGTTATGGTCCTCCCATGCGCCTTGAATGGATCGAAGACATCCTCGCCGTGCTCGACACCGGCTCCTTTGCGGCGGCGGCCGAGCGCAGGCTGCTCACCGCCTCGGCCTTTACCCGCCGCATCCGCGCCATCGAGGACGCGTTGGGCGCGCCGCTCTTTGATCGCAGCCGCAAGCCCGCGGTGCTCCTGCCCCATGTGCTGGCCGAAGAGGCGCAGATGCGCGATGTCGCGCGCAGCCTGCGCTCGCTGCGCCATACGCTCTCGGCCGAGGGACGGCTGAGCCACAGGCGTCTGACCATGGCCTGCCAGCACGCGCTGACCACAACCGTGTCGCCGGGGCTCGCCCGGCAGCTGGCACGGGACCGCGATCTCAGCCTGCGCATCCGCTCGGGCACCCGCAGCGCCTGCCAGGTGATGCTGTTGCGCGGCGACGTGGATTTCGCGCTGGTCTACGAAACCGCGCAGGATGCCGACCGCTTTGATGTCGCGCTCTTTGACGCGCATAGCCTGGGCGCGGACATGTTCGTGCCGGTGGCCGCCCTGCGCGATTACCCCGAGATGGTCTGCGCACTCGAGGCGGGCGACCTGCCGCTGATCACCTATCCCGGGGACATCTATCTGGGCGAGGTTCTGCGCACGCAGGTCCTGCCGGGACTGCCGCCCGAAATGCGCAGCCATGACGTGGCTGAAACCGGGCTCACCCCGGCGGTGCTGCAATTCGTGCGGCAGGGGCTGGGCATGGGCTGGCTGCCGCGCTCGTTAGCCGCCGAGGCGATTGCCAGCGGCGAGTTGTCGGAGCTTTCGGAGAGCCTCCCGAGCACCCCGCTGGCGATCCGCGTCCTGCGGCGCAAGGGCGGCGGTTCGGAGCTGGCCGAGGCGGGATGGCAGCGTCTCTGCGAACAGATGTGACGCCGTGGGTCACTGTTTCAGAAAAATTTTCCGGCACACCAAACGCCAGATCGACACCTGCCACTCAAGACATGTCTTGAAAGATATGTCGTTCCAGACATGTCATATATGACATGTCTAAACCGCATGACGCACCCGAAAACTCTCGGGCGCAACACCGGGGTCACGGCACGCAAAGCGTTTGCCGCAACCCCCGCGCCGCCACTTCGATCAGGTCCAGCGCACCGTCGAAATCGCGCGTATAGTACGGGTCCGGCACGTGATCCATGCCGGCCGCGGGCGCAAACTCTGTCATCAGCCGCACCGGTGTGTCACTCCCCGCCGGCCGCTGCGCCTCGATCGTGGCAATGTTCTGGTCGTCCATGCCGATGATCAGGTCGAACCGCCCGAAATCCTCCGGCAGGAACAGCCGCGCGCGCAGGTCTGAAATGTCATATCCGCGGCTCCGGGCCGCCACCTGCATCGGCCCATAGGGTGCTGCCCCGATATGCCATCGCCCGGTGCCCGCGCTGTCGGTCTCGGACTCGGGCACCATGACGCGGAACACGCCCTCGGCCGCCGGCGACCGGCAGATAT
>FYBJ01001191.1_pt1 | contig 11161 bp, 8 predicted proteins | sample 1134611 | NCBI WGS metagenome assembly FYBJ01 (sample SAMEA104116008, study PRJEB20421) | marine metagenome | isolation source: marine | reverse complement strand
CGATCAGCGCGGCGGCCGAAAGCGCACCGGGTTCCATGCGCGGGTTGATCTACCTTTGCGCCTATTTCCCGATTGACAGCCTGTCGATGGTTGAGCGGCGCAAGCGCGCACCGCGCCAGCCGCTGACAGAGGCCGTTGTGAAATCCGGTGACGGGGTGTCTTACACTGTCGCACCGGATCGAGTGCCCGACCTCTTTTATCACGATTGCCCACCAGAGGCGGTGGAATATGCGATGCAACATCTGCGCCCGCAACCAATCGCGCCACAGGACACTCCGCTTCCCACCGGGGCGGCTTACGATAGCGTGCCCAAGTCCTACATTCTCTGTGCTGATGACCGAACCATCCCCCCAGAATACCAAACCGAAATGACCCGCGACTGGCCAGCGGACCGGGTCCACGTTATGGAAAGCTCACACTCGCCATTCCTGTCCGACCCACACGGATTGGCAGCGCTTCTGACCCATATTGAAAGGCAATTCTGATGGCGGCCTCGGTCTTTGACAGCACGCTCTTTTCCCGACTGTTCCCAACTGGCGAGGGGGGACGGCTGTTCACCGATACCGCTGAATTGCGCGCAATGCTGTTGGTCGAGGGGATGCTGGCCAAGGCGCAGGGCGAACAGGGGATCATTCCCAACCCCAGCGCCGCTGCCATCAGCTATGCCGCGATGGAGGTGCAGATTGACCCCGGCGCGCTGGCCCAGGCTACGGGTCAGAACGGGGTCAGTGTTCCGGCGCTGATAGCTGCTTTCCGTGCCGAGATGCAGGCCCCGGAACATGCGCAATACGCCCATTGGGGCGCGACCTCGCAAGACATCATCGACACCGGGTTGATGCTGCGCCTGCGACAAGCCCTGGGACTGATCGAAGAAGGCATTCGCGCATCTCTGGCGCATCTTGCACGGTTGGCCGAAGACCATGCCGCCACGCCAATGCCCGCGCGCACCTATGGTCAACATGCAACGCCGACCTCGTTCGGGGCGATCGCGGCATCTTGGGGCGAGCCGCTTTTTGCCTTGCTTGGCGAACTGCCCGATCTGCGCCGGTCTTGCCTGCTGGTTTCTCTGTCTGGCGCGGCAGGAACGGCCTCTGCGCTCGGCCCACGGGCACCAGAGACCCGCGCCGCACTGGCAAAGCTGTTGAACCTGACCGATCCCGAACGGTCCTGGCATACCGACCGGACACCTGTGCTGCGGATCGCCGATTGGTGCAGCCGCGTTGCAATCGCATTTGGCAAGCTCGGCGAGGATGCAATCGAACTGGCGCAAAGCGGGATTTCCGAGCTGTCCCTTGGCGCTGGCGGCGCGTCGTCCACCATGCCGCAGAAGCAAAATCCGGTCGGACCTTCGGTTCTGGTTGCCCTGGCGCGCCAGACCAGCGGGTTGATGCCCGTGCTGCAAGGCGCGGCGATACACCGTCATCAGCGTGACGGGGCAGCATGGTTCACCGAGTGGATGTGTCTGCCGCAGATTGTTCTGGGGGCGGCTTCAGCAACTCGGCATGGACTGGCGCTTTGCGGATCGATTGCACCCAAGTCTGAACAGATGAAAGCAGCCATCGACGGGTCACTGGACCTGATCCACGCCGAGGCACTGAGTTTCGCGCTGGCAGAACATCTGCCTCGCGCCGAAGCGCAGGCCGCCACAAAGGTGCTTTGCACAGAGGCCGTGGAAACCAATATTCCGCTGCGCACAATCGTGGCCCGAGACTGGCCCCAATTGGACACAGAGACTTTGTTCGAAGCTGCGGACCAAACCGGGCATGCCCGCGACGCAGCTTGTGCCTTTGCAAACCGGGTTCGTGCCGCAGCGAAACCCTGACGCGGGTCTTTCAATCGCCTCATGGCGGCCCTAGGTTGCGCTGATACGCCGATCACATCGGAGCGACCTGTTGCGCCTGCCCGTCCTGTTCATCCTGCTTACCGTCATGATCGACGCTATGGGCATCGGTCTGATCATGCCGATCATGCCTGACCTGATCATCGAGGTTCAGGGCGGCACATTGGCTGAGGCCGCTCTGTGGGGGGGGGTCCTGAGCACGGTCTTTGCAGTGATGCAGTTTCTGTTCAGCCCAATCATTGGCAACCTGTCCGACAGTGTGGGACGGCGGCCCGTTCTGCTTGTGTCGCTTTTTATTATGGCACTGGATTATCTGGTGATGGCGCTGGCCGGTGCGATGTGGCTTTTGCTTATCGGGCGGATCATCGGGGGCATCACGGCCGCCACACATGCCACGGCGGGTGCCTATATCGCCGACATTTCCGAACCGCACAAGAAGGCAGCCAACTTTGGGCTGTTGGGAGCCGCCTTTGGTATGGGTTTTGTGCTTGGGCCGTTGATCGGCGGTTTGCTGGGCGAACTTGGCACGCGGGCGCCGTTCTATGCCGCCGCCATTCTGGCCGGGCTGAACTTTGCCCTTGGTTGGTTCGTTATGAACGAAACGGTGACTGACAAAACCCGCCGCGCATTTAGCTGGTCCCGAGCCAACCCGTTTGGCGCCTTCAAAGCGATGGCACAGATTCCGGGCATATCCAGACTTCTTCTTGTCTACTTTCTGTATTCGGTCGCGCTCTATGTCTATCCGGCAATCTGGTCTTATTTTACGCAAGCCAGGTTCGGTTGGACGCCTCAAATGATTGGGCTGTCTCTTGGCCTGTTTGGAATAATGATGGCGGTCGTTCAGGGCGGGTTGATCAGGCTTGCACTGAAATACTTTGGTGAACGCAAGACCGTGATTATCGGGAAGCTTTGGGATCTGGTCAGCTTTGGCATGATCGCCTTTGTCACAAGCAGCACCCTTGCCTTGATACTTACCCCGATTGCGGCATTGGGAGCTGTCGTTTCCCCGGCGTTGCAAGGAATAATGTCGAAAATCGTAGCCGATGACCAACAGGGCGAATTGCAAGGTGTCATGACAGCCGTGCATGCTCTGTCGATGATCGTGTCCCCTTTGATGATGGCCAGCGTCTTTGCCCACTACACGCGCGAAGGCGGGACGATCTATTTTCCCGGTGCGCCGTTTCTGGTGGCAATGGTTCTGTTGCTGCTCGGTTTGGTCGTATTTTTGCGCACCCGCCTTTCCGTGACGTAATACCGACGCCCCTTTGCCGGTTTCCGGCTTGCAGGCCCGCCCCCTGCGGGTCACGGTTAACCCAAGCGAGGGAGAAAATATTTCATGCAAACCATCAAGGCGGCCGTCTGCCGCGAATTCAACGCACCGCTGGTGATCGAGGATGTACAGCTTGCCGATCCGGGCATGGGCGAGGTCGAGGTCACACTGGACGCGGTCGCAATCTGCCATTCCGACATCACGTTTGCCAGCGGCGCATGGGGCGGCCATTTACCTGCTGTCTATGGGCACGAAGCAGCCGGCGTGATCACCAAAGTCGGCACTGCAGCAGGCACATTCAAAGAGGGCGACTCGGTCGTTGTGACCTTGATCCGCGCCTGCGGCTCCTGCCCGTCCTGCGCGGGCGGCAAACCCACGATCTGCGAGACGCCATACAATACCGTCAAGGGTCCACTGCGCACAGCCGACGGCGGCCCGCTGGAACAGGCGATGGCTTGCGGCGCCTTTGCCGAAAAAGTCGTTGTCGACCACAGCCAGATCGTGAAGATCCCCGAGACGATGGGCAAGGACGTGGCCAGCCTGTTATCGTGCGGTGTGATCACGGGCGTCGGAGCCGCAGTGAATGCAGCCCAGATGCGTCCGGGCCAGGACGTGGTTGTCATCGGTGCGGGCGGTGTTGGCCTTAACGCCATCCAAGGCGCGCGGATCGCCGGTGCACGCCGCATCGTGGCGGTCGACATGACCGAGGAAAAGCTGGAGATCGCCAAGGAATTTGGCGCCACCCATGGCGTTCTGGCCACGCTGGATGCCCCCTGGAAGGCTGCCTACAAGGCGCTGGGAGGGCGCGGTGCGGACGTGGTGCTGATCACCGTAGGCGCGATCCAGGCCTATGATCAGGCCCCCCGTTACATGGGGCGCGGCGGCAAGGCCGTGATGATCGGAATGCCCCATTCCGGCGCGCAGGCCAGTTATGAACCTGTGATCCTGGCCGCTATTGGCCAAGGTCTGGTGGGATCCAAAATGGGTGATGTGGTGATCCAGCGCGACATACCGTGGATGATCGACCTGTACGAGCAGGGTCGCCTGAAGCTGGATGAGCTGATCTCGGGTCGCTGGTCGCTGGATCAGATCAACGAGGCGATTGAAGACACCAAGACCGGCAGCGCCAAGCGCAACGTCATCATCTTTGAGCGATAACTGAACCGGGCGGGGTTTAGCCCTGCCCGTCCCCCAGCCGGAGCGTAAATCGTGCTGAATTTCCTGACCGATCTGTTCAAGCCGCAAGCCGCCAAGGCGCCGCCAATAACGTCCGAGACGTCGATGAGTTTTGACACCGGCAGCGTCAAACCATTCCTGACCGGTCTGATGAACAATCCCCGTTTTGGCCTGCCTGCTGACCTGCCTACGGCCATCGCGCAGGCGCTGCCGGGTATTCCGGTCGAAGAAAAAAGGCGCTGGCAGATCGACGGCGATTTCGACGGTGCAAAAGTGCTGATTGATATCGAAGTTTTCATGGACGGCGTCGACGCGCCGGACCTGTCTTTTTTCTCGACCCAACCCGTGATCGACGAGATTGAGCGGGAACTGACCGCCTTTGGCGACCTGATGGAGTAACCACCCATGAAACTGCAAGATCTCGATATCATCATCACAGCTCCACCTGCGCCCGGGTGGGGCGGGCGTTATTGGATACTGGTCAAACTGACCACGGACACCGGTATCACCGGCTGGGGTGAATGTTATGCCTCGACAATCGGACCCGAGGCCATGAAGCCCGTGATCCGCGATGTATTCGACCGGCACATGGCCGGTGAAAACCCCGAAAATATCGAAGTGATGTTCCGCCGCGCTTATTCCAGCGGGTTTACCCAACGTCCCGACCTGACTGTCATGGGGGCGTTTTCAGGGCTGGAAATCGCATGTTGGGATATTCTGGGCAAGGATCGTGGTCGGCCAGTACATGCTCTGCTCGGTGGGCGGATGAACGATCGTATCAGGGCCTACACCTACCTCTACCCGCTGCCGCATCATGATTTGAACGAATTCTGGACCTCTCCGGAATTGGCCGGCGAAAGTGCCGCAGAAATGGTGCGCCAGGGTTACACCGCCATCAAGTTCGATCCGGCAGGCCCCTACACCATGCGCGGAGGGCACATGCCCGCGATGAGCGACATCTCGCTATCAGTGGCTTTCTGCAAGGCGATCCGCGCGGCGGTCGGAGACAAGGCCGATCTGTTGTTTGGCACCCATGGGCAGTTCAACACCGCGGGCGCGATCCGGCTGGGTCAGGCGCTCGAGCCCTATTCGCCTCTTTGGTTCGAAGAGCCCACGCCGCCTGACAACATCGAAGACATGGCCCGCGTCGCACGAAACGTACGCATTCCCGTGGCCACTGGTGAACGGATGACCACGAAAACCGAATTTGCCACTGTTTTGCGCACAGGCGCGGCGGAAATCCTACAGCCGGCTCTGGGTCGTGCCGGCGGGATCTGGGAGATGAAGAAAGTCGCGGCAATTGCCGAGGTGTTCAATGCCCAGATGGCGCCGCATCTTTATGCAGGCCCGGTTGAATGGGCCGCAAATATCCAACTGGCCGCCTCGATCCCAAACATTCTCCTGGCTGAAAGCATCGAAACTCCGTTTCATGACGCTTTGATCAAGGGGTCGATCCGGGTGAAAGACGGGTTCATCACGCCACCGGAAACACCGGGTTTGGGTATTGAAGTGGATGAGGATCTGGCGCGCGCACATCCTTATTGTGAGGATGGATTGCACCTGCAGATGCAGGAAGAACCGTGCAGCTACAAGGGTGGAAACGCGTTTCAGGGAGGCGCGCCAGCCAAGGAGGGGTGACATCGCCCCAACGGATGGGGCAGTATACGGTCACGATTTTGCAGGAACCAGTGACCGTGACGCTTCAACCCTCTGCCCCTCTTTCCGCAGACACGCCCGACAGCATGGCCGCCAGTGCCAGCCAGGCCGCGGCTTATCTCAAAACCTTGGCGCACGAGGGTCGTTTGATGATCCTGTGCCACCTGGGCACGGGCGAACGGTCCGTGGGCGAGTTGGAAGAACTGTTGGAGATGCGGCAGGCGGCGGTCAGCCAAATGCTGGCGCGGTTAAGGGATGAGGGCCTGGTGACCACCCGGCGAGACGGCAAAACGATCTATTACTCGCTGCTGGATCAAAAAACCGAACAGGTCATCGGGTTACTACACAGCCTGTTCTGTTCCCAAGATCAAGTTCAGGATCCCAATTTTCGTTGAAGCCACACGACGAGGGGCTCCCGCACCCGAGCGATCCCGACTGCGTCGGCACCGCTAGCGGCTTTGGGCCGGGCGCCGGGCTTTGCCCGGCGCCCGGCCCAACGGGAGGAGGTGTTTCGTCAGAAACATCGACGACGGGCGGGAGCGCCTTGAAACCCTGATGCCATCCGGTTGCGTCAGTTGGACACGTACCCCGCAACCACCTGCAGCAATTTGAATGCTGTCGCCGCATCATTTTCGACCACGGCCAGAAATTCCTCTTCACCGATGCGCAGGCAGGTGATCTCGGTTTCGGCCACCATCGACAACGCGCGGGACAAAATCCAGATCAGGCCCAACTCGCCCACCAGTGTTCCGGCACTTACTTTGGCGATCAGCTGGTCCTCGGCGTCATCCTGAGGCAGGTACAGACCCGCCTCGCCGTCGATCATTACATAGGCACCGTCGGTGGGTTCGTCGTCCTTCAGGAACACGACTTCACCGGCCTTGGCATCGTACCAGCGCGCGCCAAAGGCCAGCAGCCGCAACTGTCGACGGTCAAGGCCCGAGAAAAGTGGCGTCTGCTCCAACGCCCTCAGTTTTCGCGCCAGGTCGGCCGAGGCGACGCTGTCTTCTTCCGCTTCGGTCTGGGTCTCCTCGGTGACAATGCGGCCCTGCTGGATTTCCAGGAATACGTCAAAGACCCCAGGAGACTGGAATTGATCGTTCAGGTAGATCACCGTCGTATCCGGCAACAGCGCCCGCAGGTTCCGGTACACCGCCACCTGCGTTTCCATGTCATAGCTGTCCAGCGCCTTATCCAAAATCAGCACATCCGGCTTCTTGATCGTCGCGCGCGTAAAGGCCAGTGGCTCGGCAAATACGGCGGGCAGATTGGTTCCGCCCAAGGCGACCGGCACATCATAGATCAGCTCGATCACCTGCGCCTGTGCGCCATGTTCGGCCAGCGTATCCGCAATCAACTTGCGCAGTTCGTCGGATCTGGCGCCGCCCACTTCACTGACCTTGCCGAACAGAGCGTTTTCCAGAACCGTCAGGCCGGGTGCATAGCTGTCGGGCGACAGCGGTGTGAACACCCCATCCAGCGACTGCAACAGTTCCGTCGAATGCCCACGCCGGATTTCCAGAATGCGCACCTTGAGTTCGTCAGAAAACGCAGGTCCGATCTGATCAGCCGAGATCCGGAAGGGTACGGCCAGAAGGTTGGCCAATTCGGTGTCATCCAACGCAGCCGCGCCATCTGTGCGGGTTTTTTCGACCAACTCCACCGCAGTTTCATAAGTCTTGACCTCTAGCCCCAGCTTGCGAAACAGTGGATGGTCCGTACCGTCCAGACCAAAGATCTGGCGCAGCATGTCGATCACATCCTGTGTCAGGCTGACCAGGGTCTCGTCTACATGCAATGAGCGCAGCAATGCCAGAAATTCGGTTTGCGAGGCGATCATGTCCTGCGAAAAAGCCACTGTCGGCGTCGCAAACAGCAGGTTTTCAGCAACCGGCAAGGCGGGATTGTAGACTTCGGGGTCAAACAGATAGGCCTGCGCCTGAAGCCCGGCGTCCAGCATCGCCTGTCGCACGGCAGGTCGCAGTTCGATCAGACGCGCAGCCAGTTCCGGATGGTTGGAAGCGTCGAACTTCTGTTCGGCTCCGCGCCGAAACAGGGCAGCACCCGACCCCATTCCCTCGATCAACCGCAGCCACCAGGCCCGCAGCGCAGCCTCGTCGTTCAAGCCGGCAAGCGCTGGGTCCAACCATTCGGCATCATAGGGATCGTCACTGTTGCCCGCCCGGACGGCTTCGCTGTGCGCCGTGCCGTTTGTGCTGTCGCTTTGAGGCTGTTGCCGCATCGGCATCATGACGTTGTCACCAATGCTGCCCTGAAACATGACGGGGCGCGACGTGGCGTGGCCGATCCGAGACGCGATCACCGCCTGATGCAGCTCGGAAAGACTGTTGTCAGCGATCCGCACAGAGCCGCTTGACGGCACGATCTCGCGGGTAAGCAATTCGGCCACGGCCCGCCTGTCTTCTTCGCTTGGGGCCGCGATGCCGATGATGCCACCACCAGGCAGCGTTGCGGACAGATCGTCCAGCACCAGGTTGCCATCTGCATCCCTAACAGAAACGTGATCCAGTTCGATGTCACCGTCCAGTCGGGGGCGGCTGTCGGGTTCGCCTTCGAACAGCTTTTCATCCACCATGCCGGGCGGGGCAAAGCGGTCCAGGATCACCTCCCAGCGGATCGACATGTCCTGGGTCTGATTGTAATAGGTCAGCAGCTCTTTCCACGGGGAGCTGAGGTCCTTGTAGGCCGCCAGCGCAGCCACCAATGCGCCCAAAGACACCGCGCCCTGCAAAACCAGATAGCCGCCGATGGAAAAGAAAAAGAATGGGGTCAACTGCGAAATGAAGTTGTTGAGGAACTTCATGAAGAATTTCTTCTGGTAGATCTCGAAGCGGATATCAAAGAGACGCCCCAACTGATCCGTAATCGCCGCCCGGCGATATCGCCATCCGCCATTGGCACGCAGGGTCGAGGCTCCGGCCGCGTTTTCGCCGATCTGGGCGGCCAGAACGCGCACTTCTTGGATGCGCTTCTTGTTGAGCAGGTTGATCTGCTTTTGCAACTTGGGGATCAGCCAGGCCTGCAAGGGGATCAGGGCGATGGCCGCAAGACCAAACCAGAAACTCTGCAAAAACAGGAACGACAGGATGGTGATCATCTGCCCGGCCTGAAGCACCGGTTGGCTGATGGCATCGCCCATCAACCCCCCCATGGGTTCGCTTTCGGCAGTGACCATGGACACCATTTCGCCCTGGCTGACGCGTTCAAAATAGGGCTGCGGAAACCGCATGATCCGCGCGATTAGCTGATAACGAAACCGCCGCAGCATCCGCTCGCTCAACACGCCCTTCATCGTGTTGATGCGCATTTTCATCAGACCATGCGCCAGCACCGACAGCAAAAACCCGACACACAGGATGCCCAGAAACGTAACCTGATCAAAGGTATAGCCCCAGACGTCGATGGACGAGCTTGCCGCGCCGATGGCGTCGTTGATGANNCGCTTGGGCAATTCCAGCGTCAGGTAGAGCAGAGGGAAGAGTGTTGTCGTTACCGCCAGCAAGATCAGCTGGTCGCGTTTCGAATACTTCCAGATAAAGCTAAAAATCGAACGTTCTATGGGACTGTTCCTGAATTGCAGCGCGGCCGGATGCCAGACGGGCGATACTCGTCAATGTGGATCAAACCTACTCTGCGTCGTGGTACACAGGCAAATGGATTTACGAATGACTTCGTTGGCCTGTCTGTGAACCAGTTCCTTTGCAGGCGGCCACATATCGGCATAAGCTGATTCTCGGCAAAACTCGGGAGGATGGCTTTGCCTGAATTGGTCAGCTCTGTGCTGTTGTTGTTTAGCTTGCTGATGGTCAAGCACATGTTTGCAGATTTCTATCTGCAGACGCCAAGAATGCTGTCCGGGCGCTGTCAGTACTGGCACATGGGGCGGGCGATGCACGCAGGTGTGCATGTCGTGGGCTCGATCATCGTGTTTTTGATCATGGGAGCACCGCTTGCGTTCATTGCAATTGTCGTGGCGCTGGAATGGATCGTTCATTTCAACATCGACTTTGGCAAGGCCAGCTATTCCGAGAGAAAGGCATTGAACCCGGCGCAGGGCGCATTTTGGCGCGCAATGGGTTTGGATCAATGCCTGCACAATCTGACCTATGTGGCAATGACCTGGGCCTGGGTGAGCTACGCGGCGTGAATCCTGGATGTTCGCTGTTCAAAAGAGCTCCCGCCCGTCGTCAATGTTTCTGGCGAAACACCTCCTCCCGTTGGGCCGGGCCTCGCTTCGCTCGGCTTGTCCGATTGAATGCAACCATGCCGGTTGGCGGAACCGCGCCGGGCTTTGCCCGGCGCCCGGCCCAAAGCCGCTAGCGGCGCCGACGTAGTCGGCATCGCTCGGGTGCGGGAGCCCCCCCGAATGGATGCGCAATCAGGCGCGTTTGGCGGAAAATGCGGGCACCGGATCAGCGTAACCTTTTAGCTGGATCGGCTCGAGACCTTCAAAAACCACACCGTTGCGGTTCAGCGCCGCGTCGCGGGTGGCCTGGTCCACCAATACCTGGTCTGGTTCGGCCTTGGAACAAAGCCTTGCCGACAGGTTCACCGTTGACCCCAAAACGGTGAAATCCATCCGGTCGCGCGCGCCCATGGCACCCATCACCACTTCGCCCGAGGCCACACCGATACCCACATGCAGGTTATGCTCTGGGTGCTGTTCAAGCAGTCGCGCCATCGCATGTGTGATTCCCACCGCACATTCCACAGCGCGAAGTTCCATGTCTTCGCCTTCGAACACTGCAACCAGCGCGTCCCCGATAAACTTGTCCACGTCACCCCCGCATTTCGTCACAATATCGGCCTGTACATCGAAGTACTGATTAAGCACTTCGATCACCACTTCTGGCGAAACACGTTCAGAGAACTCGGTATAGCCGCGAATGTCGGTGAAAATGACCGATATCCGCCGCCGTTCGCCGCCTCGTTCCATCCCTTCAGCCTCGGCTTTTTGGATCGCGGACATGGTGCCGTGTGAAACGAATTTCATCAGTTCCATCCGTTCACCCAGATGGCTGATCATCTGGTTGATCCGACGCGCCAGATCGCCGATCTCGTCCCTTGCACGGACGTTTTCGACACGCGCGGCGAAGTCCCCCTCGCCGACCTTTTCAGCCACGGTTCCGATGGCCAGGATTGGTCGAGTGAGCTGACGGGCAAAGATCAACGCCCCTACCGCCGCGATTGCAAACCCG
>FYBJ01001755.1_pt2 | contig 11163 bp, 9 predicted proteins | sample 1134611 | NCBI WGS metagenome assembly FYBJ01 (sample SAMEA104116008, study PRJEB20421) | marine metagenome | isolation source: marine | reverse complement strand
TTCGAACGGGGCCCCGCACGGCAGAACGCAAAGATCGACAGCCGAGACCGAGGCCGTGGGAACACGCACGGCCGCCCCCGTCACACGGCCTGCCAGCGCTGGCAGAACCAGATCGGTCAGCCGCGTGGCGGAGGTGGTCGTCGGCACCATGGACAGGGCGGCCGCGCGCGAGCGCGCAAGGTCCGGTGCCGGGGCATCGACGGTGGGCTGGCTGCCGGTGTAGCAGTGGATGGTGGTCATATGCCCGCTCTCCACCCCCAGCTCGGAATGCAGCAGCGCCAACAGCGGCGCCACCGCGTTCGTGGTGCAGGAGGCGTTGGACACGATGCGGTGGCCGGGCTGGAGGGCTGCATCGTTGGCCCCCAGAACCACCGTCATATCCGCCTGCGGCGACGGCCCCGAAACAAGAACGCGCCGCGCCCCTGCGGCGAGCCCGGCCTCGGCAACCTGCCTGTCCACGGCGCGGCCCGTGCATTCCATCCAGACATCGACCCCGGCAAGGTCGAGATCACGGGCCTCCGGCGCCTGCGTGAAAGGCAATGAACGCCCGTCCACGACGAGACTCCCCGGGGCGGTTTCCACCCGGCCCGGATAGGGTCCGAAAACACTGTCGTAGCGGAACAGATAGGCGCAGGTTTCCAGGGGCGCGACATCGTTGATCGCCGTGATTTCAATGTCCGGCCACGCCCCGCGGGTAAGCCAGGCGCGCAGAACCGACCGCCCGATCCGGCCGAAACCGTTGATAGCGACCTTCACGGTCATCCGAATACTCCCGACCCGCTCTTCCGCCCGCCGCAGGCGGGCACGGCACAGGGTTGAAAACCCCGCCGGCACCCGGCGTATGCGCAGCGCCGGATTTTGGTGATAGGATGTACGGGTTGTCGCACTGGGATGTAACTGCCTCTACGGAAAATATTTATGGGGGGCAACCGCTGCGGAGTAAGCACTATGATGGACACCCTCTTGCTGTCACGCATTCAGTTCGGGGCCAATATTTCATTTCACATATTATTTCCCACGATCAGCATCGCGCTGGCCTGGGTGCTTTTTTTCTTTCGACTCCGATATAACACCACCCGACGGGACCGCTGGATGCGGGCCTACCGGTTCTGGGTGAAAATCTTCGCGCTGACCTTCGCGATGGGGGTGGTGTCGGGCATCACCATGTCGTTCCAGTTCGGCACGAACTGGCCGGGTTTCATGCAAACAGTAGGCAATATCGCCGGGCCGCTTCTTGCCTATGAGGTGCTGACCGCTTTTTTTCTGGAGGCCGTATTCCTGGGGATCATGTTGTTCGGCGCCTCGCGAGTTCCGAACTGGCTGCATACCCTGGCCACTTTCCTCGTGGCTTTCGGGACGACCATGTCCGCGTTCTGGATCATCGCACTCAATAGCTGGATGCACACGCCCGCCGGGTTCGAAATGCGCGACGGCATCGCCTATGCCACCAGCTGGTGGGACATCGTCTTCAACCCTTCTATGCCATACCGGCTGACGCATATGCTGCTTGCCTCGGGGCTGACGGTGGCCTTTCTGGTGGCTGGCGTCTCGGCGCTTCGCTGGCTCTTCGGCGACCGCGACCCCGAGGTGAAAGCGAGCTTCAAGGTCGGGATCTTTGCAGCCGCCATTCTGATTCCCGTTCAGATTTTCGCCGGCGACGAGCAGGGTCTCAACACCCTCGAGTATCAGCCGCAGAAGGTCGCGGCGATGGAAGCCAACTGGGACACAGGGCCGAATGTGCCGCTGGTCCTCTTCGCCCTTCCCGATGAAAAGGCACGCGAAAACAGGTTCGAACTGACAATACCCAACGGCGCCTCGCTGATCCTGAAGCGGTCCCTGGACGGAGTGGTGCCGGGGCTGAAGGATTACGTGGCCGAGGACGGCACCGCGCTGCATCCCCCCGTCACCCCGGTTTTCTTTTCCTTCCGGATCATGGTCGGAACCGGGGTTCTGATGCTGCTGGTCAGCTGGACGGCGGCGGGGCTGATGCTCTGGCGCCGCCGCGGGATCGAAGCATTCGCGCGGCCCGTGCACTGGGGGTTCGTGGCGATGTCGCTTTCGGGCTGGGTCGCCACGTTGGCGGGCTGGTATACGACCGAGATCGGGCGTCAGCCCTGGCTGGTGCAGGGGGTGCTGCGCACCGAGGCCGCGGTGGCGGAACTGGCGCCCGGCATGGTGCTGTCCACCCTGCTGGCCTATCTCGCCGTCTATGCCGCGCTCATCCTGTCCTACATCGGTGTCATCGTCTATCTGGCCCATAAGGCGGCGCAAGGCCCGGGCCGGGGACAGAACATGCGCCCAAGCGCCAAGGCCGCGCAGGTCGAAGCTATCGTTCCGGGAGAATGACAATGAATATATTCGGAGATCCGGCCATCTGGCTGCCATTTACCTTCGCCGCTTTGATGGGCCTGTCCATCCTGATCTATGTCTGCCTCGACGGCTTCGATCTGGGTGTGGGAATGCTTTTCCCTTTTGCCTCCGATGCGGAAAAGGACCGTATGGTCGCGTCGATCGGGCCCTTCTGGGATGCGAACGAGACGTGGCTCGTGCTGGCGATCGGCATACTTCTGGTGGCCTTTCCGGTCGCTCACGGCGTGATCCTGACGGCGCTTTACCTGCCCGTTGCCGTGCTGCTGATCGGACTCATTCTGCGCGGTGTGGCCTTTGAATTCCGGGCCAAGGCACCCGCGCACCACAAACGCGCCTGGAACTGGGCCTTCTATATCGGCAGCCTCGCCAGCGGGCTTTCCCAGGGGTTCATGCTGGGGCTTTACATCATGGGGCTGAATATGACGGCGGCGACCGTGGGCTTTGCGCTTCTCACCGCGGTTTTCCTGAGCGTGGGCTACAGCTTCATCGGGGCAACCTGGTTGATATTGAAGACCGAGGGCAGGCTGCAGCGGAAGGCGATCGGCTGGGCGCGCGGTGGTATCTGGGGGCTGATCCTGGGCATCTCCGCGATCTCGGCCGCCTCTCCTCTGGTCAGCACGCGCATTTTCGAAAAGTGGTTCACCGTGCCGGAGATTTTCTATCTGGCGCCGCTGCCGCTGCTTTCGGCGCTGCTGATCGTCTGGTTGTGGAAGCTTTTGCAGGGAATGCCCGCTCCGGGTGACAAGGGCGCGTGGAAACCATTTGTCGCCGCGATGGCGCTTTTCCTGCTGGCCTTCCTCGGAATGGCCTATTCCTTCTATCCCTATGTCGTCCCCGACCGGCTGACGATCTACGAGGCGGCGAGCGCGCCCGAGAGCCTTCTGGTCATCCTGTTCGGTGTGATTTTCGTGCTGCCCGCGATCCTGGGCTATACGGTGCTGGCCTACACGATTTTCCGCGGCAAGGCAGAAGAGCTTTCCTACGACTAGGACGGCCCCGGCGCCCCCGAGACAACAAAAAGCCCCCGGCAGGCCATGCTGCCGGGGGCTTCTTTTTGCGGTATCGCGTCGCTCAGCGGAAAGTCGACAGGAAGGTGATGATCGCCTCCCGGTCCTCGGGTTTTTTCACCCCGCGGAAGGACATCTTCGTCCCCTTCATCTCACCTCTCGGATCGGCCAGGAAAGCGTCGAGGTTGGCCCGCGTCCAGGTTTCGCCGGCCTCGTTGGCTTCTTTGAAAACCTTGGAGTAGCGGTAGTCGGCAACATGGCCCACCGGCGCGTCGAGAACGCCGTTGAGCATCGGACCGGTGCGGTTCTTCGCGCCGTCGCCTACTTGGTGACAGGCCTTGCACTGACGGAACAGCTTTTCACCGGCTGCGACCAGTTCGGGATCGGGCTCTGCCGGAGCGGCGGCCGCCTCTTCCTGCTCTGCGGGCGCTGCCTGAACTTCTTCCTCGGCTGCGGGTTCCTCCGCAGGCGCCGCATCGGTTGCCGTGCCGCTCTCGGCGGCGGCCTTCTTGGATTCCTCACGCGCCTTGCGCGCCTCGGCCTCGCCGGGGGTCACGTCGACGACAGCCGCGCGGGCGGTGATTTCGACGTTTTCCTTGCAGTTTTCCATGCAGGGTTCCTGCCGGAATTCCGGCAGTTCCACCTGCTCGCGATCATCCAGATAGAAATTGCCCTCGTTGGGCAGTTTGACCTCGGTGAAGTTCTCGTTCGACAGTTCGAAATCTTCTTCTGCCAGACCGTTGAGATAGAGCAGATAGGCCGTGATCGCATAGACCTCGTCGTCGGTCAGCGACTGCGCGGCACCAAAGGGCATGGCGCGGTGCACATAGTCGAACACCGTGGAGAGATAGGGCCAGTAGGAGCCGACAGTCTTTACCGGACGATCATCCGACAGCGAACCGAAGCCGCCCGACAGCACGGGCCAGCGGCCTACGCCCTCGCCAAAGTCGCCGTGGCAGACCGCACAGCTCTGGGCAAATATCTCTTCGCCGTCGAGGGCGTTGCCCTTGCCCGGCGGCAGACCGAGCCCGTCGGGGCGCACGTCGATATTCCAAGCCTCGATCTCTTCCTCGGCCGCGGCGCGGCCCAGGCCAAAGCCGGACTTGCCGGTGTAGCCCTCGGGCATGATCGAGGCACCGGTGTCCTCTGCGGCGTGGGCGGCCAGAAACGGCGCGCCGGACAGGGCCGAAAAGCCCAGAGCGGCCGTCATCGCCAGGACGCCGCCGAATGTGGTTGCGATTTTAGCTGACTTCGACATTTTCCGCCTCACCGTTTTCCTTGACCAACCAGGTCTGAATTCCGTTGTTGTGATAGATGGAGTTCAGACCCCTTACCGCACGCAGCTGATCCTTCGTCGGCTGCACGTAGCCGGTTGAATCGATGGCGCGGCTTTGCAGCAGAAGCGGTTTTCCGTCCCACTCGAATTCATAATAGAAACGGTGCATGGACTTGGGCAGGCTGGGTCCGGACATGCGGGCCTGGTTCCAGGTCTTGCCACCGTCAATCGACACGTCAACGCGCGGAATGGTGCCGCGGCCGGACCAGGCGATACCGGTCAGCACGGTCGGGCCGGCCCCATGCGTCAGCGGCGCCTGGGGGCTGGGGTTGGTGATGACGGATTTCGCATCCATCTCATAGGTGAAGCGTCGCGCTTCGCCGTCCGCCATGAGGTCGGTGTATTTCGAAGTTTCCTCGCGGTGGTGCCAGGGCTTGTCGCCTACTTCCAGCCGGCGGAGCCACTTGATCCACATGTTGCCTTCCCAGCCGGGAACGACCAGACGCAGCGGATAGCCCTGCTCGACACGCAGCGCCTCGCCGTTCATCTTGAACGCGACCATGCAGTCGTCGAGCGCCTTTTCCATCGGGATGGAGCGGGTCATCGCCGCCGCGTCGGCGCCTTCGGCCAGCAGCCACTTGCCCTCGGTCTTCACACCGGCCTCTTCCAGCAGAAGCCGCAGCGGAATACCGGTATAGTTGAGGTTGTGGATCATGCCGTGGGTATACTGGCAGCCATTCAGCTGCGCCCCGCGCCATTCCATGCCGGTATTGGCCGCGCATTCGCAGAAATAGATGTGATTCTCGCGCGGGAAACGCTTGAGGTCTTCCATGGTGAAGACCAGTTCCTTTTCCACCATGCCGTGGATCATCAGCCGGTGCTTGGCCGGGTCGATGATCGCAGCGCCGGCGTGATGGCGCTCGAAGCAAAGCCCGTTGGGGGTGATGATGCCGTCGAGTTCGTGGATGGGTGTGAAGTTCACCGAGCTGACGGGGTCGGCGGTCAGCCACTCGACGTTGCGGCGCACGACATTGGCTTCGTATTGCGATGGAACGCCATAAGGCGCGGCGTCGACGCCCGGTCCCAGTTCCTGGTTCCAGGGCATCAGTTCGGTAATGACGTCCTCGCCATTCGATTTCGCGGCCGCAGCGCCTGCGGCAACCGCGCCTCCGGCGGCCAAGCCGCCCTTTAGAAATCCGCGTCGTGTCGCGGAAGTGCGTGTGTCACGCCCCATAACCGGCGTCCTCCCTCGTGGCTCACATATTCATATTCACTTTAATGAATTTATATTGGCCCGTCCACGAGGAAATGCCCGGCGGCGGATTCTTCGCCGCCGCGTCGCGGGGTCCGCCCTGCCCCTGGCACCCTGCCCCTAGGATTGCAGAAAGCGCTGCTCTATCCTGTTCCGACAGCTTGGAAAAAGGCGGCGAAAATGAGTAGCGACAATCCCTACAGCGACCTGCCGCCAGAAGCCTTCTGGCGCAGCGGCGTGGCGGAAACGGGAGCCTTCGGATACGCGAGTCTGTGGCGGTCGGAGTGGACGCTGCCCGGCGATGCGCGCTTTGCGACCTACGGCTCGTGCTTTGCCCAGCACATAAGCCGGGCGCTGCTCCGCCGTGGCATGCACTGGGTGGATGCGGAGCCCGCGCCGGGCCGCACGCCCGAGGAGTTGGCGCAGCGGTATAACTACGGCGTGTTCTCCGCACGGACCGGGAACATCTATACCGCCGCGCAACTCCTGACATGGGCGCGGCTGGCCGTGGCGCCCGAAGGAGCGGAGGCCATTGAGATCTGGGAGGCCGAGGACGGCTGGCGGGACAGCCTGCGCCCCGCGATCGAGCCGCGCCCCTTTGCCAGCGCCAACGAAGCCCGCGCCAGCCTGGCAAGCACCGCCCGCGCGTTTCGCCGCTCGGTCGGGCGCGCGGATGTCTTGGTCTTCACCCTCGGGCTCACCGAGGGCTGGGAGGCACGCAAGTCCCGCCAGCCTTATGCGATCTGCCCCGGAACGCTCGCCGGGCGTTTCGATGAGGAACTGCACCGGTTCCGCAACTACAGCTACCCCGAAACCCGCGCCGATCTGAGCGAGGCGCTCACCCTGCTGCGATCCGTAAACCCGACCTTGAAGGTGCTTTTGACGGTCTCTCCCGTGCCGCTTACCGCCACCGCGAGCGGTGGGCATGTGCTGCCGGCGACGGTCTATTCCAAATCCACCCTGCGGGCGGTGGCGGGCGATCTGGCACAGGCCCACTCGCATATCGACTATTTCCCATCTTACGAGGTGATCGCCGCCCCCCCGAGCCGGGGCATGTTCTATGCGCCCAACATGCGCTCGGTCGTGCAAAACGGCGTGGATGTGGTCATGGAGCACTTCTTCGCGGGCCTCGACACCACCGCCCCCCGGCGGGGGGAGGACGACGGGGAGCGCGCGGACCGGGAACGGCGCGACGCGATCGAGCGCCAGATGGACGACGAAGAGCTCGTCTGCGAGGAAATGGCGCTGGAGGCCTATAATGAAGCCTGACGTGTTGATCATCGGCGACAGCCACTCCGACGCGCTCAAGCAGGGCTGCGACGCGTTGGGCATTTCCAGTATTCACATGACGTTTTCGGGCCGCAACTGGCATGAGGGCGTCATCATTCCACACCGCAAGCACGGCATCTGGATAAAGGGCCGGCGCTGGGCCCAGAACAAGTTTTCTGAGCTGAAGGAAACGCTAGGCGTCGACAACCTGGCCAGCTCCGGGCTGCCGGTGCTCGGGAGCTTCGGCTTTCATCTGGGCCGGATGGTGCCGCCTTTATGCTGGAACGATCACGTGGTTTTCGCGGAAATGCCGGCCGAGCCGGGACCGGAACTCTCTGTTTCGCAAGGGTTCGTAGAGGACTACGTCGCCCACTACCGTTCCCCGCATTTCAGCCTCGTGCGGCGGTTCGCCCGCGGCAGCGATCTGCTGATCGTGGCGCCGCCCCCAGCCTTCGACCGGCTGAATGTCGCGGCCCGCCGGCGCGAGGGGGCGCGCCGCATCGTCGAGAACGGCGCGCAACTATACGACCCGGAGGAGGATTTTCTGGACGCGGAGGGGCGGATGCCGGCCGATCTGCTGGAGGCGGATGCCGTGCATGGCAACGCCGCCTACGGCCGGAAGGTAGTGGAAATCCTCGTGGACCGGGAATTGCTGAACCTGCCTGACAGATCGGGGCCCGCCGATGCGGGGCCGTCGGCCGGAAAGAAAAAGGCCCGCCCCTGAAGGGGACGGACCTATGCCGGTGCGGCTTCTGGACCGGGCCGGCGCCTGCAGTTCGTTACTGCGCGACCATCACCGCGTTGTTGGGGTTCACCTCGACCGTGCCCTTACGCTTGATGTAGTTTTCCACGACGTCCCAGATCGCGGGCCCTTCGGTGCCCTCGTTCACGCTGGCCCAGCCGGAAACAACGTAAGTCTTTCCGGGCTCGATCGGCTCGTTCGTCTTGAGCAGGGTCATATTGGTGATCCGGCTGCCCTGCGCCTTGCGCACATCGACGTTGTAGCCCATGCCGCCCACGCGGACCGTGTCGCCGCCCTGCTGGTAATAGGGATCGGGGTTGAAGAGGTTGTCGCCCACATCCTCCAGCACGATCTTGAGGAATTCGCCGGTCATTTCCGTGCGGTAGGCCGCAGGATAGTTCATCGCGGTGACGTTGTGCAGATCCTCGCGCGTGATTTCCTGCCCGGGCAGCAGGCTGGGGCCCCAGCGGAAGCCGGGCGACAGCGCGATGTCGGCCTCGCGCTCTTCGATCAGGGCGTCGCAGATCAGATCGTCCCAGGTGCCGTTGAAGTTGCCCCGGCGATAGAGCGTATCGCTCGTGGTGCCCAGAACCTCCTTGAGCTCTTCCTCGAAGGGGGCGCGCTGTTCGTCGATCACCGCGGTCATCTCCGCGTCGGGCTCTATGACATCGGAGAAGATCGGGATGAGCTTGTGCTTGAACCCCATCATGCGGCCCTCGCGCACATCCAAGTCCACACGGCTGATGAACTTGCCGTTGGAACCGGAGGCGATGAGCAGCGTCTCGCCCACCAGCACCGGCTCGGGCAGCGCATCATGCGTATGGCCGGTCAGGATGATGTCGATCCCCGGCACCCGGGCGGCAAGCTTGCGGTCCACGTCGAAACCGTTGTGGCTGAGCACCACCACCAGATCGGCGCCCTTGGCGCGCACCTCCTCGACCACCTCTGCCATCCGTTCCTCGCGCACACCGAAGGACAGGCCGGGGAACAGCCAGCCCGGGTTGGCAATGGGCATATAGGGGAAGGCCTGGCCGATGACCGCGATCTGCGCGCCGCCGCGCTCGAACATCTCATAGGGCTGATAGGCAGGCTCCTCCCACTCGGCGTCGAAGATGTTCGCGCCGAGGAAGGGGAAATTGATATGCTCTTCGACGAGCTGGGTCACCCGGTCGATGCCCAGGGTGAATTCCCAATGGCTGGTCATGGCATCCGGTTTCAGCGCATTGAAGACATTGACCATGTCCATGCCCTGGGTGCGCTGTGCGGTCATAGAGCCCTGCCAGGTGTCACCGCCGTCCAGAAGCAGCGCGTCGGGTCGTTCGGCGCGGATGGCGTTGACCACCGTCGCCACCCTGTCCATGCCGCCCATCCGGCCATATTCCCGCGCCAGGGCAACGAAATCCTCGTTCGTCAGCGCATAGGCCCAGGGGGTTCCCGGCTCGATCTCGAACATTTTCAGGAAATCTTTGCCGGTTACATGCGGCGGGATCCCGACCACTTCACCCACACCGAGATTGATCTCGGGCTCGCGGAAATAGATCGGCTTCAGCTGGGCATGAACGTCGGTGATGTGAATCAGGGTGACGTTGCCCATCGTGTCGAATTCGAGAAGCTGATCCTGTGTCAGCCGCTGCTGGGCGGCCAGTTTGGACCAGTTTCCGACCCCCGACGCCCCATAAAGTGCGGAGGCGGCCACGGTGGCCTGAAGAAAGTCACGGCGCGAGATCATGTAGGAATACTCCGGATTGGTGCGGGCGGTGCTGCGCCGCCCGTTCAATCGCCCCTCCGGGCGGACTGTCATGTGGGAAGTGTGGGCGGCGGCGGACCCGGTGGCGGGTCCAGAAAATCGCGCCGCGCCCGTGTAACACGGGCGCGGCGCTATGGATCAGTTGCGGACCGAAGGCGTCTCGACCGACAGCCCGTTGCCGCGCGAGGCGACATAGAGCTCCAGGGCCTTGAACTCGTCCGATCCCTCCTTGTAGGGCTCGGCCCGGACGTTCTGCATGCAGCCTTTGAAGCGCGCATGCACGGTATTGATCTTGGCATTCTTCAAACGGTAGTTCGGGAAGCCGTTGATCTGGCCCTGGCTCAGGTGGTCGGCGCGGATCATCTGGCCATAGTTGTTTTCGTGGCAGACGGCGCAGGAGAGGTCGAGTTGGCCGACGCGGGTATAGTAGAGTTCCTTACCCTTTTCCCAGAACGGCGCGGCCTCGCCATCGACCTTGACGTTGACGGGCATGCCGCGGGACTGGAGCCCGATAAGCGCGGTCATGGCCGCCATTTCGGTGCCCGAATACTTCCAGGCCTCTGCGCCCATGCGCTCGGTCCGGCATTCGTTCACCAGTTCGGTCAGGGTTTCCAGCTTGCCCTCTTCGTTCACCCGGGGGAGCGTGGCGCTCAGCCCCTTGAACTCCGAGACATCGGCATGGCAGACCGCGCAGGATTTGCCTTCCGACCCGTCAGGGGTGCTGAAGTTTTCTATCGCCGCGTCGACAAAGACGAAAGCGGGGTTCTCGAAGTCGTCCATCTGAAGGCTCTGGGTTTCCTCCGAACGGAAGATCCAGCCGGAATAGATCTCGTCGAGGTTTTCGAGATAGTCAGGTGCCTCGGTGGCGACCACGAAGGTTTCGCCATCGATGGCGAGAACCGCCTCCGCATCGGCATCAGCGTGCGCGATGCTAGGCAATGCCAATGCGGCGATTGCCACCCAATTCGTCAGTAGTTTCGGTGTCATGCGGCGGTCCTCCCTGCGATGCCGATTATCCGACTTTGATCGATTCCGAGGTTTCGTAGATCGAACCGTTGTCGTCGTACCAAGTGAACTTGAAATCGCCCGCCTCGGGCACCTTGGCCTCGAACTGGAAATAAGGATTGGTGGAGATCGCGGGCTCCAGTTTCACGTCGATCACGTTTTCATCATTAAAGTCGCAAGTGAACCGGTTGATGATCGACCGCGGAATGGTGTTGCCGTCGCTATCCTTGCGCTGGCCCGATTCCATCTTGTGGGAAATCAGCGTCTTGATGGTCACGACCTCGCCGGCGTCGGCGGATTTCGGGACCTTGACGCGGGGTCTTACGTCAGAACTCATGGTGATGCCTCCTCGAAATGGTTTAGCCGCCGCAGCCGCCGATGGTGACCTTCACGGTCTGGGCGGCGCGCTGGAAAGAGCCGTCTTCCATCTGGGCGCTGTCTCTTATACACATCTGACGCTGCCGACGATCTACTCTGTGTAGATCTCGGTGGTCG
>FYBJ01001990.1_pt1 | contig 11166 bp, 14 predicted proteins | sample 1134611 | NCBI WGS metagenome assembly FYBJ01 (sample SAMEA104116008, study PRJEB20421) | marine metagenome | isolation source: marine | reverse complement strand
AAACTGCTCTGCGCCAACCCTGACATCGTGGTCGACCGCGGTGAGGTGCGGGAATGGTGCGCTGGCGCTTTGGCACGGCTCTACACCGAAATGGGCGGAGAAAGCCTGTATTTTGGCAAGCCTCATCCACCGATCTATGATCTGGCACGCCGTCGCCTGACAAGCCTGGGCAAGGACGTGCCTGATTCCGAAATTCTGGCCATTGGGGACGGAGTTTTGACCGACATTGCAGGCGGCATGGGGGAAGGGATCGATTCCCTATTCATCTCTGGTGGGCTGGCTGCACAAGAAACAAAAACTGGCATCAGCCCGGACGCTGATGCGCTAACCGTATATCTGGAAAAGGAAAAGTCCAACCCGACCTACACAATCGGGCGTTTGCGCTGACGAAAAAAGAACTTGATTTTCTGCACCTGCAAAGTAATAAAGTTGCCTTATCCAGATGGGGCGTGACGTTTTATTGCTGCGCCGATCAGAAAAGAGGACATCATGTTGGACAATCTGCCTCGCGGAACGATCTGCATTGAAGACATCGAAATGGGCATGACCCGGTACCTGCGCAAAGTGGTGACCGACGAAGACATCGAGATGTTTGCCCAGGTGTCCACGGACCGCAACCCGGTGCATCTGGACGATGACTACGCCCGCGACACCATCTTTGAGGGCCGCATCGCGCACGGGATGCTGACCGCCGGCCTGATCTCGGCTGTGATCGGGGAACAGCTGCCCGGGCACGGCACGGTCTACATGGGCCAGTCGCTGAAGTTCCTGGCGCCCGTGCGCCCCGGTGACATGGTCTATGCCGAGGTGAAGGTGGTGGATATCGAGATGTCCAAGCGCCGAGTCAAACTGGATTGCCACTGTTCGGTTGACGGCAAGAAGGTGCTGATCGGTGAGGCGATGGTGCTGGCACCGTCGCGCAAATTCGACTGATCCACCGGCTGAATTGCCCTGAAATGCCGCCCCGCCCGGGCGGCCTTTTTCTTGCCCGCAAACCTTTCATTCGTGGCTCGGGGTGCTCCCGCCCGTCGGGACATGCATCACAGATGCACGCCCTCCCGTTGGGCCGGGCCGCGCACCCTGCGGCTGCGCGGCGGTCGCGCCTGCAGCTGCGGAATGGACTTCCTGCACGTCGCGAGTGTCATGTGGTCTTGCACCGGGTCGGACATGGCGCTAACTCAGCCACATGCGGATCATCCGGGACTTTCAGTTTGTCGAGCCAGAAGATCGCGGCGCCTGCGCTGCGATCGGCAATTTTGATGGCGTACATATTGGCCATCAGTCCGTTATCAACCTGGCACGCAAGGTAGCCCCTGATGCCCCTTTGGGTGTTTTGACCTTTGAGCCCCATCCACGCGAGTTCTTTGCCCCCGCCGCCCCGCCTTTTCGCTTGATGCGCGCCGTTGCCCGTGCCCACAGGCTTGAGAAGTTGGGTGTTGAAAAGCTCTATGAGCTGAACTTCAACGTGTCGTTGTCCAACCTTTCACCGGACGAATTTGCCCGCAATGTCATCGCTGACGGGCTGGGCCTGAGCCATGTGATCGTGGGCTCCGACTTCTGCTTTGGCCAGGGGCGCAAAGGCACGGCTCAGGATTTGGAAAGATTTGGCCAAGAGATGGGGTTCGGCGTCACCATTGCCCCGCTTCTGGAACGATCAGAGGATATTGTGTCATCCACAGCCATCCGCAAGGCCCTGTCTGACGGCCGCCCCCGGGATGCCGCCGATATGCTTGGCCATTGGCATCGCATCGAAGGCGAAGTGATCGGCGGCGAACAGCGTGGGCGCGAGCTGGGCTATCCCACCGCCAACATGTCCATTGATGGGCTGCATCCGCCCAAGTTCGGGGTATACGCGGTTCTGGTCGATATTCTGGATGGCCCCCATGCGGGCAGCTATCACGGCGCCGCCTCGGTGGGGACACGGCCCATGTTCGATGGCCAGCACCCCAACATCGAAACCTTCCTGTTCGACTTTTCGGGCGATTTGTATGGGGCGACCCTTTCGGTGGGCCTTGTTGACTATCTGCGCCCCGAGCTCAGGTTCGACGGACTTGATGCGTTGATCACCCAAATGGACGCCGATTGTGATCAGGCACGCGACATTCTGGGCACCATATGAGAGAGCCAATAGATCGAGGCGGGTTGGCCAAACGGTTCTGGGAACGCGAAGCGCTGAACAAGCTTTCGACCAAGGAGTGGGAAGCTCTGTGCGATGGCTGCGGCAAATGCTGCCTCAACAAGCTGGAAGATGAAGACAGCGGCGAGGTCGCCCTGACCCGCGTTGCGTGCCGGTTGCTGGATGACGAAACCTGCAAATGCACACAATACCCCATCCGCCATCAATTCGTGCCCGAATGCATCGTCCTCAAGCCCGAAAATCTCGACTCCCACGCCTATTGGATGCCGCAAACCTGCGCCTATCGGCTGCTGTGGCAAGGAAAACCTCTTTACGACTGGCACCCGTTGATATCAGGTGATCCCGATAGCGTGCACAAGGCCGGGGTGTCGGTTCAGGGATGGACCGTGTCCGAGTTTGAGACGCCCGAGGAGGAGTGGGAAGACCACATTATCGAGGAGCCGATCTGATGTATTTTGCCTCTGACAATTCCGGACCTGTTCACCCCCAGGTGCTTGACGCCCTGGCGCGGGCGAACGAGGGCTATCAGATGGCCTATGGCGCGGACATGTTGATGAACGACGTGCGCGACAAGATCCGTGGGCTGTTCGAGGCGCCGGGCGCCGCGGTCTATCTTGTGGCGACCGGTACGGCGGCCAATTCGCTGGCTTTGGCAACGCTGTCTCAGCCCTGGCAGACCATCTTTTGCTCACCCAGATCCCATATCCACGAGGATGAGTGCAACGCGCCGGAATTCTACAGCGGTGCCAAACTGACGCTTGTTCCAGGTGATGAAAAGATGACGCCTCTGGTCTTACGCCAGAGCATCGCAGGCGAAGAGACGCGTGGCGTGCACGGGCCGCAACGTGGGCCGGTGTCGATCACACAAGTGACCGAACGCGGTACGATCTATTCACTGGATGAATTGCGCGCGCTTTGCTCTGTGGCCAAAGACTACAATCTGCCCGTTCATCTGGACGGTGCACGGTTCACCAACGCTCTCGTGGCGCTTGACTGTACCCCGGCCGAAATGACGTGGAAAGCGGGTGTGGACGCGGTCAGTTTTGGCGGCACCAAGAACGGGCTGATGGGGGTCGAAGCAGTTGTGTTCTTTGACGAAAGCAGGGCGTGGGAGTTCGAGCTGCGCCGCAAACGCGGGGCGCATCTGTTTTCCAAACACCGGTATCTGTCGGCGCAGATGGATGCCTATCTGACCGATGATCTGTGGCTGACCTCGGCCCGGCAGGCAAACGCCAACTGTGCGCGCCTTGCCAAAGGTCTGCGTGCGGCCGGGGCAGACTTCCTGCACGAGCCGCAAGCCAACATGATCTTTGCCAGCTTCCCGCGCGGGGTGCACAAGGCGCTGCACAAGGCGGGCGCGGTATATCATCTCTGGGGCGCCACGCTCGACGGTGAAGATGACGAAGAGATGCTGGCGTGTCGCCTTGTCTGCGACTGGTCGATTTCAAATGAGCAGATCGACGCCTTCCTGGCTCTGCTCTAAACGCCTGCGCTAAAATCGAATACGCTCAGCAACGGGCGGAACCGCGCCGCGCACAGCGCGGCGCCCGGCCCAACGGGAGGGTGTGCATCTTTGATGCATGCCCCGACGGGCGGGAGCCCCCCTTGATTATGGCTTCCAGAATACCTTGAGATGCTCAGCCGTCTCCTGCGGGTGCGAGATCGGCAGCATGTGTCCGGCGCCCTCGACCACGTGACCAACTGCGCCTGGAATGCGCCGTGACAGCCCCTCGTTGATGCTGCCGATCACCGGCTGTGATTGCCCGCCCCGCAGCAACATCACCGGCATGCTCAAGCCGTCCAGAACTCCGGGCTTCAACATCCCCGCCCGATCCTCAAACAATGCCGGATCACAGGCCGGGACAACGGGAATGCCTCGGATCATGGCCGCTCGCGTCGCCTCGGGCAATTGTGGCCAGCGCGGACCATCGTCCGTGCTCCACATCCGGTTGAAAAGCCGGGCAGCCAGGGGCCAGTCACCTGCCTGCATCGCCCGCTGATTCGGCCGCGCGATCCGGTTGTGATCAGACACCAAATCAGGCGCATCCTGCAAGGCGACGGCAAAGAACACCGGCTCGATCAAGGTCAGGCTGCGCACCAGATCGGGGCGTTCCACAGCCACACGTAGCGCGACCGTTGCGCCAAAAGAATGGCCCACAAGATCCATTGGCCGGTCCAGCACCGCCAGCGCGGCCTCGACATTGCGATCCTGAAAATCACCCTGCCCGTCCCAATCCGCGCTCTTGCCATGAGACAGCATGTCAAATGCATGGAACGTGGCGTCCTCGCTCAGGAATGACGCCAGACGTTTCCACGCACCGGAATGCGCGATCGTGCAATGTATGGCCAAGACCTCTCGATCGCCATCCCCGATCGAGCGCAGGTGAATCGATTGTGGCAAGTCGCGCATCAACGACCCAGATGCGCGTCCAGATCTGCCAGACGGTCCTGGCCCCAGAACCTCTGCCCATCTTCGGTCACATAGAAAGGCGAACCAAAGACGCCACGCTCAACGGCCTCTTCCAGGTTGGCGGCATATGTTTCGGCTCCCTCGAGCATACCGCTGTCAGCCAGTGCCGGGTCAAACCCGGCCGCCGACAGGCAGTCGCGCACCACGCCATCCTCGGCAATATCCTTCTCTTCAGCCCAGCAGGCGCGCAGGATCAGGCGAACCAGCTGTCCCACATCGTTGCCACCCGCATTGGCGGCCGCGATGATTGCATACGACGACGGAGCCGCGTTGGTTGGCCAATGCGCGGGTTTCAGGTTGAAATCCATCCCCAGGTTTGCAGACCGGCGCAGCAGATCCTGCGCCCGGTATTCGATTCGCGAGGCATGTCGATCTTTGGGCGGGGTGCCCCCGGTGCGGCTGAACAGCGTCATGATATCGATGGGTTTATATGTGACCGACGCGCCATGCTTGGCTGCGATCTGTTCCAGCCCATCCCCCGCGAGATAGGCATAGGGTGAAAGTGTCGCAAAATAGTAGTCGATATGAGCCATCTGTTGTTTTCTCCGTGGCGTTACCTTTGCGGGACGGTAAGCCCATGCTAAGCGGTGTCAACATCACGAATCTGTCACATAGCCCTTGCTGCCCGGGATATCAGCCAATGCCGACACTCAACGAACCCAAGCTCATCTCTGGGAACGCCAACCTTCCACTTGCCGAAGCCATCTCGCGCCGAATGAGCCTCTATCGTGGCGTTGATCAGGGATTGGTCGATGCCCGCGTCGAACGGTTCAACGATGGCGAGATCTTTGTCGAGGTCTTTGAAAACGTCCGTGGCGAAGACATGTTCATCATCCAGCCGACATCAAACCCGGCCAATGACAACCTGATGGAGCTGCTGATCATCTGCGATGCGCTGCGTCGCTCGTCCGCACAACGCATCACCGCCGTGATCCCCTACTTCGGCTACGCCCGTCAGGACCGCCGCACCAAGGCCCGCACACCGATCAGCGCCAAGCTGGTCGCGAACATGATGGTCGAGGCCGGGGTCGAGCGGGTTTTGACCATGGACCTGCACGCGGCCCAGATCCAGGGCTTCTTCGACATTCCGGTGGACAACCTTTACGCCAGTCCCGTCTTTGCACTGGACGTCAAGAACCAGTTCAAGGGCCGCATGGACGAGCTGATGGTCGTCTCGCCGGACGTGGGCGGTGTGGCCCGAGCCCGCGAACTTGCCAAACGGATCAACGCGCCGCTGTCGATCGTGGACAAACGCCGCGAAAAGCCCGGTGAAGTCGCCGAGATGACTGTGATCGGGGACGTCAAGGACAAGATCTGCCTGATTGTTGACGACATGTGCGACACTGCCGGCACGCTCTGCAAAGCGGCCCAGGTGCTGCTGGATAACGGTGCCAAGGAAGTGCATTCCTACATCACCCACGGCGTCATGAGCGGCCCGGCGGTCGAGCGTGTGACCAACTCGGTGATGAAGTCGCTGGTCATCACGGATTCGATCCAGCCGACCGAGGCGATACTGAACACCCCCAACATCCGCGTGGTCCCGACCGCGCCGATCTTTACCCAGGCGATCCTGAACATCTGGAACGGCACCTCGGTTTCATCGCTGTTCGAAGATAAAACCCTGACTCCGATCTACGAGTCGCTTTATCATATGGACTGAGCAAAGGCTTGTACTTGAAACCAACAAAGGACGGCCCAGGGGCCGTCTTTTTCGTTTCCCAACCAAAAAGCTCAAGGCGCGATCAGAACTTCGCCTTCGATCTCCATGGCAAAACCCATGGGCAGCCCATAGACGCCAATGGCAGAGCGTGCGTGACGACCGACATCCGGCCCAAAAACATCGATGACCAGATCGCTAAACCCATTCACCGCAATGTGCTGTTCCGAATAGCCCTCAGCCGAACTCACCATCCCGAACACACGCACCCAGCCGGAGATCCGTGACAACTCGCCAATCTCGGCCTTGATGTTTGCCAACACCGTCAACCCAATATCACGCGCCTCGGCATAAGCCTGTTCAGTCGTCATGTCGCTACCGACAAAGCCGAACGGTCCACCAATGCTGCTATCCATCGCGTTCTTGGGATGTCCGGAAAACATCAGCCGATCTCCCCTGATGTTCACGAATTCAAACGGCAGATGCAGCCCCTCAGGCAGCTTGGTCGGCTGCGGCAACTGCAGCCCCAATTCCTTTAATCTTTCTTCTGGTGTCGGCATGTTTGTTCCCAATTGCAGTGAAGCCTGCAAATACGCTAGACGATTCCAGTTCCGTTGTCTGGTGCCACGGCGACACGGACCAACAATGAACCGCGTGCCCAACATACCTTTGCTCCTTCAGATGGAGCCTCACCCGACCGGCGCAGCATGACGAGCGTTCAATCAAGGAGTCCTGGGAACCTGGTCCAGATCATTCAGTGTTTCTGAGGGAGCCAGACGGCTTTGACCATCGGAGCCAATACAACTTTTCCAAGCATCAACAGCACGAGCATACTTACAAGCAGTTTGGATGAACTTTCCATTGTTCCCTGAATCAAAAGGGTATGCGCGACGGCACCGACGCTTGTTAACAAGGCCAGACCAACGTGGCCCCGACGCCAAGTGCGAACGCTCAACGGAAGCCGTCGCCGCAAAAGAACCATTAGAGCGGCAACAAAGACGGACCACATCGCAATGACCCCCCATAACGAAAACGGGGTTGGCGAGCGGAACAGCAATGCGTCGATGACATCCGGAGGACTTGTGAGCCACAAACCAGCGACGTGTAGGACAACTGTGGCGACCAAAAGCAGCCCGACCCATTTGTGGATATGACTGCCTCGCCTACCCTGCGCTCCCGGAACTAAACCCCCAATCAGCATTAGCTGCGTCAACACCAGACACAGGGCCACGATGCCGGCAAAGCCCGCAGTGATGTAGATTGGATCACGCCAAGCCAGAAGTGGGCTGAAGGCCGCCGCCGACAGCGGCAGCAGAAACACAAGAACCAGCCCCACCCAGATCAGCACCGCACCGACCCAATCAGACCGCAAAACCCCCTTCATGGTCAGGCCGGTGCAAGCACAAAGTGAGCTTCCAGGTGATTGTTTCGGGCACTTGGCATGACCGGTCGCAAGAAGACGGTTTCGTATTCGCCACTGTCATAGGCCAAATGGCCGTGTGGCTGCCCAAACGCCGGAACAATCTGCGGCATCTCCAGGCGAAACACTCCATTCTCGTCAGTGAGCGTCGCCCCGTGGCTGTGAGGATCACGTTCGTGTCCCTCTGTCGTATGGGCCCAAATCTGAATGCGTTGTCCTGCAAGCGGCGTCCCATCCCCGGACCTTCTGACTGTTCCGCTCATCCAGAACCCCCCATTCCCGATCCGCGTGACGATCGGAGCGCCCGGAAGGTAGTTATTCGCCCCCCCGCGCATGGATTTGGTTGGTTTCACAGGCTGTGCGCCAACACGAGATTGCAAACCAGAAGTTGCGATGCTGGCGATCGCGCCGCTGGCAACAAGAAAAGTGCGACGAGAGAGTCTGATAGGTGGCATTTGCGATCTCCCTGCAAGTAGTCTGCGTGGCAATGATATCCGACTTTCTACAAGTTTAGCCCAATCTCCGAAAATTTCGAGTGTACCGCCATACATGCACCAGCCTGAACGCAATTTGTCGTGATTGACCGAACAGATTCACGAGATTGACTGGCAGAATTTTGCACTACGGCACGTCCCAATCATCGTCTGTGGTTACATCGCCAATCGCCATCCAGGCGACACGGGCGCGGGCGACGCGGCTGTCGGCCCACGTTCGAAAAACTATTTCAAACCCTGCGGGCGTCACGTTTTCAGCCACGACTTCAGCACGAACTGCCGCTGACGTGTCTACGTCCCACAAGGAGATCCCGACCTGCACCGCTGGAGTTGATCGAAACGGCTGATCAAAGGCGACAGCGTGGCGGCGCTCCCTTGTGCCGGAGCCTGTCCACATCTCGCCGTCGTTCTCGAAATCTGCAAAAATCTGCTCGTCGCCTTGAGCAATGCCGATAGGATGAGATTTAAATGTTTTCATGCGTACGTCTAATCAATTGCCTTTCCCCATTGTCCCAAAAAACAAGGCGACAACAAGGCACAAAAAAACCGGCCCCAAGCAAGGGCCGGTTTTTACGTTGATTTCACAGCAAGCTCAGAGGCTCATGTGGTCGCCCAGGGCCTCCATGTCGGCGAGCAGCTTGGCTGCTTCGTCGACGATCGAGGGGTGTTCCCCTGCCGCCTCGTTGGCGCCACGGGCTTCTGCGATCAGCTCGTCCAGATGGGCACGGGTCACTTCGTCCACCGGGATGGCCTTTTCAGCCAGAACCGACAGACCGTCACCGTTGATCTGGGCAAAGCCGCCAGTCACAAGATACTCGGTCGTACCTTCGGGACCTTCAGCCTTGAGAACGCCAGGACGCAAGGTGGTGATGGTCGGAGCATGATCGGGCATAGCCGTCATGTCCCCGTCCGCACCCGGGATCTGGACCGCGCTGACCTGAAGCGAAGCAAGGCTCCGCTCCGGGCTGACGAGGTCGAATTGCATCGTGTTTGCCATCAGGGATACTCCTTAGGCAGCTTCTGCGGCCATCTTCTCGGCTTTGGCGATCACTTCGTCGATGCCGCCAACCATGAGGAAGGCTGCTTCGGGGAGGTGGTCGTATTCACCGGCCACAACCGCTTTGAACGATGCGATGGTGACATCCAGGGGAACCTGAACACCCGGCGAACCGGTAAACACCTGAGCAACGTCAAATGGCTGCGACATGAAACGCTCGATCTTACGAGCGCGCGAAACGGTCATCTTATCCTCTTCGGACAGTTCGTCCATGCCAAGGATGGCGATGATGTCCTGCAGCGACTTGTAGCGCTGAAGGATCTGCTGAACTTCGGTCGCAACCGCATAGTGCTCTTCGCCAACGATGGCGGGGTCGAGCAGACGCGAGGTCGAGTCGAGCGGGTCAACAGCCGGGTAGATGCCTTTTTCCGAGATCGCACGGTTCAGAACGGTTGTGGCGTCCAGGTGTGCAAACGAGGTCGCAGGCGCAGGGTCGGTCAAGTCATCCGCAGGAACATAAACGGCCTGCACGGAGGTGATCGAACCGGACTTGGTCGAGGTGATGCGTTCCTGCATCGCGCCCATGTCGGTCGCCAGTGTCGGCTGATAGCCCACAGCCGAAGGAATACGACCCAGCAGAGCCGAAACTTCGGAACCGGCCTGAGTGAAGCGGAAGATGTTGTCGACAAAGAACAGAACGTCGGCACCGGTTGCATCACGGAACTGTTCCGCCAGGGTCAGACCCGACAGAGCAATACGCATACGCGCACCCGGAGGCTCGTTCATCTGGCCGTAAACCAGAGCGATTTTGGATTCGCTCAGGTTTTCGGGAACGATAACGCCGGATTCGATCATCTCGTGATAGAGGTCGTTGCCTTCACGGGTCCGCTCACCAACACCCGCGAACACGGACACGCCCGAGTGCACTTTTGCGATGTTGTTGATCAGTTCCATGATCAGAACGGTTTTGCCAACGCCGGCACCGCCGAACAGGCCAATCTTACCGCCTTTGGCGTAGGGGGCCAGAAGGTCAACAACCTTGATGCCTGTCACCAGAACCTCGGATTCAGTTGCCTGATCCGCAAAGTCCGGCGCGTCCTGGTGGATGGCGCGGGTTTCGTCGGTTTCAACGGGGCCTTTTTCGTCGATGTGCTCGCCCACGACGTTCAGGATACGGCCCAGGGTCGCGTTGCCGACAGGAACCGCGATCGGTGCGCCGGTGTCGGTGACGGCCTCGCCACGAACCAGACCTTCGGTCGCGTCCATCGCGATGGTACGGACAGTGTTTTCGCCCAGGTGCTGAGCAACTTCGAGCACCAGCTTCTTGCCGTTGTTCTCAGTTTCCAGCGCGTTCAGAATTTCAGGCAGTGCATCATCGAACTGCACGTCGACGACGGCCCCGATGATCTGTGTGACTTTGCCTTTTGCATTCGCCATGTTGTGTCTCCGGTTTCTTACAGCGCTTCGGCGCCGGAAATAATTTCAATCAGCTCGTTGGTGATCACGGCCTGACGCGAGCGGTTGAACTGGATCGTCAGCTTGTCGATCATTTCACCCGCGTTGCGTGTCGCGTTGTCCATTGCGGACATCCGTGCACCTTGTTCCGAGGCACCGTTTTCAAGCAGAGCCGAGAAGATCGCGGTCGCAACCCCCTTGGGCAGCAAGTCGGCCAGAATGGCCTCTTCGCTGGGCTCGTAGTCGAAGATCGCGCCGCTGTCGTCTCCACCATCGGTCTCATCGAACGAGGCAGGGATGATCTGTTGCGCGGTCGGGATCTGCGAGACGACGTTTTCGAACTTCGAGAAGAAGATCGTCGCGACATCAAAATCCCCGGCATCGAAACGGGTCAGCACGTCCTTTGCAATGTCCTGCGCATTGGCATAGCCAAGACGCTTGACGTCGCTCAGGTCGACGTGACCCACGAACATATCGCCATAATCGCGCTTGATCGCATCGCGACCCTTTTTGCCGACCGTCAGGATTTTCACCGT
>FYBJ01001630.1_pt2 | contig 11174 bp, 9 predicted proteins | sample 1134611 | NCBI WGS metagenome assembly FYBJ01 (sample SAMEA104116008, study PRJEB20421) | marine metagenome | isolation source: marine | reverse complement strand
ACCTTGAACTCGTCCCATTCCGGACGCTGATACCCGCCAGCTTCTTTCCATTCGCCCAATTGATCTTCGGTGAGCGAGTGGAACTGGACGCCGGCTTTCATAAGCTCGGCCATTGCGTAGGCGCGAGCTGAGGGTACTTTGGACAAGTTCTGATGGCCGGTCATCTCGGCCCCCCACATCACACCCTCTTGCACGTCCGACGGCAAAGAATTGAACCACTCCAGGTTACAGGAGTAGACCTGGCTGTCCGGCACCGCTTGGGTAAAGGTCACATGGCTGAGAATGTCCTTGAAGCCAAAGACATAAAGCGCACCGACCGATGGATCGAGCGCGTCAGCCACGCCCTGTTTGATTGCCGACGGTGTCTCTCCCCAGGCCACGGGCGTCGGGTTGGCGCCGACCATGCGGTAGTATTGCTGCAGCATCTTGGAACCCGGAACGCGGAATTTGACGCCGGACATGTCACCGGGGCTCATCACCTTGTTGCCGCCCTTGCGAACCGCGACGACGCGGGGGTCGATGTTGACGTAGAACAGCGCCTTGAAGCCGTTGGATTCGACTTTGGGTTCCACCTCGGACTTCCAGAACCCGGATGTTACCAGATTGGTGAAACGCTGGTTCGAGCCACAGAGATAAGGCATGTTGATCAGGTCGACAGTCGAGGCAAAGGGTGCGAAATTTGACAGCGAATGCTGCGCGGCCTGGATGGTGCCACCCTGAACTTTCTGCACCAGCGCGCCGCCCGCGCCCAGTTGTCCGCCGGGGGCCAGCTTGACATAGACCTTGCCGTTGGTGGCGTTCTGGATGTTTTCTTTCAGATCCAGCTGCATGATCGGATAGCTGCGCGATGCGCCCAGGACATAGGCCGTGGCCACGGTCATGATGTGCTCGGCCGCGGCCTCGCGCTCTTTCTCTTCCTTGGCGGTTTGTGCCACTGCCTCGGACGACCAGAGGACACCACCAGCCCCGGCCACGAGTGTCGCAGTGAAACCTCCGCTTGCACTGAGTTTCAGAAAATTTCGGCGTTCTGCGGACTTCAGCTCGTCCTTCTCGATTGTCATGTTGTCTCCTCCCATTGGATATGTCAGCTGCCGTTGTTCTTTTCGGATGCGTCAGCTTCTCTTTTTAGAATAGCAGCGACGAACAGGATCGACGCCGCGAACAGAACCAGCATTTCCCCCACGTCGCCAAGGAACGCGCTGTTCGCAAATGCCCCGAGGGCAACATTTGCAAAGAAGCAGGCAAAAACGACGATTGAAGCAGCCAGAATCATCAAACCCTCCCCGGAATGAATCGGTTCTGAATAGCCTTGTAAGCGCTTACACTGAAAATGCAAGCGCTTACATTGAGGAATGACATCCAATGGCAACCGCTGATTTTCGTGCTACACACAAGGAAACAGCCAGATCTGATTTTGAAATGAGAAAAAGCCGTACCGCACCAACACTTAATGACGTCGCAAGAGAGGCAGGCGTTTCAACAGCCACTGTATCGCGGTGTCTGAATACTCCGGCGCGGGTCGTTGATGAAACTCGTAAACGTGTGCTCAAGGCCGTGGACAAGCTGGGGTATACACCCAATATGGCGGCCCGGATCATGGCGGCCAATCGCAGCTACAGCATCGGTGCGATCATACCGACGATGGACAACGCCATCTTTGCTCGCGGGTTGCAGGCGTTTCAGGATAAGCTGCGGGAGCAGGGATATTCACTGTTGGTGGCCAGTTCGGCCTATCGCCCAGAGATCGAAAAGTCCCAGATTCGAACCCTGGTGGCACGCGGGGTTGATGGCCTTTTGCTGATCGGTCACGAACGGGGAGAGGGGATCTACAACTACCTTGAGCAGCATCAGGTGCCCACATTGGTGGCGTGGTCGTTCCTGCCTGAGGCTCGGCAACCTTCGGTCGGGTTCGACAATCGCGGCGCCATGTGTGACCTGGCCCGCAGCGTGTTGGCTGCCGGGCACCGACAGATCGGGCTGATCTCGGGTGTGACCGAAGGAAATGACCGCGCGTTCAGCCGGGTCGAAGGGGTTCGGGATGCTCTCGCCGAAGCGGGAATGGGGCCAGAGGCAATGACATTGATAGAAACACCCTACGGCATCGACACTGGCGCACGGGCGTTTGCTCAGATGATGCAGAGTGATCCTCGGCCGACTGCCGTCATGTGCGGAAACGATGTTCTGGCAATTGGTGCGTTGCGCGAGGCGCAGCGTTTGGGTGTTTCTGTTCCGGATCAGGTCGCGATTACCGGGTTTGACGATATCGAACTGGCGGACATCATCACCCCGTCGCTGACCACGGTCCACGTTCCGCACCGCGAGATGGGCCGCAAGGCGGCGTCGGAACTGATCGATATGGTCGAGGGGAGATCTGTTGGTCAATCGACTTGCATCAGCACCCACATCGTCTTGCGCGATTCCTTGGTGGCCCCAAAGGCCTGACTGTCGTCGTTTAAATTCGCAAGAGCTCCCGCCCGCCGTCGATGTTTCTGACGAAACACCTCCTCCGGTTGGGCCGGGCAATGCGCTGTGCGCATTGCCCGGCCCAAAGCCGCTAGCGGTGCCGACGCAGTCGGGATCGCTCGGGTGCGGGAGCCCTTCTGGCTGTTGATTGGTGGCAGCGCCCGTCAGCCTAACGATGCGTTTGGTGATGACCTGGCCAATTGCGGTGAAGGTCGTCGATCACGTAGGGGTGGCTGTGCCCTCCCTGAAGGTGGGGATGGTCCGGGAGCAGGTCAGGGTGAGAATGGGGAATGATATCGGGGTCGCGGCCCGGCCAAACCACCAGAGCGGAACCAAGGGATACCAACCCTCCGCCGCCCAGGACCATCAACGTGGTCGTCGCCCCGTAAGCCGACATCAGCCAGCCGGACAGCGGGTAGGCAATCAGCCAACATGCGTGGCTGAGTGTGAATTGCGCCGCAAACAGCGCTGGTCGATCTTCCGGCTGAGATGATCGCCTCAGCAATCTGCCAGAGGGGGTCAAGACAGCTGAATACCCCAGACCGATGAGGAACCAGCTCAAGTAAACGGCAGGTACCGTCAGGCCCAAAAAATGCGACCATGCTGCCAGAACCAGAGCAATGACCGACATCAGCGCTGCTCCAAAGATCATCACCGGACGATCGGACATGTCCCGCAACAGTCGCGGCAACAACAGCGCAGTCACCATCGAGCCCGCGCCAAAGCTGCCCAGGGCATAGGCCACCGCAGTTTCGCCCAGGTTCAGGTCGGCGCGGATCACCACAACCGTGTTGACCAGCACCATTGCTGCGACCAGGGACAGCGCCATGCACAGGGCCAACAATCCTCGCAGACGCGGTGTGCCCAGATAGATCCGCAGTCCGCGCGTGGTCCGGTCCCAGATCCCGCGTCGCTTGCCGGGCTTGGGAGACGGCAAGACTACGGTCACGATCAGCGCGGCCGAAGCCACAAATCCCACGGATGTGCCGACAAACAGCGAGTCGAACGTCACAATGGTCAAGAGTGCGGCTGCCAGCATCGGACTGAGCAGGTTTTCCAGGTCATACGCCAATCGTGACAGTGACAGGGCGTTGGTATAGTCCTCTTCATCCGGCAGCAAATCGGGGATCGTTGCCTGAAACGTCGGGGTGAACCCAGCCGAGGCCGATTGTAGCAGAAAGATCAGGATGTAAACCTGCCAGATCTCTGTCACGAAGGGCAGGCATAGGGCAACACCGGCGCGAACGATATCCAGAACAACCAGCATCGTGCGCCGGTTCATCTGCTCGGCAAAGGCGGCAGCGATCGGAGCGAGAGTCACATAGGCAACCATCTTGATCGTCAGCGCGGTTCCCAGAACCAGGCCAGCTTGATCACCCGCCAGATCAAATGCCAAAAGACCAAGCGCCACGGTTGCCAACCCCGTGCCCAGAAGGGCAACCAATTGAGCGAGGAACAGGTGGCGATAGCGGCGGTGTCTCAGAACGGCCAGCATGGGCTACAGATACCGTGTGATTTCTTTGAACTCGGCCGTGCCATGGGCGCCTGCTTCATCCAGACAGTGATCGATATGATCGTGAATCAGGGCGCGCTTTGCATTGGTGATCGCTTTTTCAACTGCGTGCAGCTGTTGGGCGATTTCAGTACAGGGGCGCCCCTCTTCAATCATTGCAACAACGCTGTCCAGGTGCCCTCGTGCACGTTTGAGCCGGGCCGAAATCTTGGGGTGTGAGCTGTGAAGATGAGGTGTGTTCATCTGTGGGTTATATCCCCCTGGGGGGGATAAGTCAATTGCATCGCCCGGTGAGCGTATCGGCTTGCGAAACAACGCGGAGCAGGATCTCATTTTCGGGACGATCATAACCTCATGGCTGCCGTAACCGTTCGCCGGAACATGCCTCCTCACGCGGATTGGTGATCAAGGCAGGGCGGAGGAGACGCATCGAGGAGGGCGTGTCGATCCGGTCTTGGATGATGGTAAAGCTACGCTGATCAGGATCCATCAGGATTTGTCGTCAAGCCACTTGGCCTGAAGGCAAACAGCCCCGCCGGGTATGGGCGAGGCTGCTGTTTCGTCTACTCTGCCGGGGTGGCCGCGTCACCGGGCGGTTCGGGATCATCTCCCTTGGATCCCTTCACCCATTCCCGCGCCCCCTGCATCACCGCATAAAGCACCGGCACCACAACGACGCCAACGACCGTGGCCGCCAACATGCCACCAAAGACGGCTACACCGATTGCCTTTTGGCTGGCCGCGCCAGCCCCGTTTGCTGCAAGCAGCGGTACGACCCCCAGAAGGAACGACAACGCTGTCATCATCACCGCGCGGAAACGCTGATGCGCGGCTTCGGCTGCTGCCTCGCGGATGCCAAGGCCAGCCGCACGCTGCTCCATTGCAAACTCGACAATGAGAATACCGTTCTTGGCGGCCATCCCGATCAGCATGATCATCCCGATTTGGGTGTAAAGGTTGATGTCACTGCCGACCACTGCCACGGCAGCTACGGCCCCGAACATGGCCACAATCACCGACAGCAGGATCGACACCGGCATCGTCCAGCTTTCGTATTGCCCCACCAGGAAGAGATACCCAAAGAGCACCGCCAAGAGCAGGATGACCTGAACGAGGCCCGCCGAATCCAGCTGCTGTTGCGCCGTGCCGGTCCATTCGAAGGTATAGCCAGGGGGCAGGGCGGTTTCGGACGTTTCAGTCATCACGCGGATCGCGTCCCCTGTCGACAGCCCTTCGGCAGGAACCGCCGTGACAGTGGCCGAGCGGAACAGGTTGTGTCGTTTCAGCAGAACCGGTCCCAGCACGTTTTCCACGTCGATCAGCGTCCCAAGGGGCACCATTTCTCCCTGGGTGGACCGAACATAGAGATTGCCGATACTCTCAACCTTGTTCCGGTACGATCCATCTGCCTGAATCATCACGCGGTAGACCCGGCCAAAAAGGTTGAAGTCGTTGACGTAATAGGATCCCAAATGCGCCTGCATGGTCTGGAACACTTCGGCCACGGAAACCTGAAGCGTCTTGGCCTTTTCGCGATCCAGATCGACAAAGAGCTGCGGAACGTTGGCGCGGAAGGTGGTATAGGCCTGCGCAATCTCTTCGCTCTGGTTTGCGGCATAGACAAACGAGCCCACTGCCGCGGCGAGATCCTGGGCTGTGCCTCCTGCGGTTTGCTGCACCTCCATCTCGACACCGGCAGACATGCCAAGTCCCGAAATGGGGGGCGGGTTGAACGCCACGATCGAAGCCGCAGCCTCACCATAGGCCACACCCAGCACCTTTTCCAGAATGCCATTGGCGCTCAAATCATCGGTTTGTCGTTCATCCCAACCATCAAGGTTGACGATGATCATCGCACCATTGGTGGTCAGCCCGTTGAGCAATGAAAAGCCATTCACAAGTACTGTGTTGGCAACACCGGGGATCGCGCGCAACTGCTCGTTGACACGAGACGTGACGTCTTCAGTGCGGCCCAGGGTCGCCGCGTCGGGCAGTTGGATGTCCACAAAGAGATAGCCGTTGTCCTCAAGCGGGATGAAGCCCTTTGACGTGTTGGAGAACAGCACGCCGGTACCGACGCCAAAGGCGGCGACAATGGCCAGGCCGATCAGTGGCACCCGCAACAGCCGACGCACGATGCCGACATAGCCGTTGCGCATCCCGCCAATGAAACCCTCGAACATGGCCAGCAAGCCTGTGGGCGGACCCGATCGCGCCTTGAGCACCAGCGCACACATTGCAGGTGACAATGTCAGCGCGTTGATCGAAGAGATTACAACCGCGGTCGAGATGGTTACGGCAAACTGTGAATAAAGCCGCCCGGTGATACCCGGCATGAAGGTGACGGGCACAAACACTGCCAGAAGAACCAGCGTGGTTGCGATCACCGGCCCGGTGATCTGCCCCATTGCCTTGCGCGTGGCATCGGCCGGTTCCAGCCCTTCTTCGGCGATGATGCGTTCGACGTTTTCCACCACGACGATAGCGTCATCCACCACAATGCCGATGGCCAGCACCAGCGCAAAAAGCGAGATGGTGTTCAGTGACATGCCAAAGGCCAGAAGGAAAGCAAAGGTCCCGATCAGCGATACCGGGATTGCAACGGCAGGGATCAGCGTCGCCCGGAACGACCCCAAGAAGATGAACACCACCGAGATCACCAGCACAAAGGTCAGCATCAAGGTCGAGACCACGTCATTCAACGACTGTTCCACGAAGTTGGTCGAGTTGAAGGGAACCTCGTATTCCACATCATCGGGGAACGTGCGCGACAGGCGTTCCAGCACGGACGTGACGCGTTCGGACACGGCGAGCGCATTGGCGCCCGGGGCCTGATATATGCCCAGAACAGTCGCGGGCTGACCTTCATAAAACCCTGAGGCGGAATAGAACTGAGCGCCCAATTCCACTTTGGCGATGTCCTTGATCCGCACAACCGAACCGGCGTCGCCCGTGCGCACGACGATGTTCTCGAACTCCTCGGCGGTGGTCAGGCGACCCTTTGTCTTGATCGTGTATTGAAAGGTCTGGTCGTTGGGCACCGGCGGCGAGCCAATGGCACCCGCTGACACTTCGGTGTTCTGTTCGCGGATGGCACTGATGACGTCTCCGGGCGTTATTCTGAGGCCGGCCATTTGGTCGGGGTCCATCCAGACCCGCATCGCATAGCTCAGATCGGTCAGAACATCCGCCTTGCCAACACCCGCGACTCGTGCCAGCGCGTCCTTGAGGTTGATCGAAGCGTAGTTCGACAGAAACACATCGTCATATGTGCCGTTGGGCGAGGTCAGCGTGACAACCATCAACATGTTGGTTGACGACTTCTGAGTTACCACACCGGACGATGTCACCTCGGTCGGGAGCGAGGCCATCGCCTGTGCCACCCGGTTCTGAACATTCACCGAAGCGATATCGGGATCAGTGCCCACCTCAAATGTCACGTTGAGCGAGTACGAGCCGTTATCGGCCGAGGTGGACGTCATGTATATCATGTCGTCCACGCCATTGACCTGCGCCTCGATCGGGGCGGCCACGGCGTTTTCGACGGTTTCGGCATTGGCACCGGTATAGTTCGCGGTGACGCCAACAACCGGCGGTGTGATGTCCGGGAATTGCGCCACGGGAAGGGCGAAATAACCGATGCCGCCCAAAATGGTAAGCACCAGCGAAATCACGAGGGCCGTCTTGGGACGGCGGATGAAAATGGCTGAAAACATCAATCAGTCTCCGATGCTTTCAGCGGCTGTCACCGCGTCGACGGAGACGCCCGGGCGGACTCGCTGAAGACCCTCGACGATCACGCTTTCACCTGCTTGCAGCCCGTCCAGAACGATGATGGCAGTATCGACCACATCGCCGGTGGTGATGTAACGCTGTTCGGCCATCTGCTGGGTGTTGACCACCAGCACAAAGTCACCACGCTGATCGCGTTGCAGGGCCGCCTGCGGCACCAGAACGCGCGGCGTCGGTTCGATCGCCTGAATTTTTACGTGAAGAAAGGCACCATCGACAATCAGGCGTGCCTTGTTTTCGAACTCTGCCCGCATGGTGATGGACCCCGTGAGCGGGTCAATTCGGTTGTCGACGAAAACGATTTTACCGGCTTCATCCAACGGGGTCCCGTTGGGCAAACCCAAGAACACATCCGGGCTTTGTCCGCTTGCCGCAAGCGATGCCGTGGTCTGATCAAGCTGTTCCAGAACTGTGATCAACTGTTTCTCGTTCAGTGAAAAAGTCACGTAGATCGGGCTTTCGCGCACGACGGTCACAAGCGGCGGATTCGACGGCCCGACAATGTCACCGACCGAAGTGTCGGTTCGGCCTATGCGGCCTGCAAACGGGGCGTGAATGCTAGTATAGCTGACATCCAGCTCTGCCTGCTGGATCGCTGCGTGGGCTGCCTTGACCGAAGCTTCGGCAACCAATTCGTTGGCGCGGGCAATGTCGCGCTCGGACACGGGAACCGCGTCGCGCTTGAGCAATTCCTCTTTCCGGGCAAGTTCCAGCTTGGCCAACTCCAGCTCGGCCTCAGCGCGGTCCAGATCGGCTTTGCGGGCTTCAAGCGTTGCCTGATACAGATCTGGCTCGATCTCGAACAGCAACTGCCCTTCTTCCACCGAGCTGCCGTCATCAACCTTCTTGGTTTGCAGGAAACCGCTGACGCGGGCCACGATGGACACCTTGTCGATGGCCTCGCCCCGTCCGATGAACACGGCCTCATCTGTGATGTCCTGGGTGTATGCGGCCGCAACGCTGACCTTTGGCGCAGCGCCCGCCGCCTCGTCCTGGGCAGAACCTGGTGAGGACATAAGACCGAAGGCTGCCGCAATACCTAATAGGGCCGGGCGCAATACTTGGCCTGTGGACGAACGGAAGTAATCGGATATGGCGACCATGCGCAAAGCCTCTCGAAAAATGTAACTTGCACGAACTGTCGCGCTCATCGGAAAAAAGGGGTCCGACGACCGCAGCGAGTCGGCGAGTATTTGATCACAGGATGGCCGTAAACCGTGAGTTTCTCAACCCGGCGTTTTCTGTAGCTTTGGTAAGCTCTTCATTGATCCGAAATTGTTTTTTCCATTTTCAGGTTTGGTTTCTCCGATTAGTCTGATGCCGGTGTTTCATCGGTAGGCACGTAACGAGAGGGCGACATGTCAGAGCTCCGGAAGATGCGGGATTTTGTCTTTTTCCTGGATGACGGATTTACCATGCAGGCATTTTCCTCGGCCATCGAAGTTCTGCGACTGGTTCACCAGCTGAGGCCTGACGCTGGCTTTGGTTACACTGTGGTTTCGATCGACGATGCGCCGGTTGCGGCTTCAAACGGTTTGCGAGTGGTTCCAGACGCCAAGATCGCCTCTGTGCCGCCCCGTTCCGTGATTGTCGCGGTGTCCGGAGCACACGCAAGTCGAACCAGCGCTCCGCCTTTTGTGGCGCGTGTGCGAGACTGGGCACGGCGTGGACACCCGGTTTGGGGGGTATCCTCGGGAGTGGTGCGGTTGGCGCAAGCGGGGCTGCTCGACGGTCGCCGCGTTGCGGCACACTGGGAAGACGTACAGTATCTGCGGCAAGCCCACGATCAGGTGCAGGTCAGTGCCGCGCTGTTTGTGAGTGACGGCCAGGTTGCCACATGTGCCGGGGGCGGGGCGGCCACGGACATGATGCTTTGGGTCGTCGCGCGCGACCTGGGCGCACAAGTTGCTGACGACATCGCTGCCCGATTGGTAATCGACGCCGTGCGGGATGGGCGCACGTCGCAGCGGCGCGTGTCCGATATACGGTTCGAAACCGCAAACGGGCCGGTCTATGCAGCACTTGGCGTGATGCGGGCAAACCTGTTCACGCCGCTTTCGATTGCTGCGATCGCAAAAACCCAAGGCATCTCGCAACGACAGCTGGAGCGGCTGTTCCTGCAAGAGTTCGATCGTACCCCGTCGCGTGTTTACACCGAACTCAGGCTCGAGGACGCGCGCCTGGATGTTTTGTCGGCCCGTCGCAGTTTGACCGAGATCGCCATGGATTATGAATATTCCCCGGCAACATTTGCCCGCAACTACCAGAAGATATTCGGAGTTCTGCCTTCGGATGATCGCCGTAGAAGTGGTGCCGCAATGTCGTAAGACGTGCGGTTCCCTGTCGAATATTCGAAGACGACACTCTGCGGGCCGGTTTACCCTTGGTCAAACGGACAAGGACTCTTCTACATGAATGCTCCCCTGATCATGGTTGCCCCCAATGGCGCGCGCCGTGACAAGATCGACCACCCGTCGTTACCGATCGACCTGAGCGACACAATTGCGACCGCCCAGGCGTGTCAGCGGGCAGGCGCGGCTGCCCTACACTTGCATGTGCGGGACGCAAAAGGCCGTCATTCATTGGATGCCGGTCGCTATCGCGAGGCGCTGGCAGCTTTGAAAGCCGAGGTTCCGGCGCTCGCGCTGCAAATCACCACGGAATCCGCCGGGATTTTCACTCCGCAGGACCAACTCGATTGTCTCGAAAGAGTCCGTCCCGAGTGGGCCAGCATCTCGGTCCGTGAAATCAACCATGCGCCGAAGCTGGCCGGGCGGCTTTATGCGCTTTGTGCAGATCAAGGCACACGGGTGCAGCACATCGCTTATGATGCCTCGGACTTGAAGCTGTTGCAGGACTGGCGTCAGCGGGGAATCGTTGGGGCGGATCAGGACGAGGTGATCTGTGTTCTGGGTGCATACACACCACCTCGTGCAGGGACCCCCAGCGATCTGGCCCCTCTGGTGCCTCGGCTGGACGGGCTGCGTTTTGCCGTTTGCGCCTTTGGGCGGCACGAGGAACCCTGCCTGGTTGAGGCAGCGAGGGTTGGTGCCGAAATCCTGAGGGTCGGGTTCGAAAACAATCTTGTTGCGCCGGATGGCACGCTTTGGCGCAGCAATGCCGATGCTATATCGTCATTGAAAGCCCGTTTTGAAAGGAACGCCGCATGAGCCACGTTTTTCCACGTCACTGCCACGCAAATCTGCCGACCGCCGTGGCGGGCGACGGTTGCTATCTGATCGACAGGGACGGCAAACGCTACTTCGACGCGTCTGGCGGGGCGGCGGTATCCTGTCTGGGCCATTCAAACCAACCTGTGCGCGACGCGATCAAGAAGCAAATCGACTCGCTGGCCCTGTCTCTTATACACATCTGACGCTGCCGACGATCTACTCTGTGTAGATCT
>FYBJ01001311.1_pt1 | contig 11176 bp, 10 predicted proteins | sample 1134611 | NCBI WGS metagenome assembly FYBJ01 (sample SAMEA104116008, study PRJEB20421) | marine metagenome | isolation source: marine | reverse complement strand
ATCCACGCCGCCCGCCACCTCCGGGTGATAGTCGGGGTAGAGGGTCGGGACGAATTTGACCGAGGTCTCACGCTCGAAGAAATCCATCATCTTCGGGCCTGCGTCGAGGAACGCGCCGACGGCATCCGCGTCGTAGAAGTTGCCGGTTTCGTTCTTCATGTACTCGACGGCGGCGTCGCGGGTATCTTCGCCTTCGCAGATCTTGTTGCCTGGTATCCAGAGGACCCCGCCAGAGAAGGCGGTGGTGCCGCCGAAAACCGGCTCTTTCTCGACGATGATGACGTTCAGGCCCTGCTTGGCCGCGGTGATCGCGGTCGACATTCCGCCTGCACCCGATCCAATCACGAGCACGTCGCAGACCTGTTTGTCCTGCGTATTCTCAGACATCTGGCTTCCTCCCTTGCCCGCGACTCGATGCGGACGCCTTGGGTTTGAAACTGCCAAGACAGGGGCGAGGAATGAATGGACGGAGCACGCCTTTTGTTGCACAATTCGAAAGGGAGCAGGGCACGTCCGGGGAGGAAAACATGTCGCAGAAACCGGCGCATATACCGAGGTTCTACCTATACGGGGATCAGGTTTCGGACGTTGAACTCAATTTTGTCCATGTGGAGCAGATTCGCGAGCGGAGCGGGGCCCATGATTGGATAATTCGGGCGCACGCGCATCCTGACCATTTGCAGATTCTCCTGGTGGAAAACGGTGGCGGAGACATCCGGATCGAGGGTCAGACCTACGATATTCCGCCCGAAAGCATCATCGTGATCCCCGCGACCATGGTGCACGAAATCCACTTTCGGCCCGGCACGGACGGGATCGTTGTGACGGCAGCTGTCGCCTATGCGTTGTCGATCTCGCAGGGTGACGTGCGCCTGATGGAAGGTATGAATGCGCCGGACGTTTATCCCATCGGCGGCACCGGGATCAGCGAAGATGCGGTACACGATACATTCGCCTGGCTGAACCGAGAATATAACTGGAGCGCGCCGGGTCGACGGGTGTCGATCATGGCGTTGTTCCTTCGCGTGATGGTGTCGATCATGCGGTTGCGCAGTGTCCGGACCACGGCAAGCGCTGCGGCGGGCGACCGGAACTACGACATCCTGATGCGATACAAGGAGCTGGTGGAGCAGAACTTTCAGAAGGAAAAGCTGATGGAGTTCTACGCGGCCAAGATCGGGGTCAGTCCCCAGCGTCTGAATCAGGCTTGCAAGGCGCGGTCGGGAAAGACGGCCTCGGAACTGCTGCACGAGCGGATTATCATCGAGGCGAAGCGGTTTCTTCTCTATGTAGATATGACCGTGGCCGAGATCGGATACGAGCTTGGGTTCGATGACCCGGCCTATTTCTCAAGGTTCTTTTCACAAAGGGTCGGGCAACCGCCGGGCAACTACCGCACCTCGTCCAGTATCCGGCAGGAGGCGGTGACGGAGCCGGTTTAGCGTATAATCCAAGACAGCGGGGCGATCCTCCATTCCGCGGCGGCATCGGCGCGGTCATTTTAGTCTGATAAGCGGAGGACCGATGCTTTACGAATTGCGCGCATATGATCTGGTGCCGGGGAAGGGGCCGGAATATCTCGACCTGTTCTGCAAGGACGGGGTTCAGTATGTGACCCGGCATCTGCCGATGGCGGGTTACTGGCTGACCGATAGCGGGGCGCTAAACCGCCTCTATCACCTCTGGATCTACGAAAATCTGGATGAGCGGCTTGCCTGTCGCTCCGGGCTGGCGGCGGATCAGGACTGGAACGGGCGTTTCGTGCCGAAGGGATTTCCACTGATCCTGTCCCAGAAGAACATGATCATGGACATCCAGGAGTCCACGTCAGTTCTGGAAGAGGTGACGCGGAACCGGTTTCAGACCCACATGGCCATCGGGCCGGGCACGTCGATCTTTGCAGATGGTTACCAGTCGCTGGTGTTCGGGGCGCCGGATGTTGATGGCGAGCTTGTGGGCAAGTGGCGCGTCATCTCTGGAGAAAATCCCGGCGAGGTCGTGCGGCTGTATTCACATAGGTCGTCTGATCCGTTGGCCACCGGCGCGGGTGCCGATCGCCACGAGCTGCTGCGCCCGATCAGCCTATCTCCGCTGTGCTGATGGCATCGGCGATCAGTGCCCGTGTGCGTTCCGCCGCGCGGCGGACAAACTCCAGCGGGCCAAGTTCCAGTTCCAGCGGGCTGGGGATCTCGACGCTGATCGGCGTGCCGTCGGGCAGGGCGTGGATCAGGCCCGCAAGGTCGATGCCGCCGTCACCGGGCAGAAGCCGACCGTTGCGGGCAATGGCAATCAGGCCGTCGTCCGAGGGATCATAAGGCACCGGGCCATCACAGATCTGCGCGTAGTTGATGCGAGAAGGATCCAGCGCGCGGACGTCTTCGATCGTGGTTGCGGAGCGATCATAATGCAGCGCGTCGATCAGGACGCCCCCGTTTGCGGCCCCTGAGGATTCCACGATTTTCCGAGCGTCGTTCAGGTTCTTCACGGCTGTCCAAGGCATGAATTCCAGATCCGCCGTCAGGCCATGCGCGGCAGCGAGTTCCGCAAATCGACCGAAGGTTTCGGTCAGGCGGGCATGTTCGGGGTCGTCGCCCGCGACAAGGATGTTTCGCGCTCCGAGGCGTTGGCCCAGGGCACAGAATGCCTCGAAGTCCGCGACGTCGGTTTCGGGTTTCAGCCGCACGATTTCCATGTCGGCGAAGGCGATGCCGGTGTCGCGCAAGGCGGCTTCCACGTTCGCCTGCACCGCCGCATCGGTCAACAGCGCATAGGGCGTTTCGGTGGCAGCGGCGGGCAGGAGCCGCAGGCCTACCATGTCATAGCCGGCTTCGGCCGCGATGCGCACGGCCTCTTCGGGTCCGGAGTGTCGGACCGTCAGAAAGGCGAGGGAAAGCGGGAATGCCATGGATCAGGCCATGGGCGAGAAAGGAAGCGGCATTGCGATGGTCGACGTCATGTATGGCGTCAGACCGTCGGGGCCGTTTTTCGGAGGCCATGCGCCCTCGGCCACGGATTTCACGCGGGCCTCGGCCCGGTCGTCGTGGGAGGCATAGGGCCAAATCTGCGTCAGGCGCGGAGATCCATCGAGGCCCCAGCCCGCGAAAATGACCTTGGAATAATTGTTCCGGCCCGGCACTGCGGCACGCCATCTTTCCTGCGTTTCGGCAAGAGAGGGCAGTTTGGCCATGTAGGTGCGAAACTCGTAGACCTTGCCATATGTGCCCGGCTCCGGATCGGGCATGAAATCGAACTGGCGGAAGGTCTCGAAGTTCATGTCGACCAGATGCTCGGCGCAGCCCATCGGGTTGTCCGACAGCATCGTCCGCTCGCGTTCGGCGAACATGTCCTGAAGGGTGTTGTAGCTGCGAAACAGCAGGATCTCGTTGAGGTTGCCGATGTCAGGGGCGAACGCGCCCAGAAGCGTGCCTTTCCCTTTCGCGATCCAGTCCTGAAGCCCCGGAGACGCCTTGCCCGCGCCGAAGATCACCGTTTTCAGAGTTGCGATTTCATAGAACTTCATCTGCTCTGTCCTGTCTGTTGAATGTGAGTGTCCTGGCCCGCGACCGGCAAGCCCGCAATGGCGCGCCCGATCACGTAGCCGAATGTCATTGCCGGGCCGATTGTGATCCCGCCCGATGGATAATTGCCGCCCATGATCGACGCCGCATCGTTGCCGCAGGCATAAAGACCGGCAATCGGATTGCCCGACGAGTCGAGGACCTCGCCCGTCGGGGATGTCTTGATCCCGGCAAAGGTCCCGAGACTGCCAGGCACGAGTTCCACGGCATAGAACGGACCTTTTTCAAGCGGGGCGAGAGAGGGGTTGGGGCCGTGATCCGCCGCGCCCTGCACACGGTTATAAGCCGACTTGCCCCGGTCGAAGTCTGGGTCATCGCCCATGCGGGCCTGTGCATTGAACCGCTCGATTGTCGCTTTCAGTTGCGCGGCCGGGAGGCCGCATTCCGTGGCTAGATCATCCAGAGTCCGGCCGCGTTTCAGGTAGCCCGAGCGCAGGTAGGGTGACAGCGGGAAGGGGAAGGGTTTCGAGAAACCGAGTCCAAACCGGCGCTGCGCTCTGTGGTCGGCGATCAGCCAGCTTCTCGGGGTTTCTCCCGCATCGGCGGTGCGCAGAAGCGCTGAGGTGAAGTCGTGATAGCTGTCGGCCTCGTTCACAAAACGTCTGCCGGTCGCTTCCACCGCGATGATGCCGGGTTTGGCACGTTCGATCAGATGTGGAAACCGCTTGTAGCCGCCCTTGCCGTCCGGAACGAGAGAGACCGGAGCCCATGCGGCGGGGTTCTCCAGGTCAAAGTCGAGTGCGGCATTGACACCTGCGGCGAGGGTCAGGCCGTCGCCGGTGTTTTCAGGCGGGGCCGCAGAATGATGCCCGATACCCTTCGGCGCATGGTCGAAGTGCTCCGCGTGACGCTTGTAGTCATGAGGGAAGCCGCCCGCGGCGAGCACGACGCCGCAACGGGCCAAGACGGTTTTCTCGCCCGTGGCGGTCTGGATGACGGCACCTGTCACGCGCCCGTCCTTGCAGAGCAGTGAGACTACGGGGGCCTCGCTCCAGAGGCGGACGCCCTTGTCGATTACCGAGCGTATCAGGCGCGCCACCAGCGCATTACCGTTGACCAGATGCATCCCTCGCCCGTGTCGCTTGAGATCTGCGATGTGGCGCATCAGGCGGCGCGCGGCGTACAGCGCCGAAGCTGGCCGGCGGGTCGCGTTGAAGAAATGAGCCATGTCCTGCCCGCCGGCAATGCCCATGCCGGCGAGGCTGATGACATCAAGCGGGGGGCGAAGCTTTTTGACCCACGTCCCAAGATTGCGCCCATCATAGGGTGCGACCGAAACGGACCGCCCGCCAAGGGCGCGTCCCGGAGTTTCGTGAAAGTCGGGAATGCGGTTGCCGTCGATCCATTCCACTTCGCTTTCTTCTGCGAAGAATGAGACCATGCGCGGTCCGTTTTCGAGGAAGACATCCAGCCTTGGATCGTTGGCGCGGTTACCCAGTTCGCTGCGGAGATAGCGGCTTACCTCTTCGGGATCTTCGTCGATCCCTGCCGCGATTGCGAGCGGGTTGCGGGGTATCCAAAGCCAGCCGCCGGACCATGCGGTCGTACCGCCGAATTGCGAGGCTTTTTCGGCGATGATCACGTCGAGGCCGTGATGGGCGGCGGTGAAGGCCGCTGAAAGGCCACCCGCGCCAGAGCCGACGACAAGAATGTCGCATACCGTGTCGCCCGCCGCATGTGTCAATTTCCAACCGGCTCCAGTTCGTTATCGACAGGTTCGGGTGTGCCGCGACTGAAGAAACTGGACGCGGTTGAGGCGTCGCCGATCTCGGTGGCGGCTTCGAGAAGCGGGCCTTTGAGCTCTTCCATGCGTTCGGAGGTTACGCGCACCGCAGGGCCTGCAATGGAGAGGCAGCCAATTGGTCTGCCGCCATCGGCGCGGTAAACCGGCACGGCAATCGCGGCCATGCCTGCGATATAGCTGTTGGTGGCGACCGAATAACCGCGCTTGCGGGTTTCATGAAGGCGGGCCATCAGGTCCTTGATGGTTTTCGGCGCCTCAGGGCCGGGCGCGAATTGCGGTTCAAGCCCCTGTGCGGCAACGAGCTCTAGGGCTTCTTCATCGGTCAGTGCGCTGAGCCATGCCTGGCCGCCCGCGCTTGAGGCGAGATGCACGATCAGACCATGCTCGCGGCCCGGATCATAACGCAGGCCTGTGGTCGCACCCTGTGCGACGCCGACCCAGACGAGATCGGGGTAATCCACGACCGACAGGCGCACCAGTTCTTTGGACTCCGCGGCCAGCCGGTCGAGGATGGGTTGTGCGATGTCCGTGACCCCGGTCTTTCCCATGAATGACAGACCGAGCGAGGCCAGCTTGATCGTCAATGCATAGTCGCCCTGACTGCGAAGTTGGCGCACATAGCCGAATTGCGACAACTCTTTTAGCAGACGGTGAGCGGCGCTCGCGGGCATATCCAGCGACGAGGCAATCGCGCTGACCTGCATTCCGTCGGGTTCCGCACTCAGCAGTTCGAGGATCGACAGTGTTCGTTCCATCACGCCGGACATGGGGAGGTCTCCTTTTCACCATTTCCGTCGGGTTCTACGTTGTCGGCATCCGATCCCGCAATTTCCACTTCGCGCCCTTCTGACGCGGAAAGGCGAATTGCTTCGATCACGCGCAGGTTTTGCGCGCCGTCCCGAAGCGAGACCATAGGCTCGGCCTGACCGGAAATCAGGTCGGCGAAATGGGTCAGCTGCGCGTCGTAGGCATCTGCGTCGGTGTGGTCCAGAGGGTGTGGGGCTTGTTCAAGTGTCCAGTCGGGCACGCCGTCAAAACGCCAGAGCGTCAGGTCCGGCAGGCTCAGGGCGGCGTGCCGACCGCTGAACATGTGGGTGACGACTTTGTGGGCCGGGAACCGGGCAAGGTTTTCGCCAGCCGCGATATCCCAGGCCCAAGGGCCGACCCCGGCATCTGTCAGGGCCAGGGTGATGAGGCCACCGCGTTTCAGCCGGAACAGGACAGCGGCGGTGTCTTCGACCGGAAGGTTACGCTGACGATGGCCTGCTAGCGCGGTGACACTTGCGATTTCGCCGCAGAGATGCCGGATAAGGTCGATCTCGTGGATGGCGTTGATCAGAAGCGGGCCGCCATTGCCCGGCTCGCAATGCCATGCGACGTCGAAATAGCTGTCGGGCTTGTAGAGCGTCGAGGTGACGGAGCCGGTCACCACGTCGCCGAATCCGTCCGTCATTGCCGCCTTTGCGGCGCGAAGGATCGGGTTGTAGCGACGGTGATGGCCGACGAGGCCCGGCACGCCCTTGTCGGCAGCCGCCTTCGCGATACGCTCGGCAGACGATGCCGACTGGGCGAGGGGTTTTTCGACGAGAATCGGGATGCCTGCCGCAATGAGTGCCAATGCCATGGGTTCATGCAGGGCATTGGGTGTGGCGATCACGACGCCATCCGGCGCGTCAGCGATGAGTGAATCAAGGTTAGCGTAGAGCTGACAATCGTGCCCTGCCGCGAGATCGGCAACGGCGAGTAACGGGTCAAGAAGGCCACAAAGCGTCACGCAATCGACCTTGCGTGCCGCCTCTATGTGCGTGCGGCCGATGGCGCCTGCACCAATGATTGCGATCCGAACCTTCGCCAATTTTACCTCCCGCAAGCCGCTTGGCTGCCGCTCGTCCTGTCTCAGACTTACCAGAAAATTCTGATATTGGAAGAAGTTTTAATAGTTGAAAGACTTTCTAATTTATTGTTTACCAAAGGTGGCGCGGATCGATTCGGCCTCTTGAGTCGATCTGCCGCAGCCGAGGGAGGACGACTGATATGGCAACGCCTACGGGTGCGTTTGACTTGCAGGATGGCGACCGTTTCGACGTGATCGTTCTGGGCGCGGGCGCTGCCGGAATGGCCGCCGCAGTCTTTGCGGGACTGCGCGGTCAGAAGGTTCTTTTGGTGGAGCGTACGCAGTATCTAGGAGGGACCTCGGCGCTTTCGGCGGCGACGACTTGGGTGCCACTGACACGCTGGTCGAACGAGTTCGGTACTGAGGACACGAAAGAGAACGTGCTGGCTTTTCTCGACCGGGCAGTGGGCAACCGCGCTCCGCGTGAAAACCGGGTGGCCTTTGTCGAGAATGGTGCGGATGCGATCCACGCGTTGCATGACAAGACGGACGTTCAGTTTCGGATGCGACCGTTTCACCCCGATTACCTCTATGAACTGGAGGGCAGCACGTCGAACGGGCGCGCGCTGGAGCCGATGCCGTTTGACGCGCGCATCCTCGGCGATGACCTGAAGCTGGTGCGCCCGCCGATCCCGGAATTCACCATCCTCGATGGGATGATGATCGACCGCGACGACATTCCGCACCTTCTGAAGATGAAATCCTCGCTGAAATCGCTAGCCTACTCGCTGCGGATTATCGCGAAATATTTCGGCCAGAAGCTGAAGCATGGCCGGGACACAAGGTTCCTCATGGGGAATGCTCTTATCGGACGGCTGCTGCTGACGGCGAAGAAGCTGGGCATCAACATTGTCACCGAGACGGAAGTATCCTCGCTGGAGCCCTTGGGCGGTGGTCGCCATCGGCTGACACTGACCCACAAGGGCACGAAGCTAAGCGTCGAGGGGGATAGGGGCGTTATCCTTGCCTCGGGTGGTTTTGCGCGGCACCCCAAGAAACGGCACGACATGCTGCCCGCGCCTGCGCCGGAACATAGCCCTGCCGCGCCCGGCCATACGGGCCGATTGCATGACATCGTTCTGGGGATGGGTGCGCATTACAGCGACAGTTCGGATCAGCCCTGTTTTTGGGCGCCGGTGTCGCATCGCAAACGCAAGGACGGCTCGACTGCAGCGTTTCCGCATTTCGTGCTAGACCGGTCGAAGCCGGGCATCATTGCGGTCGGTCGTGACGGCAAACGGTTCATGAACGAAAGCCGGTCCTACCACGAGTTCGTATCGGGCATGTATGCCGCGAACAAGGATGGAAGCCATATCCCGGTGTTCCTTATCGCGGACGCCAAGGCGATTGCGAAATACGGGCTGGGGATGATCCGCCCGGGCGGCGCCAAGCTGACGCCGTTCCTTGAAGACGGCTATCTGGCCGAAGGCGCGACACTGAAGGAACTGGCGTTCAAGCTGGGCGTCGACGGCAAGGCTCTGGAGGACACGGTGGCGCGGTTCAACGGACTGGCGGAAGCCGGCGAGGACAAGGATTTCGAACGCGGCAGCACGGTTTACGAGCGGGCCAACGGAGACGCGACCCACGGGCCGAACCCGACGCTTGGTGCGCTAGAGACGGCCCCTTACTACGCGGTGAAGCTCTGGCCCGGTGATATCGGATCTGCCACCGGACTTGTCACGAACGAAAAGGCGCAGCTGCTCCGCAGGGACGGGTCGGTCATCGAGGGGCTCTACGCCTGTGGGGCCGATATGAACTCGATCATGGGCGGGGTTTACCCGGGGCCGGGGATAACCATCGGGCCGGGCCTGGTCTTCGGCTACATCGCTGCGAAAACGGCGAGCGGAGACGCGGCATGAACCGGGTTCTGGTCACGGGTGGCACCGGCTTCATCGGAAGCTGGGTGGCGCGCGATCTTGTGGCCCGGGGTCGCGAAGTGCGTCTCTTCGATCTGAAGCCGCGCCCCGAAGTGCTGGATTTCGTCGAGCCGGGTTTGGCGGGGCGTGTCGAGATCGTCAGCGGAGATATTACGGATCGTGATGCGGTGTTCGCGGCTGTCAAAGGCTGTGATGCGATTGTTCACCTCGTCGGTCTGATGACTGTCGATTGCCGTGAAAACCCGCTGGCCGGGATCGCGGTGAACCTGATCGGCGGCCAGAATGTCTTTGATGCGGCCGCCGCGCATGGGGTGACGCGGGTGGCCTACGCGAGCACCGGGGCGGTCTACGGTCCGCAGAGTGGCGAAGTGGCGCGGCCCATGTCGCTTTACGGCGTTCTGAAGCTTGCGCTTGAAGGTGTTGCGCGGGTTGCGTTTGCGGATCACGGGATCTCAAGCACGGGGTTTCGTCCCTATATTGTTTACGGCGCGGGTGAAAGTGCGGGGATCGCGGCCGGACCGAGCATCGCCCTGCAGGCCGCAGCGCGGCGCAAACCTGCAACGATCCGGTTCTCCGGCAAGGTCGGGTTCGTCCACGTCTCTGACGTTTCCAGCGCTTTAGTGGCTTCACTTACCGATGCACCCGAGGGGGCGCAGGTCTACGATCTGGCGGGTGACACGCGGGAGATGTCGGAGTTTCTGAGATTGCTAACGGCCGAGGTTCCCGGCGCGGAGATCTCGGTCGGGGGTCCGCCGCTGAGGATCCCCGAGACCTATTCTGGCGGAGATCGCAACGCTTGGATCGATGCGCGGGCCGTGACAGCCTTGGAAACCGGAATCCTCCAATCGCTCGGCCAGTGGAATGCGGCCTTGCGGCAAGAACAGGTGCAGGAATGACGCGAATAGTACAACCAGTGTGCGTATTCATCCATTTCCCACCGGTCTGCTTTTTGTCAGTCTCCGAGGTGCCAGCAAGGGAAAGCACGCGCGCCGTCGCTAAGAAAGACGGGTCGTGGCGGAGGAGACGGCAATGAGCATCATGCTCGACGGGGAAACGAAACTGTTCCCGATTATCGGTGATCCGATAGCGCAGGTGAAGTCGCCCGCGCTATTGACGGAGATCATGAATGCGCGCGGAATCAACGGGATGGTCGTGCCGATCCACGTGACGCCCGAGGATGTAACCACCTTCTTTTCAGGCATTCTCACGGCGCAGAATGTGGGTGGCCTGATCGCCACAGTGCCGCACAAGAACGCGTCGATTGCGCTCTGCGACAGCCCGAGTGAACGCGCGGCCTTTATCGGGTCAGTCAACGTGATGCGGCGAGAAGCCGACGGCCGATGGGTCGGCGATAACACCGACGGCCAGGGCTATATGGACGGGGTGAAGGAGCGTGGCTTCGACATCGAAGGCAAGCGGGCACTTCTAGTGGGCGTAGGCGGGGCCGGGTCTGCGGTGGCTTATGAGATCCTGGAGCGGGGGGCCGCGTTCCTTGCGATCCACGACCTGAATACCGAGCGCCGCGACCAGACCATCGCAAGACTGAACGAAAGGTTCGCTGGACGTGTCTCGGCCGGGTCATCCGATCCGACCGGATTCGATTTCGTTGCAAACGTCACACCGGTGGGGATGCGCGAAAGCGATCCGATGCCGGTCGAGGCTGAGAAGCTGACCGGCGCGGAATTTGTGGCCGACGCGATTACCAGACCCGAAGTGACGCCCATGCTTGCGATGGCGCGTGACAAGGGCTGCAACACGATGCCGGGCCTGGGAATGTTCAACGCCCAGGCCGACATACTCGTCGATTATCTGCTTGGACAGGGGTCGGCATGACGAGATCAGAACAGCACAAAGGGAGGAAACCATGCTGAAGAAGATGCTACTTGGAACGGCTCTCGCCGCGTTCACCGCAGGCGGTGCCGCGGCTGAAGTCATCATCGCCAACGTCGCCGAATTGTCCGGTGCCGGAGCCGCAGCCGGTGCCGTTTGGGCCGATGGCGTGCGGATGGCTGTAGAAGAGATCAACGCCGATGGCGGTATCCTAGGCGAGCAGATCAAGCTAGTCGAATATGACAGCCAGACC
>FYBJ01000289.1_pt1 | contig 11179 bp, 10 predicted proteins | sample 1134611 | NCBI WGS metagenome assembly FYBJ01 (sample SAMEA104116008, study PRJEB20421) | marine metagenome | isolation source: marine | reverse complement strand
CGACGACGGGCGGGAGCGTCTCGAGCACAGTCCTGAGCACCGCAAATCCTGCACCTCTTGCTTTGGTTCGATATCGCACTACTTAATACGATATCGAACCAATGGAGATACCCCATGCCACTCTCACGCCGAAAGACCCTTGCCCTGATTGGCGGCGGCAGCATTGCCGCCGCGTCTGCCGCGACCGGATTCGCCATCACGCGCCGACCTGACGAAGCATTGCGTCCCTGGGACATCGCCGGGCAATACACCGAGCCGCGTCGCAAGGCATTGTCCTATGCTCTGCTCGCCCCCAACCCGCACAATCGCCAGCCATGGGTGGTCGAGCTGTCCCAGAACAACGAGGTCATCCTCTATTGCGACCCTGAGCGCATTCTGCCCAAAACCGACCCTTTCAGTCGCCAGATCACCATCGGCTTGGGCTGCTTTCTGGAGATCATGCGCATGGCCGCAGCCCAAGATGGGTATCGCGTAGATCTGGACCTCTTCCCCGAGGGCGAAGACCCACAGACGCTTGACCATCGCCCGGTCGCCCGCGCCCGCTTCATCAAGGACCCGAGCCAGCGCCCCGACCCGCTCTTTGCACATGTGATGAGCCGCCGGTCCCTCAAGGAGCCCTTTGACACCACCCGCGAAGTTGACCCGGCCGAACTCGCCACCCTGCGTGCCGCTGCAACCGATTCAACCTTTGCAGGCTCTGTGGCGCCGAGCGATATCGCCACCTTTCGCGAGTTGTCGCACAAGGCGCTCAGGATCGAGATCGAGACTCCCGCCACCTACAAGGAAAGCGTCGATCTGTTCCGCATCGGCCACCAGGAGGTGAACGCCAACCCGGATGGCATCGACTTTACCGGGCCCATGTTTGAAACCCTGCACATGACAGGTCTGTTCACACGAGACGTGGCACTGGACACAACTTCAATGGCCTACAACGGTGGGCTGGACGCGGTTTTTGCCAACACCGACACGGCGATGGGGCATATCTGGCTGGTAACGGACACCAACACTCGCCGCAATCAAATCCTTGCTGGCGTCGATTGGGTTCGGCTCAATCTGGCGGCAGCAGGCATCCATCTGGGCATGCAACCCCTCAGTCAGGCGCTGCAGGAATATCCCGAAATGGCGAAACTTTATCAGGACATTCACCGCCGCCTCGCCCCGGAAGGAGGAACTGTTCAAATGTTTGCGCGCATCGGTTACGGTCCACAGGTGGCGCCAAGTCCACGTTGGCCATTGGAGGCAAAACTTGTCCAGACCTGAACAGGACATCCCGACGCTTTTTGTCTTATTCAACGAGATCGGGATTATCAGCCAACTGTCCAGCCGCCTGTTCGAAACCCGTCTGCCCGACGGGTTTCTGGTCTCACATTTTGCGGTGCTCAACCACCTGACCCGGCTGGGCGACGGTCGCACACCATTGTCGATTGCCCAGGCGCTGCAGGTGCCAAAAACCTCGATGACCCACACGCTCAAAGGGCTGCACAAGGCCGGGCTGATCGCGTTTGAGCCGAACCCCAGGGACAGTCGGTCAAAATGCGTGATGCTGACGGGCAAGGGACGCGAGTTTCGCGCAGACGCCATCTCAGCGCTTGGCCCGGACCTGACGCAAATGGCCCAGCGCATCGATGTCTCTCGTGTAGCGGAGGCCCTGCCCCTGCTGACCGAGGTGCGTGAATACCTGGACAAGGCCCGCGAGGCAGATTGACTGGCTTATTCTACACGATGCTGACCTCATCTTCGTAAATTGGTCTTATTCCCCCAGGGGCATTCTTGCCCCCTATTCAAAGCGGTTTTTGCAAATAGCACCCAAATTCTGGCAGTCACCCTTGGCTTTTCGCCCGCAACCCACGCCTTCCACTCTCAGGTTGTGATCGGTACGGGTGGCCAAAAAGCTGTCTACTATCCGGCCGGACAAGCCATCCGCCGTTTTGCCCAAAAGGCCAAAGTCGGGATCAAACTCCAGACGGGGGCTAACAATGCTGCCACAGAAAACTTTCCCAAAATGCGTCCAGGACCGGGCCAAGCCATCAATACCCGGTCCGATTGGGTGGCCAATGCCTACGCAGGCATCGCACGGATGGCAGCGGCAGGTCCCGACCGCAACCCGGCTGGATCCTGTCAAAGCCTGCCTGGGGGCAATTGCGAAACTCGTCCAAGGTATAGGGGATCTTTGGCGATGCTCTGCATCAACAGAGAAGCAGACAAAGCAGACTTTGAACCAAAGTCTGCAAACAAATCCTGGATCAGGATTTGTTGACAATTCTTGTTCCAAGAATTGTGGCAGAGAGTGCGGTGTCGAGCTCGTAGCAGACATTCGGGGTTGCACCGTAGATATCTACTTCGAGACGCTTTGGTCAGGTTGTTTCAGTAGGGTCAAAACTGCCCTAAATTTGAGAGCCGCACACGTTCGCAACTTGAGCACAACCGCTTTTGGAATCAGTTCCCCTGATTGCGAAACAGTCTCGTGGATGAAAACATGGATTCGAGTTCCTCGATCCGCTCTTTGCTCTCCTCCCAGCGCGCGTCTTGCACCTCGGCAATCAGCGCCTCGACAATCAGCAGGATCGCCATGGTGCTGTCCCAACTCGATGGCGCCTCGACCAACCCGTTGAAGGTATAGTCCGCACAGCGTCCAATGGGTGACCCCCATTGATCGGTAAACAGCACCACCGTCACCCCACGTTCGCTGGCGATCTGTGCCAACTTTTCCAGATGCGCCTCGTACCGGCGGATGTCAAAGATCACCAGAACCGAGTTCTTGTCCATGTCCAAAAGATATTGCGGCCAGACGTTGGCGGAATTGCCCAGCATCGTCACATTGGGGCGAATGATCTGCATATGGTTGAACAGGTAATCCGCGTTGGATCGTGTGATGCGCCCACCCACCACGTATAGCGGACGGGATTTGTCCGCCAACAAGCGCGCCACGGCGTCGAACATGTCCGTGTCCACCCGCTCCAGCGTGTGGCGCATGTTTGTCCAAACCACCTGCGCAAACCGCATCAGGGGATGCTCGACGCTGTCATCCACCATCCAGGCGTCGCGCTTGGACAAAGGCTGCTTGATCTGGGCTGCCACCTCTTCGCGCAGCGCATCCTGCAAATCGGGGAAACCATCAAACCCCAGCTTGCGCGCCATGCGGATCACCGTGGGAGTCGACACCCCCGCTGACGAGGCCAGCTTGGTGATCGATTGCAGGCCACCCATCGGATAGTCCTGTAACAGAACCGAGGCCAGCTGCCGCTCCGACGGCGTGAGCTCGGCGGTGTGGTCCTGTAGCAATTGCTTCACGAGCTTGGTGGTTGGGGTCACGGGCAGCCCTCTTGTTTCGCATTGTCTATCGGCGGCGCCTATGGGCAACGTCTTGCTAGCATTTACTACAGCCTAACCAGCTTTGTAGTGATGTCTACAGAAATTATATTGACAGACGTTCTCACTCTGTAACTAATGCTACACATGTCTGCCAAACCCGAGTCATCCCTGTTGTCTGCTCTAGAACGCCCTGCGGCGCGCGCACTGAATGCGCGAGGCCAAAGACAGGCGCTCCTTGTCTGTGAACACGCAAGCCGCTTTATCCCCTCCAGCCTGAATGGTCTGGGCCTCAGCGACGAGGCCGCGCGGTCTCATGCCGCCTGGGATATTGGCGCGTTGGAGCTGTCGATCGAGCTGATGGGCGCGTCGGACGCACCTTTGGTCCACTCGCGCGTCAGCCGCCTGGTCTATGATTGCAACCGGCCGCCAACTGCCCCTGACGCCATCCCCCCAAAAAGCGAGCGTTTTGATGTGCCGGGCAATGAAAACCTGTCCAACGCCCGGCGCACCGCCCGCGTGGCCGAAGTTTATGAACCCTTCCGCGACCTGCTGAGCCGAACGCTGGATACGTGCCCTGCGCCTCCGGTGTTGATCACCATCCACAGCTTTACGCCCATCTACCGGGGACAGCCCCGCACGGTCGAACTGGGCATCCTGCACGACAGCGACGACCGCGCTGCGCAGTTGCTGCTTGAAGCCGCCCATGGCAGTGGCCTCGACACGGCGCTGAACGAGCCGTACTCCGCGACCGATGGTGTTACACACACGTTACGTGAGCATGGCCTAAAGCGTGGATTGCCCAACGTGATGATCGAAGTGCGCAATGACCTGATCAACACACCCGCAGGCGTGAACCGAATTTCGGGGCTGCTGGCGCCGATGCTGGCGCAGGTGGTCGAACACCTAACGACGGAGGCCGCGCTATGACCCTGGCACGGCGCTACATTGCTTGGATCGACAGGATAAACCGGCTCATCGGCCGGGTGGTGATGTACGGCATCTTTGTGATGATGGGCATCCTGCTCTGGTCTTCGGTGTCAAAAACTTTCTTCCTGCCGTCTCTCTGGACGCTGGAAATGGCGCAGTTTGCGATGGTCGCCTATTACGTTCTGGGCGGGCCATATTCGATTCAGATGGGCTCCAACGTGCGAATGGACCTGCTCTATGGCGAATGGTCGGTGAAACAGCAGGCATGGACCGATGCGTTCACCGTGCTGTTCCTGATCTTCTACCTCGGCGTCATGCTCTACGGCGGTTATGACTCCTTAAGCTATTCGTTCCAATACGGAGAGCGCAGCCCCACCGCCTGGCGCCCTTACCTGTGGCCCATCAAGACCATCATGTGCGTTGGTCTGTTCCTGATGCTGCTGCAGGCGATTTCCGAACTTCTAAAAGACATCCTGCGTATCCGCGGAGAAGACATTCCGAAGGAGACCATCTGATGTCCTACGAGCTGATCGCGATCCTCATGTTCTCGACCATGATGCTGATGCTGCTGACCGGCCAGCGCGTGTTCGGGGCCATCGGGTTTGTGGCTGTTGTTGCCTCGCTTCTGCTCTGGGGCGACCGGGGCGGCTATGATCTTGGCTTTTCAGCGGCGATGAAGCTGATGAAGTGGTATCCGCTGCTGACGCTGCCGATGTTCATCTTCATGGGTTACGTGCTGTCCGAGAGCAAGATCGCCGACGACCTGTATAAGATGTTCCACGTCTGGATGGGCGGACTTAACGGCGGTCTGGCTATTGGGACCATCGGGTTGATGGTCCTGATCTCGGCCATGAACGGCCTCTCGGTGGCAGGCATGGCGATTGGCTCGACCATCGCCCTGCCCGAGTTGTTGAAACGCGGCTATGACAAGAAGATGGTGACGGGGGTCATCCAGGCAGGCTCTTCTCTGGGCATCCTTGTACCGCCGTCGGTCGTATTGGTGCTTTATGCGATGATCGCGCGCCAACCGGTGGGTCAACTGTGGCTTGCCGGGGTCGTTCCCGGCCTGATGATGGCGTCGATGTTCATTCTCTACATCGTGATCCGCTGCCGGTTGAACCCCGCGCTTGGCCCTGCCCTGTCCAAGGAAGAGCGCGACGTGCCAATGGCAGAAAAGATGCGCCTGCTGCGCTCTGGTCTGCTGCCACTTGGTATCTTTGCCGCGATGATGGTGCCGTTTGTCAACGGCTGGACCTCGCTTGTAGAAAGCTCGGCCATCGGCGCACTGACTGCCTTTGCCGCCGCCGTACTCAAGGGTCGGATGACCCGTGACGTGTTCGAAAAGTCCGTGCGCTCTACCCTGGGCATCTCCTGCATGTTCATGTGGATCATCCTCGCCGCTCTGGCCTTTGGCGCCGTCTTCGACGGGCTGGGTGCGGTCAAAGCCATCGAGAATGTGTTCACCGAGCGCCTGGGCCTGTCCCCGTGGATGATCCTGATCCTGATGCAGCTAAGCTTTATCCTGATGGGCACGTTTCTGGACGACACGGCGATGCTGGTGATCGTCGCCCCGCTTTATGTGCCGCTGGTGGGTGAACTTGGGTTCGACCTGATCTGGTACGGGGTGCTTTACACGATCACCACCCAAATCGCCTATATGACCCCACCGTTTGGCTATAACCTGTTCCTGATGCGCGCGATGGCCCCGCCCGAGGTTACGCTGCGCGACATCTACGGCTCGATCCTGCCCTTTGTTCTGGTGATGACGCTGGCGCTCGCCATCATCATGACCTTCCCGCAGATTGCGCTGTGGCTGCCTGACTACGTCTACAACAAATGACCCCGGACCCTACCGGGGCACCCGACCCGACCAACAACAACAACCATGGGAGAGTACCAATGACCACAAGACGAAAGTTTTTGACCACCGCCGCCGTAGGCACTGCCGCAGCCCCGCTGGCAACCCCGGCGCTGGCGCAGTCCACCATCAAATGGCGCATGCAGACCTATGCGGGCGCGGCCCTGGCCGAGCATGTGATTGATCCCGCGATCAAGATGTTCAACACCATCGCGGGCGACCGCATGCAGATCGAGCTGTTCTATGCCGATCAGCTGGTCCCCACCGGCGAGCTGTTCCGCGCCATGCAACGCGGTACAATTGATGCGGTGCAGTCGGACGACGACTCCATGGCCTCGCCTACGGAAGTGACGGTCTTTGGCGGCTACTTCCCCTTCGCCTCGCGCTACTCGCTGGACGTGCCGGTGTTGTTCAACCAGTACGGCCTGAACGAGATCTGGGATGCGGAGTATTCCAAGGTCGGCGTCAAGCACATCTCGGCCGGGTCCTGGGACCCCTGCCATTTTGCCACCAAGGACCCGATCCGGTCGCTCGAAGACCTCAAAGGCAAGCGCGTGAACACCTTCCCGACCGCGGGTCGCTTCCTGACCCAATTTGGTGTCGTGCCAGTGACCCTGCCGTGGGAAGACATCGAGGTCGCGGTTCAAACCGGCGAACTGGATGGCATCGCATGGTCGGGCATCACCGAGGACTACACCGTTGGCTGGGCTGATGTGACCAACTACTTCCTGACCAATAACATCTCGGGCGCATGGGCCGGGTCGTTCTTTGCCAACATGGACCGCTGGAACGAGCTGCCCGAAGACCTGCAAACCCTGTTCCGCGTCTGCTGTGACCAGTCGCACTATTACCGCCAGTGGTGGTACTGGGGTGGCGAGGCCAACCTGCGGGTCAATGGTCCCAAGATGGAGCTGACCTCGATCCCCGATGAAGAATGGGCAACTGTCGAAGCGGCTGCACGCGTCTTCTGGGACGAGATTGCCGCCGAGTCCGAGACCAAGGCGAAGGTTGTCGAAATCTTCAAGCAGTACAATGCGGACATGGAAAAGGCCGGGCGCCCCTATCGCTACGGCTGATACGAACAGATTTGGCCTGCTCCTTGGCGGGCCAAATTTCTTTCAAAGAAATTTGACGGATTTTTTGGAAAAATCCGCCACCGCAGAAAAGGTGCGTAATGCTGACATTCGAAACCCTGAAGGAACAAGCCTCTTCGGGCGAGGTGGACACGGTTCTGGTGTGTCTTGTGGATATGCAGGGCCGCTTGATGGGCAAACGTTTCCACGTACAGAACTTCCTCGACAGCGCGTGTGAGGAAACCCACTGCTGCAACTATCTGCTGGCCACCGACCTGGAGATGGCCACGCCCGATGGCTACAAAGCCACCAGCTGGGAGGCAGGGTATGGCGATTATGTCATGAAACCTGACCTCAACACGCTGCGCCCGATGCCTTGGTTGGAAGGCACCGTGATGGTGCTCTGCGATGTGCTCGATCACCACACCCATGAACCCGTACCGCATTCTCCGCGTCAGATCCTGCAAGCGCAGATTGCCCGCGCCGAGGCCATGGGTTTGACGCCGATGATGGCGACCGAGTTGGAGTTCTTCCTGTTTGATCGCACGTTTGACGAAATCCGCGCCGACGATTTCCGCGGTCTGACGCCGATCTCGGGCTATAACGAGGACTACCACATCCTTCAGACCAGCAAGGAAGAACATGTGATGCGGCCCATCCGCAATCACCTCTATGCTGCTGGTATCCCTGTAGAAAACACCAAGGGTGAGGCCGAGGCCGGGCAGGAAGAACTCAACATCCGCTACGCTGACGCTCTCGCCTGCGCAGATCACCACACGATCGCCAAGCATGCCACCAAGGAGATCGCGCATTTCCACGGTCACGCGGCGTCTTTCCTGCCGAAATGGCACCACGACCGCGTGGGTTCCGCCAGCCATGTGCACCTGTCGCTGTGGCGCGATGGCAATCCCGAATTCTACGATGCCGACGCCCCCCATGGGCTGAGCGAATTGGGGCGGCAGTTCTGTGCGGGCATGATCAAGTATGCGCCCGACTATACCTTCTTCCTGGCGCCCTATGTGAACAGCTACAAACGCTTCATGAAGGGCACTTTTGCCCCCACCAAAACCGTCTGGTCGGTGGACAATCGCACCGCAGGTTTCCGTATGTGCGGCGAGGGCACCAAAGGTGTGCGCATGGAGTGCCGCATTGGTGGGTCGGACCTGAACCCTTATCTGGCACAGGCCGCCCTTTTGGCTGCCGGCCTGAAGGGGATCGAGGAAAAGCTGGAGTTGGCACCCCCTACGGCAGGCGATCTCTATGAAGACAGCGATGCCCGCGAGATCCCCCGCACGCTGCGTGATGCGGTGGAAACCCTGCGCGACTCGACCATGCTGCGCGAGGCCATGGGTGATTGGGCGGTAGACCACTACTCTCGCTGCGCCGAATGGGAGCAGGAAGAGTTCGACCGCGTGGTAACCGATTGGGAAATCGCGCGCGGGTTCGAAAAAGCTTGATTGCGCAGTGCTGGGGGCCAGCCCCCAGACCCCCGGAGTATTTTCAAAAGGGTGAAAACAAAGGTGTTTCATCCGCTACTTGGAGTTCAGTGATGACTGGAACGGTTCAGTGTATCTCGCCGATTGACGGATCGGTGTATCTGGAGCGGCCCTTGGCCAGCCCGGCCGAGGCCGTGGCTGCGGCTTCGCGCGCCAAGGCTGCGCAAAAGGCATGGGCCGCGCGGCCCCTGGCCGAGCGGATTGCGCTTGTGCAGGCTGCCGTGGCCGAGGTCGGCAAAACGACCGACCGCATGGCGGTTGAACTGGCACATCAGATGGGCCGCCCGGTGCGCTATGGTGGCGAATTTGGTGGCTTCAACGAACGCGCCAGCCATATGGCCGGGATCGCACAGAGCGCGCTTGCGCCCATCGTGGTCGAGGACAGCGACGCCTTCCTGCGCAAAATCGAGCGCGAGGCGCATGGCGTCGTGCTGGTGGTTGCGCCCTGGAACTATCCCTACATGACCGCAATCAACACCGTGGCCCCCGCCCTGATCGCGGGCAACACCGTGCTGCTGAAACACGCCGCCCAGACCCTGCAGGTGGGCGAACGCATGGCAGAAGCATTTCACGCTGTCGGCGTGCCAGAGGATGTGTTCCAAAACCTGTTCCTGAACCACGACACCACCGCCGAGCTCATTTCGGGCCGTCACGTCAATTTCGTGAACTTCACCGGCTCGGTGCGCGGTGGTCAGGCGATGGAGCGTGCCGCTGCTGGAACCTTTATCCCTGTTTCGACCGAACTGGGTGGCAAGGACCCCGGCTATGTCCGCGCGGACGCCGATCTGGATGCCGCCGTTGATACCCTGATCGACGGGGCCATGTTCAACTCGGGCCAGTGCTGCTGTGGGATCGAGCGGATCTATGTGCACGAGAGCCTCTATGACGCTTTTGTCGAAAAGGCCGTGGCGTTGGTGGAAACCTACAAGCTGGGCAACCCGTTGGAAGCAGACACCACCATGGGCCCGATGGCGCATGTGCGCTTTGCCACAGAGGTCCGTGCGCAGATTGCCAAGGCCGTCGAGGCGGGTGCTGTCGCCCACATCGACACGATGGAGGCTGACGACGGTGGCGCCTATCTGACACCGCAGATCCTGACGAACGTGACCCATGACATGCGCGTGATGCGCGACGAAAGCTTTGGGCCCGTTGTGGGCATCCTGAAGGTCTCGTCCGACGAGGAAGCCATCGCGCTGATGAATGACAGCCAGTTTGGCCTCACCGCTTCGATCTGGACGGCAGACACAGACAAGGCCGACGAGATCGGCGCGCAACTGGAAACCGGCACCGTCTTCATGAACCGCTGCGATTATCTGGATCCGGCGCTCTGCTGGACAGGATGCAAAGACACCGGGCGCGGTGCAGGCTTGTCCGTCCTGGGCTTTCATGCTCTGACGCACCCCAAATCCTACCACCTGAAAAAGGGCTGATCTGATGAACCTTGCTGGCAACTGGTCCTACCCCACCGCTATGCGCTTTGGTGCGGGCCGCATTTCCGAAATCGCCGACGCATGTGCGGCGGCTGGCATCACCAAACCGCTTTTGGTGACTGACAAAGGCCTGGCTGACCTTCCGATCACCCAAGCCACGCTCGATCTGCTCGACGCCGCTGGCCTGGGCCGCGCGCTGTTTTCGGACGTCGACCCGAACCCGAACGAGAAAAATGTCGAGGCCGGGCTGTCCGTCTACCGCGAAGGCGGCTTTGACGGGGTGATCGCCTTTGGTGGTGGCTCTGGCCTCGATCTGGGCAAGACGTTGGCCTTCATGGCCGGGCAGACCCGTCCCCTGTGGGATTTTGAGGACGTCGGCGACTGGTGGACCCGCGCCGACCCGGCGGGCATCCACCCCATTGTGGCTGTGCCGACCACTGCCGGAACCGGATCTGAGGTGGGGCGCGCAGGCGTCATCACCAATTCGCAAACCCACGAGAAGAAGATCATTTTCCACCCGCTGATGCTGCCAAGAGTGGTGATCTGCGACCCGGAACTGACCGTGGGCATGCCGAAATTCATCACCGCCGGCACCGGTCTGGATGCGTTCGCCCATTGTGTCGAGGCCTTCTGTTCACCGCATTACCACCCGATGTCCCAAGGTATGGCGCTGGAGGGCATGCGCCTGGTCAAGGAGTACTTGCCGCGCGCCTATGCCAATGGCTCTGATCTTGAGGCCCGCGCGCATATGATGTCTGCTGCGGCCATGGGCGCCACCGCATTCCAGAAGGGCCTGGGTGCGATCCACGCCCTGTCACATCCCATCGGTGCGCATCACCACACACACCACGGCACCACCAACGCGGTCTGTATGCCCGCCGTGTTGCAGTTCAACCGCCCCGCGGCCGAAGGTGTCCTGAGTCAGGCCGCCGCTTACCTGGGTATCGAAGGCGGGTTCGATGGCTTCGCGACTTACGTAGACAACCTGAACGAGAGCCTTGGTATTCCCAAGACACTGACAGAGTTGGGTGTTACCGACCCCAATCTGGATGTACTGGTACGCGATGCGCTGAACGACCCCTC
>FYBJ01000856.1_pt1 | contig 11181 bp, 12 predicted proteins | sample 1134611 | NCBI WGS metagenome assembly FYBJ01 (sample SAMEA104116008, study PRJEB20421) | marine metagenome | isolation source: marine | reverse complement strand
TTTTTTTTTTTTAATGATACGGCGACCACCGAGATCTACACGCGTAAGATCGTCGGCAGCGTCAGATGTGTATAAGAGACAGGTGTAGCGGCGAGCTCTTGGCGAAGGTCAGAAAGGGAGGGGCGCGACATTATGATCTCCATGCTGCGTGTTTGCATGTAACACATGCCATGTCACCGCCACTATGGCAAGGAGTTAAATGCAAATAAGCAAAATATTTGCACATTAATTTTAGAGTGCCAATATGCGGCCTTGAGATTAAATATCGCCACGGACTTGGACGCCCGGGACTTTTTTGGCCGTCCCCGGTCAGATTTCGATAGTGATCGAGGCCGGTGCGAACAGCCTCGGTGCCTTCGCCAGGGGGGAGGACATTCGGCACTTGAGTCCTTGGCGGATGTGTGCGGCGACCTCCTCGAGCGATGAGACGCGGATGTAGTCCCTCTCGAAACGGGTGGGGGAGATCACGTAGGCGCCGTCGGCGTGCCGGTGCGGTGTCACGATCTCATCCTTCAAGTGGCCGCGGGTGACGCGTGCATGGACCTTCATGGGCGAATGCTCCTGCCGTGAAAGAAGACCTTTGGAGCAAGACATTTTTGGCAGATCAAGCGTCACGCACTGCCATGGCGATATTTCGGGCGGCTGGCTGCATCAGCGATTAGTAGTATCCGATAAGATGGGTTATCGGATTCGAGTTGGGACCAGCCACGACGGCAGGGGAGGGACGCGATGGTGGCGCTGCAAGAGCGCATGCAGGAACGTTACGCGGACTGGCAGGCTGATCTGCCAGAGGAGCCGGTGGGGGCCGACGGGAAGGTCATTCGGGGCTGGCGGACCTTCTTCGCGGACTGCGACCCCCCAGCCTTCGATCAGATTCCCCGGCAGCTCCCGATTGCTGAGAACACGCCGGTATGGCCTGGCCGCCGGAACATCCCCAATGACGGTGCGCCGGACGGGGCCCATATCTGCCGCGCCTTCGAGGGTCTCAAGCCCGATAACGTTAGGGTCGTAGTGCTGGGACAAGACCCCTATCCGGCGATCGCCCAGGCCACCGGACGAGCTTTCGAAGACAGTGCGTGGGATGGAGGGCGAACAGAGGAGATGGCTGGGAGCCTCAAGTCACTCATACTTGCTGCTCTCGCGACCCGGGACGACCAGGCCGTCCTTTTCCGGAAGGGCGCTTGGCCAGAGGTCAGAAGACAGATCCGTGACAAAGAGTTAGTTTTCCCTATCTTGGACGGGTATTTCAACGAACTCGCAGGGCAGGGGGTCCTGTTCGTGAACGCCGCTTGGACCCACACTACGCCGGGGGACGTTGGAGTTCATCTGAAGGTCTGGAAACCCGTCCTGCACTATCTCCTTCGGAAGCTTGCCCGCGATGCGCAGGAGCCGCTTGCCTTCCTTTTACTTGGTAACAAAGCGCAACAGAGGTTTTCAACGAGCGAGGCTGAGACGGAAGCTCAGAACGCGGAAACGTGGGGCGACCTCGTTACAAGGATAGACTTGCCGCATCCCAGAGACGCTGCCTTTCTAATTCAGAACCCATGGTCATGCGTGAACGATGCCTTACAGATGCGCAACGTCGCACCTGTCGTTTGGTGGCCTGCACCCTGAGGCACCCTTCGGATTACCCATGCAGGCCCCATACCTCTACCGTTGGCCCAATGTCAAAATTGCGCGAGGCCAACCGGCCTCTATACGAACCGGGGCGGTGAGCATATATGTAAAAGATGGCCCCGACGCTGATACGCCGGGGCCAGGAGAAAGAGCGCGGTTTTCAAGTCTTCGAGGTGTGGACGCTCGAAGACCCTCTCAGAACGCTACCCCGGAGGATGCTGGTGTGGACCCAGCACCTCTTCTCCATCTCTGCGCCGACGCCTGATCTGGTAGTCGGAATCTTTATTCGCCAGCGCCTCGAGTTTTTCGACGAGAGGTGATGGGTCGAGATATGTGGGTCCGCCTGTGTCCTTCTCGCGGACGAGCAGCCCAAGAGCTTCAAGCTGTTGGAGCGAACGCTGCACCGTGCGAGGGGTCACACCCATCCGTTTCGCAATCGTCGTGGATCGTGGGAACGGCTTCTGTTCTGGATACCACCAGTGCATCAGGACATTGAGCAGCACGGTCAGGTCGGTTGGCGACAGGCCAAGATTGCCTTGATGCTTGAGCAGGAGGTCGGGCACAGCTTGGAACCCCGCTACGCTGGCCTCGCCGTATTTGGCATAGACCGCCGAGCCGACCGGAAGGTCGATGGAAGGTCGGGTCTCTGGTTCCAAGCTTGTCATCATGCACTCAAAATAACGAACTTATCTAATAATACAAGATATCTGTTTAGATTAGCGACAATGGTGTCGCTTTTTCTGCGGCATCTGCGTCCTATTCCCTGTTCATCGTCGTTCGTCCCGAACAAAGCACCACTTCGTCCGTGAGTGGTGCGCCGCCGCGGTCGAGATGGGGTTCTTCGCCTGTTGTCAGCGCGACCGCACAGGTAAGCTTGTCATCCTATATGGTGGCCTCCGCGGGCATAAGAATATCTTGATCAATAAAATCCTCGAGAAGCTCTTGGCTTTTTGCCATCCGGCGCCGTCCCAAGGCTTCTGACTGATACCAAACCGCGGTTCGATCCGAAGACTGGGCACACAGGGCAAGGGCGGCCCGGACACCATGCTCTCCCAAATCGCCCAGAAGGCTGTGGACCCGCGTTCGGCTGATAATTGATCCTGTTTTTACATGAACCCGCCACCGCTCCGCGAGTGAGTTCGGGCTCCTCATTCCTCCATCGGATTTGGGAAACACAGGATCGCGCCGTTGCATCGCGTCGTGCCGCAGGGCGGGCAGGAAAGCGGCATGGCGTCCTTGGAGAATCAGCGCGTCGAAAAATGGCGTGAGAATAGGGGCGAGCGGGCCGGACAATCGGCTTCCCTTTTTTGATGTCCTGAGGTCGAGCCGATAGTAGCCCGTCCGATGGACCCTCGGCTCCATGGGATTTACTCCTTCCTGATAGGTGATCTGCTCACCCCATTTCAGCGGGGTATCCTGATTCCGGAGCGGGATGAGAGACAGAAATGCCAGCGCTGCCGCATCCGTTCGCAAGGTGGCGAGACGACGGCGATCAGTGACGGTCTCGGCCTCGTCGAGCAGTGCATTCGCCAGAGCAAAGATTTCGGCGAGTTGGGGCAGCCGGTCGAGGCGATCCTCCTTGAGCTTCACTTCCGCTCGAGTGAGGCGCCCGAAATACGCTCTGGCGTCGAAGATATCTTTCAGAAGATCGGGGTCCGCGCCGAGGGCCCGGCCGAAAGTGTGGAGCGCAGAGAAGTGGATCTGACGGGAGGAAGCCCTGTTATTCCGCTTGAGGAGATCCTGGTCGTAGGCCTTGATCGTCTCAAGGGTTATTTCCAACTGAAGCCCGGCCTGTCTCGCCGACCATCCAAGCTGGCCGACGGCGCACCTCAGTGTCTCTACCGAGGTATTCCCAAGGTTCACGCCGTGGATAGAACGGCCCGCTGCAAGATCGTCGAGGATCGCACACCAGTCCTGCGGGAGAAGTTCTGGAGGCAGAGAGACCCTTGCCTTGCGCGTTGTGGCCCCTTTGGATGACGGGTTCGAACCATTCTCCGCCAAACGGGCAAGTCTCTGCTTCTCTTTCAGGCTTCTTGCTTTTTCGACAAATGAAATAGCCGGGTGCGCTGACGTATAGATTTTCTCGAGGCCGTCCCTAAGGGTCCGCAGAAGCATGCTGGATACCTTGTCCGCAGCGAAGGCAAGGAAGTCGTCTGTGCTCTCCCCTTCAAGTCCGGTTCTTTCACAAAATGCGCCGAACCGATCAACCGCGCGCAGCTCCATGATCGGCATTTCTTCTGCAACACGTCGCAGATCCGGTTCCTGCCACCGCTGATGTGCCAGGATGGCATCGCGGGGGCGATCATCGCGATATCGTGCGCCTCGCTTTGTAGGTTTCTTGCGACCATACAGGCTGCGTGCAGCCTCGACGGCTTGGGTCGCGGGGTGATCCGCGCCAATCAGGCACCGAAGGGCACGCTGAACGCATTGATACTTGTGCCTGCTTGTTCCTCCGAAAGCATGCGCGCTCTCGATTGTGATTCCGGTGAGAGATCCGTGGGCATGGCAACCGACCAGTTCGGCCAATTGCCGTAGATCAGCTACACTCACGCCATCGAACTTCGGCAGTTCTGCAACCTCGGCCAAATCATTCGACATTCGGAGCTCGTCGCGATTTCGCAGGTCCTTTCGCATCACGCGGCCTCCTCGATCATAGAGACGAGAAGTTTTTGGCCCTCGGCCATGGCTCGTTCTTTGTGAACCCACGCATAGTGCTTCAGCACTGTGCGCCGGGTGTTGCCGAGCCTTTGCGCGATGGTGTCGAGATGTTCGGGATGAGCATGATAAAGCAGAGAAGCTTGGCCATGACGGAAATTGTGAGGCGTGCAGGGCAACCCAACCTCGTCACGCATGAGGCGCTCGAACCAGTCGAGGAAAGTCTCGTAGCAGCAGTGCCGCGATCTGTCGGACAGCATTGGCACCAGCCACTCCGATTTTTCGTCTTCTTCCAGGATCAGCGGGCGCACGACACGGAGATACCAGGAAACAGTTTCGGCGAAAGCGTTTGGCCCTTTTGAGATCGTGAACTCGATCTTCCGTCCGGTCTTGACATGGGCGGCGGGAATTGTGGCCCGGAACCCCTGTGCAGTCTGCCCGAGCCACGCATCCGGGCTGCCGTAGCGCATGTAGAGCACGTTGCGCACCCGGACGGGTGCCCCGCCTGTCTGGATTGCGCAGAATAGTGCAACTGTCCCCAGCTGGATCACGCGCTTTCTTTCGGACGGCGATAGACCTTTGCGGCGGCACGCTGATGCGAAAACCCGGTGAGCCTTTCGTCTCAGGATCTTGTGAGCGGACAGGAAGCGCCGCCGATGAGCGCGGTTCTCGATAAGCGATCGGCAGAATTTCTGCGTCTTCTCCGTCATCACCTCTTCGGAGGGGGGTAGTCTGAACTCCGGGGCGTCGGCAATCAGGGCCCGCAGGTAGGTCGAAGGGATACCGTTCTTGTCGAAGATGGACGGAAGTCGGCGAACGAGGGTGGCAGCATGTCGCGCAACGATCTCTCCCGCCCTTACGCGTTCGATATAGATTTTAAGAGCGCCTTTCAGAGCGGCTTTGTCGAGCCGCAAGGGCCGCAAGGTGTCCTTTTGGGGATTGAGGTGCCCTGAACGTATGAGGCCGTCTACGAGTGCCCTGAGCGAAATTCTCATGCCTGCGCGTGTTCCATCTGCCACCGTCTCGCGCGCGTCGGCGACCTTGACGTAGCGCTTGTGTGCCGCTGTCTCTTCCAGCTGGTCGATCTCGATCTCCAGCTCAACGGGCACTACATACTTGGAGGTCTTCTTCGGAAGAATGGGATGGATAGGATGCGGCAGTTTCGCCGCTACTTCCGGGAAACGCGCCTGCGCGTTGGAAAGGAGATGCGAGGCATTGCGGATGCTCAACCGTTCGCTGCTGCTTGCCATCTCGTCATGTATTTCGACAAAAACATCTTGGGTAATACCGGACGGCTGAATGCCGCGCGCTCGGGCCGCGGTAGTTAGCGTGCTGCACAGCGGGATCGTTGAAAGATCTGCGCTGCGGTCCCCGCCAAGAAGTTCAGGAACGAGATCGCAAAGAATGTTCCAGTTGTCGGTTTTGCCTCCCTTCGACCCGATTGTCAGACGGCGAATGGCTGGGCGGACACGGTGTCGTGCGTCTCTGTAGGTTTTCAGAGTGACGGGAAGGGGGCTCTTGGGTGCCCTGGGAAATGCTTGATCAAACCATTCGAGATCGAGGGTGGCATGCTCCGGCGCCAGTTCGGCGATCCTGAGCAGGAGGCCGACTGCGCTCTTCAGCTTCTTCTGTGCAGGTGTCCTCTCGTTTGGACGCTCCCCGTATGAGGAGATAATCTCTCGCCAATCACGCTCTGTTTTTTCTGTATTCTGGAAATCGGCGAGTTGTTGGATTTGCTTCAGCATGGTCTATCCTCCGGTAACTCAGGCTCTGGCCTGTGCACGAAAGATTAGTCATTTCGTCCTAAACGAAATTTTTTTGCAAAAATTTTTTCCGATTTTCTTTGAGTGCGCCCATATCCTTCGTTTTTCCTTGTCACAGCCCTGCACAGAAAAAAGCGCAGTCGGTTTCCCGATCTGCGCCTAAGTTCTGACAGCAAGGGAGAAACTGCTGCCGATCAACGTCCGAGCCGGTTATAGAACCGGGTCATGCGCGGTGCATCGCCCTCGATCTCGAAGCCTCTGCTGGTCTTGCGAACACGCGTTCCCGAAGCCGCAGCGGCTTGCCGAACCTTGCGCTCGATAGACTGGTTGATGTCGCGTTTGATCGCGTTCGAGAGAGATTGCCCGGACGAAAAAGTCCGGCCTTTGTATTTGATCCCCATCGCTCAACCCTCCGGCGGGTAGGGATCGTTTCCGTAGCTCCAGGCCTCGCGGAACTGCCCGCTGCGGTTTTGGATGCGAAGCTCCGAGCCTTGGTTCTGCGCAATACCGCGACCGTAGTCGATGGCATCCGCTTGGGTATCGAAGCTCCGGGTGAGACGGTCATTGCCTTCGCCACGAACGCCCCATCTATTGCCGTTCCGGACGACATATTGGTTCTTGCCAGCCATTTTTCGCTTTCCTTTCCGTTGCGATACAGACTAATGATTGCAACATCGCAATCGGTGTCTATATTGCGACTATGATAGGAGATTGCAAGAGTGAAATTATCATGAAGGAGCAGTTCCTGAATGAAGCGTTCTTTCACGCTCTCGATACACACAGAGAGACCAAGAAGCTCACATGGAAAGCTGTCGCCGAGAAGGCCGGCGTCAGTGCCTCGACCCTGACCAGGATCGCACAGGGGAAAAGGCCGGACGTCGATACCCTCGCGGCACTTTGCAAATGGTCGGGACTAAGTGCCGACGACTTCATTGCCTACGGAGAAAACCCACAGAGGCCCGAACGCTTGGCAGAGATCGTCGCTCACCTCAGAGCCGACAAGAACATCAAACCGGAAGGTGCCGCCGCTATCGAGGCTATGATACGGTCCGCCTACGAGCAGTTCCGCAAGGAGAGGACGGTTGCCGAAGACTAAGTTGCGATGGGGTTTCGTGAAGGAAGCGAATGCATGGGCGCTCGACCTGCGGCAGGAAATGCAACTCCTGCCGCAGGAACCGATGTGTCCTTGGAAACTCTGCAAGCACCTCGGCATCACGATCATTCGCCTGAGCGACCTGCCAACCTGCCCAGAACGCACACTCCTGTTCGAACGCCGGAAGGGCCACGGCTTCTCGGCAGCGGTCTGTTTCGAGGGTATCCAAGCGTTCATCGTTATCAACGACATCAACGAGCCGAAGCGCCAAGCCTCAGACATCGCCCATGAGCTAGCCCACGTGCTTTTACGGCACCCTCCCAAGAACCCGTTCCACGCAGACGGCATCCGCGAATTCTTGCCGGAACACGAGGCGGAGGCAGAGCGGTTGGGGCCGATGCTTCTCGTATCCGAGGCAGCTGCTTTGTCTGCCTATCGAATGATCTCCGACGGCACCCATTCCCTGCCGTCCCTGTCGAACGAATGGAGGATCACTGAAGATGTGATCCGGATGCAGATGGGTCTTTCCGGTGCCAAGAAACGACTGCGCAATGCGGCATGACAAAGGCGCTTGGGTTTTGTCGCCTGATACTATCGGGTAACGTATCCACAACCGCTATAAGCCTGCTGCGAAACTCGTTCAGCGCATTGTTAACCCGCATGTTGTTACGGGAACCAAATCGTTTTCATGAGCACCTCTTCATTGAATCGGTCAATTCTCATCTCACGAGGTATCGTGTCGGCCTGTGCAAACCTTGGTGATGGTGTAGTTGTCCACGCCGCGTCAGGCGTTCTTTTGGCCGTGGTAGGCGTGATTTCATCGTGGTGACTGGATACCGACGCGGTGGTGGCCGCAAGACGTGGATCGAGACTGAAGACGGTAGACGCGATTGCCGTGCACTCTACGACGCCGAAACGGCCAAGATTGACTACCCCGTGTTCCGCACACGGCTCCGGTCGCTTGATAACCGGGGTATCCCGATCACGCGAGCGATCATTCGCAAAGCCGCACAGCTCGACAAGGTGGCGTGGAGGGCAACCCAAGGGGGCGGTGGGAGCCGCCCGTTTAGCTATCAAGGCGACCTCCATCCGGCCGCGCGCGGCGACTATCCCAGCATCGTCAGCTTTCTGCGACGCATTGGGCGTTACGACGACCGCAACCTGCTGACGAACCGATTGCGCCGCAGATGGGACATGGACGATGCTCTGCGCGAACCCGTCCAGCAGGTTGGCCAACCGGGCTACATCTACCTGCTAACGAACGGGCTGACGGACCTGTCCTACGTTGGACTGTCGGTGAATGCTCCGATGATCCGGTGGAGCCAGCATCGGCGCGATGCAGCGGAGGGATCAGGGACGCCGTTGCACGCCGCAATGCGCGAGCACGGGGTCGAGATCTTTCGCGTTGAGACCATTGAGCTTGTGGAGGAAGGAGAGGATCTCGGCGCGCGAGAACGACATTGGATCGCCGAACTCGGCACGCTCGTCCCCAACGGCTACAACCTGCGCGAAGGCGGCCAGATGGGTCGCGCAGAAGGCATATCCGTCCTTTGGGAAGGACGGAGTTTCTCGTCCATCGCGGCGATGTGTCGGGAAGTTTCGCGGGAAACTGGGCTTGCCGTCCACGTGATAGAGAGCCGCTATCGCGAAGGTCTTCCGCTACCCGAGAAGGCTCGCACACACAGCGATCACCCCGAGGCGGGATCGCCGCTCTTCAGGCAATGGCTGGGGATGAAGAAGCGGGCGGCGGAGACCGGGCCAGGGGTGGCCGAGGTGTGGCTCAACTACGATGCATGGAAGTTGGACGTCTCCAAACTGGCGGGGAATGGGAGGTTGACGCGCATTGACGAGAGACGGCCCTGGGAACCCGGCAACTGCGTGCGCCTCGAGCATCGAGAGATTGTGCGCCGAACCCATGGACAGGCCTTTAACGCTCTCGGCCGGACCTGGGCGACCAAGCAGGACGCCCTCGACGCCCACGGCATCGCACGCAATACGTTCGACCTAAGGCTTCGGGCCGGCCTCAGCGTCGACGAGGCGCTGACCCAGCCCCTCGGTCCGACGTCCAAGGCTCTCGTCACTGTTGATGGTGAATGCTTCGAGAGCCGCAACCAAGCCTGCATGGCCCTATCGGTGCGCTATGGAATGACGCCGGATCAAGTGAAGGACTACCTTGTTCGCGCGGTTCCCACGGCCGAATGGCCCAAGCATGGTCGGCATGTTCGGTCTGGGCCCGGCGTGCCGCTTGCCTACGAGGTCGATGGAGTGCGCTACGCCTCCGAGAAGGCCATGTGTCGCGCCTTTGGTATTCCGAACGGGACGTTCCAGAAGAGACGGAGGAGCGGGATGACGGTCGTGGCGGCATTGAAAACGCCGGTGCGCGACGCGCGTCTTGTGATTTTCGGCTACGAATGGGCAAGCGCTAAAGCTGCGTGCGCGGCGTTTGGACTGCCCTACAGCACATACCGGACGCGCGTGGGCAAGCATGGCATGACGCCCGAGGCGGCACTCATGATGGCAACCAAGCGTGGCTATGCCGGGATCGACTGGCCCAGAGCTCGAATGCTTAGCGCGAAACATGGATGTCCGAAGGTCGATCGGCAACGCGTCCAAGATGCATAATGCATCGAGTCAGTCACAGGGTGTGGTCATAAACCATGCCAATACTTTTGCGCCATAAACAGGCGGATTCTGTTCGCCCGCTTCATGCCAAGCAGGATCAGCGACTTAGCGCTGCCAAGACCTCACGGCAAAACCAGTCCGATTCTTGGCAGGTTTGCGGCCAACCGCTTTGCTGCAAAAATGACCCTTTTCGCGGCAGCTTATCGTGATCGAGCAAGCCCTTGATTTTCTTTTGGATGGACTGTTGCAAAAACCTTGTGCAAAAAGATCACATGAAAGTTGGTTATGCTCGGGTGTCCACAGAAGAGCAGAACCTTGATCTACAGATCGAGGCTCTGACCGAGGCCGGGTGCGACCGGATCATTACCGACCATGCCCAGAGTGGCGCGACAGCGGCAGAGAGCCGGGCTGGGTTTTTCGAAGCTATGGAGTTGCTGGGCACAGGCGACCTGCTGGTGGTCTGGAAGCTGGACCGTGTGGGCCGATCCATCGCGGACCTGATCCACTTGCTGAAGATCTTTGGAGATCGCGGCATCGAGTTTCGTAGCCTGACAGACGGGATCGACACCACGACCGCTGGCGGGCGGCTGGTGTTCCACATCATGGGCGCACTGGCCGAGTTCGAGCGCGATCTGATCCAGGAGCGGACCAAGGCAGGGCTACGAGCCGCGAAGAAGCGCGGCAAACGCCTTGGCAGACCCCCTGCCCTCACAGACGCCCAGATCGCCCACGCAAGGACCGCCATCGAGGCGAAGCGTGAGACCGTTTCCGGGATGGCCGAGATACTGGGTGTGAATCGCAGCACGCTTCAGCGGGCCATGGGCCGCGATGTGAAAGGTGTCGTCTGATGGCTCGTGATCCGTTCAAGAAGGATGCACTACGTCGGGCGCTGGAGCAGGCCGAAAGCCCGCTCCAGAAAGCCCTCCGCCAAATGGAAAACGATCCGGCAACGAGGGCGCTTCGCGAGTTTGAGAACTCACCAGCCATGCAGGCGGCAAAGATGTTGGAGCAGAGCGAGAGCCCGGCGCAAAGGCTCATCAGGGAGATGGAGAACGACCCTGCCCGGCAGGCTTTCCGACAGCTTGAACAGTCATCAGCTCTTCGCGCGGCAGAGGCTTTTCAAAGGACGGATTTGCAAAAGTTGGCGACATCCCTTGTCGAGGCCCAGACTTCATTCGCGGCATACTCAAAGTCTCAGCATTGGGCTGAAACGTCGGCCGCGATAGCTGCTGCGCACAACGCCATCATGCGCCCCGGGACGGTGGACGTGCTTCGACGTATCGACGCTGATCTGAAGGGCCTCGTCACGGCGGCACATCATGCAGTTGTCCCGTTGGCAGAGCAGTTGCAGAGTTTTTCTGTCGCGGCAGCGGCGGCTGTTCACCCTCTTCAGGAACGATTCCAGCAGATTGAGGCTTGGCAAACCTCGCT
>FYBJ01001203.1_pt1 | contig 11182 bp, 12 predicted proteins | sample 1134611 | NCBI WGS metagenome assembly FYBJ01 (sample SAMEA104116008, study PRJEB20421) | marine metagenome | isolation source: marine | reverse complement strand
TGGGCTATGTGTTTCAGGACGGCCGCCTCTTCCCACATTTGTCGGTACGTCAGAACCTGATGTACGGCGCACGGTATGCTCCACCAGAGGCAGCCGGTCCTTCCTTTGACGAAGTTGTCGATCTTCTGGGCATCGCGTCACTGCTCGACCGCAGCCCCGGCCCGCTTTCAGGTGGCGAAAAGCAGCGGGTTGCCATTGGTCGCGCCCTGCTTTCGCGCCCACGGATGCTGTTGATGGACGAACCATTGGCGGCGCTGGACAGCGCCCGCAAGGAAGAGATCCTGCCGTTTCTGGAAAAACTGAGGGAGCGGACGGACATACCCACGCTTTATGTCAGCCATTCGGTGGCCGAGGTGGCGCGTCTGGCGACATCCGTGGTTATGCTCGACAACGGACATGTCACCCAGGCAGGCCCCGCCGAAAAGGTTCTGTCAGATCCAGCCACGGTTCGGCAATTGGGCCTGCGCGAGGCGGGTTCGGTCCTGCCAGCCAAAGTTCAGACCCATCACCCTGACGGGCTGACCGAGTTGACTGTCTCAGGCGGGCGGTTGTTCCTGCCTAAAATCGACCAGCCCGAAGGCAGCACAACCCGCGTGCGCATCTTGGCTCATGACATCATGATCGCACGGAATTACCCCAAGGATATCTCGGCGCTCAACATTCTGCCCGGTGAAATCGCTTCTCTGCGCCAGGGCAGCGGCCCCGGTATGATCGTGCAGATCAAATGTGGCGACGACCTTTTTCTGGCCCGGATCACACGGCGCTCGGCCGAGGCGATGTCGCTGAAACCCGGCGCCCATGTCCACGCGGTGATCAAAGCCGTTGCCGTAGCGCGCGTGGACGTCGCCACGCGCTAACCACTACCGTTGGGCACTTACATGCCCAAGGCTTCCTTGTACATTTCCAGCACCGCCTCTTCTTCGGCGATGTCGTCCTTGTCACGCTTGCGCAGCGCAATGACCTTGCGCATGACCTTGGTGTCGTATCCACGCGCCTTGGCTTCGGCCATCACCTCTTTCTGCTGCTCGGCGATGTCCTTTTTCTCGGCCTCCAACCGCTCCATCCGTTCGACGAACTGACGCAGTTCTCCCGCAGTCACGCGATAGTTGGCTTCGGCCTGGGACTCTTCCATGTTCACTTCTCCGTCGATGTGCAAATTGAGGCGTCAAGCGGGATACATCGCCCCTGCCCTTGCCGCAAGTACACATTGCCCCTGTCGTGGCGCGGGTTGCGCAAAAGGCGTCAATCCGCTAACCGCAACGCCGAAACTGGCAATGATAGGTGCACCATGTTCGAAATGATTGTCTGGGGCGGTGCCGCGCTTTCACTGGCCGGGCTTGTCGGCCTGATCTGGTGTATTCTGCGTGTCAACAAGGCGCGCAAGGCCAGGCTCGGCGACGATGAGCTGCGTGCTGTTGTTCAAGGCGTGCTGCCATGGAACCTTGGTTCGCTGTTTCTGTCGGTACTGGGCCTCATGATGGTGATCATCGGCATTTCGCTCGGCTGATCGACCAGGCGTTCAGATCGGCATGTTGTCGAAACAGGCTTCGATCGCCTCATCGCACAGCGCCGCATCCAGTTGCTTGAGCCGTGCCGGAACATGCATGCCATTTGCACGCAGGTTTTTGATCACCTTGCTCAATTTGGGTTGCAGTTCCAGCCGCAAAGATTGGTTTGCGCCGGTCAAGCGCGCCTCGATGCTTTCGGCCTGTTGCAAAAGTTCTTGATCAGTCATTTCGTTCCTCCCCTATAAGTTGAATAGACCTGATTCTGGTAACAGGAATACAAAATCAGGCCTTTTTCGGCCCCATCAGCCGATTTGCCCGTCTCTGCAGCACACCTGATTGAATTGGCCCACTTATGTGGCAATGCTAACACTGCCCAAAGATCGACTGCCTTGACCCATCTCAAGCGAGGTGTCGAAATTCCAACGCCAAACCCTATTGCAACACATTCCAATCCACATATATGATGACAGAAGAAATCGCGGGGAGAAATCCATGACACCTTTCGTGAAAGCCTTTTTTGATGAGGCGACGTTTACCGTGTCCTATCTGGTGCGCGAACCCGAGGGCCGGGCATGTGCCATCATCGACAGTGTGCTCGACTATGATCAGGCTGCAGGTCGTACCGACACCTCATCAGCGGATGAGATCATTCAGTATGTGCAAGACAACGATCTGAATGTTGAATGGCTGCTGGAAAGCCATGTCCATGCGGATCACCTGTCGGCGGCGCCCTATCTGCAAGAGAAATTGGGCGGAAAGATCGGCATCGGGCACAACATCACGGTCGTGCAGGATACATTCGGGAAAGTGTTCAACGAAGGCACCGAGTTCCAACGAGACGGCAGCCAGTTTGATGCACTGTTTACCGAAGGGGACAGCTTTCACATCGGCCAGATGCGCGGTGACGTCTTCGAAACCCCAGGCCATACACCCGCTTGCCTGACCTACGTGATCGAAGACGCCGCGTTTGTCGGCGACACGTTGTTCATGCCCGATTTCGGCACTGCCCGCTGCGACTTCCCCGGAGGCTCGTCCGAGACGCTGTACAAGTCGATCCAAAAGATCCTGACGCTGCCGGATGCCACGCGGATCTTTGTCGGACATGATTACAAGGCGCCGGGCCGCGACGAATACGCATGGGAAACCACGGTGGGTGAGCAAAAGGCGCTCAACATTCACATCGGCCAGGGCCGTCCGATCGAGGAGTTTGTCGCCTTGCGCGACACACGGGATGCCACGCTGGCAATGCCGCGTCTGATCCTGCCATCGCTTCAGGTGAACATGCGCGGTGGTCGAATGCCAGAGCCGGATGAGCAGGGCGACGTCTTCCTCAAGGTGCCGATCAACAAGCTTTGATCAGTCACGAAATGCGCGAACACTGGGAAAATTGACTATGCCGATGGATTGGATATGGGGACTGATTGGCGGGATGCTGATCGGCACTGGAGGAGCGGTGCTGCTGCTCGGGAACGGCCGCGTGATGGGCGCCAGTGGTATTCTGGGTGGTCTGGTGGACCGGTCAGGCTGGGGCACGGCAATCGAACGCGCTGCCTTTCTGATTGGCGTCATCGCGACCCCACTGCTGATGATCCAACTGCTTGGCCTGCAGGCGGAAACGCATCTGACCTCGAACTGGTTTGTGGTGATTGCGGCTGGCCTGCTGGTTGGGGCTGGTACACGAATCGCGAATGGGTGCACATCGGGACATGGCGTCTGTGGCATTTCGCGGTTTTCGCTGCGTGGCATTGTGGCCACCGTGTTTTATATCCTCGCGGGTGGGCTGACCCTGGTTGTGTTCCGTCAAATTCTGGAGGTGATCTGATGCGAATTCTGGTTGCCCTTCTGTCTGGTTCGCTCTTTGGCGCCGGCCTGCTGCTGTCGGGCATGACTGACACAACCAAGGTTCAGGGTTGGCTTGATGTCTTCGGCGCCTGGGATCCGACACTGGCCTTTGTCATGGGCGGGGCAATCCTGCCCATGCTTGTGGCCTGGCAGTTTACCACGCGCGGTGCACCTCTGACCGGAGGCACATTCCCCGATCTTCCACGACCCGAACTGGACCATCGCCTGATCACCGGCTCGGTCCTCTTCGGCATGGGCTGGGGGCTGGCTGGCCTGTGTCCAGGTCCGGCGATGGCATCGCTGACATTCGGTGGCACTGGCGGTCTGATCTTTTTGCTCGCTATGTTGGCAGGCATGGGACTTGCGCCAAGACTCGGCTCGCAACTGGACAGACTCGCTGCTGCCGCATAAAGAATGACCATGGATATTCGACCAATTACCGACCGCTATTCCGTCTCGCCGCAAATCTCGGTTGAGGACGTTCCAGCCATTGCCGAGGCGGGCTATACCAAAGTGATCTGCAACCGCCCAAATGTCGAGGTACCACCAAGTCATCAGGCAGACGCAATCGAACAGGCCGTGCGAGCGGCCGGGATGGAGTTTGAGGTTCTGGAACTGACCCATCAGACCATGACCCCCGACAACGTGGCCCGGCAGCGGGAAATGGCAGAATGCGGACCGGGCAAGGTCCTGGCCTATTGTGCGTCCGGCACGCGCTGTTCAGTGGTCTGGGCACTGGGACAATGCAAGGACCTGGCACCGGACGAAATCCTGTCCAAGACCTCTGCTGCAGGATATCAACTCGACGGGTTGCGCCCCACGCTCGAACAACTGCGCAAGAGCTGAGATCCTACCCGGACGTATCCAATTCGTCCGATCCGGCTGGCAATCCCGCGAGCTCCGAGATTTCGGCCACAGCCTGCTCGGGGCTGAGGTGGGCAAAGTTCTGATCTGTCTCAGGTGCGGATTGTACGGTCCCCATCGCACCGCTGTCCACGGTGTCCGCCGCGATCTCTACACTCGACGTGTGCTCGATGATATCCGGATCGACCAGGGTCAATGCAGTCGCTTCGGGTGTTCCATGTTCCGAAAACCCGGCATCCGAGTTAGGCGGTTCAAGTTCCGGCAAGCGTTCATTCAAACGCAAAGCCCGCATGCCACGACACTGCCCCAGCCGCCCGATCGCAATTTTCTGCCCCTCGATTGTCAACACTTCCGTCTTATCGAGCTTGTCACCGATCAATGGCAAAAGATCACCGGGCTGCATGCCTGCAAACGCCGAAAGTGGAAGCTGCACCCGCGAAATGACCGCCGTAAGCTCTGCTCGCATCACACCAAAGCTTTTCTCCAACCCTGACAGTTCGGCCAGTCCCTCAGCGACCGAATCCTTGGGTTCGGGTTGATCCGGCAGGATCAGGGTGATCTGCCCTTGCGCCACCCCACCGCCGATTTCAACGGTCAGATCAAACAGGCGAAAGCTTTCGTACTCCAACGACAAAATCAGGTTGCGCCGGTCCTCGGCCCGGGCCGCAGTTTGATATCCGCCCAGGCACAGGCGATCCAAAGAGGCCTCACTCAGGTCTCTGGCGCGTGGAAGAAAGGTGTCGATCAACGGAGCGACCATGGCCGCATCGGTGCCGGTAAATGCGCGCTCTCCCGCTGGGCCTGCAAAGACGGTGCCCATCGTCTGTTGCTGTATGACTGATGTCACGCAGACCCGGTCCAAGCAAGCGCCCCCCAACAGCCCGTCAGGCCCGGACAGCAAGACATACAACCGATCCTCGGGCACGGTATCCTGCAAGCTATCCTGAGGACGCCGACATTGCGTGGCTCCGATCACCGTCATCGGCAAATCCAGCGTGTCCGCTGCCGCGCGTGCAAGCCCCAGGCGCATCGCCCGCAGGATCGAGCGGGGCGCACCCTGCCCTTCGTCGCGCGCCACAGCAAGCTTACGTTGGATTGTTGAATCTGTTTCCGCCTCTGGTGGCATAAGCCCTGACCTGCCTTGTCGGTCCAATCGTCCCCTACCGGTCTAACCGCCAGATGGTTACGAATGTCTTTACGACAGGTTATTGAGCGGCAAGTTGATAGCCTGAGGGAAAGCTGACCCGAAACGCCGCACCCTGATGCCCGTTCAAATAGGTTACATCACCGCCAAGGCGCTGCATGATTTCGCGGCAGATGGCCAGACCCAGCCCCGCACCTCCGGCCCGCTCGGCGCTGACACGGGCGAATTTTTCGAACACCAGCTTGCGGGAATCCCGGGGGATACCGCTGCCGTTGTCGATCAAGTCCACCACAACCTTGCCGCCGACCTCGTGCACGCGGATCGACAGTTCCGGCGTGGTCGCATCACAATACTTGCGGGCATTGGCGATCAGGTTGATGAAGACCTGGGTCAGCCTGTCCAGATCCGAATGCACGATGATGCGCTCGTCCGGTTCGTGGCGCAGGATGCACATATCGCGCGAGGCCCCTGTCATGGCCGTAGACACGGCCCGATCCAGGACCTCTGCAAGCATACCATCGCCCAAATTCAGGTTCACCTGCCCGTTTTCCAACACGCTGAGATCCAGCAGATCATCCAAAAGCCGCGTCAGACGCAGCGCTTCGGCATGAATGATCGTGGCATGACGCGTCTGCTCATCGGGTTCCAACCCGTCGGTATCGCGCAAGATTTCGGAAAACGCCCGAATCGAAGTCATGGGCGTACGCAACTCATGACTGACCTGGCTAAGGAAATTGTCCTTTTGCAGCGATATCTGTGTCAGCTTTTCGTTGGCCTCGCGCAGCTGATGCGCAGTGCGGCTCAGCTCGTCCGATTTGGCCTCCAGCTGGCTGGAATACTCCAACAGCTGCGCCGATTCATCGGCCACGGCCAGAAGATCCTCGACCGAGACGGATGATCCACCAACAATTTGCCCGATCATGGCGTGCGCCGTGGCGGCCCCGACAGAGCCGGCCAGTTCACGTTCAAGCCGCTCCAGAAACTTTGGCGTTGGTTCCGGCAGATGCCCACGCCCGCCCTGTCGCTGCGTTTCCGCGTGAAAGAACACTTGGGCCTCACGCGCGCCCAAGATGCGCTGCGACATAATCATCAGATCCTCGCTTTGCGCCACCGAACCAACCCAGCCTCTCGGACCAGCAGAATGTTCGAACACATTGACGAATTGCGCCGCTTGCAACCGTTCCAGGGGGCTGGGAAAACCAAAGAGAGACACGACACAGAACGCGGCCGCATTGAGCGAAAGGCTCCACATCACCGAATGCACCATAGGGTCCAGCCCTTCGATCCCAAACAACGCCTGCGGCTTCAGCCAACTCAGACCAAAGAGTCCATTGTCCATCACGACGACAGGCATCGCCTCGCCCCCGATGCCGGGCAGTAGCAAGGTGTAGAGCCAAAGAACAAAGCCCACCGTCAAACCGGCAAGCGCACCAGATCGCGTCGCACCGCGCCAGAACAACCCGCCCACCAGTGCCGGCAATATCTGCGCGATCCCTGCAAAGGCGATCAGGCCGATGGCTGCCAGCGCCGCCCCGCCACCCGACAGGCGATAATAGAAATAGCCAAGCGCCATGATAACGGCGATGGACACTCGGCGCGCCAGCAGAACGATGGACCGCACGTCACCCGACACGGACGCCCCCGAGCCCCGAGAACTGAGCCAGATGGGCATCACGATGTGGTTCGACACCATGGTCGACAGCGCCATGGCGGCCACGATCACCATCGACGTGGCCGAGGAAAACCCGCCCAGGAATGACAGCATTGCCAGGCCCTGTTGCCCCTGAGACAGCGGCACCGTGAGCACGAAAAGGTCCGGGTTCGCCCCTTCGGGCATCAGCTCTAGGCCCACAACCGCGATGGGAACCACAAAGAGGCTCATCAAGAGCAGGTACAGCGGAAACGCCCAGGCGGCGGTGCGCAGGTGCCGCTCGTCATCATTTTCGACCACCATCACCTGAAACATGCGTGGCAGGCAGACAAAGGCCGCCGCCGCAAGAAAGGTGATCGTGGCCCATCGGCCCCGGTCGATGTTCCACTGCCCGATCTCGGATGCGTCGATGCGGGCCATCGTATCGCCCACGCCACCTGCAACGCCCCAGACCACAAAGATACCTACAGCCAACAGGGCGATCAGCTTGACCACCGCCTCGATCGCGACAGCCGTGACAACGCCGTGATGGCGTTCGTTGGCGTCCAGGTTGCGGGTGCCGAACAGGATGGCAAACACCGCAAGCCCCGCCGCAACCCAGAACACGCTGGCGATCTCGTTGTAGGAATTGTTGGGGTCGGCCTCGGCAAAGATCGAAAACGACAGGGTGATCGACTGCAGTTGCAGCGCGATGTAAGGCGTCACGCTGATGACAGCGAGAATGGTCACGCAAATCGCCAGCGTGTTCGATTTGCCATAGCGCGACGAGATCAGGTCCGCGATCGAGGTGACGCGCTGACTGCGGCCCACCCGCACCAGCTTGCGCAGGCCCCACCACCAACCAATCATCACCAGCGTCGGGCCGACGTAGATGGTCACAAATTCCAGCCCCGAACGGGCCGCGTATCCAACCGCGCCATAAAACGTCCAGGCTGTGCAATAGATCGAAAGCGAGAGCGTATAGACCAGCGGAGAACGCAGCCAGGTGCTGCGTCCCGTGGCGGCCAGGCGGTCCGCGGCAAAGGCCACCAGAAAAAGCAGGGCTACATAGCCCAGGCACACCAGAACAAGAACATTCAGGGAGGCCATCAGCGCGACTCCGGTCCCGGCACATCCGAGCTGCGGCCCAAACGGCGGGCGCCGTATCCAAACAGGGCCGCCAAAACAATCAACCCGGCCCAGACACCGAATATGTAGATGATGGCGGACGACAGTTTAACAGGCGCCTCGGTTTCTCCGACGCCAAGCCAAAGCAGTGGAATGGCAAAAAGTCCCGCCCCGATCAAAGGCAACAGGCGCGCCGCATCCATCAGGCGGCGCCTCCGATAGCCCTGACGTTCCAGAAACACCGGTGGATGAGATACCTGGCCGGGATCTGTGTCCGGCTCGCCGGTCATGTCTGCGTGGCCTGAGCGTGCAGATCCCGCACGGCCGTCAGCACTTCGGAATTGGAAAAAGGTTTGGTCATAAAGCGGCTGACACCGGCCTTTTCGGCCATGTCCCGGTCGCGGGACTGACCGCGCGCGGTCAACATCAGCACCGGCAGACCCTGCAGATCCTCGCGCGCACGAAGATCCGTCAGGATCTCCATCCCGCTTTTGCCCGGTAACATCACGTCCAGAATGACAAGGTCAGGCCTTGCAGAACTAATAACCTCAACCGCGTCGGTTCCGTCGGCATGGGTTTCAACCTCCCACCCGTCGCGGATCAACAGAAAACGGATTGCTTCGGTGATGTTTGGCTCATCCTCGACCAACATTACGCGTCGGCTCATGCTTGCCCTTCCTCCCCAAAAAAGGCTCGGGGGGACTGCCCCCGTCGCTGCGGCTCAGTTCAACTTAGCGCTGCCGTCACGGACCTGTCAAAACCCTTGTGACAGAATTGAGGGCTCGCGTCGTGCCCCACAGGCATCACGGGGGCACACACGGCAACTGCTGCCGACCGGCTGCGCGTCTTCAGCGCCCGTTTGCGCGGCTGGTACAGGCAGGATCAACATGATCGAACGGTAGACCGGGTCGCGGTCAAATCCCGGCATTTCCTGCGGCCAGGACACAGCCAGGCAATCGAACTCTCCCGCCGTGCGCCCCAGCTGCGACACCCGTCTGCGGATCGGCACCAGCGGACGGTTGAGCGCCGTGAAGAGTGGCCAAAGAGGGCAGCTTTCACCATAGCGTGGCAAGGCAAACCCGGGAATCGATTTGCGAAACAGAATACTGCCAGACGCATCGCACACCACCAACCCGACATCTTGCGGCAACGCCCCTTGTGGCAGGCTCGCCAGCCTTCGGAAAACAGCAGGCATGTCCACATGAAACTCTCTCGACAGCGTCAGCGGGTCGATCCCGTGGCGCTCGACCGCAGACGTGAAATCGGCCAGAGGCATTGCCCTTGCGTCCGCCGCATAAATACCCAGCATCTCGCGCGCGATGGCCTGGGCCGCCGAGGACGACAACCCCAGTAGCTTTTGGTCCCCCGCTGCTTCCCCCGCCTCAAGCTCGGGGAAGTGATGACCCTGGGCCGCGATATAGGCTTCAGCCTCTTCCAGCGGCACGCCGCGCCGTTCTTCACTGCTGTCACTTTCGTCCAGATATGTCACCAGAGCCTTGGAACTTTCGGCCAGACGCTCAGCATCCTGGTTGATGTTGCGGTGAAAACGGTCGCGCCATTCAGGCTCAAGCTCGCCGGTTTCTGCCAGAATCGCGGCTGTGGAACGGATGGCAGCGGCCGTCGACAGGACTTCATGCAATGAAGCCGCCAGATGTGGGTCGTGGGTCAGACGGTCGGATAGGGTTTCAACCGTGCGTTCAAGTCCACCGGCACGGCGATGCTCCTGTGCAAGCACCTCGGCCCAGCCGGGAAACCGGCCCGCGAACTCTTCCGCCCGGTCCACCTCGGCTGCGACGGCCCCAGAATCTGCGGCCGCTTCTTTCAGCGTTGCAATCAGCGCCGCTTCTGCCCCTTCGGTGAGCATCGAGGGTTCGACACCGAGTTCACCGGCGATATCCACCAGCAATTTGCCGCCGATTCTGCGCCTGTTGTGCTCGATAAGATTGAGATACGAAGCCGAAATCCCCACCTGTCGGGCCAGATCGGCCTGTCGCAGGCCCGCAATCATCCTGCGCTCGCGTATGCGGCTGCCTGTCAGCGTGTCGCGTGCCATCATTGCCCCCGAGATATTATGTTGCCTTATCAACGGCTTTCTGCGGCGCGTCGTAACAAAGTTTACACTCTATACCAAATTCCTGTTTATGAATTTACAGAATTATTGCGCAAAATAAAGGGTTTATTGCGCAATTTTCCAACCCCGCCCCATACTTGATTTGCACAATAGTGCCTGCGCCATGCGGAAGAGGAGCCGCCCGGTGCAAATCACGAAATGGGAGGAATGAATGACCAAATCTGATGTCACACGTCGTGGCGTGCTGAAAACCGGTGCCGTTGCTGGCGCCGGCGTTGCGCTGCCGACGATCTTTACCGCCTCGTCTGCGGCTGCCTATACCAACGAACCCACAGGCGGCTCAGTTACCCTGGGCTTCAACGTGCCCCAAACCGGCCCCTATGCTGACGAAGGCAACGATGAGCTGCTGGCGCAGCAGCTCGCAGTCGAGCACCTGAACGGGATGGGCGACGGCGGCTGCCTGAATACATTCACGTCAAAGGCGCTCAAGGGCAACGGCATCCTGGGCAAGAAGGTCGAGTTCGTCACCGGCGACACCCAGACCAAATCGGACGCAGCCCGCGCCTCGGCCAAGTCGATGATCGAAAAAGACGGAGCAATCATGATCAACGGCGGCTCGTCCTCGGGCGTTGCCGTGGCTGTTCAGGGTCTGTGCCAAGAGGCTGGCGTCATCTTCATGGCGGGTCTGACCCACGCCAACGACACCACCGGCAAGGACAAGAAGGCCAACGGTTTCCGCCACTTCTTTAACGCCTACATGTCGGGTGCCGCTCTGGCGCCAGTGCTGGCCGCCGAGATGGGCAAGGATCGCCGCGCCTATCACCTGACCGCCGACTACAACTGGGGCTGGACCCAGGAAGAGTCGATCGTCGCCTCGACCGAAGCCATGGGTTGGGAAACAGTCAACACAGTGAAGACCCCGCTGGCCTCGACCGACTTCTCGTCTTATATCGCACCGGTTCTGAACTCGGGCGCAGACGTGCTGGTTCTGAACC
>FYBJ01000857.1_pt1 | contig 11216 bp, 11 predicted proteins | sample 1134611 | NCBI WGS metagenome assembly FYBJ01 (sample SAMEA104116008, study PRJEB20421) | marine metagenome | isolation source: marine | reverse complement strand
TGTATAAGAGACAGGTGGCCGCTGCTGCGGGCCGGCGCACGCACGCCCGATCACGGCAAGCTGGAGCCCTGGCGATTTCTGGTCTTGGAGCAGGCAGCGCTGGCGCGGCTTGCCGCAGCGGTGGAGCCGGTGGGTCTCCGGCTGGGCAAGAGCGGTGAGGACATCGACAAGCAGCGCCGGCAATTTTCGGATGCCGGGCTGGTGGTCGCGGTGGTGGCATCTCCCCGCCCATCCGAAAAAATTCCGCCGGTCGAGCAATTGCTGTCGGCGGGGGCGGTCTGTCTGTCCCTGCTGAACGCGGCGCTTGCCGCCGGATGGGGCGCGAACTGGCTGACCGGCTGGGTCAGTCACGACCGGGAGTTTCTGGCCGGCGAACTCGGCCTCGCGCCCCAGGAGATTATCGCAGGCTTCATCCATATGGGCACCGAGACCGCCGCCCCGCCCGAACGGCCCCGCCCCGATCTGGAGGCCATCACCCATTGGGTGGAGCGGTGATTTTCAGATCTGTCGCCCTGGCGCTGGGTCAGATCTGGGATCCGCAGTTCCGGCGGGTGCTGCTGCTGGGGCTCGGGCTTACGTTGGCGCTTTTTGCGATTTTCGGCGCGGGCGGGCTATGGCTGCTCGGCTGGGCACTGCCCGACAGCGCCAGCCTGCCGCTGATCGGCGAGGTCGGCTGGCTCGACGATATCGGCCTTGTGGCCGGTGCCCTTGTGCTGCTGGGCGCGTCGGTTTTTCTGATGGTGCCCGTTGCCACGGCCTTTACGGGGCTCTTTCTTGACCAGGTCGCAGATGCGGTGGAGGCGCGCCATTATCCCCATGCGGGGCCCGCCCGCCACATCCGGCTGAGCGAGCAGATACAGGATGCCCTGGGATTTCTCGCCCTTCTTCTGGGCGTCAATGCGCTCGCGCTGCTGGCCTATGTGTTTCTTGCCCCCTTTGCACCCTTCATCTTCTGGGGGGTCAACGGCTACCTCCTGGGGCGGGAGTATTTTCAGATGGTGGCTATGCGGCGCATGGACCGTGCCAGTGCCCGCGCCCTGCGCAGGCGCCGCGGCCTTTCGATCTGGCTCGCCGGCACGCTGATGGCGGTGCCGCTCACGGTGCCGCTGCTCAATCTCGTGGTGCCGGTCCTTGGCGTCGCGGCCTTTACCCATCTGTTTCATCTGGGATCGCCGGGGGCGACGGTCCGCAGCGGCAGCTAGCGGACCCGCCGGACGACGGCCGACATGTCTGTCAGGTCGTGGCAAAGCCCGCCAAGATCAGCGCGGCGGCTGGAACCTCGTGAACAGGTCGATGTCGTCGACCGTCAGCCCGCCGAAGATGATGATCGCACTCAGCAGCGCCCAGATGGGCAGAGCGATGATCGTCGTCACCAGGAACCGGCGTTTGAGTTGCGGGTCTGCGGGGGCGGAAGCGGGGGTGCCCCGCGTGACCTCGCCGGTTTCGCCCTGGCTGCGCAGGCGCAGCGGCAGAACCACGAAAAGCGTCATGAACCAGACGACGGCGAGCAGCACGAATGCGGATGTGAACGCCATGGTTAAACCTCCTCCAGTTCGATCAGTGTACCATTGAAATCCTTCGGATGCAGGAAAAGCACCGGCTTGCCGTGCGCGCCGGTTTTCGGCTCGCCATCGCCCAGAATCCGCGCACCCTCCGACCGCAGCCGGTCGCGGGCGGAGCGAATGTCTTCCACCTCATAGCAGATATGATGGATGCCCCCGGCCGGATTCTTCGCCAGAAAGGCGGAAATCGGGCTTTCCGGCCCAAGGGGGTGCAACAGCTCGATCTTGGTATTGGGCAGGGTGATGAAGACCACCTTCACCCCGTGGTCGGGCTCTTCCTGCACCGGACCCACCTCGGCGCCCAGCATTGCGCGGTATTGAGCGGCGGCGGCGTCGAGATCGGGGACAGCGATCGCCACATGGTTCAGACGTCCGATCATTCTGCTCTCCTTCGGGCTGGCTGCGGGGCAGTTATCAGCAGGCACGCCCTCCGTGCAAGCGGCGCAAAGCCGCAGCGGGGAAGCTTACCCTTACGTCAAGGGTATTTTCGCGCCGCCGTTCACGGATTGTAAAGCCTGCGGGTTCTTACTGAAGCCAGAGCGAAAAGGGGCAAATCATGGATTGCGATCTGGGACTACGACCTGTGCAGCGGTGTCCTACGGCGGGACGTCCACTGCAGGGGCTGACCATACTTCTCGTGGAAGACAGCCGCTTCGCCTGCGAGGCGTTGCGCCTGATGGCCCACGCCTCGGGGGCGCGCATCCGGCGGGCCGACAACCTGGGATCGGCGCGACGGCATCTCGCCTGCTACCAACCGTCGGTGGTTTTCGTGGACATAGGCCTGCCGGACGGGTCGGGGACCGAGCTTCTGGCCGAGATGGCCGGTCGGACGCCGCGTCCCGCACTCGTTGCGATCAGCGCCGATGACAATGCGGGGCCGGCCATTCTTGCCGGGGCGGACCGTTTCGTGCCCAAGCCCCTGCAGTCGATCTCCGCCTTCCAGCAGATCGTCATCGAATGCCTCCCGCCCGAGCGGCAACCCCGGGGGCTGCGGCTGCTGCCGTCCGCGGGCGAGGCGCCTGACCGGCTGACCCTCCGTGAAGATCTCATGCGGATTTCCCAGCTTTTGGCCACCACGGACGAGCGCGGGCTGGACTACGCCGCGCAATTTTCCCGCAGCGTGGCGAAGCAAGCACCGGATCCGGCGTTGCACCGGGCCGGCACCGCCCTGCGCCAGACGCTGGGAACCCCGCAGCAGCGGCGCTGCGCCCTGGCGCTGCGGGGCCTCGTCGAACAACGCCTGCGCCGCGATGACCGCCCGGCACTGAACGCGGCGGGGTGAGCCCGCCTCAGGCAAGCACCCCCGGGTCCGCCCCCATGTCGAGGCCGGGAAAGACCCGGCTCTCCAGGGCGGACCGGTCCAACCCGAAGGCACCGCGCATGACCCAGGCCGCATAGGCGCGCACATCCGCCGTGGGCATCAGATCGCGCCGGTCATAAAGCGCCGCCTCGTCGAGCCCGGGCCAGTCGCCGTGTACGCGCGCGTCTCGCAACGTGCCCCCGGCCATGATGAGCAGGCCGCCCGTGCCGTGATCTGTGCCGCCCGAGCCATTCTGACGCACGGTGCGGCCGAACTCTGTCATGGCGAGCACCGTGGTCCGGGCCCAGAGCGGCCCCAGACCGGCCTTCAGCGTCAGGATCGCGCGGCTCAGCCGCGCCGCCACCGGTGCCATCCCTCGCGACTGGGCCTTGTGGGTGTCCCAACCGCTGATGGAAAAGGCGGCGATCCGCGTCTCCTCTCGCAGTCGGGCGGCGGCAAAGCTGGCCAGGGCGTCGCTTTCGCCCGGCCCGGCCACTCCTGCCATGGCGTTTCCGGCCATCCCATCCATGCCTGGGCTCTCCTCTCCCAGTGCCAGCGCCCGTGCCAGTTCCATTGCGGCGGCGCCCGCATCGCGAAACAGCGGGTCCTCGGCATAGACCGCCTGCAGAAGCTGCTGGGCGGGGTCGGAAAGCTCCAGCGCCGTGTCGGGCGACCAGCTCCGCACAGCGGCGGGACCGGCCAGGATGCGCATCCGGTCGCGCCCCACCGCAAAGGCGGTGTCGGCGGTCGTCCCCGGCAGACCGGCAAGCATACGGTTCAGCCACCCCTCACGAGCCAGCGGTCCGGTGACATCGGGGCCTGTGCCCGCCTCCAGCATGTCCTGCCCGTCGAAATGGCTGCGCCGGTCGCGATAGGGCGTGGACACCGCATGCGCAAAGGCCAGTTCCCCCGCCCGCCAGAGCGGCATGAGATCCCCGAACCGCGGATGCAGGGAAAAATAATCGTCGAGATCGAAAGCCCCGCTCTCCGGCCCCGCAGGCAGCCCGGGACGCAGAGCGGCGATCACGCCGCTGCCATAGGGCTGCACCACATCGAGTCCGTCCATCGCCCCCCTCAGGACGATGACCACCAGCCGGTTGTCCCCCGGCACCTGCGCAAGGGTCATGCCGGTCAGCCAGGGAAAGGCGGCGGCCGAACAGCCCAGGCTGAGCCCGCCCTTGATGAATTGCCGTCTGCCGGTTGCGGTCATTTCATTCCCTCAGCGGCGGTTGAAATCCGGAGAGGCCAGGATCACGCCCAGCCCTTCCCAGCGGTTCTGTGCCGCCGCGGCCGCCCAGCGCAGCCGGGGCGAGGCCGCATCCCCCAGCGCCCGGTCGACGAAGCCCCGCGGATCGGGCAGATCGGACAGCAGCGTGCGCGGCATCGACATGGCCCAGTCGATGCGTGCGGCCAGCCCCTGCGGCGTGATCCAGGCCTGCGGCTCTTCGGGCCAGCCATCCGGTCCGCCCGGCTGCTGAAATTTCTGCCCCATGCGCGCCATGGGTCCGAAAACCGCCCGTTCGGCGTCCTTGCGTTTCTGTTCTGTGAACCCCTGGGCCGGAGGATCGAGCGCCCGCAGCCCCGAAACGATGAACTCCTGCGGCCGCTTTGCCTTCTGCCCGAAATCCCGCCAGGCCGCTGGATGCTCCAAGAGCGCCGCATAGGCAGAACGAAGATCACCCCCGCCTTCGGAATAGGCGGCGGCCACATGCTCCACCAGCGACGGATCGGGGGTGTCGGAGACGAAATGAACGGCCAGCTTGCGAGCCAGATTGCGTGCCGTCGCCGGATGCACCGCCAGATCGGCGAGAAAGGTCTCGATATCGGCCAGTTCGGCCCGCCCGCCGCCGTAGTCGCGCCCCAGAACGGTTTCGGCGCCCGGCTCCGCCCTGGTCCGCATGAAGACGGTGCCCGATTGCAGCCGCGCCGTAAGCCCGGTCAAAAGCAGCGCCAACTGCTGCACATCCGCCTGGGTATAGGGGCCGTCCGCTCCGAGGCTGTGCAGCTCCAGCAGCTCGCGCGCCAGATTTTCGTTGGGTCCCTTGCCCTTGGTCCGTCCGACCTTCGACCCCGGACCGATGGAATTCTGCTGATCCAGATAGATGATCATCAGCGGGTGGGTAATCACTGCGGTAAGCATCTGCCCGAAACTTCCGGCCAGATGCGGGCGGATCGCGTCCTCGATGTAGTTTGTCACGGTGCCGCGCAGGGATCGGGCCCGGGCCCGCACCGTGAAATGATCGGCCCAGAAATATGTCAGCCGCTCGCGAAAGGTGTCCGCCGCAAATACCCCGCGGGCGAGATAGCTCAGCGCGTCGCGCCGCGCGGTTTCCCGCATCTGCCGCGTCAGGCTCCGCAACCGTTCGCGGTCAAGAGCTTCGCCGGACTTCATCGCCCGGCGCAGAAGCAGGAATTCGGCCGAAACCGGACGCCGGGCTTCGAACCCTGCCACCGGAAAGCGCTCGGCCGCGCGGTCGGGACCGTCCAGCTCGGCCAGCAGTGCATCGCCCCCTGCGGGAGGCGGATGCCGGCCCGACAGGCCGGTGCCGAAGCGGATCGCGGCATATGTGGCGGCGGCGGGCATGAGGCAGGTCCTGCGCGGCGGCGGTGTGGCGCAGCATAGCCCGCTTGCACGGCCCCGCCCATAGCCCCATGCGGCCCGGGGCTGATTTTCGCCGGCGGGCGCAACTATGTCGCCGTCGGCGCCCGGAACCCGAAAAGCGGCCCTGCGTTTCCCTGCCGAACCGGGCGCAGTCGCCGCCTCGCGCCCCCGCTGCAGGAGAGACCTCATGCCCTCGATCTACGACGCGATCAAAGCCGACCACCGCAACCACCGCGCCCTTCTCGAACAGATCGCGGACTGCGACGCCGATGCGGCAGCGCGCCGCCGCGCCTGGGAAAACTTCTACTATGACGTCAAATCCCACGCCGCCGCCGAGGAAGAGACGTTTTATTCACGCCTGATGACGGAAACCTGGGGGCAGGATGCGGCGCGCCATTCCGTGCATGAACATCAGGAACTCGACGATCTGATGGAAGAAATCAACGGCATGGAGCCCGACCACCCGTCCTGGAGCGAAAAATTCGGCCGGCTCCGGCACGACTACGAACACCATATGGACGAGGAGGAAGAGGAGGTCTTCGCCCGCGCCCGGGAGGTGATCGACGAAGGCGCGCTCGAAGGCTTCGGCCAGCGTTTCGAGGAGTGCAAGCGCCAGGAGCGCGGCCTCGTCGACGAAAAGCGCGAAGACAAGCTCGAGGATTGAACCCCGCCCGTCTGTCGGTTGACCGGCCGCAGCCGAGCCGTTAGGCTTGTTCCCTGATTGTTCCAATTGAAAGCAGAGGGCGAAGCATACAAGATGTCGGTCATGGACAGCACGCCCGCACAAGACCTTCGCAGCTTTCTGAAAGGCGACCGCTTCGGCACCGTGATGGCGGATCCGCCCTGGCGTTTTACCAACCGGACAGGGAAGGTGGCGCCCGAACACCGGCGGCTGTCGCGGTATCCCACGATGACGCTAGACGAGATTTGTGGCCTGCCGGTGGCGGAGCATCTCGCCGACCGGGCGCATTGCTATATGTGGGTGCCCAACGCGTTGTTGCCCGAGGGGCTGCGCGTGCTCGATGCCTGGGGATTCGAATACAAATCGAACATCATCTGGCACAAGATCCGCAAGGACGGCGGCTCCGACGGGCGCGGGGTGGGATTTTACTTCCGCAATGTGACCGAGATCCTGCTCTTCGGCACCCGAGGCAAGAACTGCCGCACCGAGGCGCCCGGCCGGCGGCAGGTCAATATCATCCAGACGCGAAAGCGCGAACACTCGCGCAAGCCCGACGAGCAATACGAGCTGATCGAATCCTGCTCCTGGGGACCCTATCTGGAGCTTTTCGGCCGCGGGCTGCGAGGGGGGTGGACCGTCTGGGGCAATCAGGCAGAGGCGGACTACAAGCCAAGCTGGAAGACCTATAGCCACAACTCCGCCGTCGCGGCCGAATGACGGCCCGGACGCGGGAGTAATCCCCGATGCGCCGCATCGCCGATGCCGTTTTCGACCAGGCCGATGACATCGGCACGGTCTTTTCGCCCGACCTGGCCGGCCGCTACAGCCTGCACAGCTATCGCAGCGCGGCCGCCATCCTGCAACAGCGCGCCCCTGCCGAACGCGACAGCATCGAACGGGTGCTGCGCGCCTTTACCATCTCCCGGAGCGAAATCCGCAGCCCCGGCGGCAACCGCATGTCCGCGACCACACGTTTCGCGCGGTTTTGCGAAGCAGAGGGGTTTCACCAAGAGGTGCGCATAGAGGCCGATCTCCTGGTAAAACTGCGGGCAGGCAAAGGCCGCCAAGCGCCCGAGGTCGACCGCATCCTGCGCGAAGACTACATCCACAACCATCTGGTCGACTTCTGGCGCGGGCGCGTGGCCTTCGATTACGAATGGAACAGCAAGGATCAGACCTACGATCGCGACCTTTATGCCTTTCGCAGCTTTTTCGAGGCGGGCGTCATCGACATCGGGGTCATCGTCACCCGCGAGCTGTCCAACGGCTTCTTCAAGGATCTGGGATATTGCCTCGACCGCACGGGGCGCGAAACAGCGACCACGGTGGCGGCGAAATTCGGCGCCAGCACCACGGGGACCCACAAGCTGCTCAGCCGCATCGCCGCCGGCCGCAGCGGCGGCTGTCCCGTGCTGGTAATCGGCATATCGCCGGGCAACATCACCCCTGACTAGGCGCGCTCAACGGCCGCGCATCGCCCTGCGGATCAGCTTGTAAAGAGCGAAATACTTGAAAAACCTGCGCATCTGGTCACCTCCGGTACTGGGTTCTGGCCCTCAACGCGCCTGTCCCCGCCCGGGTTCGCCGGGACGGCCGGATTTTGCGCGTGACAGGCGCCCGCCCGCCGCTGGGCCGAGCCTTTCGGCGTCATTGTCGCTAAAATATCCCCGCCGGAGGCTGCGCGTAAGCGCGCAAGTCCGCCTGCTCAACAATGCGGCGCGGTCATTCCTCGGGCGGCAGAACCCGCAGCCGCAACTCGCGCAGCTGTTCGTTGGTGGGCTCCGACGGCGCCCCCATCATCAGATCCTCGGCCCGCTGATTCATCGGGAACATGATGACTTCGCGGATATTGGCCTCGTCGGCAAGCAGCATGACGATGCGGTCGATGCCCGCCGCGCAGCCGCCGTGGGGCGGGGCGCCATACTGGAACGCCTTGACCATGCCGCCGAACCGCTTCTCGACCTCCGCGCGGTCGTAACCGGCAAGCTCGAACGCCCTGAACATGATCTCCGGCTTATGGTTGCGGATGGCACCCGACACCAGTTCATAGCCATTGCAGGCAAGATCGTACTGATAGCCCAGCACCTCCAGCGGATCACCCGACAGCGCCTCCATCCCGCCCTGGGGCATGGAAAACGGATTGTGCGAGAAATCGACGGCGCCGGTTTCCTCGTCGCGTTCATACATCGGGAAGTCGACGATCCAGGCAAAGGCGAAACGGTTCTCGTCGATGAGCCCCAGTTCACGGCCGATCTCGCTGCGCGCGCGGCCGGCCACGGCCTCGAAGCCGGCAGGCTTGCCGCCCAGGAAAAACGCCGCATCGCCCACGCCCAGTCCCAGCTGCTGGCGGATCGCTTCGGTCCGTTCGGGGCCGATGTTCTTGGCCAGGGGGCCGGCCGCTTCCATCGCTCCGTCCGCCTCCCGCCAGAAGATATAGCCCATTCCCGGCAGCCCCTCTTTCTGGGCGAAGGCGTTCATGCGGTCGCAGAACTTTCGGCTGCCGCCGCCGGGGGCGGGGATGGCGCGGATCTCGGTGCCCTCCTGTTCCAGCAGCTTGGCAAAGATGGCAAAGCCCGAGCCCGCGAAATGCTCGCTCACCACCTGCATCTTGATCGGGTTGCGCAGGTCCGGCTTGTCGGTGCCATACCAGAGCGCGGCATCGGCATAGGAGATCTGCGGCCAGACCGCATCGACCGTGCGGCCGCCGCCGAACTCCTCGAAAATCCCCTGTATCACCGGCTGGATCGTGTCGAAGACATCCTGCTGCTCGACAAAAGACATCTCCATGTCGAGCTGATAGAAATCCGTCGGGCTGCGGTCGGCGCGCGGATCCTCGTCGCGGAAACACGGCGCGATCTGGAAATACTTGTCAAAACCCGCAACCATCATCAACTGCTTGAACTGCTGCGGCGCCTGCGGAAGCGCATAAAACTTGCCCGGATGCAGGCGGCTCGGCACCAGAAAATCCCGCGCGCCTTCGGGGGAAGAAGCGGTAATGATCGGCGTCTGATACTCGCGGAACCCCTGGTCCCACATGCGTTTGCGCATCGAGGCAACAACATCCGAGCGCAGCTTCATGTTCTCCTGCATCTGTTCGCGGCGCAGATCCAGAAAGCGGTATTTCAGGCGGGTTTCTTCCGGGTATTCCTGATCCCCGAACACCATCAGCGGCAATTCGTCGGCGGCCCCCAGAACCTCAAGATCCCGGACATAGACCTCGATCTCGCCGGTGGGCAGCTTGGTATTGATCAGGCTTTCGTCGCGCGCCTTCACATTGCCGTCAATGCGGATACACCATTCGCTGCGCACCTTTTCCATCGCGGCGAAAACCGGGCTGTCGGGATCGCACAGAACCTGCGTGATGCCGTAATGGTCGCGCAGATCGACGAACAGAACCCCGCCATGGTCGCGGATGCGGTGCACCCAGCCGGACAGGCGGACAGTGTCACCCACATGGGATTTGTTCAGTTCGGCGCAGGTATGGCTGCGATAGGCGTGCATGGTAGCTCCCTCGCGAAGGGTCAGAGTGATGAAGTCGCGCCGATACACCCCTTACAGCCAGCAATGTCAAGCAAAGTCGCCGCGACGACGCCCCGATCGGCAAATTCTTTACAGACGCACAATCCGCGCTAAACTCCCGCGCGAAAACTCATGCACAGGCCACGCTTGTGGGGCCTGCGGGCCGCAATACGCGCACATGGCGGGCCCGGCACAAACCGGAGGCACACGGATGTGGAACTCATCCGTATGGGAGAACTGGCTCGACCGCATTCTGCGCGATCTGGTGCGATTGGGCACCCTGCGAACAACCTACCCGTCCGGCCGTACGGAAAGCTATGGAACGGGTGCGCCGGTGGTCCCGATCACACTGGACGATCCGGCGCTGCCGCGTCGGCTGATCCTGAACCCGGACCTGGCATTGGGCGAGGCTTACATGGACGGGACCCTGCGGATCGGCCAGGACGACCTGTATGGCTTGCTAAGCCTGATCCTGACCAATCTCGGCCCGCACCGGACCTTGCGACAACACCGTCCCATCGATTTCCTGCGCCGCCTGGCTCGTGGCATTCTCCAGTTCAACCCGATCCCCCGCGCCCAACGCAACGTCGCCCATCACTATGATCTTTCCGGAGATCTGTATGACCTGTTCCTGGACGACGACCGCCAATATTCCTGTGCCTATTTCAAGACACCACAAGACAGCCTCGAACATGCGCAGTCGCAGAAAAAGGCACATATTGCGCGCAAGCTGCTTCTGAAACCGGGGATGAGTGTGCTGGATATCGGGTGCGGTTGGGGCGGGCTGGCGCTGACACTGGCGCGCGATTACGGGGTAAATGTCGTAGGTGTTACCCTGTCGCGCGAACAATACGCCGTGGCATCCCGCCGCGCACAGGAACAGGGCCTCGCCAACCAGGTTGAATTCCGCCTTCAGGATTACCGCCACGTCCCCGAACAGTATGACAGGATCGTCTCCGTCGGCATGTTCGAACATGTCGGCGCCCCTCATTTCCGCACCTTCTTTCGTGGCCTGAACAAAAGGCTGCGCCGCGATGGCATAGCGCTGCTGCACACCATCGGCCGGTCCGGCCCACCCAGCGTCACCAGCCCCTGGATCAACAAGTACATCTTTCCCGGCGGCTATGTTCCGGCCCTGTCCGAAACCGCCAGCGCGATCGAACAGGAACGGCTGCGGATAACCGATGTCGAGGTCCTGCGCCTGCACTACGCCCAAACCCTCAAACACTGGCACGATCGTTTCATGACCAATATCGATGTAGCCAGCGCGCTTTATGACGCCCGGTTCTGCCGAATGTGGCGGTTTTACCTCGTGGCGTCTGAATTGACATTCCGCCTGCGCGATCAAGTGGTGTTCCAGATCCAGCTCAGCCACGATCAGACCGCCGTCCCCCTGACGCGGGATTACCTCTACCCACACGGCACCTGAGCGGTCACCGCGTCCCGCGTGATCCTGCGGCACCTTGCTCCTGCCGCGCCTGAAGGATGTTTTTTCCGACAACCGATCCTGCCCCTGACCCCCCTTGCACCTTGGGCCGCGATGTCTATAAC
>FYBJ01000622.1_pt1 | contig 11217 bp, 13 predicted proteins | sample 1134611 | NCBI WGS metagenome assembly FYBJ01 (sample SAMEA104116008, study PRJEB20421) | marine metagenome | isolation source: marine | reverse complement strand
AATTTGAGTTGCAGCATTTTTAAACTGATTGTAGATGATTTCGATTTTATCGTAGGTCCCATCCACAAAAAGATTCATTAATTTTTCTGCAATTTCAGCTGTATTGGCAAAAGTTAACTTATCGAAAATCTCATTGTTGGTTTCGATTACGTTGTACTGTTTTCCTAATACATCAGCACCTTTCTTTCCTAATCCGAAAATATCAACAGAAACATTTGAATAATTCTCTTCGATATTTCTAATAGTTTCTTTTACGATAGATGAATTAAATCCACCACAAAGTCCTCTATTCGAAGTAACCACCACTAACAATACTTTAGAAACTTCTCTTTGGTTGGTATATGCCCCACCAATTTCACCATCTAACGTAGTGCTCAAATTCTGAAGTAGCTCTGTTAATTTTGAAGAATATGGTCTCATCGCGATAATCGCATCTTGAGCTTTTTTAAGCTTCGATGCAGATACCATCTTCATTGCAGAGGTAATCTGCATTGTCGATTTGATGGAACCTATTCGATTTCGAATTTCTTTTAAGTTTGCCATAAAAGCTTATTCTTTAATTTATTCAGCTTTTGAATTCGTTTTTCAACTATTCAAAATGTTTTGTAATCTCTGCAGCCGCTTCTCTTAAAACAGCAATCGCCTCGTCTGTTAATTTACCAGACTTTAAGGTATCGAGAGTATCTCTGTGTTTTGTATTTAAATAATCTAAGTAATCTCTTTCGAATTTCTTCACTTGATTTACTGGAACATCTTTTAACAAGTTGTTTGATCCTGCATAGATGATCGCAATTTGATCTTCCACAGTAAATGGATCATTCTGAGATTGCTTTAAGATTTCCACGTTACGTTGACCTTTAGAAATTACATTCATTGTAGCAGCATCTAGGTCAGAACCAAACTTTGCGAATGCTTCTAATTCTCTATACTGCGCCTGGTCTAGCTTTAACGTACCAGATACTTTCTTCATTGATTTAATCTGAGCGTTTCCTCCTACACGTGATACAGAAATACCTACGTTAATTGCAGGACGCACACCAGAGTTAAATAAATCAGACTCTAAGAAGATCTGACCATCAGTAATCGAAATTACGTTCGTTGGAATATAAGCAGATACGTCACCCGCTTGAGTTTCAATAATCGGTAAAGCTGTTAATGAACCTCCACCTTTTACTTTTCCTTTTAATGAATCAGGAACGTCATTCATTTGTGCTGCAATAGTATCATCTTCGATCACTTTTGCCGCTCTCTCTAATAATCTTGAGTGTAAATAGAATACGTCACCTGGATATGCCTCACGTCCTGGAGGTCTTCTTAATAATAAAGACACCTCACGGTAAGCTACCGCTTGTTTTGATAAATCATCATAGATAATTAAAGCTGGTCTACCAGTATCTCTAAAGTACTCTCCAATCGCCGCTCCGGCAAATGGTGCATATACCTGCATTGGAGCAGGATCTGATGCGTTAGCAGCAACGATGATTGTATAATCCATTGCTCCTTTTTCTCTTAATACGTTTGCAATGGCAGCAACCGTAGATGCTTTCTGACCAACAGCTACATAAATACAATATACTGGGTTTCCTGCATCATAAAATTCTTTCTGATTTAAGATGGTATCAATTGCAACAGTTGACTTACCTGTCTGACGGTCACCAATAATTAACTCACGCTGACCTCTTCCGATTGGAATCATTGCATCGATAGATTTGATACCAGTTTGTAAAGGCTCAGTTACGGGCTCTCTATAGATTACCCCTGGTGCTTTACGCTCTAATGGCATTTCAAAAGTTTCACCTTTGATTGGACCTTGTCCGTCGATTGGGTTACCTAAAGTATCCAATACACGACCTACAACACCCTCTCCAGCTTTAAGTGAAGCAATTCTTTCTGTTCTTTTTACAGTTGAACCTTCTTTGATAGAAGTTGAAGGACCTAAAAGTACAACACCTACGTTGTCTTCTTCTAAGTTCAATACGATTCCTTCTAAACCATTTTGAAATTCAACAAGCTCTCCATACTGTACGTTAGATAAGCCGTAAACACGAGCAATACCATCACCTACTTGTAGAACTGTTCCTACTTCATTTAATGTCGCTTTCGCTTCAAAATTTGTTAATTGATCCTTTAAAATTGCTGATACTTCAGCTGGTTTTATTGTTGCCATTTATTTAGTGTATTAATAATTAGAAATAGCTCTAATATTTAATTTCTATTTGTTGTATTATAATTTGGATATATAATCCTGATTATCGAATTCTTTTCGCAATTGACTTAAATGATTTGCTATACTTGCATCGTACTGAACATCACCTACTCTTAAAATAAATCCGCCTAAAATTTCAGGATCTACTTCATTTACTAAGTTGGCTTTATCACCAGTTAAATCAACAATCTTTTTTAACACCTGCTTTTCTAATGCATCAGTGATTGGAACTGCAGTGGTTACTTTTGCCTCTAAAATATGCTTATCAAAATCATAAATGACGGCATATTTCTTAGCGATTGCTTTTAATAAACCAATACGCTTATTCTCTTCTAGCAATTGAAATAACCCAAGTGAAATATTGCTAATCTTCTTCCCAAACAAAGCATTTAAAACTTCAATTTTGTTCGAAGACTTAATCACTGGACTATTTAACATCACTTCTAAATCATTGCTCTCTGAAATGGTCTGAAGAATTAATAACATATCTTCATTCACTGCAGTCTCAGATTTAGACTCTTTTGCTAAATTAAGAATAGCCTTGGCATATCGTAAAGCTGCTCTTGTATCGTTCATACTCTTAGTTTAACGTAACGTCTTTTAAGATTTCCTCTACGTGTTTTAATTGATCCTTCTTAGAAGTCAACTCTTTCTTAATTACAGACTCTGCAATGCTAATTGATAAGTCTGCAACGTTTTTCTTTAGCTCTGCAATAGCCGCTTGCTTTTCTTGAGCAATAGCTGCTTGTGCATTTTCGATTAAGGTTTGCATTACTTCTTTTGCATCGTCCTTTGCCTCTGCAATAATCTTATCACGCATTTCTCTTGCTTCCTTCATCAATTGATCTCTTTCTGCAACAGCTTCTTTCAATAATTTTTTATTGTCTGCCTGAAGATTTTGCATTTCTTTTCTAGCGTCCTCAGCAGCTGCTAAAGCATCTTCGATACCAGATTCTCTTTCATTTAAAGAAGTTAAAATTGGTTTCCAAGCAAACTTCACCATCAATCCGATTAATGCTAAAAATAAAATCGCTTGAACAATAAATAACCCCGGTGAAAAATCGTTTAATAAAGTTTCCATCTATCTAATTGTAATTTTTTCTGTTTAATTTTTAAAAGTAGGCTCTACAACCAACCGTTACAGAGCACTACTCTTTTAGTTTTTGTTTGGATTATTTTCCTAAGAATAATGCACCAAATGCTAAACCTTCTAATAATGCAGCGATAATGATCATTGCAGTTTGGATTTTACCATAAGCCTCTGGCTGACGAGCAATACCTTCCATTGCTTTTCCACCAATTTGACCTAATCCAATACCAGCTCCGATTACGATTAAACCTGCTCCAATTAAATTATACATAATACTTGTATTTATAAAAATTAAACAATTCTTTTCTTAATGTGCATGATCATCTACAGCCATACCAATAAACAATGCCGATAACATTGTAAAGATATATGCTTGTAAGAATGCTACTAGCACTTCTATTAATGTGATAAAAAATGATAACACCAATGATAATCCAGTTGCACCAACAACGCCTAACGAATTTTTCAGGGTGAACATGATGGCAATCAAACTCATTACAACGATGTGGCCTGCAGAAATGTTCGCAAACAATCGGACAAGTAATGAAAAAGGCTTAATTAAAAAGGCACCTGCCAATTCAATTATTGCCAATACTGGACGAATCAATACAGGTACGCCTGGCATCCAAATCATGTGCATCCAGTACCCCTTCGTACCACTCACTGTATAAATGATTAGTGTAAAAATCGCCAAACAAGCTGTTACAGCTAACTGACCAGTTACGTTAAACCCTAATGGTGTTAATCCTAATAAATTCAATACCCAGATAAAAAAGAATACAGTTAATAAATATCCTGTAAATCTTCTGTAGTGTTTGTCTCCAATATTTGGTCTAGCAATCTCATCTCTTACATAGATTACTAGAGGCTCTAACACACGTGCAAATCCGGTTGGAATCTGTTTTGTTTTATATTGCTTTGCTAAGCTTGAGAACCACCATAGTAATAATAAACCAACAAACAAGATTCCTACAACACTTTTAGTGATCGAAAAATCTAATACTTTGTGAGCATTTGTTGGGTGGTGATCTGTATCAAAAGAAACTGTTGATGCCTCAGCGTCTAGTTCGTAAATTTTAGAGTGAATTTTAGCGAATTTTAATCCGTCTTTATCAACGATAACGTGTCCGTCATCATTATGATGAAACTCAGAAGACATAAAAGAAACTAACCCTTGGCTTGTGTAAACGATTACTGGGAGTGGGAATCCAAAGTGCTTGCGAACACCTTCTCCATCAGTATATGAAAACAAAGAAAAATCGTGAGAATCTTTAATGTGGTGGATAATATAGGCTTCCACCTCTTCTTTAGTATTAATTTGGCCACCATCTTTACCTTCCTTTTTTTCTGTACCTCCAGAAGCAAAAGCTAAAGTGCTAAAAATGATGAAAAATAAAAGAACGACTTGTTTTTTCGATTTTACGGCCAGTTTCATTATCAAAATACGCTTGCTAAATTCGGCGCAAAGTTACATAATAAAAATATTATAACAACCCTTTTTTAACGTTAATATTCGGGCTCTTTTCTGAGTAAAATTTTAGAGACAAAAACGACCTCAAAAAGTAGAAAAATCAAGGCCGGAAGAAGTAGTGCATATTTGGTATTTAACTTCAGTGTTTCCTGATCGATTACCACCGATTTAAATACGATTGCAAACAGTACAATTTTCAACACCACACTTACCAAATAAATGATGCCTAAAAATGGCTTCGCACTCTTTACTCTTGACAAAAATTCAAAGTGTATAATTAATAAGGAGGAAAACAAGAAATGAAATAGGTAACTCTTCTCGAGCGAAAAAGGCAAGTTAATATGAGCAAGGACCAAATAGTTGTCATGAATCCAAAAGCCCAACAAGAACAACGCTAAAAATGAACCTATTGGAAGTAGTAATTGCTTAATCATGTAATTTGTTTACTTGTTTTATTAAGGAATACATAGATAAAAAAATGGCCAAGAGAGTTACAGTTTCTTTTAAAAAGGTCGTTTCCAAAGTAGCATCAAGCCATTTTCCCAGAAGGAATCCGAGATAAATGGTTAGCCCCATTTGGATCCCTGCTCCAGAAAGTTGCATGGCTTTATTTAACGGACTTTTTTTTGGGTTTTTGGGCTCCATTTGTTGAGAATGTCTCAGGTTTTGGTTTTGGGGTTCTCATCGCACAAGTTGCGTTAAATGTCGCACCAGGTTCTATTGATAATTTCCCCACCACCACTTCACCAGAAATGTTAGCCACTGCCTTAACAGTTAATGTTTTATTGACGATTAATTTCCCTGTTATCTTTCCTTCCACATCAGCATTAGAGGCTTCAACATTACCTTTTACAAAGCCTTCTGCTCCAATAATCACTCTTCCTTTGGTAATCAAACTACCTTCTAAGGTACCATCAATACGAAAATCGCCGTCTGACTTTATTTCTCCAGTGATGAATGTATTTTTTGCAATTACGTTTCTCTCCATGATCATAAACTTTTGACCCTAAATCGAGTCATTCTTCTTCGCAGAACTAAACAATTATTTCTTTAGTTTCTTTAAAATCTCCTTCGCCTTCTTTCCTTCTTCAAAATTACCATAATTTACAGAAACAAACTTCAGCGCTTTTTTATAAGCCTCTTTACTATCATTTTTCCCAATGGAAAGCGCCTTCAATAATTGAAATTTTCGCTCCAATTCATTGCCTTGAATATTTGGCACAATGGAATCAACTTTCGAAACTACCTTTTCGAATTTGTTGTCCTTATACAGGTAATATAATTTCTTATAATTTTCTTGAACTACATCCTCTTCAACTTCTTCTTCAATTTTCTCCTCCGGATTTTGAATCACTTTAGCAAAAACGGTCTCAGGATAATTAGACAATATGGTGTTTTTATATTTCTCTGATTTTACTGCATCTGATGATTTATAAATCTGATATAAGTGCCAGTTTAATGGAAGAATAAGCTCTTTTGCTGGAGATAATTTTTCCAATCTTTCGAATCTCCTAATCGCTAAATCCGAGTTTTTAAACTGCTCTTTATAAATGAGTCCTAAATCGTACAATGCTTGATTGCGTTGTACATATAAACTGTCTAAAACACTTTTATCGGTCGGAATCTGAGCGACATAACCATCCACATTATATCGATTATTCACAACCTCCTTCTTCTCATCCTTTTCTGAATTCCTAGCCGATCTTTTAGTCGACCACCTCCAGTTATCCTCTAGCCTTCTTGTGCCCCAGAATTTTTTGAATTCACTTTTCCCAAAGTTTAAAACTTGTGGATTGTAAAAATACCATCCTTGCTTTTTAGTCGATTGAAGGGAATTGTTGGATGAGAAATTCGCTCTATTCAACAACAATTGAGCTAACTCTTCATCAGCCTTTTTCAATTTTGCAACATAGGTTTCAAAATACGCTTTCTGATCATCCACAGAAAGGTTTGCCAAGGTCAGAATACTATCATTTACACTAACGATTTGCTCATTTTTAATCAGTTCTGCTAGGTTTTTGGATTTTCTCATTACCCGACGAATACGCAAATCCCTATCATTTTCAGCAAATTGCAAAACACTATCATAATGAGCGCTTGCAGAAGAATAATTGGCTTTATTGAAGTATAAATTCCCCAGTCGCTCATGGGTAAACGTTCTTTGTTTCTTGCTTCCGCCAGTAGATCTTAGAGATCTATTATAGTCCTCAACAGCAAGAGCAACCCTGTCATTTGTTTCGTGAAGAACAGCTCTTTGGAAATACAACTCATCTAAAAACTTTCGATTTTCTCGATCTTTAATCAAATCATCCAATCGTTTCATAACTAATACAGCTACAGAATCAGAGGTAGTGTTTTTTGCCAATTCAATTTCTCCGTGAATCCGATATTTCATCGGCGCCTGTTTAAAATCAACAAGTCTTTTAAAAACCATAACTGCGGAGTCCTTATCACCACGATTAGCATATACCTGACCTAAAACAAATAAATTCCGAGCACCTTGATCCTTCAATTTTAAAGTTCTCGTCGCTAATTGTAAGTGCTTTATCGCCTGCTGAAGTGTATCTGTTTTCATGTAGGCCATTGCCATCGCTGTGTGTGCTTGTTCTTTGATCCGATCAGAAACATCCGTTTCAAGGGTGTCTTTTATATAAAGCAACAAATTCATAGTCTCGATAGCTCTTTCTTCGTTATCGTTACGAACATTTGCTTTGGCTCTCCAAATTTTTGTTTCAGCAATTAAATCAGCATCTGGGTAATTAGCTATTACATAGTTGAAAGCCTCAATAGCCGGAATGAATCGTTGCGAATAATAACGTGCCTTTCCTAGCAACAGATAAGCATCATCAATCTTCCGATTGCGCTCGAGTCCGTTGAAATTCATACTATGCTTTTGAATAGCTTTTACGGCCTTTTCTTCTGCTTTTTCGAACGGAGTTTGCTCTGTATTTTGATTGGAATTCGTGTTGGATTTAAATCCAGAATTAACATTAATATTCATGTTTCGAAGCACTACCTTGTTACCTTCAAACTTGATGGGCTCTATCGGAAGAATCTCAAACCAGTCGTCTTTGTAATTTTCATTTAAGGATATAATTCCTTGTTGTAAAGCCTGCTGACCATTAAACAATACATTGTATTTTGTGGTTAGCGCTTGATAATTTCTAGAAATAAACGTGTTCTTTTTGGTACTACATGCATCTAGTAACACCAAGCTTAACACCAAAGAAATTAGGAAAACGAACGACTTCTTCACGCCTTAAAACTAAACTAAAAATTAATTATACGAAATAAAAAACCCTTAATTACAACTGATTTCTACTCAAAATCGTATGTAAGAAAGGGTAATTATTTAGGATTAGCGCTATACTAAACCGAGAAATAGGTTTCTAATTCCTTTAAAGTTGCAGGTGAGGTCTGAATATCTTTCACCACATTGCCTTTATCTAGAACTACAATTCGCTCACAAACTTCTGTGACATGAGATAGGTCGTGGCTCGAAATTAAAACAGTAACATCTCTATCTTCTGTAAGTTCTTTAACGATCTTCTTTAATCGAATTTGAGTTGTCGGATCAAGATTGGCAAATGGCTCATCGAGAATAACCACTTTCGGGTTTCCCATCATGGCCGCGACGATACCTGCTTTTTTCTGATTTCCTTTACTCAAATCACGTAGGTATTTCTTTTTACCCATAATTTCACCATTAAAAAACTCATCAAATTGAACTAAGAAGCTATGTACATCCGCTTTATTCATACCGCGGAGATCTCCGATGAACTCAAAATATTCTTCGGCGGTCAGATAGCCAATTAAAAAGGTTTCATCTATAAATGAGCTAGTGAATGTTTTCCACTCTTCACTTTCATTTACCTGGATGTTATTATTGGTAATTGATCCCTTTGTTGGGCGAACCAAATCCAGCATGATGTTGAATAAGGTAGTTTTTCCGGCACCATTGTTTCCTACCAATCCGAAACTTTCACCGGTTGGAATATCTAAGGATTGAATATTCAATACCTCAGCTTTTCCGTATTTTTTTGATATGTCTTTTACTTGAATCATAAATTTAAATTTTTAAGTTTTTTGATCAAAAGCATGAATTGCAGCGTATTTATCTTTGATATACTTACGCTCTATAAAATTCATTAAGTACTTCTTGAAAACTAAGGTTAGCAAACCTACTAGTGCTATGGATAAAATTCCGGCATTAAAACTTACCGTTGTTTTGAAAATCCAGAACAATAACATAGGTAATGCTAAGATTGGTATAATAACCACAAATTGAGTTGCACTTGTTCCCTGATAATTTGCAAAAGCACTCTTATCCAAATCAATTCGTTTTCTATTAAACGATCCTGCATAGAGCAACAAAATAGAATTGAATCCGATGTTATAAATCGCTCCCGCTGTAATCATCAGGAATTTATCGACACCAAAATAGATGTACGGAATACTCAATATGTATAACACAAAGGTCATCACCACCATTAGATACCATTTCGATTCTAAGAATAGACGGTATTTAATGTTTTGACTCATCAGCATTTTATAATAGGCACTCTCCCAAGCTGGAATAAATTGACCAAAATTCATTACGAATCCACCGGTTACAAATAAAGAAGCGAAGATTAAAAATACAGGCATTTTCTCTTCGTATACCTCTTGAGTGAAAAAAATCAATGCATAAGCGACAAACAAAAATGACAACAGGAAGACTGTTTTTGGTCTTTTATTTCGCCAAATCAATCGGATATCATTTTTAATAAAAGGCGCTACTTCTCCAAATCGGTCTGTCCATGATAAATCGACAGATTTTACCTCTTTCACATCCCTTTTAATAGCATCATCTAAATAGACTCTGGTTTTTAGGTAATTGAAATTCAAGTTGTAGGAAACTGCCAGTAAAATGAGAGGAATCAACACATAAATTGGAGTGGTATATAACTCATCAAATATCTGACCCACAAAAGTTGCAATGTCGTAAACTCCAAAATATTGAACTGCCCACAGACCAACTAACAAAATAGCTAGACTAAAGAAAACCTTCTGATTTTTATTAATCAAAAAATTGAGGTAATTGTTAAAAAGAGTTAGTGAAATCATGGCGAAAAACCATCCTAAAACTCCAGTCGTTTTATAATCCTGACCAATCAATACAATTGAAAATGGCAGGTAAAAGAATAATGGCATCACATTAAAAAATGAGAATGCCGATTTTGTAAGAATGAAATGAACAATGGATTTCTTTTTAATGGGTAAAATCAATAATGGTTGAATATTCATTATTGGAATTTTTTGCATTAAATAGCGAAATACCAAATCACCTAGAAAAGCAAAAACAAGGTAGGAATTCACCACCTGAAGTGGATCTGCATCGGGATATAACTTTTTAATGAGAAAAAAAGAGCCGATTCCTAAAGCTAGAAAAGTCACCAAAAAATACAATGCAAAAAACACCATGATGACCTTTAAAGCGATTCCTGTTTGCCAATACGATGATCTAAAATATTGTTTCCATTCTAGTCGTAAGAAATGAGAAAGCATAGTTAGTACTTGGTTAATGTAGTTCGTTTATTAGTAGATCTAAATTTACGATTGTTACAGTAAAAAAGAAAAACTTCTTACTGTATTCAAAAAAACCATCCTTCGAAAATTTCAAAGGATGGTTTCTATTTAAAAGGAGGGATCTTTTTTAGTTATTCACTTTCAATACCTCAGCAATGATTCGTTCTAATTCCTGCTTTGGCAGAGCACCATTTGCCATTTGTGGCATTTCGTCCTTAGGCACGAAAAGTAAAGAAGGGATACTTCGAATTCCAAAAGCAGCAGCTAATTCCTGCTCGGCTTCAGTATCAATCTTATACACATCGACTTTACCTTCATACTCATCTGAAATCTGTTCTAAAATTGGCGCAATCATTTTACATGGACCACACCAATCAGCATAAAAATCTATAATAGCTGGTTTATCACCTTCAAATTTCCATTCTTTATTCTTTTCATAATTAAACACCTTTTCTAAAAAGGTTGTTTTTGTTAAATTTTCTGTCATGTCAATATATTTGATAGTACAAAATTAGTCGTATTTTTCTGAATAAACTTACAATACCAAAAATGATAGTCTTATCTGTATAGAACTTTAAAATAAACCTATGAATAAACGCATAAAATACTGCGAGATTTGTAATAAAGACTTTGCGACTATGTATCGGATTCAATATAAACAGCCTGCAAAATGGGTTTTTGTTTGCGAGTATTGTTTGTTAACCGTTAAACCAAATAATTCGTTTTACAAATATGGTGGAACATGGAAACAATAGGCATAATTCAAAGAGATTAAGGACTATAGCGGGTACATCTCTGGATTCAAATACGCTGAAATAGACATTATTTGGATATGCAAATTCAAAAGAATCAACGACTTTCTTTTGTTTTATTTTCTAATCT
>FYBJ01000479.1_pt1 | contig 11220 bp, 9 predicted proteins | sample 1134611 | NCBI WGS metagenome assembly FYBJ01 (sample SAMEA104116008, study PRJEB20421) | marine metagenome | isolation source: marine | reverse complement strand
ATCTCGAAACGCTAGAAACGTTGCTGAAACGCCCCTGACGGGGCTTGAAGAATTTTTTTGCATTCAATCATTGGACACACACGTCATGGTCAAGACCCTCAAGGACCTCACCCTCGCTCTGTTCAACGCAACCCTGATCCTTTTGGCGCTGTGCCTGTTTCTGGCCTGGAACGTTTTTACAACTGTCGATGGGCTCACAGCCACGTTTTCCGAGAGTCTGATCAAGGTCACTCTGTTGCGCGACGAAGTGGTCGGCCTGCGCAGTGATCTATCAGACATCCGGGCCGATCTGTCCGCACTAACGGAGCAATCAGGACCCTATGCCACGGCGACCCTGAACGGGGTGCAGCAGAAGGTTCAGACTTTGGAGACAAAGATTCAGGGGGTTCAGACACGGGTCGGTCAATTGATTGATACGCCCGAACTGTTGATTGATCATACGATTGAAACGGCCGCGGATGCCCTCACCCGCAGCGTTTCGGATCTCACGGGATGCGTTCCTGCGGGTTAACCCGCAGCTTGCATCTGCCGCACGGTCTGCCCGTACCCACCGTCCGAGACGTACACCGCCTCTTGCGCGGTGGGCGTCCGGTGCAGCGCATCATTGCGATACGGGAACCGACCGAACTGACGGATCACCTCGCGGTGCGCTCGTGCGTGCAACATGTTGCTTGCGCCGCTTTCCGGCATGCGTTCACACAACAGACGGATGCAACGTTCCTGATCGCACAGGTTCTCTGAATGCATCATAGGCAGGTAAAAGAACTGCCGTGCCGGTTCGTCGATACGCATATCCCATCTCTTGTCGACCGCACATTTGGCTGCCGCCAGAGCCGCCTTGTCGGTCTTGAAAGCGCGGGCATCGCCGCGGAACATGTTCCGAGGGAACTGATCCGTCAGGATGATGTAAGCCAAAGCACCACTGGGATAGGTCAGCCACATCGAGAAGCGACCCTCACAGGCGGCTTCCCACGTTGACTTGAACTTTTCGGTGATCTGGGCATCGAGCGCGTCGTCTTGTACATACCACCCGGCTGGACCAACTTCATCCAGCCAGAAACTCAGAATATCTTCGGGACCAACCATTGGCCTCACCCCACTTCTCATTTCCCCCAGGGAACATAGGTATTAAAATATCTTTTACACAATTGTTACAGTAACATATTGCAACAACCGCGACATATTTTGAAGCAAAAAGCGACTTATTGGGATTCTTGCTCCTCCAATTCGGCCTCGATGGCGACTTCTTGCGCGAATTCAACGGCTACCGGGGTTGAGGTCGGGGTCATGACAGTAAAGGAACCGGTTTCCTCGACCGGGATCGCGGCGCGCTGAGTTGTGCGGTAGAGCGCATAGACGGCCATGGCTGCCAGCAGGGCCGCCATAAAGGCGAAAAAACCCGGCGGTCCAAGCAGGGCGTCGCCCATCAGCCAGCCCGTGATCATCGGACCAGCAATGGCGCCAAGGCCATTGATGAAGACCAATCCGCCCGACGCTGCGGCCATGTCATCGTGATCCAGATAATCGTTGGTATAGGCGATGAGCAGCGAATAAAGGGGGTTCGACATGCCGCCGATGACAAAAGCCGACACCAGCAGCATCAAAAACTGATCGCCGAACATCATACCGACGAGGGCCGCTGCCCCGCCCACGGCGGCAACCCCCATAATCAAAAAACGCCGATCCATCCGGTCACTGATCCATCCCAGCGGGTACTGTAGGATCAGCGCACCAATGTAGAAGGTCGCGATGAACAGCGACAGGTTGGTCAGCGACAGGCCAATCGTGGCACCATAGACCGCGCTCATGCCAAATTGAGCCGAAAAGATGCCCCCCAGCAGGAACATGCCGACACAGCCCAGAGGCGAGATTTTCATGAGCTCGCGCAGGGTCATGGGTTTGGTGGTGTCAAAGGCCGGCGTTGGCGAGATCGACAGCAAAATCGGACCGAAAGAGATCGAAACCAGAATCGAGGCGATGATGAATGCTTCGTACCCGCCCGGATCTCCGATCTGGATCAGGCCCTGGGCCGAGATGATGCCGATCATCTGCACGATCATGTACAGCGACAGTGCCTTGCCCCGATTCGAGTTGTCGGCCGCGTTGTTCAGCCAGCTCTCCGCCGTCACGTACACACCCGAGAAACAGAACCCGATGATAACCCGGCCCGCGATCCAGACCCACATGTTGGGCAAGGCCGGATAGAGGATCATGACAGCCGAGATGAACGAGGCCAGTGCTGCAAAGACCCGCACATGCCCCACGCGCCGGATCAATTGGGGTGCCATGCGCGAGCCGCCCAGAAAACCGACGAAATAGGCCGACATCACGATCGACATCTCGAAAGTGGAAAACCCCTCGATCTCGCCCCGCACACCCAAGAGTGTTCCCTGCAACCCGTTTCCGACGAGCAGCAGGCAAATACCCAGTAGCAGCGCCCATGCGCTGGAAAGAACCTGAAGCATCGGGCGTCCTCGCTCGTATCCGACTGAATTGGCTCTGATGTCTCATCAGACACCAGCCTAGACGCGCTTGTCTACGACATTTGCCGCGTCGGGTTTGGCGTTTTCGCCTAAGCCGGGATCAAAAGCGACGCATCGCCATATGAGAAGAAGCGATAACCCGATTTCACCGCATGATCGTAGACCTGTTTCATCCGATCCTGCCCCATCAAGGCAGACACCAACATCAACAGTGTCGACCTGGGCAGGTGAAAGTTTGTCATCAGTGCATCGGTGACATGGAATTCGAAACCCGGGTAGATGAAGATATCGGTGTCGCCCTCCCACGGTTTCAACGTGCCGCTTTGCGCCGCGCTTTCGATCAGGCGCAGTGCGGTTGTCCCCACTGGGATAACGCGCCCACCTGCGGCCTTGGTCGCCTGGATCTCGGCAACAGCCTCGGCGCTGACCCGGCCCCATTCCGAGTGCATCTTGTGCGTCGTCACGTCTTCGACCTTGACCGGCAGGAAAGTACCCGCCCCGACGTGCAGCGTGACATAGGTGAGGCCCACCCCCCTTTCGCGCAACTGCGTCAGCAGATCGTCGTCGAAATGCAGCGAAGCCGTCGGGGCTGCCACAGCGCCTGCGTTCTTGGCCCAAACGGTCTGATAATCGGTTTTGTCTTGCTCGTCCGCCGGTCGTTTGGCGGCGATGTAGGGCGGCAGTGGCATGGCACCGGCCTGCGCCAAGGCCGTATCAAAATCATCCCCGGACAGGTTGAACTGCAACTGTCCCTGACCGTCCCGGGTTCCAACCAATTCGGCCGACAGGTCATCCGAGAAGATGATGCGTTCACCGGGTTTGACCTTTTTCAACGGCTTGATCAGCGCCGACCAGCTGCCATCGGCGGACGGGTCCAGCAGCGTGACCTCGATCCTGGCAGACACCGGACCCTGGGCGCTGTTGCGGTGTCTGCGCCCGCTCAGACGCGCGGGGATCACGCGCGTGTCATTCAGCACCAGACGGTCCCCGGGACGCAGCCAATCCGAGAGGTCACGCACGACTGCGTCGGTGATCATGTCCCCCTCGGCCACGAGCAGACGGGCCGAGGTACGCGGTTGCGCCGGGCGGGTGGCAATCAGAGCGTCCGGCAAGTCAAAATCAAAATCACTCAGTTTCATGACCGCGCTATACGTCGCCTGCGCGCTCTTGACCACTCCCCTCAGCGGTCCCCTCCGCTGCTGTCATGGGTGGGGTCATTTTGCTGCGGGGGCGGCTGACCTGGCACTTGGGGAACTTTGGGGGCTGGTTCGCGCAGGAAATCGCGCAGAAAACCCGGCGCCAGTCCGGACAAGGGGTTCACCCAGACCTGCGGCGACGCCAATGCCCCGGTAAGCGTATAGTTAAACCCGACAAGCCCCTCGCCCTTGCGGGTTGAAAGCACGCTGCCGATCACGTTCAGCAGGTAAACGGGCGAGATGACGCCGCGCAGGTTCAGCAAGCGCCGCTCGGTATCGACGGTGCCATCCACCGACAATCCCATCGAAGGTCCAACGGCGCTGCCTTCGTAAACGGTGACTTTTTCGGGGTCCAGACGGAACCGGCTGTCAATGGTCGAGAATTGGATGCCCGCACCTGCCATCTCGTCCAGCAGGCCCACAACACTGATCGCATTGAGCAGCGCCGCCATCGCCGGGGCATCCTTGATCCGCGTGTTGCGCACCCGCAGCGTTCCGTCATACGAGCCCGGCCCGTCAACCGGCGACAGCGAGAGCTGAAATGATCCGCCACGCGCCTGATTGAGCAGCTGAGCCGACCGAAACACGCCCCCCGCATCGCTGGACTGCACAAAAAATCCGCTTCGTCCGCCCCTGGGCAGGACCTGACCATTGACCGGGGTCTGGCCATTGATGCGCCCCGCAAAGTTACCGGTCATCCCGGAAGCTTGTGCAAACTTGCCCTGAAAACCCGTCAAGGCAATGCTGTCGGTGATCTGCAACCGGTCCAGGTTCACAGTCACGCCCTGTCCGGCATTGGCACCCGGCGTCCCTGAAGATGATCCGTCACCGTCTCCGAAACCTGCACCCCGCATGTCGAGCGTTCCACCCCGGATGATCAAATCCGGCGCTCGGTTGCCGCGCCCGATCATATCCATCCGTACGTTCAACCAATCCCCGACGCGCAAGGTGTCGAACCGGGCGGCCTCCATCGTGCCGGAGGTGTTGAAGTTCATGCTGCCGACCGCCGTCAGCCCGGCTGCCCTTATGCGGAACGTCTCGATCGCATCGCTTTCGCCGAACTCGGCCGCCAGCGACAGCTCTCCGGATGCGGACTGCGGCTTGCTCCAGCCCAATTCGGACACTCTCAGACCAACTCCGGCCAGATCCGATTGCGCCGTCAGGCGTGGTGGCTGGCCTTGTTGCAAGTCCAGCGTATAACGCACCTGCCCCTTCCCGCTGAGGGCCCGTACCGCAAACGCAGAGTCGAGCTCTTGCATCAGGGCTTTGGACAATTCGATCGTACCCGCCACCTGACTGTTCTGCGGCGTGTCGTTGCCGCCAATGGGCTGAACCCAGGTTGCAGTCATGGGAACCTGTCCCAGAAAACTGTTCCCCGTAAGGGTGATCTGTGTCTGATCCCCAAAGGCTGTCAGCCTTGGTGCGCTCAACTCCAATCCGGGAACCAGAACGGCGCTGTACACATCCGAAACTTCACCGTTCAGGTGAAATGTCATGTCTTGGATCTTGACCTTGTCCTTGAGCGGAAGGGACAACGTACCCCGCACGGACACCTGCCCCTCGGCCAGTTCAACTGGCAGGTTCGACTTTGACATCAGGTTCAGCGGCGGTCGGTCCAGCAACGACAACACCGCCGCCACACTGCCGGATCCGGTGATCCGTGCGATCCCCGGCGCCGCCTTTTTGATGGAAATGTCGGGTATGATGAACGACGTACCCGTTGCGTCAATTTCATCCCCATGGTCGGTGATGACACGCCCCGCATGCGCCAGCACGGCAAAGCGCTGACCCGTCAAACTGGCCTGGCCCCGAGCATCTACAACGGGGGGCAGGGTCTTGGCATATCGAACTGTGGTCTGATCGAAATCGAAGTCGGCGTAGAGGTCCGGGCGCTTTCCCGGCACCAGCCGCACAGCAAAGTCACCATTGGTAAAATTGCCGGCCTTCAAATTCTCCTTCACCCATTTCCGGGGTTTGGGGGCCACGGCACGCGGCCAATAGCCCAACAGATCGCCCGGTGTCATCCGGTCCAGAGTTCCGTCCAGAGACACCCGCCACCCTTCGGGGTCAGCGGCCAGACGCCCCCAGACGTTCAACATCTTGTCGTCGTCCGTAACCTCCAGACGACCCACCTGCAGTCGAAACGGGTTCAGTTCCAGTTTCAGGTCGATTTCTGCTTTGTCCAGGCTGACCGGTGTTTCCATCAACTGCGCCGGGTTAAGCGACATCTGGGTAAATCTTAGCTGCCCCACCAGGCTTTCAAGCGCCCCGGCGTCCACACCGTTGACGACAGCCTGCCCTTCGGCTGCGATTGCTCCCCAGGAACTGTTCACTGAAAATTCGTTGAAATCGAGAAGCTGTTTGGCCGGGTCATAGGTGAAATAGGTCCTGGCACCGGTGAACCGCACCGGCACCGTTTCCGCGTTCGGTTGCACCGCTCCTTCGCCGATCTGCAACGTGGCCGAGATCTGGCTGGGCTGACCCTGGGCATCTATCCCACCGCGTACTGCCCCCGATATCGGTGCCTGCAACACTTCGAGCCATGAGACCGCCGCATTTTGAAGTGCAATATCCTCGGCGGCGATGTCGCTGACGGTAATGCCGAACTTGGCCTCGGGCGAGCCCAGCGTACTGGTATAGTTGGCCTCGATCGAGCTGGCATAGTCACGGCCGGACAACAGCGAGAATCCGGTGGCAATCCGCATGTCCTGCTCATGGCGGGTCAGTTGGATGTGGCCACCGTCCAATGTCCAAACCCGTCCCTTTCCCAAATCCTCCAGGCTCAGGGTGATTCCCTGCACTTCGATCGCGGTCAGGGCTGACAGCTGCTCGGACAGGAACACCTGATCGGTTGCCTCGATCATCTGTGGCAGGTTGGCGGCCTGTCCCACGGGCGCAGCCCCCTCGCCCAGCGACAGCGACAGATTGCCCAGCGCGTCGCGTTGCACGGTGACAAAAGCTCCGCTCAGCACAATCTGCTTGGGCTTGACCTGCCCCTGCAACAACGGTCGCATCGCCAGGCTGGCCTCGGCATGGGCCAGTTGTGCGATCACCAGCCCATCGGTCCCCTTGAGCGTCACGTTCTGCAGGCTGATCCGAGGACGCCAGCCGTCGAGGATGATGAATTTGACCTCCCCGAACTCCAGCTGCAGGCCATTCAGGTTCCGCTCTATGCGGTCGGCCACGCGTTCACGCACCCAATCGGGGGCGCTGACGGTTTGCCCGATAGCCATCACAGCAGTGACCGAGGCCAGAAAAATCAGAAACAGAACGCCGCGAAAGGTCCAACGCCCCACCTTGGCCCGGCGGCGCGGTGCCCTGGTCGGTTCGCGGTTGTGATCCTTGGTCACGTCAGATCCTTGGGAATTTTCACCTGTGCCTTTCAACTTCTTTCTCGACACCTATTATCCGAGCAAACAGTTTTGAAACCCATACTGGAGTTGCCTGATGCCCGATGTTTCCGATACCGCCCCTGATTTCACCCTGCCCCGGGATGGTGGTGGTACGGTCAGCCTGTCTGATCTGCGGGGCGATCTTGTCGTCCTGTTCTTTTATCCCCGCGATGATACTCCGGGGTGCACCAAGGAATCCATTGGCTTTTCGCAGCAGTTGCAAGCCTTTGCCGACGCAGGGGCTCAAGTCTTCGGCATATCCAAGGACAGCGTGGAGAAACACGACAAATTTGTCGCCAAGCATGAGCTGACAACGCCGCTTTTGTCCGATGCGAATGACACCATGTGCGAAGACTATGGCGTGTGGAAGGAAAAGAGCATGTACGGCAAGACGTTTCTTGGGATCGAGCGGTCCACCTTTGTTGTGGAGCGCGACGGCAAGATCGCCCGAGTCTGGCGCAAGGTCAAAGTGCCCGGTCACGTTGATGAGGTTCTGGACGCCGTCAAAGCGCTCTGAGCGGTGCCTGTATGCTGATAAGGGGAGTGGTTGGTTGACCGACCGCGCCCTTTTTCATGTCTGTTCCGCTTAGCACAGCGCCTGTGCAGCCATAGGTATAGGATATGGCTCGACCTCTTCCCACGTCCTGTGACGAAAGGAGCGAGACCATGACCCAAACCACTTTTGACATCCGAACCCACAACATGCCGGACGAGATGCGTGTCTTGCTCGACACCTATCCGCGCGACAGTTGGGATGCTCACCCCGGCTTCCACGAAAAGACCCGCCACTGGCTGGGCGCGCATCAGATGTTCCGCCGCCTGGCCGAGCTGCTGCGCACCGATGCTCAGACCTATCTGGACAAGGATATGTCAGACGAAGACTACGCGGGGCGGCTGTCTTACTATGGCAACTCGCTGGTTGGGAACTTGCACGGCCATCACGGCTGGGAAGATCACAGCTATTTTCCCGAACTGGCGCAGGCCGATCCGCGCTTTGATCAGGGACCGGAGGTGCTGGAACAGGACCACGCCGATCTGGACAAGGTTCTGGACAGCTATACCAAAGGCGCAAATCGTGTGATCAAACTGATGCAGCTTGATCCCGGTCAGGTCCGCGACGAAGTGGGGGCCCTGCATGAAACCTCGGAAACGATCGAGGCCTTCCTGCAGCGCCATCTGAGCGATGAAGAGGAACTGGCCGTCCCGATCATCCTGCATCACCGGCTGAGAGGATAAGCCCATGGGCGACCGTTCCACCCAAGAAGACCAGACCGGCGCCACAACCCGCCGCGCACAAGGTGAATTTGTGCGCGGCGTCAGCGGGTTTCGCCATGCCATCTCAGACCCCGAGTTCCCGGCAGAACCAGGGCGATATCACCTGTTTGTGGCGCTCAACTGCCCGTGGTGTCACCGCGTGACGCTGGCCCGTAACATTCTGGGCTTGCAGGATGCCATCAGCATGGACGTTGCCTTTCCCAACCGAACTGACGAGAACGATCCGGATGGCCCGAACAATTGGCAGTTTGCTCCTGACACCGTGGCCAGGTTGACAGGTGCCGCTCTGCCCGAATGCACGCTTGAGACCGCCACAGGGCAAGGGTTTCGACTGGTCAAACAGATATACGAGGCCGAAGGGTCCACTGAACGGTCTGTTCCAATCCTCTATGACAAGGTGCAAAAGCGCATCGTGAACAACGAAAGCGCCGAGATCATCCGGATGTTGGGCCTTTACGCCGCCGCGCTTGGCGGCACCGCTGAACTCTGCCTTTATCCCATTGACGCCCGGCCCGAGATCGATGCCCTCAACGAAACGATTTATGTCGCCATCAACAACGGAGCCTACAAGGCTGGGTTCTCCTCGGATCAGTCGGTCTATGCCAACGCCTATGCGGCATATTTCCGGACACTCGGGGAACTGGAGTCCCGCCTTAGCGATGGTCGTCCCTACCTGATGGGTGACACCTGCACCGAGGCTGACGTGCGCCTATTCCCGACGCTCTATCGCCATGACCCGGTGTACTACCTGCGGATGAAGCTGAACGGGGCGAAAATACTGGATTATCCACATCTGTGGCAGTGGCTCTGCCGCGTGCATGCGTTGCCCGGTGTGGCCGAAAGCTGTTCTTTGGTCCATTGCAGGCAAGGCTACTTTGGACGCAGTTGGAATGGCGTCATCCCGCTGGGGCCGGACAGGCCGATGCCTTATCCGCAGGCCTATGACCATCCAGAGCTGGCGTCAGCCCCATAGCGGCAGGATCGATGGTTGGATCGACGGGGAAACCTGATATGCAGCGCATCAGGTACGAGACGGAGCAGGCAAGCCGATGGATCAGAGCACGACAGAGACACCCAAGACCCTGGCGGCCATGGCCGTTGATGTGCTGACCACCGCCGATGGGCGCGCCAAAACCGCAAAATCCCGCGCCTATGCGGCCCAGTGGAAAGCGGCACGCGCAGCAGGTGAATCCACCGAGATTGGTGAAGCCAGCCCACCCGATCACCCTGCGCGCCCCGACAAGCCCGACCTGCTCAGCCCGCGCGACGTGCCCAAGCGCAAACCCGGTTCGCCCGCTGGTCGCATCGCTTTGCTGCATGCGGTGGCACATATCGAACTCAACGCAGTCGACCTGCACTGGGACATCATTGCCCGGTTCACTGATGTGCCGATGCCGATGGGGTCCTATGACGACTGGGTGCAGGCGGCGGACGAGGAATCAAACCACTTCAACATGATGTGTGACTGCCTTGAGACGATGCAGAGCCATTATGGCGCGCTTCCTGCCCATGCAGGCATGTGGCGCGCGGCCATCGATACGGCCGATGATCTGCTGGGGCGTTTGGCGATTGTTCCCATGGTGCTTGAGGCTCGCGGGCTGGACGTTACGCCCGGCATGATCGATATCTTCAAAAAGGCCGGTGAAACCCAGGCCGTCGGTTGCCTGGAGACCATCTATGCCGAAGAGGTAAGTCATGTGGCCTATGGCTCCAAGTGGTTCAATTTCCTTTGTGGTCGCGACAACATCGACCCCAAGGAAGAGTTCCACAAACTGGTGCGCCACCACTTCAAGGGCGGGCTAAAGCCCCCCTTCAACGAAGAAAAACGCGCGGATGCGGGCCTGCCGCCTGACTTCTATTGGCCGCTGGCCGATCAATACCCCGCGCATGTTCGCTGAAACGGCCGCCCTCTTGCGGGTCGGTCTGGCGGTTTCGTGATGCTGATCAGGGGCAAGCGACTGAAGAACCGCATAAAAACCGGCATTATCGGCAATAATCCGCTCACCATAGGCGCGAAACCCCGACAGAATCGACCATCTGGTTAACTAACTTGCCCAAACGGCCCTGTCTGGCTATTCAGTCGGCCCAAGGCTGACGGTCACTCACCGAAAACGCCGTCAGAGGGGTAAGACAAGGAAAGACGCGTGCGAACACTGCTGGCAATCAAGATACACACGTTCCTGGAAAGACTATTTCCCGAACGTCGCCTGTTTCTCAAATCCGACACCGACACCAGGTTCATCCGGCTGCGTCCGGAAACACAGTTGATCGCCTATGCCGGCGCCACCGTAGTTGTGGCCTGGGCCATTGTGGCAACCGCGATCCTGCTGATGGATTCCATCGGGTCGGGAAATTTCCGTGAACAGGCCAAGCGCGATCAGATCACCTATCAGGAACGGCTGAATGCCCTGTCCGGAGAACGTGACACCCGCGCAGAAGAGGCGCTTGCCGCGCAGGCACGGTTCAACGCGGCGCTGGAACAGATTTCGGTCATGCAATCCGAGTTGCTGGCGTCCGAAACCCGCCGCCGCGAATTGGAGACCGGCATCGAAGTAATCCAGAGCACCCTGCGAACCACGATGAAGGATCGCGAAGTGGCGCGTGCTTCGCTGGCCCAGCTTGAGGAACAGAATCAGGACGAGACAACAGTGCACAATGTGGCCGCCACGGCCCCTGTTCAGATGACGTTCATGGCCGACGCCCTCGAGCGCACGGCGCAGCAGCGTGATCAGGTGATCTCGGACGCGCAATCGGCGCTGGATCAGCGCGATGAACTGGAACTGGAAATCCGCCTGATGCGGGAACAGAACGATCAGATCTTCCGTCAGTTGGAAGAGGCGATGACCATATCGGTCGAACCGCTGGACAAGATGT
>FYBJ01001665.1_pt1 | contig 11226 bp, 11 predicted proteins | sample 1134611 | NCBI WGS metagenome assembly FYBJ01 (sample SAMEA104116008, study PRJEB20421) | marine metagenome | isolation source: marine | reverse complement strand
CAGTCCGACGGGGAGAAAAATAAGATAAGGAGACCCCTTGTGAGGTCTCCTTTTCTTTTGCCTGGCGCAATCGTGAGCAATGTCCTCAATCAATCCGGTCAAACCGGTCGATTGGCACTGACAGCAGGTTCCCGGCGTGCTAAATCGGGGCCAAAGCAGTACCGAATGTATGAGGCGACCATGTTCAAATCCATTATCGGCCTGGGCTCTGTAGCCGCGCTGTTGATTGCAACCGCTGCGACCGCTCAAGAGACCACGACCGAAGACCCCAAGCCCGAATCCGAACAGACGGGTGCGATCGAAGGATCCGAAGCGCTCGATCTTGGCGAACCCGTAGCCGAAGGCCCGAAACTGGGCGAACGCTACTCCAAGGAAAAGTTCGGCGACTGGGACCTGGCCTGCATCAAGACGGAAGAAGAACAAGACCCTTGTTCGTTGCTGCAGGTGATGACCGATCCGCAGAACAACCCGATGGCCGAAATCTCCTTGTTCCGCTTGGCAGGCAACCAGGCGGCTGTCGCAGGGGCAACCATCGTTGTGCCGTTGGAAACCCTGTTGCCGGCTCAGTTGACGGTTTCCGTCGATGGCGGTCCGGGCAAGCGGTACAATTACTCTTTCTGCAACCCGATTGGCTGCGTGGCACAGATTGGCCTGACCCAGACAGATATCGATGCCATGAAGAAAGGCGCCAAGGCGACCGTATCGCTGGTGCCTGCTCCGGCACCGGATCAGACCATCAGCCTGGATCTGTCGCTTTCGGGGTTCACTGCGGGTTACGACGTGGTTGACGTTGTAACGAACTGATCTTCGGACAGTCTGAATTTGAAACGCCGCCCACGTCGGGCGGCGTTTTGTTGTTAGATGTTTCGCAGCGCAAGAACCGCATTCAGACCGCCAAAGGCAAAGGCGTTGGACAGGGCCACATCCACTTTCGCCTGGCGTGCTTCGTTTGGCACCACATCCAGCGCACATTCCGGGTCAGGTTCTTCATAGCCAATTGTCGGTGCGATGACGCCGTCCCGGAGCGCCATAATACAAGCCAGTAACTCTACAGCGCCTGTGCCGCCGATCAGATGTCCGTGCATGGATTTGGTCGAACTGATCATCAGGCTATCGGCGTGTTTTCCGAATACATCTGCAACGGCGGCGCATTCTGTCTTGTCGTTGGCGGCTGTGCCGGTGCCATGGGCGTTGATGTACGCCACATCTTCGGGGTTCAGTCGCGCGTCGGCCAGAGCACCTGAAATCGCGCGTGCGGCCCCTTGCTTGGATGGCATGACGATATCTGCCGCGTCTGACGACATGGCCGAGCCGATGATCTCACACAAGATGTCGGCGCCGCGCGCCCTGGCGTGTTCGTATTCTTCGAACACAAAGACGCCGGCCCCTTCACCCTGCACCATTCCGTTGCGGTTGGCGCTGAAGGGGCGGCAAGCGTCCTTGGACATCACCCGCAGTCCTTCCCAGGCTTTGACCCCTCCGAAACACAACATGGATTCACTCCCGCCCGTGATCATCACGGGCGCCATGGCGCTGCGAACCATCGCCAGAGCTTGCGCCATGGCGTGATTGGACGAGGCGCAGGCCGTCGAAACGGTGAACGAGGGACCTTTGAGGTTGTATTCCATCGACAGATGACTGGCGGCCGCATTGTTCATCAGTTTGGGCACAACAAAAGGATGCACCCGGTTCTTGCCGTCTTCATAAACCGAGCGATAATTGTCGTCCCAGGTGCTGACCCCACCGCCAGCGGTGCCCAAAACAACCCCGGATCGGGCGGACAGATCCCCGTTGAACGTCAGGCCGGATTGGGCAATCGCCTCTTTTGCAGCGGCCAGGGTAAACTGCGTAAAACGATCATAAAGAGACATCTGCTGGCGGTTGAACCGGCCTTCGGCCTCGAACCCGCGAACCTGTCCGCCAATCTTGATGGCCAGGCGATCCACGTCTCGAAATTCCAGCGCGCCAATGCCACAACGCCCTTCGCGCATGGCTGCCAGCGTTTCCGGCACCGAATGGCCCAGAGAGTTGATGGTTCCGGCCCCGGTGATGACAACGCGTTTCATCTTGCTGTTCCCGTTTGCCCGCTATGCTTTCTCGGACATGAGCTTTTTGATGCCGGACACGATGGTTGCCACGTTCGAAATATCAAAGTCGCTTTGTGACGGTTCGTTGGCATTGAATGGGATCGAGATATCGAACTCTTCCTCGATGGCAAAGATGCTCTCGACCAGGCCAAGGCTATCGATGCCAAGATCCTCTAATGTGCTTTCGGGGGTGACATCGGACGGGTCCAGAACGGCCTGTTCTGCGATGATCGCGATCACACGGTCGTTGATGCTCATAATCAGTCCTCTGATAAATGATCTACGGCTGATTTAATCACTCGAGGTCAATTTGGAAACCGCCTTTTTCAGCGCATCAACGTCACGAAGAATGCGCGGCAAGCGACGCTGCGCCTTGTAGATGTCGGTGTGTGTTTCCATTTTTACGGCCGGATAGCCCATCATGACGCGTCCGTCAGGCACGTTCGACAGGATCTTGGTCGCTCCTGCGGCAATGACGCCGGCACCGATAAACAGGTTGTCGGCCACACCAACCTGTCCGCCAAGTACCGTGTTGTTGCCTATGTCAACGGACCCCGAAATTCCGACCTGACCACACAGTAGACAGTCCTCACCAACCCGAGAGTTGTGACCCACGTGCACCAGATTGTCGAGTTTGGTGCCCGACCCGATAACCGTGTTGCGGATGGTGCCATTGTCGATGGTCGAATTCGCACCGATTTCCACATCATCGCCAATTTCAACAGCGCCGACAGAATGGATGCGAAGCCAGCTTTGTGCCTTGGCGTCCCCTGTATCACCCATCGACTTGCGCGCGTTCTCGACACCGGACACTTCGGGGGTCACAAAACTGAACCCGTCCGAGCCGATACGAACACCGGGTTGTGCACGAAATCGGTCTCCGATGGTGGCACGGGCGCCAATGCTCACCATCTCGCGAAGGTTGGCATTCTGTCCCAGACGGACATCCAGACCAATGAAACAATGAGCCCCGATGACAGAGCCGTCACCAATGATCGCATTGGCATTGATCACACACATCGGCCCGATTGAAACGTTGTCGCCAATCCGGGCTGTGGGGTCAACAACGGCCGTGGGGTGAATCCCCTCCCCTTCACCCTGGCCGGGGTCCATCATCACGGTCACGCCGGCCATGGCCATCCTGGGGCGTTTGGCAAAAATCGCAGCTTTCAGACCCATGGCTTGCCAGTCCGCATCAGGCCAAACGATGGCGGCCCTGGCGCTCCCCGATTTCAGTTCATCGGCGTATTTTGGTGACATTGCCAAGGCCAGAGCATCTGCTGACGCATCCCCCGGTTCCGAAGCCCGCGTGACGATCAGATCAAGATCCCCAGCCGCCTCGGCGCCAAGGGATTGGGCGATCTGCTGGATGGTAAAGCGCATGGTGGGACCTCGTTTATTGGCCTTGGTCCCCGTTGCTTACCCCCGAACGGCGGACAGGGCCACCCCTGCATTGCTGAGCGCGTTCCAGATCTTTGCGTCACGGCCATAGACGTCGCGTCGATACTCTGCCTGACCCTTGGGGGAAATCAGGGCGGTGCGATAGATGATGTGCACCGGAATCGGTTGTTCCAGAACAACCTTGGTTTCCCTGGTGCTGTTCAACACTTGGTGAAAGAACTCCTTGGGCGTTTCGCTTTGTCTGGCCAAAAGCGCATAGGCAAATTCAAACGGTTCAGCCAAACGGATGCAGCCGTGTGAATATGCGCGCACTTCACTTTTGAACAATTGCTTTTCCGGGGTGTCGTGCAGGTAAATGTTGTATTTGTTCGGGAACATGAACTTCACCAACCCAAGTGCATTCCTTTTGCTCGGAGGCTGACGCATCGAAAATGGGAAGCTGCGGGCCGAATATTGCGCAAAGTTGTGGTTGCGGCTGACAACGCGCCCGCGGCTGTCGGTTATTTCCATATACCCGAGCGCGGCAGGATTGGCTCGCAGCATGGGCAGGTATTCCTTGGTAATGATCGAGCGCGGCACATACCAGCTGGGGTTGATGACCATATGCTCCATTACATCCGAAAACTCGGGGGTGCGGCGGTCGCTGGTGTTCTTGCCAATGACCGAACGGGTCTGAAAACTTACATATCCGTCGTCGACAATCTTTGCAGAAAAGTCGGTCAGGTTGACCATGATCTGCCGTCCGCTGCGATCACGCGTCAGCCAGCGTTCGCGCTCTAACGCGACAATGACCGACTTCAGCCTGTCGCCAACGCTCTTGTTGATTTCGGCAATCGTACTTTTGCCCGCCACGCCATCTTCTTCCAGCCCATGTGCGGATTGAAACGCCTGCACTGCGTTTTGGAGGGCTGTATCATAAGACTGGCTTGCACTTCGGTTCATATATCCCATGTCGACCAGGCGATTGCGCAGTCTGACGACGGCGTCACCACTGTCACCGGGTTCCAGTTTTTGGACCGGAACGGTCAGACCCCAGCCGCCTTCCGCCAGCAGGTACTCCAGCCGAAGCTTTTCCTTGAGCAACGCGCGATACTGCGGAGATGTCGGGGCCAAACTGCTCATATACGGGCGCGGCACCGCTGTTTGGAGCTCGCGCAGATAGGCATCCCCGTCCCGGCGTTCGACCTTGCGCACCATGCCGCCATCAATGGTAGACGGACGCAGGACTCCGGTTTGAATGTCGCGGGCATAAGTCACAAAAGCGCGACTGAGCGCCACCTCGACCATTCCCACATCGCGAGTGGTCTGCGCGTCGCGCATCCGGTCCATCAGTTGTTGCACCTGATACCGATCGACCGGTAGACCGTGCAAATCCGCCGTGGACAACGCCTGTACCAGGGCGGCGCGTCTCATCCGGTACTCTTCTCCCTCGCCGGTCCAGATCGGCTGATAGTCATTTTCGCGATAGAACTTTGCGACAGCGTCGCTTTTGGATGCCGCTTCGGCGATGGCCTGCTTGAAGGCAGTGACCTGGGCCGATACGGGCGCGCTTAGCAATGCGAGCAATCCAGCGGTTCCCAGCAGATGAAACACGTTTTTGGCGGTTGAAAGCCGAGATAAACGGAGCATGAGACGGTCCTTGGAATCTTGGAAATGGTCAAATCAACGGGCGTTGGAGTAGTTTCAAAAGTTACATTGAAGAAGTCCATTCACATTTGGGTCATGGGACAAATTGCGAACAGACCTGATGCATGCGTGCATCACCGGGACATTTGGGATCTGACGGCTCGCAAATGAGGCAAAGATAAGGCATTTGTTGATGTTTGCGCAAAAACTCGCCGAAAATTCCCCCTAAGTAAAACTTGCGGCATTCAATTCTTGGCTCGCGAATCTGTCTGTGTCATACAGTTGGCATCTGGGGATGGATATAAACACAGTGCACGTAACATCGTGCGCAGGCAGGATACGTACGGGACGACACAGGAAATGACAGATTCCAGCTCTTCGGGCATGACCCGGCGCGCCCTATTGGGTGCGTTCGCAGCAACAACACTCTCAGCGGCACCAACGTTCTCCAAGGCGGCGGGCTTCCTTCGCGGAGGTGGCGATATTCGTCGCGTCAGGATGTACTCAGGCCGCACGGGTGAGCGCATCGACATGATCTACTGGATTGATGGCGATTACATCAAGGACGCGGTGAAGGAAGTGAACCACTTCATGCGCGATTGGCGCACCGATCAGGTCAAAGCCGTAGATCTGCGCGCCATCGACATCATGGCGGCCACACACAACCTCCTGGATGTTAGCGAACCCTACATGTTGCTGTCAGGCTATCGCAGCCCACAGACCAACGCCATGCTGCGCCGTCGATCGCGCGGCGTCGCCAAGAATTCGCTTCACATGAAAGGCCAGGCTGCAGACCTTCGCCTGTCGTCACGCTCGGTTTCTCAGATCGGACGTGCCGCGGCATCTGTTCGGGCTGGGGGTGTGGGTCGGTACTCGCGCTCGAACTTTGTGCACATGGATTGCGGCGATGTCCGCACCTGGGGTGGTTAACACCTCGGATCGCATCGTATCGTTCCAACGTTGAAACCCCCGAGCGCGAGCTGCGGGGGTTTTCTTTTGGGAGCCCCGATCACCAAACCCCAAAGTTTCTTCGGTTTGCAATCAATCTGTTGGATGATCGTGCCCTCACGTCATCCCGCGCGCTCAATTGACTACATACCAAGTAGTATGTTCCCTTTCCCTAAAGTTCGGGGGGGACGTTCAGATGTCACAAACTGCTGCTGAAACGCGCTCGGAGCGCTATGAAGAACTGCTCCGGGCGGCTGCCGAGTGTTTCCAAAGCCGTGGGTTTGCGGCCACGTCGATTGACACGGTTGCCCGGCATCTCGGCGCCACCAAGGGGCGCGTCTATCATTACTTTCCGTCCAAGATGGATCTTTTCAACGCCGTCCGTGATCGTGCCATGGATCTGGTTTTTGCCGCGTCCGATGGCGGGTATCACATGCAGGGCACCCCGGCCGAACGGCTGCATGCCATGTCCGCGGGCCATGCGCGCTCGATGATCGACGATTTGCCTTACATGCACGTCCTGATGGATGGGTTGCAGATGCTGCGGTATTCCACCACAACCCAGTTTCAGCGCGAAGCCATGGAAGCACATCTGACGCGCCGCGACCTTTATGAACAACGCTTTCGCGAGGTTGTTGTTCAAGGTGTCGCCGATGGTCAATTTCAAATCGGCCCTCAACTGTCCATCACGATCCAGAGCTTCATGAGCACGCTGAACGGCCCGGTCTTCTGGTATCGTCCGCGCGGCGACGACACGCGTGAAAGTCGACAAGCCATCGTTGATGACGTGGTCCGCTTTGCAATGTCCGGTCTTGGATTGAACGCGGACAGCATCGCGCAGCATTCACATCAATCACAAAAGGTTTTCGCATGACACACATTCCCGAAACCATGTTCGCCGTCTTGCAAACCGGCGATGGATACTCTGGTCAGGCCACCGGCCCTGCAATAGCAGATGCAGCCGACTATCTGGTAAACGGCGAGATCACAGTGCCCACACCCGGCCCCGGTCAGGTTCTGTTGAAACTGCGTGTGGCTTCGGTCAACCCATCGGACCTTCACTTCATCAAGGGCGAATATGGCCAACCTCGGGTCAAGGGGCATCCGGCAGGGTTCGAAGGCTGCGGTGATGTTGTCGCGACCGGCAAGGGGGCCGAGTCTCTCGCTGGTCAGCGTGTGGCCTTTGTTGCGGCGGGTTCGGGAGCCTGGGCGGATTATGTCGTGACACAGGCACAGATGTGCATTCCCCTGCGCCCTGATATTTCGGACGAGGATGGCGCGGCGCAGATCGTAAACCCGCTGACAGCCATGGCCATGGTCGATATCGCAAAGTCCGAGGGGGATGCATTCGTCATCTCAGCGGCCACAAGCCAATTGGGCAAGCTGATGTGTACACTGGGGCGCGACCTGGGCCTGAAACCGATCGCGCTTGTGCGTCGTGCCGATGCGATCGAGCCGCTCAAAGCATTGGGCGCGGCCGAGGTTCTGGTAAACAGCGAACCGGACATGTTGAAGAATTTCGCCAAGATCAGCGCCGAACTCAAGCCGCGCGTGTTCCTGGATGCTGTCAGCAACCAACTTTCCGAGGAGATCTTTTGCGCCATGCCAAACCGTGCCCGTTGGGTCAGTTACGGCAAACTGGATGCGGAATTGCCCAGTTTGTCGCGCATGGGGCAGCTTGTTTTCATGGGCAAGAAAATCGAGGGATTCTGGCTGACAAGCTGGATGATGACCACGCCGCCTGCCGATCAGATGCGGGTCGTAAGCGAAGTACAGGCACGATTTGCCGACGGTCGCTGGAAAACCGACGTTTCCGCACACCTACCCATTCGTGACGTTGTGTCAGGTTTGGCGGATGCGCTCAAAAAGACTGACGGAAAGGTCATGATCACGCCATAGTACAAGTGACCGCCCCCCAAAGATGAGGAGGATCTAGGGGGGCAGTTGAACAAGCCGGCCAACCGGCGCAGGGAGGAAAATTTGGACAATTTGCAGCTGCTGATCAGCGGGCTGGCGAATGGCTGTGTATACGGCCTGATCGCGCTTGGCTTTGTGCTGATCTACAAGGCGACCGAGGCCGTGAATTTCGCGCAGGGCGATTTCATGATGCTGGGAGCCTTCATAACCATCGGGCTAACAAACACAGAATACATGGGGCTGCCGTTCTGGCTGGCGCTGCCGATCTCATTGGGGCTGATGGCCGTTCTGGGCTATTTGCTGGATCGGTTCCTGATCCGCAAGATGTTCGGCGAGAGCCAGACATCGGTCGTGATCCTGACAATCGCTCTGGGGTTCGTCATCCGTTTCGCTGCTGGTTTGATCTGGGGGCACGAGCCGCAGACGCTGCAAAATCCACTGGCAGGCAAAGAGCTGTCCCTGGGTGGCCTGGTGCTGGGGATGGAGGACGTGGCCGTCATCGTCGTTACCGTTCTTCTGACTTGGTCCCTGTATGTCTTTTTCTCGAAAACCAAGATGGGTCTGGCCATGCAAGGTGCATCGCAGAACCAGTTGGCGGCCTATTACATGGGTGTGCCGGTCAAGCAGGTTCAGGGGCTGATCTGGGCCTTGGGTGGTGTCGTGGCCTGTGTCGCGGGAATCCTCTTTGCTGCAAAGGGATCTGTTGATCCCAGCACCGGTCTGATCGGGATCAAGGCCTTTGCCGCGGCCGTCATTGGCGGGTTCGGATCGCTTCCTGGTGCCTTGGCCGGTGGTTTGATCGTTGGCGTGATCGAGCCCTTTGCCAGCCGCTATATCGCAGCTGGTTACAGCCAGATCGCGCCCTATGCGCTGCTGCTGGCTGTGTTGATCTTCCGTCCGCACGGGCTGTTCAGCCAAGTGCGCACCAAGAAGGTATAGTCTCATGCGGATCGTATTCAAAACCGACTACATGCAAGACATCCGCCCGTGGAAGGACGGATATCAGCTGAGCCTGTATATGCTGCTGCTGGGGGTTGCGATTGCCGCGCCCTGGCTGCTGGATGACTTTTATCTGGGCGAACTGACCAACGTTCTGATCTGGGCCATCGCCGGGCTTGGGTTGATGGTTCTGACCGGGCACACCGGTCAGGCCAGCCTTGGTCACGCCGCGTTCCTGGCCATCGGATGTTATGCCAACATCATTCTGGTCGAAGCAGGCGTGCCTTTCATGATCGCCTTTCCGGTCGCCGGTCTGATCACCGGCATCATCGGGGCAACCATCGCGATCCCTGCCCTGCGTCTGCATGGCATCTACCTGGCGATTTTCACGCTGGCGATGTCGATCCTGATGGACGACATCATCGTTCTGGCCGAGCCGATTACTGGCGGTGTTGCGGGCAAATACGCTCCACCCGTCGGTGTATTTGGTTTCATGGTTGATCGCTGGGGCACCCCGAACGAATTCTACTGGCTGACCCTTGGTGTTGTTGTCATCGTCACGCTTGGCTACATCAATCTGCTGCGGGCGCCTTTGGGGCGCTCGTTCATAGCTGTCCGCGACAGCGAGGTTTCCGCTCAGGCCATGGGCGTGGACATTTCGCGGACCAAGACAATCTCGTTTGGTCTGAGTTGCATGGTCACGGGTTGGGCCGGTGCCTTGATGGGGCTTTATGCGGGTGCGTTCAACAACGAGACGTTTTCGGTCGTGATTTCGATCCAGCTGTTGATGATGATCGTCATCGGTGGACTGGGCTCGATCCACGGGGCGTTCTTTGGCGCGATCATCATCGGCTTCCTGCCGCAGTTCCTGTCGATTTCGAAAGAATACGTCGGTGCTGTCTTTGGTGGATCTACGGTGGCCATTCCCGGCCTTGAATTCGGTATCTTCGGGATGATCCTGATCGCCTTCATCCTGTTTGAACCCATGGGGATTTATGGCCGCTGGCTCAAGATCCGCACCTGGTTCGAACTGTTCCCGTTCTACCGCAAGGACATGTTCAAGCGGCAGAAATCATACCTCAAGACGGAGCGCCTGAGATGAGCCTGCTCGAGCTTGAAAACGTCACATTGAAGTTTGGCGGGCTGACGGCAGTGGATGATCTGTCGTTCAGCGTAGAAGAGGGCGAGGTCTTTGCCATCGTGGGCCCCAACGGTGCCGGTAAATCGACCGTGTTCAACCTGATCTCGCGGTTCTATGACCCTTATGCGGGCAATATCCGCTTTGACGGGCACGACCTGTTGCAGGTCAAACCATCGGGTGTTGCGGCCTATGGCGTGGCGCGGACGTTTCAGAACATCGAATTGTTCGAACACGCGACCGTGCTGCAAAACTTGCTGGTCGGACGGCATCGTCATTCCAGGACCAATTTGGTGTCTGAGCTGTTCTTCACCCCCTCTGCCAAACGCCAAGAGATGGAGAACCGGGAGAAAGTCGAAGAGGTGATCGATTTCCTCGACCTTCAGGCCTATCGTGACAAGATGATCGCGGGTTTGCCCTATGGCGTCCGCAAGGTGGTCGAGGTGGCGCGTGCGCTGTCGACAGATCCAAAGCTGCTGCTGCTCGATGAACCGGCCTCGGGCCTGTCGGTCGAGGAAACGGCGGACATGCGCTGGTGGATCGACGACATTCGCCGTCAGATGGGCATCACCGTTTTGATGGTCGAACATGACATGGGACTTGTGTCGGGCGTGTCCGATCGGGTTCTGGCCATGGCTGATGGCGCGAAACTGGCGCTTGGCACCCCGGTCGAGGTGCAGTCGCACCCCGCCGTCATTGAGGCATATCTGGGGAAAGCGTCATGAGCGAACCCATCCTGAAAATCCGCAATATTGAAAGCTTTTACGGGCCGATCATGGCGATCCGTGGCGTGTCCCTGGACGTGCACGAAGGGCGCGTTGTGTCGATCCTGGGCGCCAATGGCGCGGGCAAGACAACGCTCATGAAAACGGTCTCGGGCGTGATGGATCCCGAAAAGGGCACCATCACCTTTGACGGGAAAGAGATCCAAGGGTCCGAGCCGCACAAGGTCGTGCAGCGGGGTATCGTGCATGTGCCCGAGGGGCGTGAAGTGTTCCCGCTGCTCACGGTGGACGAAAACCTGAGCCTGGGGGCCTATACCAGCACCGACAAGGGCCAGATCGAACACGACCGTGACCTGGTGTTCACATACTTCCCGATTCTGAAAGAGCGCCGCAATCAAGAGGCCGGCACCCTGTCCGGTGGGCAGCAGCAGATGCTGGCCATTGG
>FYBJ01001325.1_pt1 | contig 11241 bp, 9 predicted proteins | sample 1134611 | NCBI WGS metagenome assembly FYBJ01 (sample SAMEA104116008, study PRJEB20421) | marine metagenome | isolation source: marine | reverse complement strand
GTGAAGCGCACCGCATAGTCGGTGCCTGCCTGCGGGTTTGGCACCTTCTCCAGAACGGCCTCATCGGGTGAACGAGGCAGTTCGGTCTTGCCTCCAAGCTGGGTCAGATTTGCGTAAATGTCTTCGTTTGCCATTGATTTTCTTCCTTCAAACGCCGCGTTTGTTGCCCCAGACAAGAACATGCAGCTGCGGTAGGATGGTGGGGGTGTACCAGCGGTCGCCAAGCGTTTTGTCTATCAGCCATTCGTACCGGGTCATGATGCCGTCCATGTCGATCTCGGCGTTGTCTGCGTCGGGTGGGGGCGGGGTATGATTGCCCGGTTGCAGATAGAGCGGCAGGTCCGGGTATCGCGCGGCCACGTCTCGTGCCCATTCATAATCGGTCTCGTCAAACACCACGATCTTGAGAACGGTGGTGGTGAACCGGCCCCGGGAAACACAGGCGTCAAACCTGTCCCAATCCGGGGTCTCACCTGAGGAGGGCGGTTTGGGGCTGAGGATCAGAACCGAAAGTTCGGTGAACCAGTGTTGTGCCACCGATCCTTGGGTTTCCATGGCAAAATCATAGCCTTGCGCCTTGCCCAACTCGATCAGTGGAGCAAAATCCTGGATCGCGGGGTTGCCGCCAGACAGCGATATGGTCAGAGGCACTCCACCAGACAGACGCTCGACCTCGGTCCAGATCTCAGCTGGCTCCATAGGTGTCCAGTCGTGGCGATAGGCGCTGTCGACCGCGTGCAGGCTGTCACACCACGCGCAGCGGTAATCACAGCCACCGGCGCGAACGAAGAGTGTTGGCATGCCAATCACCGCGCCTTCGCCCTGGATCGTGGGGCCGAATATCTCTGCGATCCGCAGACGGCTCATGGACGGTACTCCGCCCAGGTCTTGGGTGTTTCGCTGACACGCACGGCGGTTGTTTGTCCCCAGCGGGATTTGCAGAACTCGTAGATTTCTTTTGCCAGTCGTTCCGACGTGACCATGTCATGCCCGAACACATCGTTCAGGTGACGATGGTCCAGTTCGTCATCGACATAGCGTTTGAGCGGTGAGAGATCGCGATAGTCCACAACAAAGCCGGTTTCATCAAGTTCAGCTGCGCTTAATTCGACCTCCACGATGTAGTTGTGGCCATGCATCCGGGCGCAGGGGTGATCGTCGGGAAGACCACACAATTGGTGGCTGGCGGAGAAGTGGAATTCCTTGGTGATCCGGAACATCAGACGGCCCCCACTGCGGACTTCCAGAACTCCGGGTCCGCATAGATGGTCGGGTCCTTGACCCCGGCCACATGAAATGCCTCGCGCCGCTCGACACAGGTGCCACAGCGGCCGCAATGCCGTGTGCCCCCCTTGTAGCAGGACCAGGTGTCGGCAAGGGGGGTTTCATGTCTGGCGCCTTCGGTCACGATGGCTGATTTGGGGACATGCACAAATGGAGTGTAGAGGCGCACATCGGCATAGCCATCCAATGCCTTGGCCTGCATCGCCTCGAACGCTTCGGTGAAATCGGGGCGGCAATCAGGATAGATGAAGTGATCACCGCCATGAACAGCCGTGGCCACGGCGTCGGCCTGTTTTGCCGCCGCGACCCCAAACGCGATGGACAGCATGATTGCGTTGCGGTTCGGGACAACCGTGACCTTCATTGTGTCTTCGGCGTAATGGCCGTCGGGCACATCCACATCATCCGTCAACGCAGACCCCGACAAATGCGCCCCGATGTGGCGCATGTCGATCAGGTCAAAGGGAACACCCAGCCGTTCGGCGCAGCGTGCGGCGAACTCGGTTTCCTTTCGATGGCGTTGACCATAGTCGAATGAAATCAGGCCGATCAACTCGTGTTCTGCAGCAACCTTGTGTGCAAGGGTCACAGAATCGAGTCCGCCCGAGCAGATAACGATTGTCTTCATTTTTCAGATCCATGTTTTGTTTGCCGGGTTGGCTACGACCGGCGCTCACGACGTGTAAGCAGTGCGCGTTTAGCAGAAGATCAGGAAGAGATGAAACCGATTAGTGACCGTCGGATTGAGCTGGGCAATATTTTGCAGATCTTCGTCAGAGAACTCTGGCTGAGCACACCGCTGCGCGACAAGAGATGTCAGGTCTCTCTGGGGCGTGATTTGCTTGTATGTGTTGCGGAACGGACCGTCGAACGCGAGACCCGCAGGGCACGTTGTTGACGAAGTCCGGAAATTTATCGACATTGAACCAGTTCGATATGCGTGCATTTTATCCAACATATGTTTGTTCCCATGCGCAACACCGTCTGGTGCGCGTATTTTTTTGAATGCGCAACTGAGCGCAAAACCTAGATAAAGCGATGTTTTCATGAGAACTTCAACGAACCGGCAGTCCCGTTCCAAATCAAACCAGAAGATTGCCGGTGCCCCACCCCGTGCTGAAGTCGACCGCATTCTGGGGTGGTTGCGGGCAGGCGACAAGGCACAGGCACGCACCGGGGCCAAGAAACTGGTCATGGGATTTCCCAAAAGTCCGATTGCACAGGATGTTTATGGCATCGTTGCACGCGGCGTGGGGGATTTCGAGGGGGCCTGCGGGGCATTCAAAAGGGCGCTGAAGATGAACCAGCGTTTTCTGCCCAGCATCGTGAACCTGGCCAATACCCTGGGCGAAATGGGAGATCACGTCGAAGCCAGCAAATTGTTCAGCAAGGCGATTGAAGTCGAAGGGGAATCTCCACGTTTGCTGGTTGCCTATGGCAAGTCACTGGATGCGGCAGGTCAGGTCGATCGGGCCGAAAAAGTGGTGAAGCGAGCGTTGGAGCTGGAGCCAGGCAATCCCGAAGCGGCGGCGGTGATGGGACACTTTGCGACCTACAGCGGAAACCGCGACGAAGCGGCCGAACGCTACGCTGATATTCTGCAAAAGAACCCTCGGAATTCGAACATTCATCGCAATCTGACGAACGTCAAAAAGTATCAATCAGGCGATCCTCATATTGCTCAGATGCAAACCCTGATCGAGGACCCGGACATCTCACGTCAGGATCGGGTGCACCTTGGATTTGCCATCGGTAAGGCCTTGGACGACATTGGAGAGTACAACGACGCCTTCACCTATTTTGAACGGGGCAATCGGGGGTATTTCGAACAGAAACCCTATGACCCGGAACACGAGCGCAAGTTGGGCGTCTTGTTGCGATCATCGTTTGCGACGCCGCAGCAGCCCTTGAACATCAGTGAAAAGGCCAACCCGCGTCCGATTTTTGTCGTGGCACCGCCCCGGTCTGGCACCTCGATGCTTGAGCAGATATTGACCTGCTCGGACGAGGTACACGATGGGGGGGAATTGGGTTTTCTGGGTCAATCCGCGTTTGAAGCGCGTGCGCAGGTGCGTCCGCCCGATGTTGGCATGTTCCGCAATATCCGACAGGGGTACTTGCGCAGGTTGGCGGACTCGTCGAACGGCAAGCCGGTCGTGATCGACAAGCAATCGGCGAACAACCTGTGGGTAGGGCACATTCTGTGTTCGATGCCAGAAGCTCAGATCATTCACCTGCGTCGTGACCCGAGGGCTGTCGGCTGGTCCATCTATCGACGTATTTTTGACAGCCCGTTGATGAGTTGGGCATATGATCTTCCCACGCTGGGCAAGTATTTGCGTGATTATGAGCAGCTGATGCAATTCTGGAATCGCCGGTTCCCGGGGCGGATTCACACGGTAAATTATGAGGCCCTGACCGAAGATCCAGAGGGCGTGTTGCGGCCACTGATCACAGGCCTGGGGTTGGAATGGAATGAGACGTTCCTGTCGTTCCATTCCGCGGGGCGTACGGTGCGCACCGCGTCCGCGCTGCAGGTGCGCCAACCCATCTACAAGGGCAGTTCAGAACAATGGCGCGCGTATGAGACGCATCTGAAGCCGATGATCGAGGCGCTGGAACTGCCCTGGGATTAATCCGGCGACGGACTGGATCGATCCAGCAGGGATTGAAAGCTTTCCTCATTGATCGTGATGATCCGGTCCGAGGTCTGCCCCAGTTCGGAAAAACCGGACAGTATGAGTTGCTTTAACGCCGAACCATCGGCCTCTGGATTGGCCAGGGCAAGTTGCCCTGCCAGTGCAGCCGCCCGAGGGGCTGCAAAGCTGGTGCCAGTCAGCAGCTTGGGTTTTCCGGAAAACGCTACACCTGGCACCTCGACGGCAGGGACTGCTATTTCGACCAGGCCATCGCCGGTGTTGGTGCGCCCCCACAAGGTGCCGTCGTCGTTGGCAGCGGCCACAACAAGATGGTTGTCCATCCCGTAGGCCATCGGGTACAGCGCTTGCTGTGCAAGGTTCACCCCCTCGTTTCCGGCTGCCGAGATGAACAGCACCTGCGGATGTTTGGCCATGCTCTCTTGAAACTCGGGCCATGGTCGCGATCGGCCGGTGGACAGGAAAATGACGCGCACCCCAGAGGCTGCGATTTGATCAATGACTTGACCGATACGCTGGTTGCGCCTGTGCGGAGCATATCTGAAGGGGGCCAGGCACACCGCGTCTGCGGCACTGTTCAGAAAGACACTGGCAACCGAGGTGCCGTGGCTGATGGGTTCAAACGACGACACGCGAGGGTCCAGATCCCCATCGGGGACGCCGAAATCGAAGGGCAGCGGGTCGTTCTCCCAGAAATCAAATCCGACCAATTGACCACTGTCATGAGCCGCAAGACGGTCAGCGATCGCAGGAATCAGATAATTCACTCCGTTGTCGAGCAATGCGACAGGCAGACACCCTTGGTTGTCGCGGACTGTTCGGGGCAGTTTTGGGTTCAGTGGCACCGGCCGCTCGCGATATTCCAGAGCGCCATTCAAACGAGCAAGACGTTGCGGAGCAGCGGCCGCGTCCGATTTTGCGCTTTCTACCCTTTCGCCGCCGCGCAGTTTGCATTGCGAATCCCTGACCAATCGGATGATCGCGGCGCGACTAGGGGCCTTGCCATAAACGGCCGCAAAGAACAGCGGCGGGCGTTGGGGGGGGGTGAATTCGCTGACACGCAGCAAAAACCCGTCAGGTGTTTCCCAGTCCCGCGACCGCATGTGACGCCGGTTCAATGCCGGGGCTTCAAAGGTCGCCAGCTCTGTGGCGCCTTGGACCGGTGGGGCATCAAGCCCAGCCAAACAGATCTCTTCAGAAGCTGCGAGAGCCAGGTTCTCAGCGATGTCTGCATCGGCCTGTGCGGCCAGGCTTGAGAGTGCACCGCTGAACAGGAGCAACAAGGCGAGCGGAGATTTGGTCAGATGGGGCATGATGGACTCTTCAAAATCAAACGCAGAAACGGGCAGGGCCTTGGCCGAAATCAATAGGGACAGCATACAAAAGCCATGCCGTTTTCAAAACTCTTTCGTTCGGTGGGGCAACAAACTTTGAACAGGCAGTCCTGGACGCTGAATTGTACCTGAATTGACCTCCCATGCGCGACCGGCCACTCTACCCATGGGGGAGAGGAAGAAGGTGTAAAAATCGCAGGGTTGAAGTTTTGCGATGGCCTAGCTCAGTGTTGAAAAATGACGGTATTAGAGATATAAATGCTATCAAAGTGTTAAACCGGCTGAACCGGAGAACGCGTGTTTGATTGGGCTGGCGCGTATTTTAAGTGGCAGTCTTGACAGTATATATTGTTTTGTCACGTTTGACAGTAAATACAGGGAAATTTGTCGAATAAGACAATTATCTTCCTTGCGAGTGATTGAAAAGAGAGGTGGCTCTGATCGAATACTTTAATATGCCAAAATTGACAGCTAATGAGGCTGGCAACTTCAGGCGAATTGCTACGTGGTCGAGCTTGGCTTGCAGCCCCGATTATTTTGAAGAAGAAATTTATTTTGAAGTGCAATTGTCGTGACGAACACTAACAAACGAAATTTGGTAAATTCGGCTGTTCCAAAATCGGAGCAGGTGGGATTGTTTGGCGGAAAAGATTACCTGGCGGTGACGGCCGTTGTATTCTTTTCACTCCTGTATAACGTTCTGCTTCTGACGTCGCCCATTTACAGGTTGCAGCTGTACCAGCGGGTCATGAACAGCCAGAGTCTGGAGACGCTGATTACACTGACAAGTGTGGCTTTGGTCGCAATTTTGTTTGCTGTGATGCTGGGCGTTGTGCGGGCCGTATTGTTGCAACGATTGGGCAACAAGGTGTACCTGCGCCTGGGTGAAAAGGTGATCCTGAAATCATTGGGACCGGCGTTGACAATGCCGTCGCGGGTCGCGCCTCTGGGAGATGTCAATTCGGTTCGCCAATTCATCAGCAGCCGTGAATTGCTGAACATGATGGACCTGCCATTTACGGCCCTTTTCCTGTTTGTTTTGTTCCTGATACACCCATTCTTGGGATATCTTGGCCTGGTGATGTGCGGGTTCATGCTGCTGCTTGCGCTGGCCTCGTCGTACTTCTTTGCCAAGCGTCAGATGGTGGCAGCCAAGGAACTCAAGAATTCCGAGAGTGATTTTTCCCGGTTCGCGTCGGAAGGGGGGTTGGTCAACGCCCTGAGCATGACGGATCAGGTCGGGCGCAAGTGGCTGACGGGGCAGCTTGGATATGTCACGGACATGCGCAAGGCCGGCCGGGGGCGCAATATCGTAGATGGCCTGTCTCAGGCCACGCGCCTGTCCGGACAGATCGTTGGTATGGGATCGGCGGCAATGCTGGCCCTTTCGGGCGAGCTGAACCCTGGCATGATCCTGGCGACATCGATTCTGCTGACCCGTGCGATGGCTCCCATCGACGGCACCATCACCGGTCATCTCAAGTACAAGGCCGCCCGCGAGGCCTATCGCCGGGTGTCGATCATGCTGTCGCGGCCCGAGCGCGAAACCCTGTATGACAACCCGCCCGAAAGTGGGGCGTTGCAGTTGACGGGCGTCGTCTACATGCCTCAGGGCGGGGTTCGAAAGCAGCCCGCTGTACGCGGTGTAAACATGACAGTTGCGTCGGGAGAAGTGGTTGCGATCAACGGTCCGAGCGGGGCCGGGAAATCCGTTTTGGCCCAGTTGATCATCGGCTCTTTGGATCCGACGGCTGGATCGGTTCAGCTGGATGGCGCCGAGCTAAGAAATTATCCGCGTCGGCAATTGCTGGGCATGGTGGGCTATCTGCCTCAGACGTCTGATGCGTTGCCCGGAACCGTGGCGGAAAACATCTCGATGTTCCAGCAGGATGGATCGGATGCGGTGTGGGAGGCCATTCGGGCGGTCGAAATGGAGGCCGAGATCGGAGCCATGCCCACGGGGGTCGACACTCTTATGAGCCATGTCCGCGATCACCTTGCACCCGGTCTGTACCGGCGACTGTTGTTGGCGCGCGCAATCTACGGGTCGCCCAAGCTGGTGGTTCTGGACGAGCCGGATATGTATCTGGATCAGGCCGGAGCCAAGATCCTGGCGGATGTGGTCGCCAAGCTTCAAAAGGATGGCTGCACGGTCATTCTCATTTCGCCGCGTGGGCCCTTGGCACAGCAGGCCGACGCCCGTTATGGCATGATGAACGGCGTGATCGAGCCGCTGGGCGGCGAGGGCGGTTCTGGTCAGCGTCCACCGCAGTCCCCGATGCAGCAACAGCCTCCTTCGGGTGGCTTGCAAAAACCGCCTGCAGGTCAACCGACCCCAACCCAACCGCCACGCGGCAGACCGCCTGTGGAAGGCCCGGCCGGGCCTGCGAAGAAGCCTGTAAATACGTCCCCACCTGGAGCCAAGAAACCGGCGCCTATGCCGCCAAGCCCGCAGGCTGCTCCAAAGCGGACAAACGGCAATCCTCAGGCACCAAAGAGCACATCTGTTGCACCACCCAAGCGCTTGCAAGGCCCTCAGGGCGGTGGAAAACTTCGTCTGATAAAGGAGGATTGATCCGCTATGACCAAGAAAATCGGACCATCCGCTTCGGCTGACGAAATCAGAGAGAGTCTTGAAAAGAATACGGATCTCACGCCTGCATTGCGCTTTGGATCACTGGTTCTGATCTTGATTTTGATGTCAGCGGGCTTTGCCGCGGCCTATTTCAAGTTCGAAGGCGCGGCAGTTGCCGCAGGCAATATGATGGCCCGCGGTCAGAACCAGATCGTGCAACATCTCGAAGGCGGTATCGTCTCTGAAATCCTGGTGGACGAGGGTGAAGAGATCAAGGCGGGCGATGTCATCATTCGCATGGACACCACTCAGGCCACTTCGGATCTGCGCACGTACATTGCCGAAATGAATAGTACAGCGGCGCGTCTGGCCGCGTTTCATGCTGAACGTGAGGGCGAGACCAAGATCACATACCCTGCATGGCTGATAGACATCGCCAAGCGCGATGAAGAAGTGGCCGCGCTGATGCAGGACCAGGACCGGGAATTCCAGGCGCGGCTCGAAGCTTCGACTGCACAGGCAGGTACACTGCGCAGCAAGATAGAGGCCGCCAAGGCCGAAGTCGAAGGCTACAAGGTGCAACTGGTGTCCTACAAAGAACAAAAAGCCCTGACGACAGCTGAACTGGCCGATGTAGAAACGCTGTACAGCAAGCAACTGGTCGGGGCGTCGCGGGTTTATGACGTGCGCGGCCAAATGGCGGAACTGGATGGCCGCGTGGGGCAAGTCACGTCAAAAATTGGCGAAATCGAACAGCGCATTCTGGGGTTTCAGCAAGAGATCTATGCGCTTGAAAAAGACCGGGTGGAGCTGGCCGCAGAGCAGGTCGTCACCTTTCGTCTGGATATGCTGAAACTTGCCGCAGTGATCGAAGAAACCCGCGATGTGATCCGGCGTAGTACGGTCCGATCTCCGGTCGATGCCGTTGTCGTTCGTCGCGCGGTGAACACCATCGGAGGCGTCCTGGGCAGTGGCGGCGAAGTCGTCGAACTGTTGCCACAGCCCGCCGATCTGGTGGCCGAGGTTAAGGTTCTGGCTGGCGATATCGACCGGGTTTACATGGGCCAGGAAGCCCTTGTCCGTCTCAGCGCCCTGGATATCCCATTTGCTCCGCTTCTGGATGGAAAAGTCGAATATATTGCGGCTGATTGGGACATAGATGAAACAACTGGCCTGGAGTATTATCCTGTCAGAATTTCCAATATACAAGTGCCTGATGATATTGGGGATAATCGTCTTTATTCCGGAATGCAGGTGGAGGCATTCATAAAAACAGGGGAGCGTACATTCGCGCAGTACGTTTTTGAACCACTAAAGAGGAGTTTTGAAAGGAGCTTGCGCGAGCGTTAACTTTTTTGATAAACTGCAAAGTGAGAGGGTAAATCTCAAATGGAAGACAGTACTAAGAAACCCGATTACGTCTCCGATTATTCTGTACGCGAAACTTTTGGCGATACAGTCGTGTCACTGGTCTACGACGGTGCGAATTTCCGAATGGAAGTTGGGGTTTCTAGAATGGATCAAGCTGGACAAGGTGGAGCGACAATGCACCCCGTAGCACGGGTGATCATGCCTATGCCTTGTGCAAATGATCTTCGCAACAAACTCAATGGTCTGTTCGAGCAACTGGAACAGCAAGGCGTATTAAAGAGAGGAAATCAAGAAGGAGCTAAACTTCAGTAACTTTAATCTAGCTGCTGCTGGGTCTTAATTTTTCCAGGATTCAGCGGCATTTAGGGGGAAACAATGTCTACGACATATTTTTATTATTGGTACGATCCTACCACAAACGACTACTTCTACGGATACACTTACGATTCCGACGGATCTCAAGGTCTGTACGACGGGTACACCTACTACACGACAACTGAAAACGGTGACTCGGCGTACTACTATGTCTACTCAAGTTCGAGCGGCAACGTTTACGGTTTGAGCGAAGACTACGCCAACAACTACGCTTACTACGATGGCGAAACCGGTCAGTATGACTCTGATCCGTACTACTCGTCGGCCTATGGCTACTCGTTGGGCACGGGCATGGTTGGCTCGTATGACTACGTCGACTTCGACGATGGTGACTACAGCTATGGTCTCTTTGGCTACGGCGGTTACTACGAAGCCGATGACGAGGCATCTGATACGACATACTACTACTACTGGTATGACAGCGCAGGGTCTGGTGATTTCTACTACGGTGTCACTTATGACAGCGATGGTTCGCAAGGTCTGTACAGTGGGTACACCTACTACGCGACCACGGAAAACGGCGACTCGGCATACTACTATGTCTATTCGGCGTCTTCGGGGAACGCGTATGGCCTGGGCGAAGATTACGCCTACCATAGCTACTACTACGACGGCGAAACCGGTCAGTACGACTATGATCTCTACTACTCGTCAGCCTACGGTTACACGTTTGGCTCTGGCATGATCGGGTCCTATGACTATGCTGACTTCGGCGATGGCGACCTCAGCGAAGGCTTCTATGGCTACTATGGCTACTACGAAGCCGATGACGAGCCTGCCGGTGCGACATACTACTACTACTGGTATGACAGCGCAGGGTCTGGTGACTACTACTATGGTGTCACTTATGACAGCGATGGTTCGCAGGGTCTGTACAGTGGGTACACCTACTACGCGACCACGGAAAACGGCGACTCGGCATACTACTATGTCTATTCGGCGTCTTCGGGGAACGCGTATGGCCTGGGCGAAGATTACGCCTACCATAGCTCGTACTACGACGCTGAAACCGGTCAGACCGACTATGATCTCTACTACTCGTCAACCTACGGTTACACGTTTGGCTCGGGTATGGTTGGGTCGTATGACTATGCTGACTTCGGCGATGGCGACCTCAGCGAAGGCTTCTATGGCTACTATGGCTACTACGAAGCCGATGACGAAGCAGCCGGTGCGACGTACTGGTACTACTGGTATGACAGCGGCAGCGGCGACATCTACTACGGCTACACCTATGACGGTGACGGCTCGCAGGGGATCTCGTACGGTGATGTTGTTTACACCACCACCGAGAACGGCGACTCGGCGTATTTCTACGTCTATTCGTCCTACTCCGGTAACTACTATGGCCAGGGCGAAGACTACGCCTATGTGAGCTACTACTACGACGGTGAGACTGGTCAGTATGACTATGATCCGTACTACTCGACAGCCTATGGCTATGCCATCGGTTCGGGTATGACCGGTTCGTATGATTACGTCGACTTCGACGATGGTGACTATTCCGAAGGATACTTCGGCTACGGTTACTACGAAGCCGATGACGAGGCGAACGACAGTACGTACTACTACTACTGGTATGACGGGACAGACATCTACTATGGCGTCACTTATGACAGTGATGACTCGCAGGGTCTGTACAGTG
>FYBJ01001680.1_pt1 | contig 11242 bp, 10 predicted proteins | sample 1134611 | NCBI WGS metagenome assembly FYBJ01 (sample SAMEA104116008, study PRJEB20421) | marine metagenome | isolation source: marine | reverse complement strand
ACGGGCCTTGGCCACTCAGAGGGTGAGTTTGCCAACACCACCTTTACCTCGAACGTGCAGGACCTGATCGCGGCGGCGCAATATCTGGCGTCGCGCCAGATGGCACCGGCGCTGTTGATCGGGCATTCTCTCGGCGGGGCCGCGGTCCTGCGGGCACGCGCTGGCATCCCGTCGATCAAGGGCGTGGTGACGTTGGGCGCGCCCGCGGATCCCGGCCATGTTTCGCATCATTTCGACACCGCACTACCCGAGATCGAGGAGCAGGGCTCGGCCGAGGTCTGTTTGGCCGGTCGCCCGTTCCGCATTGGACGGGACTTTGTGAACGATATCTCCAGCGCGGCGCTGAAACCCGCCATTGCCGAGTTGCACGCCGCACTGCTGGTGTTGCATGCGCCGCTTGATGACACCGTCAGCATCGACAATGCCGCCGAGATCTTTCTGGCCGCCAAACACCCCAAAAGCTTTGTCACGCTCGACGACGCCGACCATCTGATCACCCGCGCGGCAGATGCTGAATATGCCGCAGATGTCATTTCGGCCTGGGCGGCACGCTATGTCGATCTGACCCCTCCTGCCCCGCCGCCCGGTGCTCCGGAAGGCATCGTGCGCGTGTCCGAAGCAGATCCGAACGGCTTTCGCCAGGACGTGCAGTCCGGCCCTGATCACCATGCGGTTGCAGACGAACCGCTGTCCTATGGCGGCACCAACCAGGGCATGTCGCCCTATGGGTTCGTCTCGGCCGGTCTGGGGGCCTGCACCTCGATGACCATTCGCATGTACGCCCGCCGCAAGGGTTGGCCACTGGACAGCGTGAGCGTCGACGTCAGCCACAACAAGGTGCATGCCCAGGACGCCGACACCGCCGCGGCCGGCAGGATCGATCGGTTCACCCGCCGCATTCACTTGAAGGGCGCGCTGACCGAAGATCAGCAGGCCCGGTTGCTGGAGATCGCCGACAAATGCCCCGTGCATCGCACGCTTGAGGCATCAAGCCAGGTCGAAACCGTTTTGGACCAGATTCGGGAACCCGCCTAAGTCGGCGACGACGTGATCTGTGAATCCTCCAGTTCAGAGAGCCCTGCCCCATAAAAGCTGAGCATCTCCATGACCCGGTGCGGAGGAACATCCAACCGGGTCACGCGATCAGTGTCATATGCAGCAATGATGCCCGTACTGGCGGCAGGGGCGTTTGGCAGAAATACCACGACCTTGCCGGTGTCAGAGCGCTCGATTTCGAACCCGATACGAGTGCTGTCCACTGTGTCGACCAAGACAGGGCGAAACCCCTCGGTCAGGCTGTCTTCGTGAACCACACCACCGATGAAACCCTTGATCATCGTGTAGCCGGGCACCAGCAGGACCAACAGCCGATCCAGGCGGCTGACACGCTCCTGGATTGCCTGCAGTTCTGCCGCATACCCAAGCAGATACACAATGAAGACGGCTATGATGGCAGCCAAAACATGTTCGACCACGGAATCAAACGGCGTACCGGTTCCGATGAGGCCAAACAGAGGATCGCCCACGATCTGGATCACCTCGTACAACGTGTAGAGCGCGATCCCCAGAATTACGATGGGGAACGCGATCAAGATACCAGCTACAAACCGGCGCATTAGGTTCGACTTCATGTGCCTTTCACCATTGCATCAACGCGCCCGGCCCGGCAAAGGCCGAGCTACGGGCGGGCGGTGTATCGGCGGACGGGCCACCGGCGGGCGGGCGATCGGGTGCTCGGGTTTCGGCCGCTCGGGCCGCGGCGGCCGAGGATAGCCGTAATAGTAGTCGTTCCACATCATACTGTCGTAATAAACCGATCCGCTGGTGGACGTGGTCGCATTCGGATCGCAGGCAGCCAGCACGAACCCGGCAGTGCCAAGCACAAGACCGAGGGAGACCTTCTTGATACGCATCATCTCTGCCCCCTCATCGCGCTGCGCGGAACGACGCGTAGATCGCGTTGATATCGTCAACCAGGTCGGGGTTGGCGCCGGCCTCGACCACTGACAGCGAAATGGCGACGCGGGACCCCGGCAGGTCGATGAGCACAGCCGTGAAACTCACCGCCCTCCCATCGCGACGCCCCTGACCGGCGAATTTTTGGGCCCGCAGCCCGCCAATTGTGGTGGGGCTGGTGCTGTCAACTTCGGGGGCATCGACGACAGACTTTCCGATGTTGCGTAGATATTCCTGCGCTTGGGCAAAGGTTGAAACGCCGTTGGGTGACATGAACCCAACCCAAACACCCTGCTCAGACACCGGAGAGAACCCGATCACACGGTTGATCAACCGCGCCTCGTCTGACTCCGGCGGGGCAAGGGCACGCGCCCCACCTGCACGCACCTGCCAAAAATCTGGTGCGCTAACATGAAACAGGGCGCGATTATCTTCGATGTAGGTCACTGGCATCTCAGCCGGGGCGACAGTTGGCAGGATCACTCCCGCCACTCCAAGCGCGGCGAACTTGAGCCGCCGGGACATGCTTTTGGCCATAACACCCTCTCTCACTGTTCACTTACAGCGAGTGTCTGGCGTAAGCCACGAAATGTAAACTGAAATCCCTGCTCAGAGTCAGTCTGTGTACTTGCCCGTCGTGACATCACCGCCCGCGCCGACAAAGCTTACGCCGCCGTCGATGAGTTCGATGTCATAACAGGCCCACAGGCTGGAGGGTGGCCATTGGGAACAATACTGACCATCGCGCACGGCCCAGTATCCCCAGCTGGGACGGCCCGAATAATAGAGCGTCTTCATCGACGGGCGGAAATCCTGCCAGACGCCGTTGCCATAATCGATCTTTTTGCCTAACAGCGCATCCAAAACGCGCGTGTCTTCGGGCTTGTCGTTGGCACCGGCCGCCATGGCCATGCTCGAAATCCCCGCCAACACCGCCAAAATCAGGGCAAACCGTCTCATGTAACCGCTCCTGCCTTGTTCATTTGTCGCCACGAGTTTAAGACGCGCGCGACCCCCCGTGCCAATCACAATAAGGTGCCGCCGGCAATGATTCCCCGCTATTCCCGCCCCGACATGGTCGCCATCTGGTCGCCCCAGACCAAGTTCCGCATCTGGTACGAGATCGAGGCGCACGCCTGTGACGCCATGGCTGATCTGGGCGTTATCCCGAAAGAGAACGCGCAAGCGGTGTGGAAAGCCAAGGATGTCGAATTTGACGTGGACCGCATCGACGAGATCGAAGCCGTCACCAAACATGACGTCATCGCGTTCCTGACCCATCTGGCCGAACATGTGGGCAGCGAAGAGGCCCGTTTCGTGCACCAGGGCATGACCAGTTCGGACGTGCTGGACACCTGTCTGAACGTACAGCTGGTGCGCGCCGCCGACATCCTGCTGGAAGGCATGGATCGGGTGCTGGCCGCGCTGAAAACCCGTGCGTTTGAACACAAGGACACTGTTCGCGTAGGCCGCAGTCACGGCATCCACGCCGAGCCCACCACAATGGGTCTGACGTTCGCGCGCTTCTACGCTGAAATGGACCGCAACAAAAACCGCCTTGAAAAGGCCCGTTGGGAGATTGCGACCGGTGCGATCTCGGGCGCGGTCGGTACATTCGCCAATATCGACCCGGCGGTCGAGGATCACGTCTGCGACAAACTGGGCCTGCGCCCGGAACCGATTTCGACGCAGGTGATCCCGCGCGACCGTCACGCGATGTTCTTTGCCACCCTTGGCGTGATCGCCAGCTCGATCGAAAACATCGCGGTCGAAATCCGCCATATGCAGCGTACCGAAGTTCTGGAAGGTGCCGAGTTCTTCTCGATGGGTCAGAAAGGTTCGTCGGCGATGCCGCACAAGAAGAACCCGGTTCTGACCGAAAACCTGACCGGCCTGGCCCGTCTGGTGCGCATGGCCGTTGTTCCAGCGATGGAAAACGTGGCGCTCTGGCATGAACGCGACATCTCGCACAGTTCGGTTGAGCGCGCGATCGGCCCTGACGCCACCATCACGCTGGACTTTGCCCTGCACCGCCTGGCCGGGGTTGTCGAAAAGATGCTGATTTTCCCCGACAACATGCTGGACAACATGAACAAGTTCCCCGGCCTGGTGATGTCGCAACGCGTTCTGCTGGCCCTGACCCAAGCTGGCGTCAGCCGCGAAGACGCCTATTCCATGGTTCAGCGCAACGCTTTGAAAGTCTGGGAACACCGCGTCGATTTCCGAGAGCAGCTGCTGGCCGACACCGATGTCGTGGCCGCATTGGGCGAAGACGGCATCAACGAAAAATTCGACATGGGCTATCACACCAAACACGTCGACACGATTTTCAAGCGTGTCTTCAAGGACTAAGCCAACCAAGCTCAATCATATCAAAGACCGGCCCCGCGCCGGTCTTTTTCGTTTGAGCGGTCAAGGTTAGCTTTCACTTTGGAAACGAACGTTCTCGGCGTATCCTGTCTCCATCAAAAAAAGGGAGGACGGATTATGAAAGTCGGAACTCTTGTCCTGACCGCGGCGCTTTTGCTGCCCTCCATCGCTGCAGCGATGGGTTGCTCGGGGCGCGAACATCAGGTGCAGTCCTGCGCGGCAGGCACAACCTGGGATGCAAACAGCCAAAGCTGTGTGAAGATCGTCAACAGTTGACGCAATTCTCACAGGTTTTTTATTTCGGACGCACCGTTTTGAGGGGCATCCGATCTTTTTTGCACTAAACTCTATGCAAGTGATCATTTGGAGTGAATTTAATGCGTGTTTTGCTTGTTTTGGCTGTCGCCATGCCCGGGTTTGCTTTTGCCGCCGGTGGCGATGGCGACGGAGGGACAACATGGACCAACCCACCCAAGCCATCCGAGACCACCAAGACCTGCAAGGGCGTGCGTGTCTGGGATGAGAAAAAGAAGCGGTGTGTAAGGCCCAAGAATTCATCGTTGGATACCGACACTCTCTATGGTGCGGTGCGCGAACTGGCGTATGCCGGACGTTATGCGGATGCCCAAGGTGTGCTGTCCGCGATCGCCGATCAAAGCGATGACCGCGTGTTGACCTATTGGGGCTTCACGCACCGCAAGCTGGGTCAGATCGAGCTGGCAAACGCCTATTACGACAAGGCCATCACCACCAACCCCGACAACATCCTGGCGCGCAGCTACATGGGGCAAGGCTTTGTCGAACAAGGGAAACTTGATCTGGCCATCGCACAATGGCGTGAAATCAAGGCGCGCGGAGGTGAAGGCTCCTGGGCCGAGGCGTCGCTGCGCGAAGCCATTCGCACAGGAACCACATACAGCTACTGATTTTCAGTCTTTCTTTACTGCCTGTGGGCTAGCGTGACCGGGATGATGACGGACCCACAGGCAGGCGGATGCAAGACGACAGAGCATTGATGCAATTGGCCCCACTGGCGCCCTCGGTGACGGATGGTGCGCTCACGGTGGATTCCCCCCCCCCGGCAAAGGAAATCCGTGTTGCCCGGCAGCTTAGCGGGCGGGCCAAGGCAGCCATTGTCGTGCGGCTTTTGCTTAACGATGGCGCGGATATCCCGTTAGAGGAGTTGCCAGAAGAGTTGCAGACCAAGTTGACCGAGCAGATGGGCGAAATTGGCTTGGTGGACCGTGTGACCCTGGGGGCCGTAGCGCATGAATTCACCGAGGCGCTTGAAGGCATCGGTCTGTCCATGCCCCACGATCTGGCAGGAGCATTGAATGTTCTGGACGGAAAGATCAACGCACGCACGGCCGCCAAACTGCGCAAGCAAGCAGGCGTCAAGCAATCCGGGGACCCCTGGGTGCGGCTCAAGGCCCTGTCTGCGACGGAACTGGCGGGGTTGGCGCAGGCCGAAAGCACCGAAGTGGCGGCCGTGCTTCTGTCAAAACTGGACACGCCCAAAGCTGCCGAAATGCTGGGACAGCTTCCCGGACCAGTGGCACGCCAGATCACCTATGCGGTGTCCAAGACTGGAAAAGTCACGCCCGAAGCCGTTGACCGGATTGGATTCTCACTCGTTGCGCAAATGGATCAACGCCCGATCTCGGCCTTTGCGGACGAACCCGAAAAGCGTGTTGGCGCGATCCTGAACCAATCTGCCGCCAATACACGGGACGATATGCTGACCTCGCTCGATGCCGAGGATGAAGTGTTTGCCACCTCGGTCCGCAAGATGATCTTTACCTTTGCCCACATCCCCGAGCGCGTCACCGGGCGCGACGTGCCAGCCGTGGTTCGCGCCGTGGATCAGGACGAACTGATCACCGCATTGGCCGCCGCGACAGATGAAAAGAACGCGCCGGTGGCGGACTTCCTGCTCGGCAACATGTCCAGCCGCATGGCCGATAACCTGCGCGAAGAAGTCCAGGAACGCGGCGCCATCAAACGGGCCGATGGAGAGCAGTCGATGAACACGGTCGTCAACGCAATCCGTGGGCTTGAGGCAGAAGGCACCATTACGCTGCTGGTTGAAGATGAGGACGAGGAATGAATTTCAAGCGCGCTGACCTCCAGTGGGCCCGCGCGGACAACGCGTCAACCTTCTCGGAGACGGAGTCAACATAGCCTTTAGGCCTCACCTCTTCCGTTTGCCTGACTTGGCTCAGACACCAAACCGCACGACATGGGATTTGACCAAGCCGAGCGGTTGCACGTGCTGCGGGCCTGTGATCTCTGCCAAACCCCATAGGACACCGCGGCGCCTGGCCAGCGCCACAATTCCCGCATGGACAGTGGATCAGCCGCCGCCTATGACGTTAGCATGCTCACAATTTCCGAGCGGTGCACAGCTGCAGGTCCACGGATGATTTCATTGAACTGTTACCGCCCATGACCAACGGGCCAGACACCGAGGGCAAAGCCATCCTGCTGATGGTTGGTGCCATCCTGTTCTTTTCGCTGATGGATGCCTCGGTCAAGGCGCTGGCCCCACGCATCGGGGTCATCCCCAGCCTATGGGCGCGCTATGCCGGGCAGATGCTCTTTGTCTTCATCCTGGTGTTGCCCCGCCTGCGGCGCGTGGTGCGCACACGCTACCCCGGCTTGCAATGTCTCCGGTCGCTCTTGTTGATGGGCGCCACCGCGTTCTTCTTTCTTGCACTCACGCTCATCCCGCTCACCGATGCATCGGCGCTGATGTCAGTGAACCCGGTACTGATCACGCTGGGAGCGGCGCTGTTTCTGCGTGAACCTCTGGGACCACGTCGAATCGTGGGCATCGTCATTGCCTTGAGTGGCGCCCTGCTGATCATCCGCCCTGGCAGCAGCGTCTTTTCGCTGGCCTCGCTTTACCCATTGGCCGCCGCCTGCTGCTATTCAGGCTATGCGCTGCTCACCCGCAAGGTTGGCCCGGACGAAGATGTCTGGACCTCGCTGTTTTATACAGGCCTGGTCGGCACCATCATCCTGAGCCTTGTTGCCCCGCCGTATTGGACCATGCCAGACGCCACCGGATGGGGGTTGATCGCCCTGGTTTCGGGCTTTGGAACAATGGCCCAGTTATTGCTGATCCGGGCATTTACACTTGGCCAGGCCTCGATGCTGGCGCCTTATGCCTATTGCGGGTTGGGGTTTGCCGCTGTCTGGGGGGCGGTGTTCTTTGGCGAACTTCCTGATATCTGGACCATCTGCGGTGCGCTTGTGATCGCCGGGGCGGGACTATATGTGTGGCACCGCGAAACAAAAACGTCATGAGGCGCAGTCATGCCCGTTGAAAAATCAGAACTCTCCCGGTTTGAGCGGGCGAAATACCGTGCGTCCTATTTCTTCCTACGCGCCTTTATCGGCGGCATGCGCAAACTGCCATATGACACGCGGATCGCGGCCATGGGGTCCATCATCAGCGCGGTTTCCCCACTTGTAGGATTCCGCAAGCGGGTGCGCCAAAACCTGAAACTGGCCTGCCCGGACCTGCCCAAGGCCGAAGTCACCCGTCTGACCAAAGCCGTGCCCAACACCGCCGGCCGCGCCGTAATGGAGCATTTTTCGCCCGAGGAATTCACCGAACGCCAAAAGAACGCCAAAGTGTCCGGCCCCGGCTTCGAAGCTTTTGAAAAGGCTTGCGCCGAGGGGCGCCCGGTCATGTTCATCACAGCCCATTTTGGTCATTATCTGGCCGCGCGCGTTGCCTTGCAGCACCGGGTTCAAAAGCCCATCGGCTGTCTATATCGCCGCATGGCGAACCCATATTTCAACAAGATCTACGTCGACGCCTTTCACAAAACGGGCGAACCTATGTTCGAGCAGGGCCGTCGTGGCATGATGGAAATGGTCCGCTCGCTGAAAAAAGGCGGCATCATCGCGATTGTTTCGGATTTGCACGCCCATGGCGGCGAGGAGCTGCAATTCTTTGGCCAGCCTGCGGTGACATCCGTGCTGAACGCGGAATTGGCGATCAAATACAAGGCCGTGACCATCCCCTGCTACGCCGTGCGTGATTCAAATGGCCTGGATTTCGAGATTGTGCTTCACGAACCGCTGGAACACACCGACCCCACCACCATGACCCAGCAGATGAACGATGATCTGGAGGTCATGGTACGCAAACACATGGACCAGTGGTTCTGGATCCATCGCCGCTGGAAAATGTGGAACGGCCTGGGCTCGGCTGACGGCTAATCCAGCTTGGCAGCAGCCACGATCGGGCCATAGCCCGGCACCTGCACCAGCACCGCGGTTTTCAGGCCTTCCGCCAGTTGCACGGTAAAGGACGCGTCCTTTTCTCCGTCCCAGCGTCCAAGCAAGTTCAGACTGTCTACCACGTTGGCGTAATCCAGGTCTCGCCCGGCAAGCTCTCCGCGCTTGATACTGGTATGTCGCAACGGGCTATAGCGTACGACCTGAACGGCATAGGACCCTTTGGGCAACCTTTCGGACGCCACAAAGTTCACCTCAACCTCATCGCCTGATCTGGATGTCTCTACAGTGGCCAAAGGCATACGGGCGCGGTGCCGGGCAATGAGCTCCATCAGTTCCAACCCACGTGCACCGACCACGCTTTCGCTTCCGTTGATTACCATCTGCGGGGTGTAAATCATCGTGCGCCCACCCACCCGGGCATAGCCCTGCTGGCGTGTTGTGTGGGATGGCTTGGCGAACTCATCCTTCCACCCGATATAGTCCCAGTAATCGACGTGCAGCGCCAACCCCAGAACATCGTCCCGTTCGACCAACTTGTGCATCAGGGCATCAGCCGGGGGACAGGACGAACACGCTTGCGACGTATACAGTTCGACGACAACAGGATTGCGATTTTCGGCGTTGGTCGCGTTGGTCGACAACACCGTCAGGGCGACGGCTAAAAGGGCGTGTTTCATGACTGGCACTGTCCTGCTTGGGGTTTTGAAACGTCTAGGTCGCGATGAATTCAAAGGCCAATCAAGGTTTCTTGAGAGACCGGTGAACAAACAGACATCTGCACGTTGAAGTTTGCATACAATTGCATACATCACATTCAGTGCAGGGCCATTCCCCTTGAAACAGGGGACCGGGTCATGCAGAAAACCCGTAGCAAAACCTCATTCTCACATCTCATTAGAGGGAAGCCACCTTATGCCCATTACCGTTGGACAGGACACCGCCCAGACACGCCGCAAGCTTAGCGTGAACGGCAAGACGCTTTCATACTATTCAATCCCCGCCGCGACCGAGGCTGGGCTTGGTGATTTCTCCAGACTGCCTGCAGCGCTGAAAGTCGTGCTGGAAAACATGTTGCGGTTCGAAGATGGAGACTTTTCTGTCTCAGTCGATGACATCAAGGCTTTTGCTGAATGGGGCGCCAATGGCGGCAAGAACCCGCGCGAGATCGCCTACCGCCCTGCCCGCGTGTTGATGCAGGATTTCACCGGTGTTCCGGCGGTCGTGGATCTGGCCGCGATGCGCGATGGCATTGTGGGCCTCAAGGGCTCGGCATCCAAAATCAACCCGCTGGTGCCGGTTGATCTGGTCATCGACCATTCGGTCATGATCGACGAATTCGGCAATCCGCGCGCGTTCCAGATGAACGTTGACCGCGAGTACGAGCGCAATATGGAGCGTTACACCTTCCTGAAATGGGGGCAGAACGCGTTCGACAACTTCCGCGTCGTGCCCCCCGGCACCGGCATCTGTCATCAGGTCAACCTCGAGTATCTGGCGCAGACCGTCTGGACCGACACGGACCAGAACGGGGTCGAGGTCGCCTATCCCGACACGCTGGTGGGCACCGACAGCCACACCACCATGGTCAACGGCGCCGCCGTTCTGGGCTGGGGCGTCGGCGGAATCGAGGCCGAAGCCGCGATGCTGGGTCAGCCGATTTCGATGCTCATCCCCGAGGTGATCGGGTTCGAACTGACCGGTGCCATGGTCGAGGGCACCACCGGCACCGATCTGGTGCTCAAGGTGGTCGAGATGCTGCGGGCCAAAGGTGTTGTCGGAAAATTCGTTGAATTCTATGGCGACGGGTTGGACCGCCTGCCCCTGGCCGACCGTGCCACCATCGCCAACATGGCACCCGAATACGGTGCCACCTGCGGGTTCTTCCCGATCGACGGTGAAACAATCCGCTATTTGACCAACACTGGTCGCGACGAGGACCGGATCGCATTGGTCGAGGCCTATGCCAAGGCCAACGGACTGTGGCGCGATGCGGATTATGCGCCGATCTATACCGACACGCTGCATCTGGACATGGGCACGATTGTGCCGGCGATTTCCGGTCCCAAACGCCCGCAGGACTATGTGGCACTCAGCGATGGCAAGACCGCCTTCCTCCGCGAGATGGAAGAGACCTTCAAGCGCCCCATGGGCAAGAAGGTTGCCGTTGCGGGGGAAGACTACACCATGGAAAGCGGCAAGGTGGTGATTGCCTCGATCACGTCGTGCACCAACACCTCGAACCCTTACGTCATGATTGGCGCCGGTCTGGTGGCGCGCAAGGCGGCTGAGCTGGGCCTGAACCGCAAGCCGTGGGTCAAGACGTCTCTCGCGCCGGGGTCTCAGGTCGTCAGCGCCTATCTGGAGGCGGCCGGCCTGCAGGACGATCTGGACGCCATCGGCTTCAATCTGGTCGGATATGGCTGCACCACCTGCATCGGCAATTCGGGTCCGATCCAGAAAGAGATCAGCGATGCCATCGCCGAGGGAGATCTGGTGGCAACCTCCGTCCTGTCGGGCAACCGCAACTTTGAAGGGCGCATATCCCCCGATGTGCGCGCCAATTACCTCGCTTCGCCGCCGCTGGTGGTGGCCTATGCACTGGCCGGAACTTTGGACATCGACCTGACCTCGGACGCGATCGCGCAGGACAGGAATGGCAACG
>FYBJ01002253.1_pt1 | contig 11244 bp, 5 predicted proteins | sample 1134611 | NCBI WGS metagenome assembly FYBJ01 (sample SAMEA104116008, study PRJEB20421) | marine metagenome | isolation source: marine | reverse complement strand
TCTCGTGGGCTCGGAGATGTGTATAAGAGACAGGAGCGGGAGCTTGAACTAATGCATATAGGCACGGAATTCAGAGAAGCAATTAATAGCTATCGTGATGCCACGCCTGGCGGGATTAAGCAAAACCCAATTAAGTTAGAAGATCTTATCTTAGATAAAAGACTTCCGGTTATTAAACGCCACTTAAGAAAGCTCTATCGTGACCCAATAACAAACTCTAGTAATTGGGGATTAATAAAAGAACAAGGCGCCATCGTAGGAGTTTATAGTTTATCCCAACTAGAACCAATCAAAAAAAGTGGATTTCCAATTGAATATGAGACCTTTGAGGATGCTGGAAGTTATCAAGAATGGAAATTCAAATTCTAAAATATAGGCTGATTATTGTTTCGAAAACTCACGATATAGTTTAATCACTTTGGGAACATATTTTTGTGTCTCAGAAAAAGGTGGGATATGGCCACCATATTTCTTAACCGAGCCAGGCCCTGCATTATAAGCAGCAATAGTTAATTGTAAATCACCATTGAACTGTTTGCTTAACTCGTTCAAATACATTGAACCAGCCATAATGTTTTGTTGTGGGTTATAACGATTTTTAATATTAAATCGTTTTGCAGTTTCAGGCATGAGTTGCATTAAGCCAGCTGCTCCCTTTTGTGAAAGTGCATTTGCTTGGTGCTGGGATTCGGCAGCAATAATGGCATGTATCAGTGCTGGGTCAATGGCAGTCGCTTTTGCTGCTGACATCACTTCCTTTTGATATGGTAATCGTTGTAATTGCCGACCTTTTATGCTTGTCTCGTGGCTGGAAGTTTCTGTGATTACATATTCTGCATCGCTACTTGACTGATTAGAGATAACAAATGCATCAGGGCTATTGATCGTAATGTAAACATCAGCGGCTGCATTCACAGACAAAAAGTAAATAGGCACGCTAAACCAAAGTAGGTATCGCAAATTCGTATTCATTATTCGCATATAACCTATTTTGCATTAAAAATATGACAAAAATATGAGTTTATAGTGGGGTATTCATTTAGCTTTCCTAAAAAAGACTAGTCCATCTTAAATAAAAACGTAAAAAAAGTGACATCAATTGTTAATCCCCTTGTCATTTAAGACTTGGATAATGCTCCCACACACAAATCAGATAATGGCGAAGTTCGTACAATAAAGTATGACAACAATGCTGAAAATTGATAATCAAAACTATAACTTTCTTACCACTACACAAAGTGAGATATTTACAGAAGTAATTACTGAGTCTCTAAGAGTGACTGAGCGTAAGCATTTGTTTGGATTATTACAAGGCAATCTTCAAGCTTTGCTCGGTCATGAAATCATGGTTTGCGCCATTCGTGCTAAAGATAGTGATATTTATTACTTTGATAGTTATACGAGTACACGATACTTCACCCCAGCACATTTGGAAAAAGCAACGGTTGATGGTGAGGGTTTTTTAAGCAGAGTGATGTTAGCGTGGAAGAAAAGACCTTCCCCTATTCTGATTGCACCATCACTGGATGCTGGAGACTACGGCAAGTTTACTGTCCCATTTAAAGTTAGTGCTCAGGCTTTGTTAGATGCGGAGCTTATCGATATTGCTGCACACGGCATAGCTGATAATGAGGGTGAATTATCAACGTTTTTCTCCTTTTCCAGATTAACTGAACCCATCAATCCGCAACATGCTTATTTACTAGAATTATTAGTACCACACCTGCATTGTGCGCTCAACAGGATTACGGGAAATGCCAGTAAAGCTAGAGTTAGCTCAATGCCCACTAGGGTTTCGCGAACCATTACAGCGAGAGAGTCTGAGGTGTTGAGTTGGGTACATTTAGGCAAGACTAATTGGGAAATAGCATCAATTATGTCAATTAGTCCGCTCACTGTTAAAAATCATATACAAAATATACTCCGTAAGTTAGACGTGCAAAATCGCAGTCAAGCTGCATTGAAAGCAGCAAAGCTTGGCCTGGTCAGAGAAAGCTCATAATTAATTCTTATACTAATACATAGTCCGTTCGGACTATGTCCGCATCATTTAATCAAATATCAGCTTCACATTGTTAGGCGAAAATCAAACGGTTAAGACAGAGGCTGATTATGGCTAATTGGACAACCAACAACTCTTTTTTACGACTAGTCCATGCGGACTAGATAGCATTCGATAGCTTTTGTAGTGATGTAACAAAGTGTCTGTACATTGCTAGTGTCGTTAAAGCTCAGGGAAATAGAGTGTTTTATTCGGTAATCAGCGACAAAGATTTTAGCAATACTTTTTTAATCTTGAAGGAGATAATAATGAATATTAAATTAAAAAGCTTGGTAGCAGCAGCTGTGCTAACAGCAGCAGCTATCCCGGCACAAGCGGCTGTGGATTTGGGTAGCACAGGTAGTAGTTCAGCGCTTCTAACGGTTGTAGATTTTGCTGCAAACGTTTCAGCAACATTTGACTTGGGTTTAAATCACAGTAATTTCGCTGGTGGTGCTAACACAACAGCACAAACATGGGATTTCTCAACTGGTGATTATGCTGACGCATGGACATCTTTTAATGCAGCAGCTTCAGCTGCGAACGTAAAGTGGTTTGTTGCAGCTACTGATAACGCTGGAAATGGTGCAGGAGCAAGAAGTATTGTTTCAACATCAAATGGTCTAATTACAAACCAAAGTACCACACAATTAGCAACAGCCATAAGTTCTGTTGACTCGTTTCAGAATAGCCTAAACTTTTTAAGCAATCACAACACAGTTGCTAACGGTGCTAGTGTGTCAACTGCCACACCTGCAAATGCTGGGTGGTTATCTGCTGCAGGTAAAATTAATAATTCTGGTTCAGTAGTGGCTGGTGCTTTTGGCGATCAATTAGGTTTAATGCAAGCAAGTACGGGTGCAAACGGTTTGGCTGCTGCAACACAATCAATATTCTCTAATGACTTTACATTCTCATTGGCTAGCAACGGTACATTGGTTTATGCGCCAATTCCAGAAGCTGATACCTCAGCAATGCTATTCGCTGGTTTGGGTTTGATGGGCTTTATCGCTCGCCGTCGTACTAAAGGTACGCAAGCTTAATCGTTAAATACACAAATTATATACAAGGAATAATCATGAAAGTTAAACAATTAGCATTAGCAGTAGCTGGCGTTTTAATGACAGCATCTGCATTTGCAGGTACATCTCCAGCGCAAATCAATGCAGCGCGCAGTGCAAACAATTTGGACGAGGCATGGGTTTCAGGTGCTTCTGCACCAACATTTATGTTATACAACGGCTATTTAGCTGGCTGTGATGCTGGTTCAATGACTGTGTATGCAACAGGTACTAATACAGGCCGTGTGGGTTCTGTAGGAAACTATATGGCATATGCGTGTACACGCGGTGGTAAAGTGTCTGTGCTTTACCATACAGTGAATGGTGGCTCTTTATTTGCTTTCTTACCACATACCACTGGTCAGTTTGAAAATCGTTTACGTGAAATTGGTGGTAATACATGTACGCTTGCTGCACCAGCTGCTGGTGCCATCGCAGAAACCTACAACGGCTGTGCATTAAGTACTGCAACTGCATACCCAATTACTGTAGATGCGGGTCCTCGTCGTCCAGCAGGTGGCTTCTCTGATGTTGAGTCATCAGCATTTGGTGCCATTGCAGGTGATGTTGCTGCTAATGGTACAGAGTCTGAAGCATTAATTGGTCAGGCCTTTGGTGTGGCAGTGAACACATCTTTATACCGTGCATTACAAACTGCACAAGGCATTAACGTGGCAGCTGACCCTAATTTTGACCCAGTCAATGCACCTAATATTACAAGTGCGCAATATGCATCAATCGCCTCTATAGGTGGTGGTTACCAAACAGATTGGACACCTATTCTAGGTGCTCTAGGCAATAATAAGAAGATTGTGTTAGCACGTCGTGTTGTTACATCTGGTACGCAGGGTAGTTCAAACATTCATTTTTTGAAAAACCCATGTTCAAATGGTGAGTTCGGCCAACTAAATCCTGCTAGTGCAGCTGATTCAACACCTTCTTTCGAAGTGATTGAAAACAGTGGTACTGGTAACGTTAAAGAAGCGTTAACAACTGCTGAAGGCAATGGTGATTTCGCGATTGGTGTAATGTCAATGGAAAACGACTGGCGCGTTGAAACAAGACCAACTCGTCAACAGTACCGTTTTGTTAAGTTAGATGGCGTTCATCCTGAAGCAGGTAGCCAACAAGGTTTAAATGCCAATGGCACACCATACTACACAGCGCGTCAAACATCTATCAACGGTGATTACCAGTTCCATATGGAAATGCGTTACTACGTTGCTAACACAGCAACTGGTTTTGCAGCTTCAATTATTCCAGAAATCGTTAGTGGCCTAGCTAATCCAGCAGACTGTTCTGAAACACCTCGTGGTTTAACATTAAACCCATTAACTGGTTCAGCTTGTGGTCCTACTGTTGTGGTTAAAGGCACAAACTTTGGTAACAACTGTAAAGCACCAGTATTGTTCTTCTAGAGCGATATACGTTACAAAAAAACGTAAAAGCATGAATAACACGCCCCTCAAAAGGGGGTGTGTTTTTGTGTATTGATAAAGTGCAAATGTAAAAGAACATCAGAAACATATTCAATGAGTCCTTAAGAAATCTGTACAGACTCTTGGCTAAAAAAGTTTTATTAGATTTGTATTTTTTAGTAGATCAGTAGTGCCAATAAAGGTAATAAACAGTGATTAAAAATAGAGTGTTGATAAGTTTAATGTTGATGTTGACAAGCGGTGCAATGCTTGTAGAAGATGTGATTGCACAAACAAAAACGCCAGAGGGGGCTGCACCTGCAAGTACCACAAGTACGGCTGATTCAACAACGAATGTTGAAAATAAAACGGTAGAACAAAAAGAAACAACAGTGGCAAAAAAAACCAAAGTTGAACAACAGCCTACGTTCAATATTTATGAATTTAAGGTGCTTGGTAATACCGTTTTGGATAATAACAAGATTGAAGAAGCCGTGTACGAATTCATGGGTGAGCAAAAAACCATCGATGATGTGCAAAAAGCCAGAACTGCGCTTGAGAAAACTTATCATGAGGCAGGTTACTTGACTGTTTCTGTCAGCATTCCACAGCAAGATGTCAATGATAACTTAGTGCAGTTGCAAGTGTTAGAAGGCAAAGTTGAGCGGTTGCGTGTTAAAGATTCTAACTACCATTCATTAGAAGTGATTAAAGAGCGTGTCGCTGAGTTTTCTGAAGGTAATGTGCCCCATTTCCCTACAGTGCAAAAACAGCTGGCAACTGTTAATCGCGGTCAAAACCGCCAAGTAGCACCAGTACTGAGACCAGGAAAGTCACCAGGCAAGCTTGAGGTTGATTTGAAAGTAAAAGACAAACTGCCGTTGCATGGTAGTTTAGAGCTTAACGATCGATTTTCACCTAATACCACCCGTACGCGACTTAACGGTTCGTTACGTTATGAGAATTTATGGCAGAAAGATCATAGTTTAGGCATTAGCTTTCAGGTTTCACCAGAGAATACAGACGAAGTGCAGGTAGTATCAGGTACGTATGTCATTCCAACACTGTCAGGCGATTATTTTGCTGCTTACGGCGTCATCTCTCGCAGTAATATTAGTGTGGTGGGTGATGTGAGTGTATTGGGTGATGGTACGATTGCTGGCTTCCGCTATATTCATCCGCTTCCCCAGTTAGAGAACTATTACCACACATTAACTGCTGGTTTTGACTATAAAGATTTTGATGAAACAGTCTCTTTGTCATCAGACTTTGGTTTTGACACACCAATAGCTTACAGCATGTTTAATTTGGCGTATGACGGTACTTTTAATACCAAACAATCACAAACCAAAGCAAATGTTGGGATTAACTTCGGTGTGCGTGGATTGGGTAATGATGAACAAGAGTTCGAAAACAAAAGGTTGTTAGCAAAACCAAATTTTGCAACCTTCAGGGCAGATATCAATCACTTACAAAACCTACCTAAAAACTGGAAACTACAAGCAAGGCTTGCTGGGCAAGTAGCCAGCGGCGCATTGGTTTCTCCAGAACAGTTTACGATTGGTGGTGCAGATTCTGTGCGGGGATATCCTGAGTCAAATGCATTAGGTGATAAGGGTGCATTTGCTTCATTAGAATTAAGAACGCCATCGATACACCAGTTTATCAGTGATTATTTTAATGAAGTTTATGCCTATACCTTTGTTGATGCTGGTTACGTTAAAACCATTGATCTCGACCCTAACCTTGAACAGTCTGCTACTAGTGATTTACTTTCTACTGGCCTTGGTTTGAAACTGAAGGCGCTTAAAGGGCTGTATGCAAATCTGGATTATGCGCAGGCGCTAAAAGATTCTGCTGCGATTCAAGACGGGGATGAGCGTGTTCACTTTAGATTAGGTTATGAATGGTAGCGCAAGATGTTAGTTGGAACTATTTACATTAGCAAACTAGCTAGAACGGACTAGGATAATTACCTTTGCTGATGATCTAGCTGTCATACGGTCAGTGTTTAATAGTCGATACTAACATTGGTTTTGATACGGCGTATGCATATAAGTGACAAGTAGTGTTTTAGTTCATAAAAGTAGCAAAAATAATATTAGGCAGTATAAGGAGATTAAGAATGAATCAAGGCATATTTAAGTTGGTCTATAGTAAGGTGCTCAATATGTACGTCCCTGCATCTGAAGCAGCGAAAACACGCGCTGGGAAAAGCAGCACAAAGCGTATGCGCAGATTGGCTAAACAGGCCTTCTTTCTCGTTTATATTGGTTCAGCGCCTTATGCACTGGCTGATGCACCTACAGGTCTGGATTTAACCAGTGCGACTAATGCGGTTATCGCCAATACAACTGCAAACAGTATGACGATTCAGCAAACTGCTGACAAAGCCATATTAGACTGGCGACAGTTAAACCTTAATGCAGGTGAACTGCTTAAATTCAACCAACAAAGAACTTGGTCTGCCCTTAATCGCATTAACGATACCGCGCCAAGTAAGATATTTGGCACCATTAAAGCGGATGGTAATTTATATTTAATTAACCCTAATGGGATTATTTTTGGCAACGGTTCCCAAATTGATGTCGGTGGCTCTTTATATGCTGGCTCACTCAATATTACAGATGATCTATTTAACCGCGGCTTGTTATCAGACCCTGCTAACCCAGTCTTTTCTGCGACAGGTGGCTTTGTCATGGTGGAAGAGGGTGCAAAGCTCTATGCCGAGTCAGGTGGGCGTGTCGTATTGTTAGCGCCGAGTGTAGAAAATAATGGTTTGATTGAAACGCCAGATGGCCAAGTCATTTTAGCTGCTGGTGAAAAAGTGTATTTGCAAGCATTAACCACAGATGATGTTAAGAACCCTAAATTTGCAGATAAGAACCCAGCACATTTGTTAGTAGAAGTGGATGCGGGCGGCCAAGCAACCAATATCGGTAAAATTGTTGCTGACCGAGGTAATGTGACGATGGTTGGGCTCGCTGTTAATCAAGAGGGTGTCGTTTCAGCAAGCACATCAGTGCGAGCCAATGGTTCAGTGACCTTGCTAGCGCGAGATACAGTCGATACCACAGATGTATTAGGTAAGGCAGTCAACTATAGAGCAACCAGAGGTGGCAAGGTTACCTTGGGCGAGAACAGTGTGACTGAAGTGCGTGTAGAGGTTAATGACAAAGAGGAGGTCTCATTAGCCCAATTGGCCGCTTTGCCATTAGCAAAGTCAAAGGTCAATATCTCTGGTGCTAATGTTGATGTAAAAGGCAAAATCATCGCTAAAGGTGGCGAAGTTAATATTTCTAATGGTCCCAGCACGGATGCGAATAACATCAAAATGGACCGGCTGTATTTAGACAAAACCTCGGTGATTGATGTTTCTGGCATTGATGCAACAGCACCCATGGAACGTAACCAGCTAGAAATTGAACTGTTTTCTGATCAGTTAAAAGATGTGCCGTTGCTAAGAGACAGCCAATTATTTAAAGAAACAGTGTATGTGGATAAGCGAAAAGGCACAACGCTTACTGATACCAAGCCGTTTGAGTTATTGAAAAAACAAACAGTCGCTGAAAGTTTGACCAAGGGCGGCACAGTGACTTTAGGTGGTGAAGCCGTTCAACGAGAAGGTTCAGTCATCGATGTTTCTGGTGGATCAACGACATTCTTGCCTGGACAAATTAAAGAAACCACACTCACCTATAATGGTAAAGCGATTCCAATTTCTGAAATAAACCCTAATACGACGTTACCAGACGTGTCAGATATTAAAATTCAGCGGTTTGAAAAATGGGGCGTGGCACGCGTTTGGGATCTAAGTGGTGGTGGCACCAAGGGGAATGGCAGAATAGTCAAACTCTCTGACTTAAATAAAGTTTCACCAGTGGGATCTATGCAAGCTGGCTATAAGATCGGCGACGATGCTGGAAAAATTGTCAGTGTTGATTCAACAGAAACAACAAAAGTATCGGCATTCACAGTACAAGAAGGTACGCTGCTAGCCAATACGTTTACTGGTGAAACACAGCGATTGCCAGGACAAGCGCCGCTAGGTGGTGAAATCACCTTGGCTGGAAATTTCACAACTGGTGCTAACAAGTTGCCAGATGATTTCGATGCTGACACCGTGTTAAACGATGGTGATACGCTCCGTAAAGCCAACACGGATTTTATTAACAATGGATTTAATCGTATCACCTTATTAGGAGAGGTCAATACTGATCTGAATGTTGCGCCAAATGGCTCGGTTGATGTTCAGTCCACCACGATTGGGTCGACAACTTATGGTGCAGTCAATGCAAACATTATTGCGCCAGGTAGTGATATTACGTTGACTAATGTGAATGTGGCAGATGGCGTGACCATTAGCAGCGCTGGTACCTTTACCAATGACAGACCTGCAGTTGGTGGCGCGCAACAAGCGCTGGCGGTGAATGCGGGTGATATTAGTGCTAACACGCAATTAGCTGGCTCTATTGGGAAAAATGTGACGTTTGATGCTTCTGCAGGTGCTTTTGTCGATGCACAAGGCAAGCTGTACAAGGGTGAGGCAGGCGACATTGATCTGGTTGTTAAAGATGCGAATGCTGGTCAAGATGGCATACTAAAAGCTTATGGGTTTAATCAAGGCGGCCGCTTGAGTATTACCTCAGATGCCAAGGTGAATGTTGGTGGCACGGCAGAACCAGGCGCTATTAACCTGGCAGCCAATTTTTTCAAACAAGGTGGTTTTGCCGAATATAACATTTCAACAAGTGGCGATGTAGTTGTTGGTGATGGTAGTAAAACAGATATTTATACTACTATGCAAACATTACGTGCCGATAGCAGCTTGATCAATCAAAAAAACAGCCAATCAATCATTGATGTTGCACCAATCTGGTCAGCGCCAGATTTTGCACGCCCAGCCACCTCAATATCATTAGCGACCACGAATAATGATAAAAAGCTTACCCTAAATGAAAATGCAAGCATTCGAACAGATGCTGGCGGGACAGTCAGTTTATCAGCAGAAAGAAAAATGGAGATACTAGGCAAGATTGATACGCCGGCTGGTGAAATTAATCTCAATATCAATGCAGACCCAAACACGGCTGGGAATAATGATTACAACCCTAGTAACGGTATATTCATTGGTGAAAATGCGCGTTTAACGGCTAAAGGCGTATATCGAACATTGCCAAGTGATACTGGCTTGCTTAATGCTGAGGTACTCAACGGTGGTGATATTAATATATTGGGCGCTAATGCTAGTGAGTTTAAAGGTATTGGTACAGTCGTACTTAAAGAAGGCGCAATACTAGATGTTTCGGGGGCTGCTGGCCAAGTCGATGCGTTATTGCAATCGGGTATTCAGCGCGAGACACAATATGGCGATGCCGGCAATATTAATATCAGTGCACGTGATGGCATGCTGCTTGATGGTGATTTTAACGCGCAAGCAAAGGGAACTGGACGGAATGGCAAGTTAAGCTTAACGCTCGATACGGCAGTGATTAGTCCACCGCTCAGACAACCAACTGTAGGCACTACATTTAATATTACGCAAAATAAACAACTATTAGCCGATGGATTAAATGCCGGTGATCCTGTATTACCAGAGGCCACAACAACGTCACAAATTAATGCAATTAAAGGGGTGGCGCAGGTCTCGGCCGATCAAATTGCTCAAGGCGGATTTGATCATGTGACGATTAATAATAGTTTTGGCGATAAGATTTCAATTGAAGCAGGCACTAATTTAGTGGTACCAGGTTCATTGACCTTGCAGTCAGCGCAATTGGCCGTAGAGGGTGGCGGTGAAGCCAGTGTTAATGCCAACTATGTTGCGATCAATCAAAGCATTGCAAAAGGTAATCAGAGTCCTGTCGTTAAAGCAGATAACACACTCAACATCAATGCTGACCAAATTGCTATCAAAGGTGATGTCAAGTTTTCTAATGTCAACAATACTTACTTAAATGCAAAATTCGACATTAATGGCTCTGGTAATGGTGGTTTTGAAGATACGGCTAAACTAACGGCACCTGGTGAAATAACACTCACTGCACGGCAGATATATCCCAATACGGCTAATAAGCTAACAATAGAAGCAACTGGCGATGATAGTAAAATTACCGTTAATCAAAGCGGTCAAGCCAATACGCCTGTGCTTTCAGCACAAGGTGAGTTGACGCTAAAAGCGGCTAATATAAAACAAAATGGCACACTAAAAGCACCATTTGGTCAGATTAATTTAGAGGCGACTGATTCATTGGTGTTGTCAGATAAGAGTTTAACTTCAGTATCCAGTGAAGGGCAATTAATCCCATTTTCAACGACAAGATTAAGTGGGCAGCAATACTCAGTAGAGGCGCATAAGGGACTAGAAGGAACAGATGTTAATTTAGCTGCAAAATCCATTAACTTAAAATCCGATAAAGTTGACCAACAAGCGGGGGCAGTGTTGGATATCTCGGGCGGTGGCGATATGTTCGCCTATGAATTTATTCCGGGGATTGGCGGCTCAGAAGATGTATTGACAAAAGAAGGCTATTTTGCTGTTTCTCCAACAATTGGCACTAATTTTGCGCCGGTAGACAGTATTTACCAACAAAGTTCTGCAGCTGTAGGCGTAGGCGAGACGGTCTTTTTGTCGGGTGTTAAAGGGCTAGCCGATGGCACTTATACCAAATTACCTGCACGCTATGCACTAATGCCTGGGGCGTTTCTCGTTAAAGGCAATGTG
>FYBJ01002328.1_pt1 | contig 11245 bp, 9 predicted proteins | sample 1134611 | NCBI WGS metagenome assembly FYBJ01 (sample SAMEA104116008, study PRJEB20421) | marine metagenome | isolation source: marine | reverse complement strand
GGCCACGTTGAAGGCGATGTTGGTCGCAAGCGAGGTTTTCCCCATCGACGGACGACCCGCCAGGATCAACAGGTCAGACGGGTGCAGGCCACCCAGCTTTTTGTCGAGATCAATCAGTCCGGTGGAGACACCGGCCAGACCACCGTCGCGCTGATAGGCGGCGTTGGCGGTGTTCACGGCTTCGGTCACGGCCTTGAGAAAGGAAACGAACCCGCTTTCGGTCTGGCCCTGTTCGGACAGCTTGTAGAGCTTCTGTTCCGCCTCGACGATCTGTTCGCGCGGTTCCGAGGCAACATCGACCTTGGCGGCCTTGTCCGAGATATCGCGGCCCAGCCCGATCAGCTCGCGCCGGATCGCCAGATCATAGATCATTTGCGCATAGTCACGCACCGCAAAGGCGCTGATCGATGCGGCAGCCAGGTTGACCAGATAGGCAGGCCCACCCAGTTCCTTGAGGCCCTCGTCGTCTTCCATGAAGGCCTTGAGCGTGACCGGCGAGGCCAGTGCATTCTTGGCGATCCGGGCGGCGGCGATCTCATAGATGCGCGCGTGCACGGGGTCGTAAAAATGCTGCGGTCCGATCACCGATGCCACCCGGTCGTAGACGTCATTATTGGTCAGAATCGCGCCCAGCAGTTGCTGTTCTGCTTCGACCGAATGCGGCATCGTATCGGCATTCTGGACCTGCGCCGGTACCTGCTCGATGTTGCTGATCTCGTTCATTGTTGTGTGTGTATCCCCTTGAACAAAAGGTCATAGCCGAGGCGCGGGATTCCTAGCAAATTGTATGTTTGTGTGGATATCATGTGCATATCCTGACCCCCATCATATTGACGGAGATCAGTTCATAAATCCAACATTTTGTGTGTCGGGGCAGAAAATCACACTGCGGATTTTCGCCAGTTCCGAACCTGACCCAGGGTCAGGATTTGTTGGCGTCCTGCCATGCGCGGGGGTCGTTGAGGAAGGATTCGACCTGGGTCAGCGTCTCTTCGTCGAATGCCTTTTGCGCCTTGGCCTCGGCCAGAACATCCCACCAGGTGCACAGGGAATGCAGTTGCACGCCGTGATCGCCCAGGGTTTTTTCGGTCTCTGGGAAAATGCCGTAATAGAAGATCACGGCGGTATGCCCACAGGTCGCACCAGTCTCGCGGATCGCGTCCACAAAGCTGAGCTTGGAGCCGCCGTCGGTGGTCAGATCTTCGACCAGCAGAACACGTTCACCTTCGCTCATCGCGCCCTCGATCCGGGCATTGCGACCGTAACCCTTGGGCTTCTTGCGCACATAGGTCATCGGCAGGGCCATACGCTCGGCCACGAAGGCAGCGAACGGGATACCTGCGGTTTCACCGCCGGCGATATTGTCGAACGCCTCGAACCCGGCGTTGCGCATGACGGTGACGGTCAGAAAGTCCATCAGGGTCGAGCGGATGCGCGGATAAGAGATCAGCTTGCGGCAGTCGATGTAGGTGGGGCTGGGCAGGCCGGAGGCGAGGGTGAAGGGTTCGCGCGAATTGAAGTGTACCGCCTTGATTTCCAGCAACATGCGGGCGGTGAGGCGGGCCATTTCTTCGGCAGGCGGGTAAGAGGAGGGGATCATCGGGACATCCTTGGGGCAGGTGCCAGTGGCGCGGGCAGATGCCTCTGGCGGGAGTATTTTTAAAAGGGTGAAATCAGGAGACGTGCCAGTGCAGCGGAAAGCCCGCGTCAAAGACAGTGACCGGGCCGTCACCGGAGTCGATTTTTTCGGGGTAGATGACCGGATCGCCCTTGGTCAGCGTGATCGTGTCCGCGTTCACCGGCATTCGGTAGAAGCCCGGACCGTTGAGTGAGGCGAAGGCTTCAAGCCTGTCGAGCGCGTCCGCCTTTTCGAAGACCTCGGCCAGCAGCGACATGGTGTTGGTGGCGGTGAAACAGCCAGCACAACCGCAGGCCATTTCTTTGTTGGCGTCGGTGTGGGGCGCCGAGTCGGTGCCCAGAAAGAAGCGCGCGTCGCCCGATGTGGCGGCGTTGACCAGGGCCAGGCGGTGCTCTTCGCGCTTGGCGACGGGCAGGCAATAGTAATGTGGCTTGATCCCACCGACCAGGATGTGGTTGCGGTTGATGATCAGGTGGTGCGTGGTGATGGTCGCGCCGAGGTCATTGTCATTGGCTTTGACGTAGTCGACGCCGTTGGCGGTGGTGATATGCTCCATCACGACGCGCAGCCCCGGGGTGGACTTGCGCACCGGGTCCAGCACGCGGTCGATGAACACGGCCTCGCGGTCGAAGATGTCGATCTCGTGGTCAGTGACCTCGCCATGGGTGCAGAGCGGCAGGCCGATCTCGGCCATTTTTTCCAGCACCGGGCGGACCTTGTCGAAATTCTTTACACCCGAGGCCGAGTTGGTGGTTGCGCCCGCAGGATAAAGCTTGACCGCCTTGACCAGACCGCTGGCATGGGCGGCGGCCACATCCTCGGGGTCGGTGTCTTCGGTCAGATAAAGCGTCATCAGTGGCTCAAACGTCATGCCATCGGGCAGTGCGGCCAGGATGCGGTCGCGATAGGCGGCGGCATCAGACCCTTTGACCACGGGCGGCACCAGGTTTGGCATGATGATGGCGCGGGCAAAATGGCGGGCGGTTTCGGGCAGGACGGCCTGCAGCATTGCGCCATCGCGCAGGTGCAGATGCCAGTCGTCGGGGCGGCGGATCGTGAGGCTATCGGTCATGCGCCCCCGCTAGCACAGCCTGCCCAAACGGAAAACCCCCAAGCCTTGCAGGTCCGGGGTATCTGGTTTGTTTTTTGGCTTAACCCGCGGCGGGCGGCGGCGGCGCAAAGGCGCCTTGCTGAGCCATTTCTTCGAGCTGTTCCAACCGCGCGCGGAACCGGCGCGCGGGCATGCGGGACGTCACGTTCCGGCACAACAGCGTGTTGAGATAGAAACGTTCTGCGGCATCCAGCTGACCTACGAGTCCGCGCAGGTAGCGCGGGTACGAGCGGCGGGCGCGGTAAAGGCGGAAGAAACTGCGCGCGCTCAGCTTGCCTGTTCCCGCCATCGCGAGCAGACGATAGAGCAGGTTCATGTCAAGCAGGCGCGACTGCAGCTCACCCCCCATGTTGCGCATGCGCAGGCGGGTGACGTTCGGGCGTTCAAACAGGGTCGCATGCATCGCGTCCAGCGTCTGCTGCGGGTCATACAGGATAAAGGCGTGATCCGCGGCATCCAGCATGTCCGGGGCATAGCCGTATCGGTCGGTGAACGAGGTGCGGCGCATTTCCACAAACCGATCGTCCCATTCGGCCATGTCGGGATCAAGCGTGGCCTGCGGCTGTACCGCGACCACGGTCGCACCCGGTGCAGCCACCGAGAACGCCGCGGCTGCATAGCCACAGGGACCTGCGCCGTAAAACACCACCCGGTCGAAATCCTCGAAGAAACCATCATCGATGAGCCGGTCGAAAAAGCCATACACCTTGGGATCGCGAAACCAGGTGTCACCGTCCGACACGATGCACAAATGCGACCAGTTCTGCGTCTTGACGAGGTCAAACCCGAAGGGTTGCTGCGTTTCCGACATGGCGCGGATGCCCTGAATCGTTTCAAACGTGACGATCAGCGTTGCGTCGCGATCGATGAAGGTCGCGAAATGCTTGTCGCCCAATTCCTGCGACATGCCTTCCGCCTCGGCCTGGTCCAGCAGCTTGCGTTTCCACACGCCGCGCCGATAGCCCGCAATGGAGGTGTCGATACTGGTTTTTGCGTCCTGCATATACTCATCCTCGGAACTCTGGCCGCTTTTCGGGCCAGTTGTTTCCAACAGGTCTAGGCTGAGAATGAGGCCAAAATGGGAAAAACTCAGGTCGGTTTCGGGTCGTTTCCGCTATCTTGGGATTTGGCGCGCAGGCGCCCCAGGTTGGCGAAACCGGTAAGCGTCCGGGCCGTTGCCGCGTTGATGGGGCGCGATTGCGGGGTCATCATCAGCCGGGCGAGCAGCGCGCGATAGGGTTCCTGCTCCATCAGTTTCTGAAACCGGTTTTGCCGCCACTCGACCGCGCGCTTGTGCAATTTCGCCAGTATCGGATCGGCGTGCAACGCGTCCCTAAATTCAGTGCTGCGAACGTCATAGCGGCTGATCGAGGTGTCGGTGTCGGTGTTGAAATTGCGTTCCACCCAATAGTCGACATCCAGCATATGTTCGGAATGCACAGCGCGGCCCCGGTCGGCCTTGAGTATATAGCTTTCCATCGCACCAAGAGGGTAATGGTTCAGCTGCGCCAATTCAAAGTTATCACGGCCATAATTGGAAAACAGGCGTTTGAGCTTGAATTGCTCGTCCAGTTCGCGCCCGTTTGCATCGAACCAACGGGCTTCGTCCAGACGCTCCAGGTCGGGGCTGCGGGGGCGGTGGACACCCAGTTTCGCGTAGATGCCATCGTTGCGGTAAAGCGTTTTGAACATTGACGCACGCCAGGGCCAGAACATTACCGCAGGGGCGCAGCGGGTAAAGCTCTAGGTCACGGGCCTGTCCGAGTAGCGGATGGTGTCGCCATTGCCAAAAAGCCGCCACGTCAGAGTGACGGCGGTGGCGTCGGGCAGGGCACTGATCAGATCCGTGAGCGTGCCGTCGCCGGTGTGGATGTTGACGAACTCGTCCACGTCCATCGGTAAAATCCAGTCTGCGTGCTTGACCAGCTTGTGTTTGCCGGCCGCCTTGAGTGCGGTGAACTGGATGCCGCGCTTGTCGTAGGGACCGTCGTTGACCACATGAGCGAGGTGGCCCATTTCCTGCAACCGCTCCAGAATGCGGTCGGTGCCGTCCTGGCAGTTGTTTGAAAAAACCAGGAAATCGGTGAATCCGACAGCCCTGTGATGGGCGATCCACTCCAGCAAGAAGGCACCTTCGTTGCGGACGGTCAGGACGGCGAGCATACGCATGGGGTTTACCAATCGCTGCGGAACACCGCGACTTTGGAATAGGACATCTTGGGAAAGTAGACCAACCCCTGGTCATGCAGCAACTTAAAGATGCTCTTGATGCCCGTGCTTCCAATCCACTGCGGGTGCAACTCGATCAGGACGGCTCGCAGGCCACTCAGGTCGAGCTTGGGCAACAGATCAGCTTCGGCCCCTTCAATGTCGCAGACCAGGATCGTGGGCTTGATTTCGGCGATGGCCTTGTTTGCATCGCGAACCGGAACCTGCACAGGGGTGGTGTCGGTGCCGCCGTCCTCAGGGTCGAGCGACGAGGAAAGAATGTCCTGGCGGCAGTAGAAGGTGGTCATGCCGTCCGTATCGCCCAGAACAGCGTGATGAACCTGGGCCTTGCTGGCGCGGTTCAGCTTGTGGACCTCGCGGATATAGTCGATCAGGCCTGGGTTGGCCTCAAACGAATGCACCTCTCGTGCGCGGGTTTGGGTTGAAATCAGCGTCGACATAAACCCGATGCCGCCGCCAAGCTCCAGTACCACATCGCCCTTTCGGATCAGCCTGAGCGCGGCGTTGGCCTCATGGTTTTCATATGCGTCAGCGCGCAGCGACATCCTGATTTTCTTGGGTAAGAGGTCCATGTCGCGGGGAAATTTCATGTTTCGGCATCTTAGAACCGCCGTGTGATTTGATCCCGCATCGGCCTTGGCCGATGTCTGATCCTGCGGTTGTGTTTCTTGTGTCTCGGGCACGTTTCAACTCTCCAGATCGAGGGCTAGCGCATAGGCTACGCGCTCGGTTTCGGTCAGCTTGACCTTGAGAGCCCGCTGGTACAATTCTTCGAACTCGGGCATGCCATGCAGCTCTTCGGCCTTGGACCTGTGCCAGTCCAGTCCCTTCAGGTGCCAACTGCGCAATTCCTCGTCCTGCATCAACTGATCATATTCGGCGCGCAGCCGGGGCAGGTTGCGTTTGATGGTCACATCGCGGAAATCGGACCAATCCATGCGGATCCAATAGTTCAACCCGATCGAACGATCCACATGCAGCGCGCGCCCTCGTTGCCGTTTTATCAGGTAGCTTTCGGCACTGCGCAAGGCATAGTGGTTCAATTGGATCAGGTCGTACCCGATTGATTTTTTTGAGTTTCTCCAGCCATTGTCAACAGCTTCTCCTGTCATGTCCCGACCCGAGCCGTTGACCCAATGGACGTCTTTCCGCTTGTCTTCGACAAGCTTGTTGGGGCGATGACAGCTGATTTTTTCATAGGCTCCGATGTTTTTGAACATCGTCTTGAAGCCCCAGACCGTGTGCGGTTTGGGACAGAATTTGGGGGCGCAGGTGTCGAACTGATCGATGACGAACTCGTCAGCCAGGCGGGTGACGTCGTTGTGTCCGAACAACCGCCAGGTCATCGCGACATTGGTGGCGTCCGGCACCGCATCAAAGAAATCCTGTAGCGTCCCGTTGCCCGTGCGCACGTTGACAAACTCATCCACGTCGATGTGCAAGATCCAGTCGGCGTTCTGGATCACCGGCTCTTTCAACGCCTGGTTCAGCGCGTATTGCTGGGGCGAGTTGCCTTTCCAGTTGTCGTTGTTGCGGTGCTGTAGAACGCCCAAGTCCTGCAGTCGATCCAGAATTTCAGAGGTGCCGTCAGAGCAGTCGTTGGTGTAGATCAGAAAGTTGTCGATCCCAATCGCGCGGTGATATGCAACCCATTCCACGATGTAGGGGGCTTCGTTTTTCATGCATCCGACGATGACATTGCCGCTGCGTCCCCTGGGCAAGTCGCGCGGGGGGATCCTGGTATACGCAGCCGCCAGCTGTTCTTCATCCACGGCGCCGAGCCGGTTGTGCGGAGCAAAGGAGGACGTCCGGAGTTTTTCAAAGTTCTGCACTGCCTGAGGTGGCATCAGGGCGCGGGCTGTGTCGGTCAGCCCGTCGGCTTTTGGCGCAGCCGGGGCAACCGGGGCAGCGGCAGCGGCGCTTGGGGCCGGGCGCCGCGACGGGGCGGTCGGGTCAGGCGAGGCTGTATCGCGGTCTGCCAGATCTTCGACCCGTTGGGCAAGTTTCTCTTTGGTGGCCTTTTCGATGCGGAAGAGGAAGGCCAGCAAATATTGCGAGGCGCGAAACCCCCGGTCCGGGTCAGCTTCGGTCCATGGCTTGCCTGCGGGAGGGATGGTAAAGGTGTCGTCGTCCAACTCGGGGTGGCGCAGGATCAATTCGGCATTCGCCTTGCTGAACCGCCCCGAGATCTGGGCCAGATCACCGGGCACAGGCGCGGGGCCGGGTACGGACACCTCGGAGATGAAGCTGCGCCACAGCTGGCGCGGCACATGACGATCTCCTTGCGCCAAAAGTCGCAAAAGCAAGGCGTTGAACTGCCGCGCCCGGGCCATCCAGGCGGCCGACATGGGCAGTGCTTCGGGCAAACCCTGGGCCTTGCCGATCGTTTCGGCTATGCCAAAGGCGGTGCGGATCTCGTCGATGATGGTTTCGGGGGCAAACACGTCGTCGGCATAGGCACGTAAGCTAAGCGTGCCTTGGCCAAAGACGGCTTCCCATTCCTGTTGCAGGGCTTTTGTGTCCAACCAGAAGGCGGGGCCCTGGGTTTCTTCGAACACTCCGGCCAGCGGGTCGATGCGGGGCATGGCATCAACGCACGAGGCCCACCAGTTTTCGCGTTCGACCAGATCCAGTTCCAGACTGAGGGGTTCGGCCCGCCCTTCCGAGAGCTGCGAGGCGTAATGGTTCAACAGCAAACGAGCGGGGTCGTCGACATAGGCCACCAGACGGACATCTTCCGACAGTGACGCCAACAGATCGCGAATCTGTTGCATTTCGGACCGGCGATGTACGGATGTCGCCAGTTGCGGTACAGACAGGATAACCGTGTCAGGGCGAGCCTGGTCGATCTCGCGTTTCAGATCGCGCATCACGTCGCCGCGCAGCTGCGCCTGCTTTATCGGGCCGGCAAATCCGCGATTGAAGCGCAGCGGGTCGATGTGGTCGGGATCGGTAATCGCCATGTAGAACCGGGTGTGCGCCTTGTTGCCGGGACTGCGCGGATACAGAACCCCCTTGGAACGCAGCTGTTCGCGCTTGGACGACAGGACCTCCTGGAGGGCCAGTGCGCCCGCCACTTCGGGGCCGATATGCAGATAGATGCGCATCAGGTATCCTGCTCTTGTGTCGTTTCCAGTGCGTCAGGCGTGGCATCTGCTGCGGCCTTGCGGTTTTCGTTGGTGTTGGCCTTGCCCCACCATCTGATCTTGATCCCCAGGAAATCACCGATCTTTTCAGGCGCGTCCGGATCCAGGATGTCATATTCCAGAAAGGCATCGCTGCCTGCGAACACCTGGTGACAGAACTTGCGATGGCCCTCTGCCCACCGCACCAGTTCCCCGTGCTCAAAGCCGTATCCGGCGGGCAGGCCCGGCACCGCAAATTTGGGCAGGCGCCTGCGTCCCAGGTTTGACCACCGCAGCATACTGTCGATCAGCTTGTCGGCGGGGCGACTGCTGTAGAGAAACCTGGCGCCGGGGTGGTGCTCGATGATCGCGCTCAGCAAACCCCAATCGGTTTGTGGCCATTCATTGTGACCGCGCGAGGCGACGCTGATTTCGGTAAAGGCGTCAAACTCATCCATGTAATGCAGCGGATCGCCAGTCTTGAAATACCCCCGATACAACACGCGCCCGACAAAGTTGCCGACGATTTCAGGGTCGTCAGTCTGCCCGCGGCGAATGCGCCAATCCGCCACTTTCAGGCCGGATTCCTTAAGCGCCACCCCAAGCGTTGTCGTGCCTGATTTTGGCAGACCAAGGTTGATCACGCGCAGGCGGCTCATGCTGTCAGCCCAAGCTTTTGCAACAGCGTCTCTTCGGCGGGGGGCAGGGTCGAGGCGGCGCGCAATTGGTCGCGCATGGCCTGATATTCGGATTGCTTCATCAACGCGTCCCGTTTGGCGCGATGCAGGGCCACGGCCTCTTCGTGCAGGGCGCCGATCTCGGCGTCCGATTTCAACTTTGCCAGCTCGCGTTGCAGATCGGGCAGATAGCGCTGGATGCTCAGATCCTGCCAGGCCGGATCGTTGCGGTCGCGCCAATAGCTGTCGTCGAAATTGCGGTGCTCGCGGTTCACATCCCCGCGATCGTTCTTGACCAGATAGCTGTCGAGGCTGCGCAGGGCATAGTGGTTCAGCGTCGCCAGGTCGCGTGCACCGCGGACCGGAAACTTGCGGATGCGGCGCGGGTTGGCGGCCATCTTGAACCGGTGCTGAACATCACGCCCCGAGCCATCTGTCCAACTGGGTCGCTTTTTGGGCGGCAGTTTCTTGCGAAAGAAGGGGCGGTGCGCGCCGTAATATTGCAGTGGAAAATCGCTGCGGATCAGGGTTTTCACTTCGGCGGCACTTTCACCGCCCCAAAGATCGGGATTGTGCGAGCGGGTGAACTGTTCGATCACCGGCTTGTCCTCGAAGGTTTCGATCCCGTCGTTGGCAAAGAACTGGAACGACAGGCTGATGGCCTGCGGGTTTCCACAAGCCTCGATCAGCGCCGGGATGGTGTGATCGCCTGCGTGGATGTTCAAAAACTCGTCGACATCTGCGATCCAGACCCAATCGGCATCGGCCACGATGTCTTCGTGCGCGGCGGCCTTGAGCGCCTCCATCTGGTAATTGCGCCCTTGGGCCGGGTTGGGCAGGTGCCGCACGATGGCGCGCTCTGCCAGCGCGTCCAGCAGCCGGTCGGTCGCATCCGAACAGTCGTTGGAATAAAACAGGAAGTCGGTCACACCGATCAGCCGGTTGAAGGCGATCCATTCCAGCAGGAACGGCCCCTCGTTCTTGACGCAGGTCACGGCCGTGATCTTCATATCCCGCGCTCCTCCGGTGTGAATGCCGGTTCACTCTTCACCACGTCTGCCCCGATCCATACCTGTTGGGCGCCATTCTTTGGGCGCTGATTGTTTCCCAAGTCATGACATTTGTGCGCGAAACCGTCAACATTTCGCAAACTCTTGGACAGCGTGCCACGGCAGTCTAAGTTGCCCTGAAATGCGACCGCGAGGGCGGTTGACGGGCGGTGCGCTCTCGTGCCCTCTAGGTCGCCAAGGGGAGAGAGCATGACAATTCCAAATTCGATTGATGCGGTGCAAGAGATGCTGACCGCCCAAGGGTACGTTTGTGGGCGTTCGCTCGCGACAGTGGTTTTCCTGTCGCTCAAGTTGGGACGTCCCTTGTTTCTTGAAGGTGAGGCAGGCGTCGGCAAGACCGAGATCGCCAAGGCGTTGAGTGCCGCGTTGGGGCGTCGCCTGATCCGCTTGCAATGTTACGAAGGCCTTGATGCCTCGTCCGCCGTCTATGAATGGAACTTTCCGGCACAGATGGTCGCAATCCGCACCGCCGAGGCATCCGGTGGGGCCGACCGCAAGGCGCTGCAAACCGAACTGTTCTCGGACGAGTTTCTGGTGGAGCGTCCGCTCTTGGAGGCGATGCGCCCCGATGAAAACGGCGCGCCGGTGTTGCTGATCGATGAACTCGACCGCACCGATGAGCCATTCGAGGCCTTCCTGCTTGAGGCGCTCAGCGATTTTCAGGTCACGATCCCCGAACTGGGCACCATCAAGGCGCCCGAGCCGCCGGTGGTGATCCTGACCTCGAACCGCACGCGCGAGGTGCATGACGCGTTGAAACGCCGCTGCCTGTATCACTGGGTCGACTACCCGGATTTCGAGCGCGAGGTGGACATCCTGCACGCCCGCGCGCCCGAGGCCGCCGAAAACCTGTCTCGCGAGATCGTGGCCTTTGTCCAGCAGTTGCGAACCGAGGATCTGTTCAAGAAGCCGGGCGTGGCGGAAACCATCGACTGGGCCAAATGCCTGCTGGCGCTGGATGTCATCAACCTCAGCCCCGAGGTGATCGCCGACACGCTTGGCGCGATCCTGAAATACCAGGATGACATCCAGAAAATGCAGGGCTCCGAGGCCAAACGCATCCTGGATCAAGCCCACGCGAGTCTGGAGCCGGCATGAGCTCAGCTCCACGTGTCATCCACATCTGCGGCTGGCCGGGATCGGGGAAACAAACGATAGGGCGGGCGCTTGCGGCCAGGATCGGGGGGAGGTTGATCGACAACCACCTGATGATCAGCCCGGCAAGCGCGGTGTATCCGCGTGGGCATCCAGGGCATTTGAAGTTGCGGCGGCAAGTGCAACAGGTCGTATTTGATCACGCGTTGCAGTTGCCGCGGGATGTTCCGATCATCTTCACCAATGCTTTGGCGGATACGCCCGAAGACCATGCCCTCTTTGCACCCTTTGTCGAGTTT
>FYBJ01000192.1_pt1 | contig 11247 bp, 11 predicted proteins | sample 1134611 | NCBI WGS metagenome assembly FYBJ01 (sample SAMEA104116008, study PRJEB20421) | marine metagenome | isolation source: marine | reverse complement strand
GCAGACGCTCGGGCGCCTCTACGTCATGGGCGATCAACCACTCGCGGATCCGCGCCCACCGGTCGGAATTTCTCGGAGTGAACCGCATCAAATCCAGCTCGGCCAATCGCCGATCGAGATCTTGCCACCACTGGATCTTGATCCGAATCCCATGGCGCTTGCACCAGGCGCGCAAAGGCCGTTCCCAATCAGTGACGTCATGGGCTTCCAAGAGAATGTCGAGATCGTGAGGGATGGTCTGGGGCCAGTCAGGCATGCCCCTACTCCCCGAGGCGCTTCAAGAGGCGCTGTTCGATCTGGATACTGGTCTCAAGCTCAGCCCGCCGCACTTCGTCCGTGCAATCCTCAAGCTCGGCTTGCAACCGATCAATGTACCGTTGATAGCTGGCCTCGACGTTTGTCTGTCTGCTCATTGGATATTCCGCAGGTTTCTTCAGTCGCCATCCAGTAAACCGAAGCAATGGAACAGGTCAAACACCACCAGCCCGAGGAACTGACTGTCGTGGGTGTGACCGCCTGAACGGTCAGGCAGCTTACTTACGTTGTGCACCCAACCACACTACCCCCTGATACTGGCTAAAAAACGTCAGTCGTGACCAACCCGAGAGCTTTGACGGCATCCGCGGCATTCGAAGAAGCCAGGGCGATGATCTTTCCGGGGTCTGCTGTGAGTGGGGGGATGGGTTCACCATCTTCATCCAGTGCATCCGACTCCGACAACACGAACGCAGCTTGAGCGGCTTGCACAAGGGCCAGGTCTACGCCTTCCGGCACCCCACCCTTCGCGATGATCGCACCCAACACCGCTGGATCTGTGACGCCCCGCAACTGTGCATCAGTCCAGAGCCCCGACGACACAGCAAACAGATTGCCGTCTGCGTCCTGCCATCTGGCGTCCGTGTAGGTGGTTGGCTTGCTCGCCTTGCCCAGAACCACATGTGTATGGTTGGCGGCATCCATCAGTGTCTCTGGCACGGCTACGGTTACTCGGATGGTCATAGTGATACCCCACTGGTCCGGGCGAAATGCTTTTCGAGGTTAGACAGTTCGACGTCATCGGCAAGTCGCCCCAGGACGCAAAGGCCAAAAAGCTTACCGCTGAAAAAGAGAGAAGCCCCCGCCCGAGATCCTAAGTACAACGTGTCATCGCTGTAGTTGCCGGTGCCTTGATCCGTTGCCGAAGATCCTACTTGCACCCCATCCTCGCGAAGAAGAAGGGTATCCGAGCTGATCTTACCAACACCGGTCATAACGTGTTTGTCGGCAGCGTCATATCCGCTGTTGGTGACGTCCACTGCGGCGGAGCCATACGAACGGAAGTAGTAGATGTTACCGCCCTGATAAAACGAAAAGGAACCGGGATTAGACGAAGACGAGGCGGTAATCTCGAATATGATCTCGGTGTTCGCAGAGGCCTTCTCTAGCCCCATGACAGCGTTGACCTCATCTGTCCCGGACATGTCTAGCGCGGTGGATAGATAGTCATCTACCCCATCGAAATCGAGATACCAGTTGCCATCGCCATCGGCTTGCAGTGTTGGTCGATAATCGTCGTTGACGGATTGCACCAAGTGGTTGCCGTTCCCGGACATATCCAGAACCCGACCAACAGGTTGCCCCACGCCGGTCACAGGGGTTGTCCCTGCGCTATCCTGAAACAGCGTCCCATTGGCCGGATCAAAGTTGGGGAGCAACAGCCCAACTTCACCCCCGAAGAACAGGGATTGAGGGGACCAATTGCCGCTAAAGCGCCCGCCCGCAAAACGGCCGGCAGAAAATCGACCGCCCAAATTCATTCCAGCACCGTAGCTTTGCCGTCAGCGCCGGAGATCCAAAGGCGTTCGCCAAGGCGAAGCTGCATTGGGATATTTCCCCTGATGCCCAATACCGGCGCATCGTGGACAGGGATTGTGGGAATGGTGTCATCCTCGGTCAGCGTAAAGCGCAAGGCCACACCACCCGAATTGCTCAACAGAACATCAACGGCTGCCGCAGCGGTGTAACGCGCGCCGGTTGTCCACTGCTGTTCTACATCAAGAACGGTGGTTGTCATGGTTTTACCTTCCTTTGTTTGTCGGGCGCGCGGCCAGACAGGGTTTCAACTTTGTCGCCGCAGTCCAGCAGCGCCTTGCGGTCTTTTGCCCAAAGCAGTTCCACCTCTTGATCGGACAGCCAGCGCACCGGGATCTGCACCGGCTTTGCGCATGGGTCCGCCGATCTAATCAAGGGCATTGAGCCGCCGCACCCGGTCAGAACCAAGACACTGATGAACAACAACAGGGTCCGCATGTGCTTCTTCCTCCAATTGACGGGCCAACTCATCGCGCTCAACTGCCAAGCGGCGACGTTCTGCATCCAGCTTCTGCCCCGCTTCGATCTGATCCAACTGCTGAGCCTGGTAATCGGCGGTGCAGTCCATCCGACCGCGCTGATATGCGCCGATGGCGACGGCCCCCAAGATCAGAACCGCACCGGCAAGCTGAACCCAAAGCGTCACAGGAACACGGCCTCCGTTGCTTGCAGGATGCCCCGCGCCAGATCCCGCATTTCGTGATTCTCATCGGTAGCCCCGAGCCCCTTTGGCGATGACCCGAAGAACGGCTCAATCAGTGCCGCTGGGGCGCGGCCGGAAATCAGGCTGGCACTACCTCGCCCTTCCCGCACGACCTTTTCGCCTCGATCTTTCAGCCCGAGGGCGTCCAGCATTTCGTCTTGCAGGGCTTCGGCAAAGGCCATCGACAGGCGCGAACCACTGGTCAGGGTTTCCGTGCCGGTCGCGTTCTTGTTGTGGTGACTGTTGAAGTGCAGCTCGCACGTCGCATCGGCGCCCCAGGCATCCGTCCGACCATAGACGTCGCGGATCTCGCGCGTGTAACCCAGCCCAGCCTCACGAAAGAAAGTGCGCACGTCGATCTGTGGGAAGTCCGATTGCGCGATGTCCTCGATCATCTGCGCCAGCTTGGAGTTCCACGAAAACTCAGTCTCGCCGGTGTCCTGCCGCACAGCGCCTTGGGAACGGCTGTTGTGTCCTACTACGATAGCCAGTTTCATTGCTCGTCCTTTCCTTTGTCTGCCTCTTCTTGGGGAACACGGGCCATCGCCCGCACGACTTGCATCAGGAGACGCCCAACGGCGCGCCCCTCGATGCCGAGCGCCAGGAGCGCCGGAACCAGATAGGCCCAAAAGGGAGGGGCTTTTGCCATGATCGCGAAGGCATAATCCGCCGTGAACAGCGCCACGATCAGAACCACGGCCAGCAGCCGGAACCATGGGAACTTTTGTGACGGTTCATCCATGCCCGGACCACCGAATGAGAGCCCACACCAGAAGGAACGCCAGCGCCCCGGCAATACTGGTAGGGGCCATGGCCGTCGCCACGATCATCGGCGTCAGCGCGTGAAACAGGTCGATACGGTTGCGGTTGCTGTTCAGGAACTCCGACATCACACACCCCGCTTGAACAGGGGCAGCAGCAGGAACTTGAGCGCCACGATGGGGGGCAGGTAGGGCCATTTCAGCTTGTAGCCGAACGCCTTCAAGTCAGCCCGGGTCATCAGCCTGCCGGAATTGTCTGTCCAGCCATACCCACGGCACCAGACGACCGCATGTCTCACACCTTTGGGCGACAGGCAGTGCCAGATCACGAACTTGAAAGTGATGAGTGACATCCAGAACCGAAGCATACGGCGACCGCAGACCAACCAGATCAGCGTCAATACATTGTCCGCGCAATCGCCCTCGATCGCTAGGTCGCCTTTCAGGATATTCCAGCGGTCAACCGGATCTTTCTTGTAGCTGTACCTCGCGTTCAGATCTTTGCGGGCCTGTTCGAAGTTCATTTTTATGCTCCTACGGGATACCAGTACGCGCCGTCCCACTCCAAGCAGAGCAGTTCCAAGGTGAGGGTCTTGGTGGCGTCGGCGCGAAAGTTTACGCAGCCTGTTTCGATGGTGATGGGGAACGTCCCGGATGTGGCTGACCAGATCGAAACGCGCTGGCCGATCACAAGTCCGGGTTCAATCGTCGTGATCCGGCAGGCGGCCGTGCCGTCTATGCGGATGGCCTTGCTTCCGTGGGTAAGGATGTCAGCCAGTGACAAGGTAAAATCAGCGCCTTTGGACAAGATGATCGCATTGTCCAGCGTCAGGATCGATTGGATGGACCCATGGGTGTAACCCAATGCCGCTACACCCGTGAGGCTGATCATCTTTGACGCAGCCGAGGCGACTTCCATCGTTACATGACCGATATTCAACTCGCGCAGATACCGGCCCGAAGGCTGATCAAAGTGAAACAGTTCGGCATTCTGGTTCGGACCAGCCCCGATCACCGGAATATCAAAACCATCGGCGCCCACCGAATAGATAGCGGTATCAAAATAGTCGATGTCCGGCAGTTCGATCCTTAACCCCTTGTTGATGGCCGTACCGTTGGCCTCGTTGTCGCAAGAGACACTGAACTTGTAGCCGCGCGCCTTCGGGAGCCGCACCCGACTGCCGACATTGCCGTTTGGAAAAAACCGGAAACCGATAGAGTTGTTGGTGTCGTGGGTGCCATCGCCGTTGATCAGCGTGAACTCCATATCAGCGTTGTGCATGGGTTGCTGGATCAAGGCGCCCGTGTTGATGCTCGTGCCTTTGTCGTTCCTCTGATACGCCTTGATCCGAACACGCGGCGACAGGATCGGATATCCGATCTCGCTGGACTTTTGGCCCGTGACAGCCATGAAGCCACGGGTGTTAAAGACATACCCGTCCGCGCTGTCAGGCGCGTTATAGGCCACGCCCTCGATAAAGTTCCCAAAGCCACCAACGCCGTTATGCGCCATACCGAAAGGCGTGCTGCCTGAATTGCGGCTGACGGCGTTGATCACCTTGCACAGGTCCACGCTGTCCATGTCGACCGCGTGGCGGGTGCCATCGTCCTCGACACCATCGACAAAGGCGTCACGGCTGCCCTGGTTCAGCAACAGACCATACGTCAGAGGATCGCGAACACCGGGAGTGCGCAGGTTCGAAGCCCGAACATCCACACAGGCCTGGAAGTTGCGCGCCGGAGCACCCGCACCTTGCAGATGCTCGTGGTTGTGGACTTCCAGATCCCGGCAAAAGATGGCCGCGATACCTGTGCCGTGCGTGGATGTGCCGCTTGGCTCGGTGCGTGCATTGAATATCTTGACGCCGGTTTTGGGTGACAGAATGGCAATGTTCATGCGATCCGTGCCAACCGCGTCCTTTTTGAAGGACTGCGGAAAATCAAGATAGACGACATCAGGTGAGCCCGCATCGATCGCGACCACTTGACGGATATTGTTGTTGATGTCCACGGCGCTGTCACTCAGACGCGCGCTGTCGTCATAGATCCAAATCAAATCCCCGACCGCGCCGCCACCGGAGACGTAATTCGAAACCTGAATGCGGTCATCCCACATCGAGGCACCGGTCTGGAGACCGAATTTCGTGGCACTTTGAGCGCCGAGAACCTGAATGCATTCTTCCAGATCATCGACCGGCGTCAGCTTTGAACCATTCACATCAAGGACCACATTCGCAGGGATGTCCTCGATCCTGCCGGTGAATGACGCCTCACGCGGAAAGATCAGAGTGCCACCACCATCGGCCCCGATTTCAGCCAGGGCCGCCGCGATCCCCGCCGTGCTGTCCGTCGCCGTATCCGGGTAGATCAGGTCCGTCATCAGTTCGAGATACTTTTTGTTGCCCGACATGATCAGCGAACTATCCGCCGCCAACTCGGCACGGTCAGCATCAGCCGAAGCCTCGGCTGCCTTTGTGGTTGCCACTTCGGCATTGGCTTGAGCCGACGCGATGTCACCAGCATCAGGACCGACAACCATTTTCGTGCCGTCATCGGAGAAGATGATCGCGCGCCCTGCCCGTGCGGCTTCATCTGCGTCCAGCGGATCAGGGGCAGGATGACTTGGGGAAACACGGATTGTGTTCTCGAACTTGCGTTCCTGCTCTTGTTGAACGGCGGTGCATTGATCCGCGTCCCGTTGCAGGTTTTCAGCAAGATCCGGTGAAGCGCCACCATAGTTCTGTTCGCGGCGCGGTTTCCGATCCCCGTAGATCTCGACATCAACACCAGTGACGGGGCTTGTCAGAGTGATTTGCGCATCATCGGCAACACCGCCATTGAAGTTTCCCGAGACGGAATAAGTTGTGTCCTCAACGCCGTCTACAAAGACGGAGAGATCCGCCGCATCAAACAAAGGGAACGGCACATCGAAAGTATCTGTCGACGTGACAGGTTCATACTTATGGTAGCGATCGTCGTATGCCAGAACCATGTGGAAGCCTCACTTTTGCGTAAGACTCCCGTTGCTGACCAATTCCCGCAATGCACCGGCTTTTCTAGTTTGAAACCGCAGCGGCGACCTGCTTTGTCAGCCCCATCAGGTACGGCAGGTTGTTCCCTGGAATGGGGCGCATCAGTTTGCGCGCGTCACGCTCGGTCAGCTTGCCACGGGCTGCGGCAGCTCCACCTTCATAGACACCGAGCGCCATGTCGACACTCGGACCAAGAACGCCCATGGCAGCGGATCGACTCTGGAAACGTGAAGTCAGTTCACCTGACAGTGACAGTCGCCCACCCGCCAAACCATTCCCCAAACCATGCGCTTCAAGCAACCAGCCCGTGAGCCCCGAGCGATCAATCGCATCCTCCCAAAGAGCCGCGCCTTCCTTTTGTTCATACCCACCTTGGTACGCTTTGATTCTGGAAACCATCATTCCCAACGTGACCGCCATGAGGACTTGGGACAGCACGGCTCCGTCTGCGCGCTGAATACCAGACAGCAAGATCCGGTGATGCGCAGATACGGCGAACGATTTGAATTGAGAGAAGAATTTGCCGACTTCTGATGACCATGCGATGGGCTTGTCCTGCCCTGGCGTCACGATCATGATGTCCATTTCACGGTTCATGGCCGCGCGGAACGCCTCAAAGGCATCGCGATCCGTCCAGTTCTTCGCTTGCGGCAGCCACAATAACCCGTCGCGGTCAGCGTGTTTCTCGATCTGTTCAGCGATCCGGCGAGCCATGGCACTGTCTATCCCGTTCTCGGACAGTTTCAGCATGTCCTTTTTGCTGGCCTTACCTTTGGCCGATGCCACCGCGGCCTTGGAGATCTTGGACGAGACGAATGCACCGCCGATGGATTTCCATGCGAAGTTCCAGGGAACCATACCAGTTGCGACACTGAAAGCGCTGGACGTTGCAGCCAAGCCTCTTTCAAACCCTGTGTTCTCACCATAACGATCCATGACTTCGAACATGGAAACAGCCCGCGAGTTCAAAAACCACTCTGCACCGGAGGCAATTTCAGCCACATCCTTCGCCGCCATGCCAAACCGCTTTGGGTTCGTGACCGCTTCCAGAGATCCGAACGCCGCCTCGATGCCATTACGACCGACCACGCCCGCCACATCGGGAAGCGCCGAAAGGGTCATCCCGCCAAGATAGCCCATGTAGGACAGGTTTCGTGTGCCACGGAGCGCGCGGACCCAAACGTCCTTGGGATCGTCTGGAACGCCGTAGACACCCCGAATTCGGTCTGCCATATTCTGCAATTCTTTGATCCGTAGTTCGGCTTCCCGCAGATGTTTAGTGCGCTCTTTCTCGGACTTGGAATTGCGGACGAGCCGGTCCTTTTCGTCAATAATGCGCCGCTTGGCCTCGGTCATGTCGAGATCCCCGAAGCGCCGTGTCAGTTCGATATCCGGCACGATGCTGTTGAAATACTGAGCAAGCACCTTTTCCGCGTTCAGTTCAAGCCAGGGCCACAGCTTTTCATCCATGACGTCCAGAACACGCGCACGGGTCGGACTGGAAAGAGCCGCCTTGTAGGAATGCTCACCGGGTTTCAGGCCAAGGATCGAATTGATTGCGTCATCGACTGCGCTCGTAACTTCGAGATCATCGAGGCCCGCATAGAACTCATCCGCCTCACGCGCGGCTTTGGCCTGTTTGATTTCGGGGATAAGCTTTTTCAGCTCTTCGCGCGCCGCCTTGATCTCTTCGCGCACCTTTGGCCCAATGTCCTGGTCCAGTTCGCGCAGCCGCGCCTCTGCTTCGTCCAGACGATCCATCGCCTTCATAAGCCGTTGTTCAGCGGACGCGCTACTTGCCCCGGCCTTGTCGGCGGATCGGCCAGCCTCTTTTGCCTTGGCCTTCTGGGTCTTCTGGTTGCGGACCATTCCGGGCAGCTTCTTGATGATCTGATCCAGTGGCTCGGAAACATCGACGCCCATTTCTTGCAGGGCCGCGATGAACTCCTGTGCCGCTTCAAACCGGGCCACCTCTGCGCCATCAAAGGACGAGTAGATCTTGTTCCCGGTCGCGGCCTCGCGCAAAGCGTTATAGAAATCCGCCTCTGTCGTTCCTTCATCGAGATACCCAAGCTCGGCCAATGCCCCTCGCATATCGTCAGCGTGCATCCCATCAGAGCGCTTGATGGTGTGCAGGGATGTATCGAGCGCCGATTGCAATTCCCCGGTGCCGTCATCCCGAACGCCACCAAGTTCACGGATTGCCGACAGCATGTCTTGGGGTTCAAGCTTTGCAGCGCTGCGCGCTTCCCGCAGGCTGTCCTTGAAGGCGTCCAGTTCGTCACCCTGCAACACCCCTTTGTTCAGCGCCGCCATTCTCTTGCGGAACTGCCCACGGAGCCCGGTTGTTGCGCGCTTCACGCCCTTCTCGCGACTGACTGCCGCCTCGGCTCTGGTCTTCTTCGCTTCGGCCTTCTTTGTCGCCTTGTCTAAGGCCCGTTGCGCCCCCCTGGCCCGCTCATTCGCCTGAAACCGGTTTGCTTCCAATTTGTCGAGTGTCCGGTCATTGAACAGACGTTGCTCTGCCTCGGACCGCTTCCGCTTGAATTCAGCTTCGAGCAACACGGCCATGTCATCCTCGGAGCCATCCCGAAGATGTTGGGCGATCTTCTCGGCGTTGTAACTCCGGTGGAAGTAACTCTTCCCAAACTCAAGTTGCAAAGCCTCATCAAACATCCCAACGTCGATCGCATCATCCTTGACCCGCTCAAAGATAGACGCCCGGATCTGCTGGGCCGTCTTCTCAATCTGAGGAATTGGGTGTTGATCTTCGGTCATCAGGGCCTTGCCGACCTCATCCCAAAACTCGCCTTGGTTCATCTTCCGATCATACCCGGCCAGATGCCCCCAACGCCCTTTGAGCGGCGCGGTGAGGCGACCAATGGTGCCAACATCGCCATCATTCACATATTCCGCATATTGCCGGGAGCCATGGCTGATAACCTCGGTCAACTCATCATTGCGGCGCGCTTTGATTGCGCCCTCTGCCGACATGCCGAATTCGCTTGTAATCTGCCCCTTTTCATTCGCTGCATACTGCAACGGTGTCTCAACCAAATCGGCCAAGGTTTGCCGTACCGCGATGTTGTCGGAGAGTTGCGCCCGGAGGATAGGATCAGAGCGAACCAGGCCGCGCAGAACTGGCACTTTGTTGACGTACTGGAACAGGGCCTCGCGACGGAGTGTTAGGTCACGGCTGTTCGTCGCGGCGTTGATGCTCTGCATGTGTTCGTTGAAGCCGGTGATCGCCTCGGGGATCTGCTCCGCCGCCGACGCCGACCGGCTAAACTCTGCACGGCTCAAGGAGGCCGCGCCAGTCCCCAACAACCCGCCAAGGATCACAGAGCCGCCAATCGAATAGCCGCTTTCAGCCAATGTTCGGGTTTCCTGAAAGCTTTGCAGAGCCGCCTCATCGAGAGCCGCAGCAAACCCAGCCGACCCGCCGACGCTCAGAGCCGACCGACCAATACGAACACCACCCCTGACGTTCTTCACCAAGGCCCCGCCTGGAATAAGTGTTGTGGGTGACAGGAGCGCAGCGCCCATTTCGGCCAAGTATCCCATCGGCCCCGCTGCATCTAAGGCCTTCTCGTTTTCGACTTCGCGGTCAAGCTGCGCTTTCAGGGCTTCGGCCTGCTGGCTGTTGCGGATCTCCACGAACCGGTCAGAGAATTGCTCGTACACGGTTCCCTGAATGTCCTCCCATGGGCGATAGGAAGGATCGAAGGGGGTGTTCGGGTCCGGCTTGAAGCGGTTGAACCCCGAAACAAGTGGGCTTTCCCGTTCCAGCGCGGCAGTTCCCAAGTCACGGTCTGAGGTAATCTCTGGGTTTATGTCGAAGCCTGGGACAAGACCAAGAACGCTTTGGGTGTCGTCGTCATCGCGGAACGGCATCGCCACCCCCTCGCATCATTTCCATGGCCCGATCAAAGCCGTATTTCTCAACGTTGTCGTAGAATTCGGCCTGCGGGTTGCCGACCCCGGCCTCGAACTCGGACCGCTTGGCAGAGAATTGGTCACGCGCCTGCTGCTGCGCCTCTGAGGGACCGAAGTAGAACCGTTGCGGCAATCGCTCCAAACTATCACCGATCATCACATAGACCTCATAGCTTGGCTTTTCGTTGCGCTTGTACTCGGCGACGGTTTGATCATTGGAGACAAGGAAAACATCCTTGGCCTCAAGCTTCCGTTTTGGTTCTCCGGTCAAGAGCCCGCGCTGACCTTCTTCAAGCCAATGCTCGCCATCCTGAATTCGATCCAGCAACGCGCCGTCCTGATACTCGGCAAGAAAGCCCGTCACCTCTTCAATGATCTGCGGCTGCATCCAGTCGTATGATCCGTTCACCGCCGGATACACGCTTTGTGGCGGGTACTTCATGATCCGGTTTTTACCGGTGATCACGTTCGGACCATAGATCCGGCCAATGTCATCGACTGCACGCGCCCTGGCTGCTTCCCCATCACCGAGTTCAAGAAAGTGAGCGGTGAATAATTCCCGGTATTCACCCATCATAGAAGCTTCAAGATGTGCGGGCATCAGATCCTTTACATCGTGATCCCCTTTCACGCCAATGGTTTCAGTCGTGAACCACTTATCAAGAGAGCCGGTAAGGTCCGAGAATTCCAGCGTTTTCACGGCCTCTTTTAGTTCGTTCTGCACGTTCTTCGGGCGCTCTTTCCAAAGCTCCATTGCCTTCGCTGCGGCGTCCACGGGCGGCATGAATTCGGCCAGACGGCGATAGTCGGTCAGCTTGTTCAGAAAATCCTTTTGCCCCGCATATCCCTGAAATGCGTTATTGCTGGCATTGAGCATGGCGTTTCCGACTTCCAGCACGTTCGCCAGAACCTCTGGATCATCGGAGGTGACACCCGCGCGAAGTGCATCGTACATCTTGCGCGG
>FYBJ01001803.1_pt1 | contig 11250 bp, 14 predicted proteins | sample 1134611 | NCBI WGS metagenome assembly FYBJ01 (sample SAMEA104116008, study PRJEB20421) | marine metagenome | isolation source: marine | reverse complement strand
ATGTGCGTCGGTCATGCCTGAATAGTACCAGCCAATGACGGTGCAGTCCATTCGCTGGCGGCGTATTTCGAGCTAAGGTCCTGCGGAGATGCGGGAGGAAACGCCAATGATCACCATGGACACTCAGGTCGCCATCATCGGCGGTGGTCCCTCAGGGTTGCTGCTGTCTCAGTTGCTCAACCGTGCAGGGATCGGAACTGTTATTCTGGAACGGTCGAGCCGTAGGCATGTTCTGGCGCGCATTCGCGCCGGGATCCTTGAATGGGGCACGGTCGAGTTGTTGCACGAAGCCGGTGTCGGGGCACGAATGGACGCAGAGGGCATCCCGCATGACGGGTGCTATCTGTCTGACGATGCCACCATGATCCACATCGACTTCAAGGACCTTACCGGCAAGCGCGTGATGGTCTATGGCCAGACCGAGGTGACCTCGGATCTTTATGCGGCGCAGGACGCGATGGGAACGACAATCCTGCACGACGTGTCCGACGTGGAGATCAACGATCTCGACCAGGGAAAATCTTATGTCGAGTTTACCCATGAAGGGACGCGCAAGCGCCTCGATTGCTTTTACGTGGCCGGATGCGACGGTTTCCACGGCGTTTCCCGCAAGACAATTCCCGATGAGAAACGCCGTGAATTCGAGCGTGTCTATCCGTTTGGCTGGCTCGGTATCTTGTCGAAAACCCCGTTGGTGAATGATGAGCTTATCTATTCCAATTCCGGCCACGGTTTCGCGCTGGCGTCGATGCGCAACGAAAATCTCGTGCGCTTTTATGTTCAGGTGCCGTTAAGCGATACGGTCGAGGATTGGTCGGATCAGCGTTTCTGGGACGAATTCTCGCGTCGTATTCCGTCAGAAGCCGCCAAGCGCCTTGTCACCGGGCCGTCCATTGAGAAAAGTATCGCTCCGCTGCGCAGTTTCGTTTCTGAACCGCTGCGCTGGGGAAACCTGTTCTTGGTGGGCGATGCCGCCCACATTGTTCCGCCGACTGGCGCGAAGGGCCTGAACCTCGCCGCCTCTGACGTATACTACCTCTATACCGCGCTAATCGAGGCGCTGAATGGAAAGGGAACGACCGGTATCGACGAATACTCTGCCCGAGCGCTGGCCCGTATCTGGAAAGCCATGCGGTTCAGCTGGCAGATGACGACGATGTTGCACCGTTTCGATGGCGAAGATGCCTTTGCCGAGCAGATGCGGAAGGCCACGCTGAGCCATCTGGCGCACTCTGAAACCGCGCGGCGGGATCTGGCGGAAAACTATATCGGGCTGCCCTTCTAGCGCCGTCCGATCTGTGTGATCCTCTGCGAAAGCTCGATGGCGACGGCAAGCGCGCGTGCTGCCGTCATCAGCATTTGCGGAAGCACCATCCATTCAAGACCCCATGCCGCGCCCGAACGTTCCTGCTCGTGGATCATGGCTTGGTGTATTGCAGACACCTGCGTCGCATTGAACCGCGCCAGCGTGACGAGCAGTTCGGCCGCCACCGGATTCTGCTTGTGCGGCATGGCCGACGACGCGCCCCCGCCGGTCAGCGCGATTTCCTCGATCCCCTGCTGCGCCATCAGCGCGACATCCTGCCCGAACTTGCCAAGCGTGCCGGTCACCAGCGACAGGAATGAGGCATAGTCCGCCACCCCGTCGCGCCGCGCGTGCCAGGACCTTTCTGTCGGGGCAAGGCCAAGTGCCGAGGCGACGTCGGCGACAACTGCACCGGCCTTTTCGCCCAACGCCTTGCGGTCGCCCGAGGCACCGCCGATCTGCACCCTTTCGACATGCGGGCGCAGCGCGGCAAGCCGGTCCAGATGATCGACAAGCGGCAGTCGCCAGGCCGCGACGCGGTCGCGCACGGTTATCATCTCGGCCGCCTGCATCCGCGTCCGCCCCATAAGGGGCCTGTCCCCGAAGCGCGCGTCGAGTTCGCCCAGACAGACCTCAAGCGCGGCGAGGCGCGCGGCGACAAGATCGGAGGCATCGCGAAGCGTCAGGACGAGGGCCGTGTCCACTACATCCTGAGAGGTCGCGCCCTTGTGCAGGGCCTCCGCCGGGGCGACCTTTCTCAATTGAGCGACCAGCCTCGGGACGGGCACGCCGTCATGTGCCATCCCCGCGGCGATATCCGAAAGGTCGATGCGCGCCGTCTCGATCGCGCTTGCGGCGGTCTCGGCCGCGCTGGCCTCGAATAACCCCGCGCGGCCGCAGGCGCGCGACCATGCGGCCTCGAAGGCCAGCATATACGCCATCTGCCGCTCGGGCGACAGGATCAGGGCCATGTCCGCATCGCCGAAAAGGCCCGAAAGCCAGGGATGATCGAAGGCAGAGATACTCATGCGCGTGGTCTCCAAATGGATGGAAGGGCGGCATCCGCCGCCCCTCCCCTTTTCGCATTCCGGCTCCCGCTAGAGATCGAGAAACACCGTCTCGCCCTCGCCCTGAAGGCGGATATCGAAACGGTATTTCCCGTCGCCGGTCTTCTTGGCGATCAGCGTGTCCACGCGCGGGCGCTGTTCGACACGGTTCAAGAGCGGATCGTCGGCGTTATCCTCGTCCTCGAAATAGATCCGCGTGTTCAGCCCGATATTGATACCGCGTGCGACCACCCAGAGCGAGATGTGGGGCGCGCTGCGCACGCCGCCGCGTCCCGCATAGGCGCCGGGCTTGACGGTACGAAGGGTGAATTCGCCCGTCTCGGCATCGGCCGCGAAACGGCAATGGCCGGAAAAGTTCGGGTCCGCGCCCTCCTGGCCCGGAAAGACGCCATTCGCATCGCATTGCCAGCTTTCGATCAGGGCATCGCGCATCGCCCAGCCGGTCCCGTCATAGACCGAGCCAACGATTTCGATGACCTCGCCCTGCACATCGCCCTGGATCGGGGAAACGCCGATCTCTTGCTGGTAATAGCCGCCATTGCCGGCATAGGTCGGCATCAGGCCGATGTGAACATAGGGCCCCGCGGTCTGGGATGCGGATTCGATCAGGATGTCGAGTTTCTGGACCATGATTACATGCCCTCCAGCTTGTTCTCGAACATCGTCTGGCGGCGGCCGCGCAGCACGATGTCGAATTTATAGGCGAGAAAGTCGAGCGGACGCGACTTCGAAAAATCGAGCGGCGCGACCAGCCGGTCAAGCTGGCTGCGGTTTTTGATCGTCGCGGCGATCGGGCAGTGATCGATCAGTGGATCGCCCTCGAAATACATCTGGGTGATCAGGCGCTGGCCGAAGCTATGGCCATAGACCGAAACGTGGATGTGCATCGGCCGCCAGTCGTTGCCCCGGTTCGGCCAGGGATAGGCGCCGGGCCGGACCGTCAGGAATTCATAATAGCCGTTCTCGTCCGTGATCGTGCGGCCGCAGCCTCCGAAATTCGGGTCGAGCGGGGCAAAGTATGTATCCTTCTTGTGCCGGTAGCGCCCGCCGGCATTGGCCTGCCAGATCTCGACCAGCGTATGGGGGACGGGCCGGCCCATTTCGTCCAGAACGCGGCCGTGCATCAGGATGCGTTCGCCGACGGCGGGGGCCGCACCCTTGGTCCAGTTCAGGATCAGGTTGTTGTCGAGCGCGCCAAGAACGCTATGCCCGAAGGTCGGCCCCGTCTCTTCGGACGGAGAGCTTTCCATCGACAAAAGCGGCAGATTGGGCGAGCGTGCAACGCTCGTCTTGTACGCCGGATCATAGGCATCCGGGTGGATCGCGCGGTTGCGCGGGATCAACGGTCCCAGGTCGTTCATTCCTCACTCTCCTCCTTTTCCGCATAGGTCTGTTTGGCGAGCTTGAAGGCATGGTTCGCCTTCGGCACGCCGGCATAGATCGCCACATGCTGTAGCGCCTCGGCGACATCCTCTTTCGACGCGCCGGTGCGCGCCGTGGCCCGGATATGCATCGGGATCTCTTCGAAATTGCCCGTCGCGGCCAGCAGCGCGATCGTGAGCATCGACCGCTCGCGCCGGGTCAGCCGGTCCGACGCCCAGACCGTGCCCCAGGCACTTTCGGTGATCAGCATCTGAAAGGGCAGGTCGAATTCCGTCTTCGCGGCTTCGGCCCGGTCGACATGGGCGTCTCCCAGAACCTCGCGGCGCACCGTCATTCCCCGGTCATGTCTCTCGCTCACGAACTGATCCTTTCGACAAAATTCACAAGGGCGGCCGTGAAGGCAGCGGGGCATTCGACGGCCGGAAGATGTCCGGCCTCTTCGAACACGATCAGATCGGCGCGGGGCAGGGCGCCGGCCAGCGCCTTGACCACATCGGGCGGCGTCGTCTGATCGTGCCGGCCGCCTATGACCAGCGCGGGCTGGGTGATCTCGCCCAGACGGGCGGTGATGTCCGTCCCGGCGATCGCGGCGCAGGTCGCGATATAGCCCTCTGCGTTGGTCCGCGCGAGAAGCGTGCGCCAGAGCGCGGCTTCGGGGCGGGCCAGCATCTCGGGTCCGAACCAGCGCTGCAGGATGCCGTCCGCCATGGTGGCCAGGCCGGTCCCGCGCACCCCGGCGATCCGGTCCTGCCAGAGCTGGTCCGAGCCCAGGACTGGGGCGGTGTTCGACAGCACAAGGCCCGTTACCCGGTCCGGCGCCATCAGCGCGATATGCTGCGCGATCAGACCGCCGATGGAACAACCGACGATCACGGCCCGGTCAATCCCGGCATCATCCATCGCCGCAGTCACGTCCTCGGCCAGGTCGGGAATGCCGTAGCCCGCCGGCGCCGTTTCGGACAGGCCGTGGCCGCGCTTGTCCATGCGCAGACAGCTCCAATCGTCCGGCAGACCCGCGGCAACCGCGTCCCACATCCGCAGATCGGTTCCAAGCGAATTGATCATGACGAGCGCCGCGCCAGTCCCCTCTGCCAGGTTCATGTGCATGGTGCCCCAGCCGCGTGCCAGTGCTTTCATAGGTTCCTCCCGAGCCGATACTGCCATAAGTTTCTTATTCACAATAATACAAAGATATGCAAAAAGCATAACTATATGAGCATACCAAATGGCATGAAGCTCCGCCATCTCGAGGCGTTTCTCGCGGTTTCGCAGAATGGCAATATTTCCGCGGCCGCACGGGCACGGAATGTGTCGCAGCCCGCGCTGTCCAAGACAATCACCGAACTTGAGCTTCTGCTCAATGCAAAGCTCTTCGACCGCGCCGGCCGGCGCGCGGTGCTGACGCCGGCGGGCGAGGCGTTCCGCATCCACGCGCTGGCGGCGGTGCAAAGCCTTGAAGCGGGGGTGCGCGACCTGTCGGGGCGGCCGGTGGAAGGTCTGGTCAAGGTCGGCGTGCTGCCGACGGTCGCGGGGGGCTTTTTCCCCTCCGTGGCACTTGCCTTTTCGCAGGCGCGCCCCGGCGCGCGCATCGGCGTCATCACGGGCCCCAACCGTTACCTCATCGACATGCTGCGCTCGGGCGGGATCGACCTGATGGTTGGGCGGATGCCCTCGGCCCGCGACATGCCGGGCCTTGCTTTCGAGTATCTCTACGACGAACCGATCCTGCTTGTGGCACGCGAGGGTCACCCCGCCCTGTCGCTGCCCCCGCGCGAGGCGCTTTCGACATACCCGCTGATCCTGCCCAATCCCGGCGCGATCATCCGCGAAACGGTCGACCGGTATCTGTCCGCGATGGGCCTCTCGGGTATCGTCCCTGCCTTCGAGACGGTCGCCCTGCCCGTCGCCCTGTCGCTGCTGGAGCAATCGGACATGCTGTGGTTCATCTCGCGCGGAGTGGCAGAGCGGGAATTGCGCCAGGGCACGCTTTCCTCTTTACCGCTGAAGACGGATTACATGGCGGGCGCCGTGGGGCTGACCCGCAAGTTCACCTTCGGCGAAGACAGCCCGGCCGATCTTCTGGCCCGGCTGCTGCACCGGCGGGCGGAAGAGGTTGCCGCCCGCTGATTTCCGTCAGACCGCTTCCAGCGCGATGGCGATGCCCTGCCCGACCCCGATGCACATCGTCGACAGCGACTTCTGCCCCGGCTTCAGCTCCAGCATGGCGCTTCCGGTGATGCGCGCGCCGGACATGCCGAGCGGATGGCCAAGTGCTATGGCCCCGCCGTTCCGGTTCACGCGCGCATCGTCGTCGGCGATGCCGAGATCGCGCAAGGTCGCGAGGCCTTGTGAGGCGAAGGCCTCGTTCAGTTCGATCACCGCGAAGTCTTTCTGCGTCAGGCCCAGACGCGCCATCAGCTTCTTCGATGCGGGCGCGGGGCCGAACCCCATGATCCGGGGGGCCACACCGGCCGTCGCGCCGCCCAGAACCTTGGCGATGGGGGTCAGGCCATGTTTTTCCGCCGCTTCCTTCGTGGCGAGGATCAGCGCCGCCGCCCCGTCATTCACGCCCGAGGAATTGCCGGCCGTCACGGTGCCATCAGCCTTCACGAAGGTCTTCAGCTTTTCAAGATCGGCCAGCTTGGTCTGTGGGCGGGGATGCTCGTCCTCGGCCACGATCACCGGGGCGCCCTTGCGCTGCGGGATCGTCAGCGGGACGATCTCGCGCGCAAGCCGGCCACTTTCCATCGCCGCCCCGGCGTTCGCTTGCGAACGAAGTGCGAAAGCGTCCTGATCGGCGCGGTTGATTTCAAAATCCTCGGCCACATTCTCGGCCGTCTCGGGCATAGAATCCACGCCGTATTGCGCCTTCATCAGCTTGTTGACGAAGCGCCAGCCGATCGTCGTGTCATGCACCTCGTTCGCACGGGCGAAGGCGGTGGTGGCCTTCGGCATCACGAAGGGCGCGCGGGACATCGATTCAACGCCGCCCGTGATGATGAGCGAAGCCTCGCCGGCCTTGATCGCGCGGGCGGCGGTGATGACCGCGTCCATCCCCGACCCGCAAAGCCGGTTCATCGTCGTGCCTGGCACCGTCTCGGGGTAGCCCGCGAGCAGAAGCGACATCCGCGCGACGTTGCGATTGTCCTCGCCCGCCTGGTTTGCGCAGCCGAAGATCACTTCGTCGATCGCCGCAAGATCCATCCTGGGGTTCCGCTCGGCCAGCGCCTTCAGTGGGATGGCGCCAAGATCGTCGGTGCGGATGCCCGAAAGCGCCCCGCCATACCGGCCAATCGGCGTGCGGATATAATCGCAGATAAAGACGTCGGTCATCAGATCCCCTCCGGAACAATCAGGTCGCCAACCGCGCCCTCGGTATGCAACTTCGCGCCGGTTACCGCCTGCAGCTCTTCCATGGATATCGCGGGCAGCTTTTCGCGCAGCACGAACCTGCCACCCTCGATGTCCACGACGGCCAGCGAGGTATAGACGCGGGTGACGCAGGCAACGCCGGTCAGCGGAAAGGTGCAGGTCTCGACCAGTTTCGGCCCACCCTCCTTGGTAACATGGTCAGTGACGACCGCGACGCGTTTGGCGCCGTGAACAAGGTCCATCGCGCCGCCGACCGCCGGAACACCCTTCGACCCGACGCGCCAGTTCGCGAGGTCGCCGTTCTGCGCGACCTGGTAGGCCCCCAGAACGGCCAGATCCAGATGCCCGCCCCGCACCATCGCGAAGCTGTCGGCGTGGTGAAAGAATGCGGCGCCTGGCTTCAGCGTGATCGCCTTCTTGCCAGCATTGATGAGGTCCCAGTCCTCCTCACCCTTCTTGGGCGCCTCGCCAAACCCGAGAACGCCGTTCTCGGTGTGATAGGTCACGTCCCGGCCCTCGGGCTGGAACGCGGCGATCATCTCGGGAAAGCCGATGCCAAGGTTCACATAGGACCCGTCCTCGATATCCTGCGCGGCGCGCCAGGCGATCTGGGCATTCGTCAGCTTGTCTTCCATCAGGTTGAAATCGGACATCAGTAGACCACTCCGGTGCGCACGAGCACTTCTTCCTGCTGCGGGTTCGGCACCGCGACGACGACGTCGACGAAAATGCCGGGGGTGACGACCTGTTCGGGGTCGATGGAGCCGGGTGCGCCCAGATCGGCGACCTGTGCGATCGTCCGGTCCGCCGCCATGGCCATCAGCGGGTTGAAGTTCCGCCCGGCAAGCCGATAGGTCAGGTTGCCGAGATTGTCGCCCTTCTGGCCCTTGATGAGCGCGTAGTCGGCGCGCAGCCAGCGTTCGCGGACATACATCCGACCGTCGAATTCCTCGGTCGGTTTGTCCTCGGCCAGTTCCGTCCCGTAGGATGTCGGCGTGTAGAAGGCCGGGATACCGGCGCCCGCGGCACGGATGCGTTCGGCCAGCGTGCCCTGCGGCACCAGCTCCAGGTCAACCTCGCCCGCGAGGTAACGTTCGTTGAACGCCTCGGCATTCGAAGAGCCCGGGAAAGAGCAGATCATCTTGGCGATCATGCCCGCCTTAAGCATCGCGGCGATCCCGATGCCGCCATTGCCGGCATTGTTGTTGATGACGGTCAGGTTCTTCGGGCTTCCGGTCGCCCGGAAACGGTCGATCAGCGCATGGATCAGTTCGATCGGGGCGCCGGACCCACCGAAGCCTCCGATCATGACCCGCGCGCCGTCGGGGATCTCTGCGACGGCCTCGGCGAGGCTAGGCAAGACTTTGTTCATGCTGGTTCTCCACGGACTGCGCCGGACATAGCCCGGGGCAGGGGCCAATGCGAGTCAAATTGTTCATATATTGATATTTGTTCATCTTATGAATATTCCCGTTCACATGACGAACAAATCCACCGACTATATTGAATCCCTTGCAAAGGGCCTGAGGGTGATCGAGGCCTTCGGAGCGGAGACACCCCGCCTGTCCATCGCCGAGGCCGCCAGCGCCAGCGGGTTCGACCGCGCCACGGCACGGCGCGTTCTTCTGACCCTGCACCGTGAAGGCTATGCCGACTACGACGGCAAGTTCTTTACCCTCACGCCGCGCATCCTGCGGCTTGGCATGGCTGCGATCGCCTCGCTACCTTTGTCCCAGATCGTCCAGCCCTGGCTCGACCAGCTGACCGAACAGATTGGCCAAAGCTGTTCCGTGGCGATCCTCGACGGAAGCGAGATCGTCTACATCGCCCGCGCCGCGCAGAAGCGGGTGATGTCCATCGGGCTGATGCCCGGTTCGCGCCTCCCGGCGCATTGCACATCGCTCGGGCGGGTCCTTCTTGCCGCCCTGCCCCACGACGAGGCGCGCGCTATCGTTGAGGCATCGGATCTGTCGCCGCGCACGCGGTTCTCCGTTTCCGATCCGGACGAAATTATGGTGCGGATAGATCAAGTGCGTGAGGGCGGCTTCGCGACGATTGACCAAGAGGTCGAATTGGGCCTTCGATCAATTGCCGTACCGTTGGCGGACGCGCATGGCAAGGTGATTGCCGCACTCAACACAGGGATGGCGGCGACACATGAGGATACAAACCAACTGGTCGACACGTATCTGCATTGGCTCTTGAACGTGCAGGCAGGCCTGCGGCGTGTCCTTTAGCGTCGCACCTTTCGGGTAGGTGCGCAGATAATCCTTCAAACTGGCAAGGGTTTCCGCGTCATCCCCCACAGCCCCATCCCCAGATTGTGGGGATAACTTTCCGCGGCCAAGCCCGAGATCAGCACTCCCATACAGGAGCGAGAGGCAAGGCGGGAGGGATTACCCATCCCTGGTGAGAAAGTGCGCGCGGGGCTTGGGGCGAACCTTCAACCCCGGGGATTGCTGATAAACGTTGATCCCCCTTCCATTCCTCTTGCCAGCGCGCCCGAGCGCGGCATGGCACCACGATTGATACCCGAGTGACCGTGATCGACAACCAAGGCAACTATAAGCCGATTGGCGACACCTCTGGCGCGAAGGGTCAGAGCTTCGCCATCCGGTTGCAGGTAAAGAGCAAACGCAAGCCTGGCGCTTGGGTCGACTAGGTCAATTGCGAGAATGGCGACCCGATCGATCTGTCGCGGGAACGGCTGGGGTCAGTCACTGTCAAAGAAACCCTTAGGGAAGCCGATTCCTTCCTCGGCGCGGCGCCCTGCCCCGCCGTGCCTCGCGAATTCCGAAGTACCGAGCGCCCATATGCGGCCACCAGCAAACGCATCACGCGGGTACGGAAATTCGTCGCATCTGCCAAGCTGGTGTTGGGCACCCCGGCTGCCACCTATCGGCAAGAGCGCGGCATCACACGGCTGGGCTAGGCCCTTTGTTATCGCACACGGGTCGTCCTGCGGCAGGGCGCAGACGATCCGGACCCGGCGCAAAAGGTCCCTGCCCTACTGGCGAAGATGACCGAAAATCGCGGCCAGATCACCGGCTGCGCAAGGGTTAATTTCGACTTGTCCATCCGCGGGTTCGCCGAGATCGAAAGCCCAAAACGGATCCTTGGGCAGCTACGCGGCCACGTAATCCGATTCTGGGCCGGTAAGGCTAGTTCCGGCCGCATCGTCAGCGAAGGTCTCGAAAGTGTCCTCTCGATCGGCACGGTTCTCCCGGAGTTCGAACTCCCATCGCAGTCTGACATTTCCCGTGGTGGACAGCCGGGCCTATCTCTCGGCTAAGCGCTGCAAGGAGACCGAGGTGCACTGCCCTGAAGGCAGGCGGATCGCTTTCTCGGGCGGGGACTGTCAGGTCTATGATCTGATCTGGTCCGTCCTCGATGCCACCCAAGCGAAATATCCCGACATGGTGGCCCTGCACGGTGGCACGCCCAAAGGTGCAGAAAAATCGCGACCCGTTGGGTAGATACCCGCGGTGTCACCCAAGTGCTCTTCCAGCCCGACTGGAATAGCCCCGGCAAGGCCGCTTCCTTCAAGCCCAACGATAAGATGATCGAGACGATGCCTCACGGTCTGATCGCCACTCCCGGTTCGGGCATCACTGAGAACATCGTTGACAAGTCCCGCATCCTCTGCGGCCAGATTTGGTGTTGCGCCGTTCAACTGCTTATCCTCTTCACCTATACCTACCCGTATCGGTATTGAAGCGGGCCCGAGCTTTGGCTGGATCTTCCAAGTCGCGTGCGTCATTCGCTCAGTTTAGCGATGCCGTACGGAACAACCTCGAAGTTCGCAACGCGACCGGGTTTGGCACCGCCGGGAAAAGATGCGCGTGCCTTCGCCCTGGCTTTTCATCTTCTCCAGCCTGTCAAATCATTTTTTGCTTGGAGCCCCTCGTGACGCGATCAAGGAGCTGAACGCGGCTCGGTGTTGCGTTGAGACGGGTCGAGATGTGTATCGAAAGATCAGGCGTGGCTGTGCAAGAGGCGCTCCGGCGTTCCTGGCTGTTGGTTATTCCCCCAGTTTCTTTCGCGGCCACCGCACTTCTCTTTTCGTCTGATTTGGATGACATACTATTCGCAGTTATCGCCCCGGCCACAAAGGCCGTCGCC
>FYBJ01001779.1_pt1 | contig 11250 bp, 10 predicted proteins | sample 1134611 | NCBI WGS metagenome assembly FYBJ01 (sample SAMEA104116008, study PRJEB20421) | marine metagenome | isolation source: marine | reverse complement strand
TTTCCAGCCAGAAAAGCGACGTTGCGCAGGGCCACTATCATCCCGGCAAGTGCCAGCAAGATGGGGCCGATAACCCCGGCAATCCGCTGCGCCCAAACCTGAGTTTCTGCATACCTCGTGGTGCGCATCAGGCCATCCCATCCATAATAGGTCAGGATAACGGCGAGTGGCAGAAGGACAAAAAGGCCACCTATCAGTTCGATCCACGCAATGCGGCGCGCGGACCAATGTCTGCGCAGAACATCAACGCGCACATGCGCGTCGCGCAGATATGTATAACCGAAAGTCAAGAAGATCAGGATGAACAGAAGAGACGTGGACAGGTCCGGCAAATAGCTCGACACACCAAGTTGGAGCTTGCGATCCAGCATCTGAAGCGCGCCGTATGCGGCGATCAAGACAACTGTCAGCCATGCCGTCACAACACCGATGATTCGAATGCTGCGGTCAATCCAGTCCAATAATTGCAAACCGGTCCCCTCCCCAAGGTTCCCTGCCCTAGTCAAACAACTCGTGCAGCCAAGATTTGCGGCGGTAGCCGTGCTTTCCATGGCCGCCCCCGTGCTTTGCATGGCCGTAACCGCGCTCTTCCTCATAGCCGCGCGGCTCGGGCCCGCGCCGAGGCGTGATATCGGGCACCGACCGTTCGATAATCTTGTCCAGCTCGCCCCGATCGAGCCACACGCCCCGGCAATCTGGGCAGAAATCGATCTCGATCCCCTGCCGGTCCGCCATGCTCAGGGGCACACCGCAGACGGGGCACAACATCCTGCCTTTCACATTCATGTCTTTTCTCGGCTCCTTTCCGGGTTCCTTGAGCTCAATGACCATGCGCCAGTGCTCCCTTCGCCATCTGGTCGCCCGCAGGTTCTCCACCTGTGGGGCCATCCTTGACCTGGTGGCCGTTCAAGAGTCGCAGCGCATTGGCCACCACCAGCAAGGACACGCCGACATCGGCAGCGATCGCTCCCCACATTGAAGCCATGCCAAAAGCGGTCAATCCGACAAACACAGCCTTGGTGGCGAGCGAGATGACGATGTTCTGATGAATGATCGACATGGTCCGGCGCGAATGACCCATAAGCCATGGCACACGACCGATATCGTCGGTCATCAGCGCGATATCGGCCGTCTCGATGGCCGCGTCCGAGCCGACAGCGCCCATTGCGATGCCATAATGCGCGCGCGCCATTGCGGGCGCGTCGTTCACCCCGTCACCGATCATCGCCACCATGTCGTGCGTTTCGACCAATTCTTCGATCGCCGCGACCTTGTCTTCGGGCAGCAGTTCGGCTCGAACCTCGTCGATGCCGACCTCGGCCGCAACCGCACGGGCGGTGCGTTCATTGTCTCCGGTCAGCATGACGATTGACTTTACGCCCGTCGCATGCAGCTGCGCCACGATATGCTTGGCATCAGGTCGGATGCGGTCGCGCAGTTCGAGAATACCGGTTACACCTGTCTCGTCCCCTACTGCAACAAGTGTGCTACCGGCCCCTTCGATCCGATCACGAAGATCTGCCGGAATACCATCTCCGAACCCTTTCTCATCGGCGAACCGGTCCGAGCCAAGCCAGATGGCCTGCCCGTCGGCGCGTCCTTCGAGTCCCCGCCCCGGCACCGTGCGTGTGTCGTCTGCGGCCGTCACGTCGATACCTTCAGATTCGGCCCGGGTCAGAATGGCACGGGCCAACGGGTGCGATGAGCGTGCCTCCAGTGCCGCTGCTCGCATCATCAGGTCCTGCGCCGAGACATCCCCCAAGGGGTAAACTGCCGCCACTTCGGGTTGGCCCATCGTGATCGTTCCGGTCTTGTCCATCGCGAGCGCCGTTGTGCGGCCAGGCGCTTCGACATATGCGCCGCCCTTGATGAGCACACCCGCTCGGGCCGAAGCGGTAAGCGCCGCCACGATGGAAACTGGCGTGGAAATAACCAGTGCGCAGGGACAGGCGATGACCAGAAGCACCAGCGCGTTGTAGAACCAATAATCCCAGGCGCCGCCCAGAACGATAGGTGGCAGAATTGCGATGGCGATCGCCAGCACCATGACGATGGGCGTGTAAATGCGCGCAAATTTTGCAACCCACTGTTCGACCGGCGCTCGTCTCGCATGGGCATCGCCGACCATGCGAATGATTCTCGCCAGAACTGTATCCGAGGCGGCCTTTGTTGCGCGGATCGTCAGTGTGCCCTCACCGTTGATCGTGCCGGCATAAACCTCGTCGCCCTGCTCCTTGGACACCAACGCGCTTTCACCGGTGATCGGGGCCTGATCGACCGCCCCTGCCCCGTCCACGACTTCTCCATCCAGAGGGATACGGTCCCCGCCACGCACAATGAAACGGTCGTTTACGGCAACCTCTGCCGCCGGAACGTCCGCCTCGCTGCCATCTGGCCGGATCACCCGCGCCGTGGGCGGTGCCAGATCCAATAGGGCCGACACCGCGTTGCGCGCACGACCGACGCTCCAGCTTTCGAGATAAAGAGAGAGAGAGAAGAAGAACGCGACCGTGGCGGCCTCAAAGAACTCCCCGAGCCCGATGGCGCCAGCCACGGCGACCACCATCAACAGGTTCATATCAGGGGAAAGTCGGCGCGCAGAAGACCAAGCCTTGGGTGCAACCAGCCAGACCCCAAAGAGGATCGCGACAGCAAACAGCCCTGCTTCCGCCAATGGCATCGCTGTTTCACCATGCCCCGCAAACAATCCGATCGCGCCACCCATTCCGGTTTCAACGATGTGGTAAAGAAAACCCGCCGCCCAGAACCCGCCGCTCAGTGCGGTGAAGCGCTTTTGACGAGCCAGATGTGCCGCTTGATCCACTGCCGCATTGTCGGCATCCCACGGTTTGGCGCTCATGCCCGTGCTTGCAACCAGCTGCACGACTTCGTTGTCTGAAATCCTGTCTGCGGTGTCGAGAATCGTCATCCGACCATTGATGACATCGAACGCCAGATGCTCGGTCCCGCCGGCCTTTGGACCAACGACCTTGTTCAGGATTGCGACCTCTTCGGCACAGTCCAGGCCGGAGACCTGGAAACTCCGTCCGTTCGATGGGATCGGCAGCGCCGGCCCGGTGTTGGTGCCAGCACCGCAACACGCGCCACCCTCTCCGTGAGAATGCGCATGTTCGCCATCGTGGTCGTGAGCATGATCGTGTGTGTGATCGTGTGTGTGATCGTGGCGGTGGCCATTGGAAGACATGGATTGACCTCGGGATTCGTTCATTCCACACTCAGATAGCCTCTACAGCAACTAGAGCTTCAAGGGGTAAAATGAAAACTTCGCCCACTAAGAAAACGCGGCTGACCCAGTAACAAGGTAAATAGACATGCTTCAAAGACACGCACTGAAAATGGTTGCGATGCTGGCAATCGCAGGTTGCACTGCGCCAACGATTGGAAGCAAAGATCAGACCAAGATCGGTAATGTTCCAGAAGCAGTCACCGCCATTGCCGCACCGGGCCAGGATCTTGCCACGGCTCGGCTTCGTTCCGAAGACAACTGCTATTGGTATGAACACAGTGGGCCAGTGGAAACGACCTTGTTGCCGTTGCGATCAACAGGCGGCAATCCCATCTGTGTCGCGCGCCAAACCTGATTGGCGCGTTCAATCGTCATTCTGCCAACGACGCGTGGGTCAGCTTTGCTGGGTCACGCTGTCCTCGGCCGAATACAGGAACGCTGTCGAGCCTGTCTGGACATTCGGGTAAAGGTCGTTGATGTGCGCCATGACCATGCTGACGCACCCCGAACTTGCACGACCGCCGATGCTTCGCGGCTGCGGTGTGCCATGAATCCGTAAATAGGTATCCCGGGCGCCGACATAGAGGTACAGCGCCCGTGAGCCGAGCGCGTTGTCAGGCCCAGGCTCCATGCCGTTGACAATATCGGCGTAGAGTTCCGGATCGCGATTGATCATGTTCTGCGTCGGCTGCCAGTGCGGCCACCTGACCTTGCGTTTGATCGTGTAAACTCCCGGCTCGTAGAGATTGCCGCGCGCAATCGCCACTCCATAGCGCATCGCCGTACCGCCGTCCTCGATGTGGTAGAGATAGCGCGCCACGGCATCGACATGGATGTCGCCGCGCACAAGCCCATCTTTGGCCTCAACCCGCTGTGGCAGGAAACGCGGATGCAGACCCCATGGATTCGATGTGGCCGGGTCGTACCCGGCCGGTGTAACCTGAGCGTCCCAAGCTGCGATATTCGCTTCTGTGGGCCAGGTGTTAGCCAAGAGTGGGCCCGAGATCGGCACCGAGAACAATGCGGCGGTCGTCTGGATGAAATGTCTTCTTGTCAGCATGTAAGGTGCTCCACGCAATTTTGTCACGTCGTGCTGGCTTTGCCAGACCGGGTTGCGCTATTTTAGAACGTCCAGCTGCTAGAGGTTCAAGAGCTAAGTTTTCACAAAACTGCGAACACAGCGCCGATTGCCGCCGAATTTCAAAACCCAGATTTCTGTGGCTTCGACGGCATTGCCCCTGACGATCATAGAGTTTCGCTTTGTGCATCGTCAGTGCCAGCTATCGTCATAGACCTATCCTGCGGCAATCGGTCAGCGGCGGTTATTGTTAACGTGTAATTGGATCGAGGATGGAAACTTGGCATTCTTTTAGGTGCCAAAGTGCATGAATATGTTCTCTGGCGCCAACAAAACCCATTCGAATCGTGGCGTAGTTGATCCTCATGGCCGCAAATTTGCTAAGTTTGGTTTGGATTGTCGTCACAACCTATTGAAATCCAGATTTCTGAGGACAAGCGGAGAATAGTATATTTTTACATTTTTTATCAACATCTTACCGCCTAGTATATGCAATGGCACGCGTCGGCGCTGTGGATAACTTTTGCACTACATTTAGATTCTTCTTGCCGGACTCACAGGATCGTGGCATTTCCATTCTGACGGCAAAATGCGTCAGATACGCTGTGCGCCGTCAGAATGACAAAGAGCCTTAACAAAGGCCAAGACCAGGCGGCAGTACATGGATGATCGTAGCGTTGGATATGCCCAAGGTATAGGCTCTGCTGATATCGGAGCCTTTGCAGATAATCTGGCCGAGTCTCTGGATCGCCAGATGAAGATTGCATTCGAACCGGAAGAGCGGAAGTCCTTGAGGCGATTCAGCTCAACTGAAGTCGCCGGATTGCTGCGTGTCAGTTCGTCCAACCTCCGCAATCGCCACAAAGACGGCAGTTTTCCTGATGTTTACACAGACAATCGTGGACATCGGTTCTATACCGCCGAAGAGGTTGATAACCTGCGCGATATTCTTGGTCGAACTGGAAAAAACACGGATGCCTACCGGCCAGGACGTCGCGAGGGCGACCGGCTTCAAGTCATTTCGGTCGTCAACTTCAAGGGTGGCTCATCCAAGACAACCGCCACCATCCATCTCGCTCAAAGATATGCTTTGCGCGGTTATCGCGTGCTCGTTCTGGACCTTGATCCGCAAGCCAGTTTGACTACCTTTTTTGGTTTTCGGCCCGAACTTGAATTCGCCGACGGCGGCACAATCTATGACGCACTGAGATACGAGGACCAAGTCCCCCTCTCAGAGGTCATCCAAAAAACATACTTTCATAAGCTCGACATGGCTCCTGCTGGCTTGATGCTGTCAGAGTACGAGACCGAGACGGCAAATGCGCTTGCACGTCGAGTACAGCCCATATTTGCTGAGCGTCTGGCTCTGGCTTTGGAAGAAGTTGAAGCCAACTATGACATCGTTCTGATCGATTGCCCGCCACAACTGGGTTTTCTCACTTTGACTGCTTTGGCAGCATCCACTGGGCTTCTGGTGACGGTTGTACCCGGGATGCTTGATATTGCATCGATGAGCCAATTCCTGAAGCTTGCATCAGAGACTGTGAGGGCTGTTGAAGAAGCCATCGGGCGAAGAGTCACCTGGGATTTTGTCAAGTTCCTGATCACAAGGTATGAACCTTCGGATGGCCCGCAAACCCAAATGGCTGGATACCTGAGATCAATTCTCGCCGGTCAGGTCATGACGGAACCGATGTTGAAGTCGACGGCAATTTCAGACGCTGGAATGACCCAGCAGACTGTATATGAAGTTGATCCCGGCCTGTTCATCAGAAAGACGATTGACCGCGCTCTGACCAGCGTGAACGGAGTCGCCGACGAGCTTGAACAAACAATCCAAATGGCATGGGGTCGTCGCTGATGGCCCGAAACATCTTCAATCAACCTCCCAAAGACGACCCCGATGCAGCGGCCCCCTCCCCTGCCCTATCAAAACCTGCGAAACTACCAGGCTCTGTCGGCGGGTTGCGCGACTCTCTTCGTGAGATAACTGCCAATTCGATCAGAGACATCGACCCCGCTCAGATCGACATGGATGGCCTGAGAGATCGTTTGGTGCTGGAGGACAACAGCATCGACGAACTCGCCGAGAGCATTCGGAAGCACGGTCAGCAAGTGCCTATCATGGTGCGGCCTTCAAATTTGCCGGACCGATACCGCATCGTATACGGTCGGCGCAGACTTGCTGCGATCCGAAATGTCGGCGGAACGGTCAAAGCAATCGTGCGCACACTGGACGACGATGCTTCCCTGATTGCACAAGGTCAGGAGAACAATCTTCGTCTGGATCCGTCGTTCATCGAAAAATCGCTGTTTATCAAGGAAATGCAGGAATCCGGGTACAAACCAGCTGTTATTCAGGACGCTCTCGGTCTGACGCGCCAAGGCGTGTCCAACCATCGTGTTGTCATCGAGCAATTGCCCGCTCAGCTCATTCATCTCATCGGACCCGCGCACGGTATTGGGCGACGACAGTGGGGCGATTTGGCCGCTATTTCTGAGAAGGCAGATCTATTGGAAATAGCAAGAGAAACAATTGCGGCACTGCCTGAAATTACACCCAGCTCCGAGAAATTCAACGCAGTGTACGCTGCATGCTTGCGCAAAGCGCGCGGGCCTGCCGTGTTGTCTGGCGGTGGCAAAACGACTGTCATCAAAGACGAAACTGAAAGTTGTGTCGGCACCCTTTCCATCAACGATAAGGCGATCGTCGTCAAAGTCGCCCGAAAGAACAATCCAGAATTCTGCCAATGGTTCGAAAAGCATGCCGAAGAAACACTCAGGCAGCTCTTCGACAAATGGCAGAATGAGCAAGGCAAGGACTCTTGATCCTGGCCACAATTAACAACACGAGCAGAGGAGAACGGCGAAGACCATAAAGAAAAGAGCCCCCCAAAGTTTCCCCTGGAGAGCCCTCATCATCTGATTAGCATCTCTGATGTAGCAACCTCCAGCAATACGGTCAAGAGTCACTGATTCGGTGGACGTCTTTTTGTTGCCTTTTCTCACAGGAAATCGTGGGAAGAGCCGGGGAAACTGTAGGCCAAGATGGTCCTTGTTGACATAACATGGCATTCACAAAATTATCGATCAAAGCTACGGGTGCTGCCCCGGCACCAAACTCTTCAACGTCATCCGAAACAGACATCTGGTGTATCTTCAGAGCTCTCAGAGATGCCCGGAGCCTCTTTGGTCTTCGCCCAAGCCACATGCATACGCTCCAGGCTATGCTGAGCTTTCTAAAGCCGGGTCAGGGCGATACGGTTTTTGCTTCCAACGATTCGATCTGCCAGCGGGTCGGCGGGATCGACGAGCGGACACTTCGCAGACACATCAACCGATTTGTCGAACTTGGTTTCATAAAACGCAACGATAGTTCGAACCGCAAACGCTACCGTGTTCGTTCATCCGGCGGTGAATGCATCAGCTATGGCTTGTCACTGAGCCCCCTACTCCAACGTGCTGACGAACTTTTGGCCCTGGCACAAGAGATAGAACATGATCGACGCGACAAGATCTTTCTCCGCAAACAGATCCTGTCGAAACTGGCGCATCTTGAAGAACATGATCCTGACAACTCATTCATTCAGCAAGCTCGAAAAACCTTGCGCAGAAAGCTGAGTCTCACAGAATATCTCGCTTTACGCGCCGATGCGGATGCGCAATGTCAGCTGTTGCCCACAAAGGATGACGTGCCGGTTTCGGTTAAGATGCCCGCCAATGACGGGCAAACTGACCGGCACCAATCTAAGTCTGAAAAAGAAAAAAAAGATTTAGAAGAGAGGCAAACAATAGAAACGATCGAACCTCAGAAATTGGTGTCCGTTTGCGATCAAGCCAGATCGTTTGCAGCCACCGAACTCAGAAGCTGGTTCGACATTGAAAATCATGCCCGGATACTTGCGCCGATGATGGGTATTCATCCACAAACGTTCCAAAGAGCGATGAATACAGTGGGAATGCAAAAGGCAACATGCGCAATCTTTATCATTCTACAGCTGGGCAAGCGCATTAGAGACTTTGGAGCATATTTCCATAGTATCACCTTGGGTCAACGACGAGAACAATTTGATCCTATTGCACTCATCGACCGGTTGTCGAAAGCAAAGGCGCAGGTCCACTAATGTCCACCGCGGTGGACACCCAAATCACAATGCAGCATGGTCTCTTATCATGCTTCAGCTGCTGCTTTGTCCGGACTTCAGGCACAGACGACGAGGAACCAGGTTGTGATTTTTGTCTCTAAGACGTCATGGGGATGCTACAAATTGTCTGAGCTTTCACCATTTGCGAAACGCTGATGTCCACCGCGGTGGACATCAACGCAAGTGAGACAGACCACACAAAAACAACACACCCCATCGTGGGCAAGAAACAATGGCAAAGGAAGTTAAGCCGCGTTTAGCTGGCAGAAAAGGGGAACGTTTCGGGTTGTACAGCAGGACTATTTTCGGGGTGTTTTCTGTTGGTCTTTGAAGCCTCGAACATGTCCAAGCAGCGTGGACCTAATCCCCTCTGATCCTGCCACCTGGGCCATTTTCAAGGCAATCAGTTTCATGTGGGGCAGGTCGCTCACACGACAACCGGGGATTTGGTAGGGTAGGGGGTATCCTTTTTTGCCTCAACTTCGGACCGCGACGTTTGCAATGACTCGTTCAGCTTCTGATGAACGATACCGCTGAAATCCTCCGATGTTCCAACCATTCCCAATAGGGCGCAATCTGACACCAACCGCTTGCCCATGTAGTGCACTCACCGCCCTAAATGTCTTTTTTGAAAACGAACTCTTCAATGCGCTGAAACCCATATCCAATGTGGAGCCGCTGTACATAGCCAACAGCCTTGATGTCATTGCGCTTCAATGCAACTAACAAGTCTGACGTTTCTGCGATCAGTGCGTCGTAGGCTTCAGAGCCCACTTTGCGCTCCATGCGGTGCCAGACGCTTGAGGCTTGATAATACACTTGGTTCCAGAACTCACATAACAGGGAATTTCCAATTAGGGACTTGATCAATGCTTGAAGCCGTCGATTGAGTTTGACGTACTCTTGAGCATTCGGTTCTTCGCGCAATAATAGCGCCATCTCGTGAATGGCGAGCGCCTCCTCACAATGATCGGGCTCGATAGATGCCGGTGACATTTCCCCGATCAACGTCGCCAGCTTCATCCGCATTTCATACACATGCCGGATGCGTTCGTCCGAGAGCGCTATGACAATTGTTCCAACTCCGTTGCGGGTTTCCACCAAGCCAAGGTGGCCTATGCGTGCGATTGCGTCCCTCACGGGTGTTCTGCTGACGCCAAATTCTTCGGCCAACGCGGATTCCTTCAACTGATCGCCGGGGCGGTAATGCGCAAAGCAAATTCGCTCAAGAATATGCTCTTGGATGCGATCAACGGTCGTTTTGCCGGTTGAATCAAACCGCGTTTCGACAATGGTCAAGTTTATTTGCCTTCTGTGCTTGCTGTTTCCGGCTGTGCATTCAGTGGTCTTTCAATAGCCTGCCGCATCCTGAAAGCCTATCATTTACGTGCGTCTTCCGCAGCACGTTCCAGGCCATTGCCAGATTTGAGCGTACCAGGGGGGCGAGGGTGGTTATTCGCGCGAAATACGCCCCCACTCCTTCTGGCATGAGAGCCATCATGCCATCTTCGGTTGACGGATCAGTTGCAAGCAGCGCGAAGCCGAGCCCGTCGGGGTCATGGCGTCCCAAATCGAACATCGTAATTGGGTCAAATTTCAACAGTTGTATGCACCATGGCCAAATTTCTGTGAAACAGGGGTCTAAAATTGGAGTATTGACATGTATCTGTATGCAGGTCAATTGTCATGACAGCCTGCCTGAGGGATATTCAATGCGCAGGAATTTCCTTGGGATGAAGACACATGCTTGAACACGCAAAACAAAGAACAATTGAACTTCAGAGCCGCATGAAAGATGCAGGTATTCAGAAGGCCGTGTTTACCGATGAAAGCTCGATGGCATATCTGGCCGGCTTCTGGGGATATCTGGGGATCGAATTCGGACGTCCGACAATGTTGGTGGTCGATGCTGACGGGGCGCCCATTGTCATCACGCCGCTGATGGAATCTGAAATGGTAGGCGAGATGACCTGGGTCGAGGATGTACGCACCTGGGAAGATATAGGGCAGCGTACCTGGGGCCGCGCGCTGGCTGGTGCGATGGGTGAGAAACCTTCGGACATCTGGATCGAAAAGGGTTCAATTCCTGCGATTGTCCGCAACCATCTGGACGAAACTTACGCGGGCGTGCCGCTCAAGGACATCTCGCCAGTTCTGGGCGCGATGCGCACTATCAAATCGGCCTTCGAGATCAAGGTGATGAAGCAGGCTGGTGAAATCGCGGGCGCGATGATGCTGGCGGCGCACAATTCGTTGAAGGAAGGAGCGCAGGAGTATGAAAGCGCTCTGGCCGTGATCGATGCGGGTTCACGCAAAGCAGCGGGATTTCTGACGGCAAACGGTTGGGAACGGTTCGTATCTCCGATGATCCACAACCTTCAGATCGTTCAAAGCGGCAAGGATTCTTCGATGGTGCACCGTCGCGCCAGTGTTAAGGCCTATGACAAATTCGACCCGGTTTACTTCTGCTTCTGCAACATGGCGCAGTTCAAACAGTACAAGCTGGGTTTTGACCGCATGTTTCATATCGGTGACGTCAAGGACGAAGACCGCAGGGTACAGACTGCCGCCATCGAAGCCCAACAGGCCGCGATCCATGCGATCCGACCGGGCATTCTGGCTGAAGATGTCGCCGCTGCTGCCAACGAAATCTATCAGGAGCGCGGCTATGAAACCGGCTATCGCACCGGCCGTTCCATCGGTGTTGCTTATCTGGAAGCACCCGAACTGAAAGCGGGTGACAAGACCGTGTTGCAGCCGGGTATGACCTTTGCCGTCGA
>FYBJ01001771.1_pt1 | contig 11250 bp, 14 predicted proteins | sample 1134611 | NCBI WGS metagenome assembly FYBJ01 (sample SAMEA104116008, study PRJEB20421) | marine metagenome | isolation source: marine | reverse complement strand
GGATGAGGTCAAATTGGTACGGCGCCAAAACAAGGGTCGCCTGCCCTTGATTTTCGAGTTCGGCATCCGACCCTGATCTTTGCACTGAACCCTCACTGCATCGTGATTCCCATTGCGGCCGATGACGCGGCAAGATCGAGCCATGCGATATCTGTGGGTCTTTCTGTTTGCTTCGATGCCCGTGTCTGCGGCGCAGTGGTCCTTGCGTGACGGCGATGTGCCGCTTACCCGGTCCGAGCTTCAGGCTCTCGAGGGGCGGGTGCTGACCTTTTATGACGATGGTCAGTCCCTGTATTCCGCAGGAGGGGCGTATTCGTACACTTACGCTGCTGAACATGGCGGCGGTACCGCGTTCGGTACTTTTGAAGTGGTCCAGGACGGCAGTGTGTGCACCGCATTTCGCAATGGCTTATACCGGTGCGATTTGTTTGTGCACAGCAAGGGGCGGTTGGTGCTGATAAATGAAAAAGGTGAGCGGTATCCAGTGCGACCACAGGTGAGAGACTGATGGGGAACGTCCGAAAACCTCGGGAGGCTCCCGCACCCGAGCAATCCCGACTTCGTCGGCACTGCTAGCGGCTTTGGGCCGGGCGCCGGGCACAGCCCGGCGCGGACCAACGTGTGGCCTGTGTTTCATGAGCGATCAAACTCGGGACTCCGAACGCAGCATTGCGCACCCGCCGAGCGCAGCGAGGCCCGGCCCAACGGGAGGAGGTGTCCCGCAAGGGGCATCGACGACGGGCGGGAGGGCTTCCCGGATCGGAACAAAGGGCAGCTAGAGGCGCCCCAGAAGCGTCGGAGTTGGCCAGGCGTCGGCGGGCAGGCCAAGGCGGGCCTGTTCAGCCTGTACGGCGGCGCGGGTGCCCGCGCCAAGGATGCCGTCGACCTTGCCCACATCGTGACCACGCTCTTGCAGCTTGCGCTGCAGCTGTTTCATTTGGGCGCCATCCAACCCCTGATCCGGAGAACCCGCGTCATAGATTTGCGCGCCCTCCAGACGGGTCGCGAAATAGGCCGCGGTCAAGACGTAGACAAAGCTCTGGTTCCATTCGAAGTAGACGTCGAAATTCGGATAGGCCAGGAACGCGGGCCCCTTGTGTCCCTGCGGCAGGATCAGCGAGGCGGGCAGGTTCGCCAGCGACCCCGAGCGCGCCTGAATGCCCATCGCTTGCCAATCCGACACCGGGCGCGGCTTGCCGGGTCCACTTAGCGACCAGTCCATGTTGGCGGGCACCGTCACCTCTTGCAGCCAGGGCTGACCGGCTGCCCAGCCCAGATGGGCCAGCATCTTACCCCCAGAGGTCAGCGCATCCGGGGCGGATGTTTTCAGCGAGACGGTGCCGTCGCCGTCTGCATCCACACCGTTTTCCAGGATGTCGCGGGGCAGCATCTGTACCATTCCGATCTCACCGGCCCAGGCGCCGGTGGTGCGCGCGGGATCGAAATCACCTTTGGCATAGAGTTCAAGCGCGGCAAAGATCTGCGGCCGAAACAATTCGGGGCGGCGGCAGTCGTAGGCAAGCGTCACAAGGGCGTTGCGTGTGTTGAAGTCACCCTGAAACGCGCCGTAGTCGGTTTCAAACGCCCAAAATGCCAGCAGCACCCCGCGCGAGATACCGTATTGCACCTCGATCCGGTCAAAGATGATATTGTATTTCTTGGCCATGGCGCGGCCCCGGTCGATCCGGTTTTGCGAGATCAGGCGGCGCGAGAATTCGATGAAGGGTTTCTGGAACACGCCTTGCGACCGGTCGGCGCGCAGGACCTTTTGGTCCTGAGATACACCCTGAAAGAAGCGGTCCACTGTGGTGTTATCATAGCCTTGCGCCAGGGCTTCGGCCTTCAGGCCGGATACAAAGCTGTTGAATGAGCCGCCACATTGGGCCAGGGCTGCGCCGGGTAGAAGAACAAGGGCGGCCAGTAGGTGGGAAAACTTCATGAAATCAAAACGTCCAATTGCTGTTTGGATCAGACTACCAGCAACACCACGAGGCAGGCAATCACCAGCCCCAGGCACAGGGCCCAGACCTGCCAGAGCATGTTGAGGGCGCGTTCGACCTCGCGCGCACCGATGTCTTCACGCGCGCCCTCGTTGACCCAGGCCAGATGGCGGACCTGGCCGTGGTAGCTGCGCGGGCCAGCCAGCGCAACGTCCAGGGCGCGGGCCATCGCGGCCTCGGGCCAGCCGGCGTTGGGTGAAATGTGGCGCTGGGCGTCTTCGATAATCTCGCCCGTCCTGGACCATTGGTTGGACAGGACCACGATCAGCAACCCTGTCAGGCGAGCGGGCACCAGATTCAGCAGGTCGTCGAACCTGGCCGAGGCCCAGCCATAATGCGTGAAACGCTCGTTGCGGTAGCCGACCATGCTGTCGGCGGTGTTGATCACCTTGTACATCAGCAGCCCCGGCAAGCCAGCGACAAGGAACCAGAAGGCAGGGGCAACCACCCCGTCGCTCAAGTTTTCGGATGCGCTTTCGATGGCAGAGCGGGCCACTTGCGGACCAGTCATCTCGCCGGTGTCACGGCTGACGATGCGCGACACCATGTGGCGGGCGTCCGTCAGCGACAAGCGCAGGGCGTCCGCTACGTCCTGCACATGTTGAACCAGGGACCTGTGCGCCAACAGGATGGCACAACACAGGATCTCGACCACCGGGCCAAAAGCGGCCAGCAGGGCCCCAAGGCCCCAGGCGCCAAGGGTCAGGACAAGGACTGCTGCTGTGCCCTTGAGCTTTCGGTTGTCGCCTGTGTTCAATCGACGCTCCAGCCAGCCAACGCAATCGCCCATCAGCACGGCAGGGTGACGCATACGGGACCAGAGCCAATCGGGTTCACCCAGAACGGCATCCAGCAGCATTGCTGAGGCAAGGACAAAAGGTGTCATAGGGCGCGCTCCAATTGTTCCCAACGGTCGGCTGGTGGCAGGCCGAGGCGCAGGAAGCTTTCGGAATAAGAGAAGATGCGGCTCCAGATGTGGTGCGTGGCCAGCTGAGTCTGCCAGGTTTTGGCATCATCGACGCGGTAGAGGCGGAACAGCGAGGTGCCCCCCGCGAGTTTGGCCCCATTGGCCGTCATCAGATCGTCCAGGCGTTCTGCATCGCAGGCCAGTTTGATGCGTGTGGCTTCGGCCCAGGTCTGATCTTGCAGGGCTTGGGTGCCGACACGCAATGCGGGCCCGGATACCGCCCATGGGCCTGTCATGTCGTTGAGCTGGGCGATGATGTCGGGGCGGGCGATGGCGAACCCCAGTCGCAGGCCCGCGAGGCCCCAGAATTTGCCAAAACTCTTGAGAATGACGGTGTTGGGGTTTTCGGACAGGTGGATCAGGCTTGCTTCGGGTGTGACGTCACAAAAACTCTCGTCGATCACGGTTAGATCGCGCCCCGTGGTATCAGCTTCGGTCCAGAGCCGCCCATCGGGGTTATTGGGGTGAACCAGGACGCGGGCTTCGGCCGGGGCTTGGTCGGTGACTGTCCAGCCTTGCGCCGAAAAGGCGGCGGCGTGTTCGTTGTAGGTGGGCGGTGTGATCTCGACCCGAACAGGGGGCGCGAGCATCGGCAGTCGCGCGATCAGTGCGGATGCGCCGGGCGCAGGCAGGATTGCTGCACTGTCGGGCACATTCCAGAAGCCACGGGCGGCGCCGACCAGGCGCTCGAACGCATCATGATCGGGCAGGGCGGCCCAGTCTTGTGCGGTCAACCCATCGACGGGGTAAGGCACCGGGTTGATGCCGGTGGACAAGTCGACCTAGTCTTGCGGAGCGCCGCCGAACTGTGTTCGCGCCGCCGCAAGGCCCCCGCCGTGGTCGCGTTTCGCACGCGGATTGATGTCGATAGGTTCTGCCATGCCACGGGTCCGATTTTGCGGTATGATAGGTTGGATTCGGTTCAAGCGGAAATTTGCCGGATGCACAAGCGTTGCGAACATTCCTTCAGTCGCACGGCTTTGTGTTAAGAGTTTGTTAAGGGAAAAGAAAGATCACGGTTGGAAAGGGGAGAGGCACAAAATCTGAAAAGAACGTGCCCGAATGTCTGCTATGAATGTTCTGATTGTTGAGGGCAATCCAGATCTGGGATTGCTGTGGAAGCGCCATCTTGAACGGCAGGGTGCCGATGTGACCCTGGTCAACGCGCAGGAAGCAGCGATTCTGGCGCTATACCGAACAGATTTCGAGATCATCGTGCTGGATCTGGTGCTGGAGGGCGGCAGCGCCCTGGCTGTTGCAGATTTCGCCAGCTATCGCCGCCCCGATGCGCGGGTGATCTTTGTGACCAACACCAGTTTCTTTTCGGATGGGTCGATCTTTGCCCACAGTCCAAACGCGTGCGCCTATGTCCAGAGCGGAACGCCGCCAGAGGATCTGGCGGCGATGGTCGAACATTATGCCGCCGTGCGCTGATCGCGCCCATGCGGCTGCCAGTAGTCGATAACCGGATTGATCGGTACGATCCGGTAGGGGTTCACGCTTTCATGGCTGTAGTGGTAGTGGCGCACGATGTGCTTCATGTTCACCGTCTCTGACACGCCCGGCCACTGATACAGTTCCCGGGTGTAGGCCCAAAGATTTGGGTAATCCATGATCCGTTTGCGGTTGCATTTGAAGTGCAGGTGATAGACCGGATCGAAGCGGATCAAGGTCGTGAAAAGGCGCCAATCGGCTTCAGTTACTGCATCACCCATCAGGTAGCGGTTTTTGGACAGGCGGTCTTCGAGCCAGTTCAGCGTGTCAAAGAGCGGGTGCACGGCAGCGTCATAGGCGGCTTGGGTGGTGGCGAAACCGGATTTGTAGACACCGTTGTTGAGCGTGTCGTAGATGCGGGCGTTCACCGTTTCGATGGTGTCGCGCATCGGTTCGGGCCAGTAGTCATCCGGGTTGCCGGTCAGCCCGTCGAAGGCCGAATTGAACATGCGGATGATCTCGGAGCTTTCATTGGACACGATCGTCTCGCGCTGCTTGTCCCACAGGATCGGCACCGTCACTCGTCCGGAATAGACGGGGTCGGCCTTGGTATAGATCTGATGCGCGTGGGTCAGGCTGTAAAGGTCATCGCCGGTTGCGCCATGCTTGTCCGGTTCAAAGCTCCATCCCTGATCCAGCATGTCCGGATGCACGGCCGAAACGGTGATATGATCGCTCAACCCCTTGAGTTGACGAAAGATCAGCGTTCGGTGTGCCCAGGGACAGGCATAGCTGACATAGAGGTGATAGCGGCCACTTTCCGCCGTGAACCCACCTTCGCCGGACGGGCCGGGGCTGCCGTCGGCGGTGATCCAGTTGCGGAATTGCGCGGCACTGCGTTTGAAGGCGCCGTCGTGGGATTTGGTGTCATACCACTGGTCGTGCCAGGTGCCATCGATGAGCAGGCCCATGTGCGATCTCCGTTCTATGTGTGCGCCCAACTTAATGCGGTGGTCAAAATTCGCACAGGGCCAAGGGCGCGCACCTTCTCTGCGTTGTTGCACAATCGAGCCCGAGGCCCGGATTGAGGATTCGCGGCAACGCCTAAACTGGAATCAGAGAGTCATGAAATCTTGTCTTGATTTTAACTGTCTCTCGGTGAGGCTGATCTTGGTCGACTGGAGGGAACGGCATGAGCACTTATGTGTCGAAAGAGATCAGTGACGGGTTGAACGCGGCCCGGATAGCCAGCCTGAAAAAGGCCAGCCGCTTGCGCGTCGAGATGGGGGATGAATATTTTAAGGTCCTGCGTCTGTGGAAAGATGGCTTTGCGGTCGAGGCAGAGACGACGCCGCGATTGCGCGGGCTGGTCGATTTGTATGACGGTGCGAACCACCTTTACCAGTGTCTGATCATCGCCTCCGAGGACGAGGCCGGCGAGATGCGCTATGAGTTCAAGCGCAATACCGTGGCCGCGGACAAGGCGCCGTTGGATTTCTATCGCGAACCTGATGCACCGATTGCTTTGTTGGGCAAAGACGGCTGAATAGGGCGATATCGCTGCAGCCCAGCCGGGCGGGGAGCTCCCGCACCCGAGCGATCCTGGCTNCGCCAGCACCGCTAGCGGCTTTGGGCCGGGCGCCTCGCCTTCGGCTCGGCGCGGTCTCGCCTGTGCCGGCAGCGTTTCAATTGATCGCACCGGAGACAGCAGAGCGCCTGCCGCCGAGCGTAGCGAGGCGCCCGGCCCAACGGGAGGAGGTGCCCCGAAAGGGGCATCGACGACGGGCGGGAGTGCTTCGGGTCTGGGCGGATTTCGGTCGAAATGCCGATGGGCGGAACGGTCCAGAGTTGCGACATTTGCGCGGGGCTGGCGGCGATGCCAACAGCGATTCCGTTGCCAACTGTCACCTCGCCCCATTCGGTGCAAAATCAAGGATCTCTGGCTCCCGCATGCCACCTGACTTCCGGCCATCGCGGTCAGGCGGGGTATGGGATTCTCAATCATGATTTGATCTATCCGCTCGACATCCGGCATCCAACATTCAGAGCGGCGCCGTCGGGCAGGACGCACGGCGATTCCAGCGCCCCGACCATCCTGGTTACTGAAGATCACCAAAGGCGCGGGTCAGCCGTGCGCAGGCCTCTTGGATGCGCGATCGCTGGGTGCCCAGATTGAAACGCAGGAAGCTGTCACCGCCCAAGCCAAAGGTCGTGCCGTGGTTGGCGGCGATCTGGGCGTCCTGTTCGACACGGTTCGTGAACTCTTCGCGTGGCATGCCAGTGTCGGTGAAATCGACCCATGCGAGGAAGGTGGCTTCCAGTTTCATAGATGACAGTCCCGGGATTTCCGCGATGGCAGCATCAAAGATCTGCCGGTTCCGGTCGAGATAGGCCACCTGCGCGTCGACCCATTCGGCGCCTTCGGGCGAATAGGCTGCCGCCGTTGCAAACTGGCCGACCGAGTTCGGCGCCAGGCTGAGCGCGGCCATGCGGGCGGCAAAGCGGGCTCGCAGATCGGGATCGGGGATGATCACCTGTCCAGTATGCAGCCCGGCGATGTTAAAGGTTTTGGACGGGGCGGTGAGCATCAGCAGCCGGTCGGTGATCGAAGGATCAGCATTCTGCATCGTTATGTGTTTGTGGCCTGAATAGACCAGATCATGGTGGATCTCGTCCGACAGCAAAAGCAGGTCGTGCCGTTTGGCGAAGTTGGCAACGCCTTGCAGTTCCTCCTGCGTCCACACCCGGCCGCCCGGATTGTGCGGCGAGCAGAGGATGACCATTTTCTCGGACCCGGTCATCATCGCGTCATACGCCTCCAGATCCATCACGTACCGGCCATCGTCATTGGTCAGCGGGCATTCGACCACGGTGCGGCCAGCGGCGCGGATTATTCTGGAAAAGGCGTGATAGACGGGGGTGAACAGGACAATCCCGTCGCCGGCTTGAGTGAAAGTGTCCACGCACATGCCAACGCCGTTCACGAGCCCGGTGGTGGTGAAGATCGCATCCTGCTCGATGCTCCAGCCGTGCCGGTTTTCCATCCACCACTGGATCGCGCCCTTGTATTGCGTATCCAGATTGGTGTAGCCCAGAACTCCATCCGCGACTTCGTGGATCTTGCGGCGGACGGCGTCGGGAGCCTGAAAATCAGTGTCGGCCACCCACATCGACAGCCCCGTATCCGCAGGTACGCCATAGAGCGGCTCCATCATATCCCATTTGTTGCTTAGGGTGCCACGGCGATCAATCGGGTCGTCGAAATTCATGAGCCTCTCCTGTCATTTGCGCCGGGCAAGCTAGCGGGAAATCCGGTGGGCGCAAGGGGGGCGTTGCGGTGAGGGCGACTATGGCCTAAATCACCGGCATGAAACGTAGCATTCTGATCCATCCCGACCCGCGCTTGAAAAAGCTGTGTGATCCCGTCGCCGATATCTCGGATGATTTGCGCAAGCTGGCCGATGACATGCTTGAGACGATGTATGAGGCGCCCGGTATCGGTCTGGCCGCGCCGCAGATTGGTGTGCTCAACCGGTTGATCGTGCTGGATTGCGTCAAGGAAGAGGGCGAGGCGCCCCGCCCGCTGGTGATGTTCAACCCCGAGGTCGTATCATTCTCGGACGATCTGAACGTCTATGAAGAGGGCTGTCTGTCGATCCCGGATCAATACGCCGAAGTGACCCGCCCGCGCGAGGTCGAGGTGGCGTGGATGGACCAGAACGGCACTGCGCAAAAAGAAGTGTTCGATGGGCTCTGGGCGACATGCGTGCAGCATGAGATCGACCATTTGGACGGCAAGCTGTTCATCGATTACCTGAAGCCGCTGAAACGGCAGATGATCACGCGCAAGATGCAAAAGCTCAAGCGTGAGCGGGCGCGCGCCTGAATGGCGGTCCGGCCGATCCTGAGCTGGCCTGACACCCGGCTGAGCACGCAATGCGCGCCGGTGGCCGAGCCCGAGGACGACCTGATCGCGGATTTGTTCGACACCATGTATGCCGCAAAGGGCCGTGGCCTGGCCGCGCCGCAGATTGGTGTGCTCAAGCGGGTGTTTGTGATGGATTGCGGTTGGAAAGAGGGGGAAGCCACTCCTCTTGCCATGATCAACCCGTTCATCATGGCTGTGGAGCGGACCGAGGAGACCGGGCCCGAGGGATGCCTGTCGATCCCTGGCGTCATGGTTTCGGTGTCGCGCCCTCGTGCGGTGACAGTGCAATGGACTGCGGCCGAGGGGGACATTCACATGGCGGATTTCGACGGGTTCGAATCTCGCTGCATCCAGCATGAGTTTGACCATCTGAACGGGATTGTGACCTTTGACAGACTGGACGACACTGCCCGCCGCACGGCCGAGGCGCATTACAGGGAAATGAACGCATGACAGTTCGCAAATGCCTGCCATGGCCCGACAAACGCCTGCGCACCAAAGCTGAACCCGTGAGCGAGATCACCGATGAAATCCGCCAGATCTGGACCGACATGATCGACACGATGGAGGCAATGCCGGGTGTGGGGCTGGCGGGCAATCAGATCGGCGTGATGCTGCGGCTGGCCGTGGTTGATGGCTCGACCGAGAGGGGCCGCGCGGTGCGCATGGCCAACCCCGAGATCCTGCATGCGTCCATCGAGTTGCGTGAACATGACGAGGCGAGTCCGAACCTGCCGGGCATGTCGGCCAAGATCAAACGCCCGCGTGCGGTGACGGTGCGGTTCCTCAACGAGGACGGCGCAGTGGATCGACGTGACTTTGTGGGGATCGAGGCCACAAGTGTACAGCATCAGATCGACCATCTGAACGGCAAGATGTATTTTGATCGCCTCAGCAAGGTCAAACGCGACATGCTGCTGCGCAAGGCAAAGAAACAGAACGACTGAGGCAAGACATGCGCATCATCTTTATGGGAACGCCCGAGTTTTCGGTGCCGGTGCTGGACGCATTGGTTGAGGCAGGGCATGAGATCGCCGCTGTCTATTGCCAGCCGCCCCGCCCGGCAGGTCGTGGCAAGAAAGAGCGCCCGACACCGGTGCATGCGCGCGCTGTCGAACTGGGGCTGGAGGTGCGCCATCCGGTATCCCTGAAGGGGGCCGAGGAGCAGGCGGCGTTTGCTGACTTACAGGCCGATGTGGCGGTGGTTGTGGCCTATGGGCTGATCTTGCCGCAAGCGGTGCTGGATGCGCCCGGGGCGGGCTGTCTGAATATCCACGCCAGCCTGTTGCCGCGGTGGCGCGGGGCCGCGCCCATTCACCGGGCGATCATGGCGGGCGATGGCGAAACCGGCGTTTGCATTATGCAGATGGAAGCGGGGTTGGACACCGGGCCGGTGCTGTTGCGGGTCACAACACCGATAGGCGTTGAAGAGACCACTGCGCAACTGCACGACCGGCTGTCAGGACTTGGTGCGCAGGCGATTGTCGACGCTTTGGCGCATCTGCCCGATCTGACGCCCGAAGAACAGTCTGACACCGGCGTGACATATGCGCAAAAGATCGACAAGGCCGAGGCGCGCGTCGAGTGGAACAAGCCGGCGGTCGAGGTCGACCGGCAAATCCGGGGCCTGTCTCCGTTTCCCGGCGCGTGGACCGAGATGGACGGGCAGAGGGTGAAGCTGCTTGCTTCGCGGCTCGCCGACGACGCGGGGGCTCCGGGTGCGGTTCTGGACGATGAACTGACCGTCGCCTGTGGTGTCGGGGCCGTGTCCCTGTTGCGCTTGCAACGGGCAGGCAAAGGCGCGCAGGATAGGGATGTGTTTCTGCGTGGCTGTCCGGTGGCCAAAGGTGCGCAGCTCTGAAAGGGACGACGCGATGTTCATGACGCTGATGGGAACGGTGGTGATCGCAGGGATCATCGGCTATGCCTCGGAGCGGACCGGCTGGACCCACAACGGCATCCTGCAATCGATGATCATCTGCATTGGTGGTGCCTTCCTGTTCTACTTTATCCGAGTCATGTTCGGGGTCGGTTTTGCGTCTCCGGGCATGAACGCCATCGTGTCATCTATCGGGGCGCTGGTTATCGTTCCCTTTCATTGGCGGCGCTGACATGACGGTTGTTGCTCTTATCGTGATCGGGGCGGCAGCCGGGTTTTTGGCAACGCGGCTGATGCGGATCGAGGCCGACATTCCCACCACCATGTTCATCGGCGTCATCGGTGCGTTGATTGGCGGGTTTGTCTTGCGTTTCTTGTCGAGCGTCATGGGGATATTGTCTGGCTTCGTAGGTGCCATACTTGGAGCGCTTTTGGTCATCTGGATATGGAAGACCTATTTTCGCAAGCGTTGACAGGGAGGTGATGCCGTCGCCTTTTGATCGTCCATTGCCGGACAGGTTCCAAGGCAGGGGTGTGGCTCCGGACCTGCACAGCCCGTTTTGCAAGGTCCGGCCTTTGCGTCAAATCGCCTCTGCGAGGCAAGTGTGGGGGGCATCCTCACGATGAACGCGCATCAGCGCATGCGACGCGATCGACCTGATTGCGTGGCTTCAGGGCAGTTGATTGGTACGAGACTGCCACGCTACGGGCGCCACCTGCGCGGCCTGTCGGCCTTGCGTCCTGCGGACGGCGGGGGCCAGGCTCATGCGGGCTTTGCCCGCATGAGCCTGGCCCAACGGGAGGAGAAGTTTCGCAAGAAACGTCGACGACGGGCGGGAGCCTCCCCTAGCTGCGATCGCGGGGCGGGCGACTTTTGTAGACCGGTAGGCGCCAGCCAAAGAGCAGCGATCCGGAACGCAAGCTCCAGCAGGTCAACGCGGCCAATCCCAGTGTGGTCAGCTGCGGCAGATCTTGCGCATTGGCAACAAGTGCCACACAGCTGTCTCTTATACACATCTGACGCTGCCGACGATCTACTCTG
>FYBJ01001673.1_pt1 | contig 11250 bp, 9 predicted proteins | sample 1134611 | NCBI WGS metagenome assembly FYBJ01 (sample SAMEA104116008, study PRJEB20421) | marine metagenome | isolation source: marine | reverse complement strand
ATGCGCCCGGCTTCGCGATAAAATGACAATCCTTCGGGCGTGGGAGTCAGTGCCCGCCCGCTGCGATCAAACAACGTCAGCTTGAGTTCCGCCTCAAGCCCCGAGATAAGCCGACTGATCGCCGGTTGACTAAGGTGCATGATTTCGGACGCGGCGGTCAGGGACCCTTCGGACAGGGTGGTACGGAAGGCGCGAAGAGCTTTGATGTTCATGCGCAATGCTTTCGTTTTTTGCAAGAGTATTAAACATCTTTGCAATTTTTGCAATCGACGTATCACGCTAATCTGGGTGTGATCTTATTTGGGAGGACCCTCATGAAACGTAGAACCCTGATTGGCGCCGTTGCCGCCACCATCGCACTGACCGTTTCCGCGACTGCCAGCCTGGCTGCGGAGTGGCCCAAGCGTCCCATCAACCTGGTTGTGCCCTACAAGGCAGGCGGCGGCACGGATGCCTACGCTCGCGCGATCTCGGCCGCAGCCGAAGGTGTGTTGGATGTGCCGGTTGTTGTTGTGAACAAGCCCGGTTCGGGTGGCCTGAACGGTGCAAACTCGGTCGTGGGCGCGCGTCCTGATGGCTATACCATGATGATGACTTCGGGCGGTTCGTTCCTACTGTCCACCATGACACGCGACACAAAAATTGACGCGCTTGAAAGTTTTCAGTTCGTCGCTCAGGTCGGTCAGCTGCGCACGTCGCTGATGGTGCCCAAGGACAGCCCGTTCCAGTCGGTGCAGGACGTGATCGACGCGGCCAAGGCCAACCCCGGTTCGCTTCGTTGGGCACATTCGGGTCGCGGCGGGTTTCATCACGTTGGCGGTTTGGGCTTCCTGGCCAACAACGATATCGAAGCGCAGGATGTGCCGTTCAAGGGGGGCGGACCAACTCGGGCCGCTCTGATCGGGTCGCAGGCTGACTTTGGGTTCCTGGGTGTTCAGCAGTTGGCCGGTTTCGAAGAACAGCTGCGCGCTCTGGCCGTCAACAGCCAGGACCGTGATACCATCATGAAGGACGTGCCCGCCTTTGGTGAGCTGGGTATTCCGTTCGCCGCCGTATCGTCGCCAGTTATTGTCTTCGCTCCGAAAGACACCCCCGCCGAAGTGGTCGCGGCGATGGAAGCCGCCCTGGCCGAAATCTCCGCCAAGCCTGAGTTCGCCGAACTGCTGGCCTCGCGCGGGACTGGCCCGGTCTATCAGAATGGCGCGGATGCCAAGGCAGGTCTGACCGCGATGAAGGCAGATGCAGCACCGCTGGTCGAAGGCCTGAGCAAGTAAACTCCACCCTTGACCGGGCCACACCAAGTGCCCGGTCGTTTTCCAACTGATTGACGGAGGATACCATGCGTGCATATGCCGAAGGGTTGGTTCTGACCGCGATTTCGCTGGTGGCCCTGTGGGGCGCCTGGCAAGTCCCGGGTGCCACGCCCGGCGACACCTGGGCCGGGATCGTACCCTTTTCCGCAAGCCTTGCCCTGTTGGCGCTGTCGGGTCTGATGATCCTGGGTGCGTCGCAGCAGACCGCGATGGGTGAGGACAAAACAGACCATACCGCCACATTCGAGATCATCGGCCTGTTCCTGATCGCTCTGGTCTATCAGCAATCATTCCGCTGGTTCGGGTATCTGCTGCCCACGGCTGTCGTTGCCCCGATCGTTCTGTACACGTTCGGCGTGCGCAGCTGGATCGGTCTGGCGCTGTCGGTGGTGATCTGTCCGCTGGTTTTTCACGTCATTTTCTTTGAGCTGCTGGGGGTGTTCCCACCCTTTGGCGAGGTCTTTGACCTGCTCGACTGGATCAGGGGGTAAGGGATCATGGAAATCTTTCCCGCAATGCTGTCGGTCATCACGGACCCGACCCTTCTTTTTGCCATCGTTCTTGCCGCCGCTGTCGGCATGATCGTCGGGGCCACGCCCGGGCTGACCGCCTCGGCGGCGATCGCAATGCTATTGCCGATCACATTCTACATGCCGCCGCTGTTTGCGTTGGCCTTTCTTTACGTGATCGGTAAATCGGGTCGCTATGGTGGGTCGATTGCCGCGATCCTGTTCAACACTCCCGGTACGGCAGCTTCTGCCGCCACTCAAATCGACGGGTATCCATTGGCCCGCGCAGGCAAGGCCGGAAAGGCGATGAAGGTGGCCACCATTTCATCGGTCATCGGGGATCTGATGGGTGATATCCTGTTGGTCGTTGGCGTTGGTTTCATCGCCGCGATTGCCCTTAAGCTCGGCCCGCCGGAAACCTTTGCGATATACTTTGCCGCTTTTGTGGTGATCGGGTCGGTCATCGGCAATTCAATCACCAAGGGGCTGGCCTCGGCACTGCTGGGCATCCTGATCGCAATGATCGGTCTGGACCCGATTTCCAGTGAAGAGCGTTACACCTTTGGCTCGTTTGACCTGTCGAACGGCATCGGGCTGGTGCCGCTTATGATCGGCGTCTTTGTTCTGGGCGAGGTCTTCGCCCAGATGGAATCGCGCCACAAGGCAACCGGTGACGTCGAGGAGAACGAAAGCGAAGGCGACGGCAACGCACTGACGTGGGAAGAATACAAACCTTGTCTGCCCCACGCCTTGCGGGGCGGGTTCATCGGAGCGGGCATTGGTGTTCTGCCCGGTCTGGGTTCGGCCATCGCCGCGTTCATCTCGTATGGAGAAGGCAAGCGCCGCGCCAAGAACCCCGAGAAATGGGGCAAGGGCGCGCTCGAAGGTGTCGCCGCACCGGAATCGGCCAACAACGCCGTATCCGGCCCGTCGATGGCGCCGCTTCTGACGCTGGGTATTCCGGGATCGACCATCGGTGCGATCCTGCTGGGCGTGTTCCTGATCCACGGTATTCAGGTGGGGCCGACCTTGTTCCTGACGGACAAGGAACTGGTCTATCAACTGTTCGCCAGTGGGATGCTGGGCATCGTGGCCTATGGGATCATCGGCTACTTTGGTGCCACTCAGGTTGCCAAGCTGATCCTCAAGATCCCGACCAATGTGCTGTATCCGCTGATTTTCCTGACCGCCTTTGTAGCTTCTTATTCCGCACGGGGGTCGATGTTCGACGTAACCGTAATGACTGTGGCGGGCTTTGGTGGCTGGCTGATGCGCAAGTACGATTTCAACATCGCGGCCTGTGTGATTTCTTTTGTGCTGGCCAAAGGCGCAGAAGAGACCTTTCGTCAGTCGCTGTTGATGTCGGATGGCGGCGCGCTGATCTTTATCGAGCGTCCGGTCGCCCTTGGCTTCCTGCTGCTTGGCGTCATTGCGATTGCCCTGCGAGTGCGCGGTATCATGAAGGAACGCAAGTTGGCGCAAGGGGGCTTGGGTGATGCTTGATTTCAGCCTCTATCGTGACTGCTTTTCCAGCGCCGATATGCGGTCGATCTGGTCTGAACATGCCACGATGTCAGCCTGGTTGACGGTCGAGCAGGTTCTGGCGGGGCAACAGGCCAAACTGGGATTGATCCCGATCGCCGCGGCCGAGGCCATCAATACGGTGTCGGTCTGCGATCTGGATCAGGCTGAATTGCAGCACGAAATGATGCTGGTGGGTCGTCCGATTGTTGGTTTGGTCAAGCAGTTGCGCGCAAAGGTGGGCGATCATGGGGCATACGTGCACTATCTCTCGACCACACAAGACATCATGGACACTGCCGTGGCGTTGCAGATGAAGCTGGGGCTGGAGCACATTCAGGACATGTTGGGACGGATCGACACTGTCTTGACGCGTCTGATCGAAGCGCATCGGGACACATGGATAAGGGGCCGTACCAACGGGCAGCATGCTGTTCCGATCCAACTGGCGACAAAGCTGATGCTCTGGAAGGCCGAACTGCACCGCCGGTCGGACGTTTTGACCGAGGCCGCTGCGCGGGGCCTTAATGTTCAGGTCGGTGGCCCGGTGGGTGATCTGCGTGGCTACAAGGATGCTACCGGAGCGCAGGTCAAACAGGGCGTTGCGGATGCCCTGGGACTGTTTACAACCGAGCCGCATTGGCAAAATGCCCGTGATGGTGTGGCCGACGTTGTGGCGGCTTTGGGGATGTTCTGCGCGACGCTGTGCAAGATCGCGCACAACGTGAACCTGCTGTCGTCGTCAGACATCGGAGAAGTTTGCGAAGTGCCCGAACCGGGGAAGGGCGCCTCGTCTTCCATGGCGCACAAACGCAACCAACGCGCGTCCGAATTCGGCGAAGCGGTGGCCCGGCTGGGTCGCCAACGGGCCGAACAGATTGGCGAACTGACCCAACACGAGCACGAACGCTCGGGTGGTGTCTGGATCGCTGAATGGGTTGTTGTTCCGGAGGTTTTTTTGTTGACGTCGGGTGCCGTGTCCTGGGCCGAGACGATGTTCAACACGCTGACCTTCAACGGTGAAGCAATGCAAAACAAGCTGCCCGGCGCGGCTTGACCGATCTCCCTCGCCCGGTCCGGAGACAAAATGGACCGGGTCTCTCCCCGCGAGCCGTCGATCCCACTGCTGATCGGCGGCTCCATTTTTGTTGCTGAGGCGCAGGAATTGCAGGGCTGATACTGAATGTTGATCTGTGTGAGAAATGGTATTACAAGCTGTATACAATTTTTGCGACTCCTTGATCCGATTGGAACCCCCTGCGATGACCAACACCACACCGGCCACCCTGAATGGCGCACAGATCATCCTGAAAATGCTGGAACTCCATGGCGTTGAACATGTATTTGGCCTGCCCGGCGAAACCACGATCGGCTGGTACAAGGAGTGGCGCGAAAATTCGAACATCGAATATGTGCTGACCCGGGATGAGCGCACCGCGGCCTACGCGGCCGAGGCCTATGCCAAGATCACCGGCAGGCCCTGTGTGCTCGAGGCGCCAAGCCCTGGTGTCACCCACTGTACCCCCGGCATCACCGAGGCCTATCTGAGCTCGGTTCCGATCATCTACTTCAGCTCGGATATCCCGATCAATCAGGACAAGAAACACGGGCTGACCGGGGTGGATCAAACCGCGCTTTATGACAGCATCTGCAAAGAAAGCTTTACCTTGACCAATGCGCGCGAAATCCCCTTCCTGTTGCGCCGCGCGTTTCGGGTGGCGACATCGGGACGTCCTGCCCCGGTGCATATCCGCGTGCCGATCAATGTCTTTCTGGAAGAGGCCGAGGTGGATGACCTTTATGCGTCGCCCGAATACGGCAGCTATCCCGCGCATCGCCCCGTCGCCGATCACGGCAAGATCCGCGAGGCCATCGACGTGCTGCTTGCGGCCAAGCTACCTGCAATCGTGTGCGGGCAGGGGGCGTTGATTTCGCGCGCCACGCAGGCTGTTCTGGACCTGGCGGAATTGCTGCAGATCCCGGTTGCGACCACGACGCCGGGCAAGGGCACGATCCCGGAGAACCACCCGCTTGCGCTGCGGGTGATCGGCGGACGTGGCGGGATGGAGTATTCCAACGCCTACGTACGCGAAGCGGACACGATTTTCTTTGTCGGAAGCAACACTGACAGCGCGGCGACGGATCACTGGCGGCTTTACGGCGATCCCAAGGCCAAGACATTCCTGCATCTGGATATCGCCGAGGCGCATGTGGGCAACATGTTCCCGGTCAAGGTGGGCCTGGTCGGGGACGCGCGGGCGACGCTGGATTACATGGTCGAAATCATCAAGGCGGAACACCCAGATCTGCGCCGTGATGAAATCGACCTGAACCCGATCAAGAAGACGGCGTTGGACAAGGTCTTCAACTCAAACATTCCGATGCCGGAAGGCACGGTATCACCGGTGAAGCTCAGCCAGGCCCTGGACAAGATCCTGCCAGCCAACGCGATCATCACGTCCGAGCCGGGCGTGAGTGCGATCTACCCGTCGGCCTTGCTGACGATCAGGGAACCGGGGCGGCGCTATATCACCAACTATTCGATGGGTGCTTTGGGGTATTCGGTGCCGGCGGGATTGGGCGCGTCCTATGCCTCTGACGGGCCAATCATCTCGTTCACCGGCGACGGGTCGTTTGGTTTTGTATTGGGCGATATGGAGACCATTCGCCGTTCTGGCAAGAACGTCACGGTTATTCTCAACCGTAATGATGCCTTTGGCTGGATCCGAGGAGAGGCCATTCTGCTCGATGATGTGGATGAGCCCTGGTCCACCGATTTTGGCGCCGTGGACTACGTCAAACTGGCCGAGGCCTTTGGGTTCAAAACAGCGCGGATCACGTCAGAGGATGACATCGAAACGATCCTGCAAGAGGCGATCGAACACGAGGGTGCCAGCTTTATCGAGATGATGGTGCCGACGCAGGACAAGATCGTGCCGTTTGTTCCAAATTGGGTGCGGGCCGCGAAGGCAAAGAACCTGCCGTACTTTGAATAAGGCCCAAGCAGCGCAGTCTATTTCCGGATAACGCTGCGCAGGGCAGGGGCCGCACCGGGGGAGTAAGACTTACTCCCCCGGTGCGGCCCCTGCTTTCGTTTCCTTTCGAGCCGTCAGGCAGAGAAACTGAGCTTAGAACAGGCCTGCGCGGGGGTCGTCGAGTTCCAGAGGGAATCGCTGCGGCATCAGACCCTGGTGGAACCAGTTCACGAAAGAATAGATCGAATAGACGGGCAGCCCTGTGACCTTACGCACGTCGCGGGCGTAGGGCACCATGTTGGTGCATTCCAGAACGATTGCGCCGATGTCCCGGTCCGTTTCCACAATTTCGCGCGCTGCGTCGATCATGTCCTGCCGACAGGCGTCAAAGTCGATCTCGTCGTGGTCATCCAGAATGCAACGGGTAAAGGTGCGGCCGCCATCTGTGCCGAAAATCGGCACCTCATCCAGGTTCGAAACGCCGGCCGCCGTCATATGAGCCGGGGTCAGTGTGTTCTTGGAAATCGTCAGAACCGCCACCTTCCTGCCCGGCCCCATCAGCGCCTGAACCATCGGGATCTGCATCAGGGACGAGGTCGCGACCGGCACCGGCACGGCCCTGGCGATCCGGTCCTGCGTCAATGCCAGAAACCCGCAGTTGGTGGTGATCCCGTCGCAACCGCTTTCAACCAGTTCATTGGCCGCGGCGATAAAATCATCAACAAGCAGCATCGGATCCTGGCGCACGATCTTGTCGGGGCTCGCGCCCTTGACCACACGGTACTGCACCGGAAACGGCCATGTGGTGGCATTGCCAATGTCCCCATAAATGCGCGGAAAGCGCGCTTCGAGCATGAGGATGCCCAGCACGGCACCATAGACGGATTTTCCACCAAATTCGGTTGCCATCGCGTGGCCCCTTTCCTGAGAAAGCCTTAGTGTTGAGGAACGTAAAGGTTGCTGTAGGCCTTGCCCACGATCTCGGTCGCCTCGGCGTTATGTGTCTTGATGTGAGTGCGCATGCGTTCTTCGGCAGCTTGCGCGTCGCGGTCTTTCAGCGCCTCGAAGATATGCAGATGCGCCGAATGGGTGATGTCGATCCGCTCGCGCATCGCGATCCAGCGCACATAGCGAATGCGTTCGTACGTGAGCTTGATCATGTTCACCAGTTCGGGGTTTCCCGACAGCACCGCGATCATGAGGTGGAATTCCTCATCCAGGCGCACGATTTCTTTGGTGGGGGTGCCATCGGCATAGCGCTCTGCGGTGTCGGTCAGGAACTGTCCGATGGCCGCGATGTCATCTCCGCTGGCGCGTTCGACGGCGGAGCGAATGGCGGCAGTTTCCAAAGCCTCGCGCAATTCGTACAGGTGCACGACCAGCTCTGGTGTCAGAGGTTGGCAAAAGAATCCGCGGCCGGGTTCAAAGACGAGAAGCCCTTCGGCTGTCAGCCGGTTCATCGCCTCGCGCAATGGGGTTCGGCTCGCGCCGAGCTGTTTGGACAGCTCGCTTTCGTTGATCCGCTCTGCCGGTTTGAACTCGAAATTGGCGGCCATCTGGCGGACTTGTTCATAGACCAAATCAACGCTCGTGCTCATGTCCGGGTGCCCTTTTGATTGACTGATCCGTTTTTGCCAATGCAAGTCCGAATGTCAACGAATTTGTCCACATGATTGGATGCTGAATTGTATACAGATGGATGCTACAGGTCGAATTGCACGCTCAATGCAGCGCTTGGTTCCCAAGGTGATTGAACCAGATCTCGAACAGGATCAGGTCATCGAACCGATGGCGCAATCTAAGATTTTGATGACCTGCGGAATACGCCGAAAAGGGACGTTGGGGACCAGTGCCCCAAACGTCCGGCTTGCGCCACGCATCAAAGGACTGCCCTCAAGGGGCCTAGCCGTTCTTTGCGATAAGATCCTGGGCCACCAGATCGTGATCCAGCCACAGCACCGGGGCCTCAGGTTCACTGGCTGCGCCGAAAATCAATGCGCCTGTCGCATTGACGACATGCTGGCTCAGCACGTCACTGACAAGTTGTTTCCGGTCCTTGTGCAGCGCGACAATATCCTGAGAGGTGCCAACAGTCTTGTCGACTTGTTCGGCGCCGTTGGGCATCGGCCAATCCGCGAAATTGTAGTAGGGCTGCATGACAGGATCTTGTTGATAGGCTTGCACGGTTGCGAGAACCGATTCCAATGTGGTGCCGTCGTTCAACAGGTCCAGGCATTCTTGCCACAGGGCATCCGTCCAGGCGCCGCCGCCCTCATGCTTCAGCGCACTGAGCAGGGGCAGCAGTGACAATTCGATACCGGCAAACACGTCGGATGAATTGGTGCGGATTTCGGGGCAATTGAAAACGGTCGCCTTCACGCCTTTGTTCCAGGCGTCTTGTGCGTGTTGCTCCAGTCGCATCTTGGCGTAGCCCTGGGTGTAGCTGGTGTAGGTTTGCCAGCGATAGTCACCGTCAATCAACACCCGGGTTCCGTGATACCCATAGGCGGTATAGCGAACCTGACCGCCGCCAGCTTCGATGTTTTCACGCAGTTGGGCCGACTGGGCCAGCAGGTGGCCGAAGCTGTTTGCCGTCACCTCATCGAAATTTTGCAGGATCAGCTTTCCAAGGTCGCTGTCCAGCAGGGCCTGCGAGGAAAGGTGCCGCGCACCGCGGCCCTTGTAGATGCGGTTGGCGATGGCAAGGAATGCCTTGGCCCGTGGAATGCCTCCGGCCATGGTGTGAGCAACAAACACGTTCTTGCCAGCCGGGATCATTTGCTCCAATTGAGTCAGCACCTGGGACAGTGCTTGGGTAAATCGCGCAGTACCGATCTCGCGGCAGTGATCCACCCTGGTCCAATCCAGTTTGTACTCTTGCCAGTTGTCCAAGGTCATTCCACCCAACATGTCCGTCGGGGTTTCACCGCCTTCAGGCGCGTCCATATCAAAGCCCGCCATCAAAGGTATGTTGATGATCTGGCCACCAAGATTGGTTTCGGCAAGCTGCAGTTCTTCGCCAGTCAGGGGGCGCAGCGCGCCGTCTTCGTTGCGTCGCCCGACGGTGACGCCAATAATCGTCATGCCAGCCGCCCTGGCTGCATCGATCAGGCCGGTTGCATAGCCCCGCCCAAAAAGTTCGCCAAAAAGGACGAAGACATCCCCCTCGTTGAAAAGGGTGTTTTCAGGGCGTGTTGAAAGGGGATTTGAGTGTTCCATGGGCTTGTCTATCTGTTCTTTTCCGGTGGCGGCAGGCGATAAGTCTACGCCGTTGGCCAACCAACGGCGAACAGTTAAATGGCGACCCCGGCAGGATTCGAACCTGCAACCTGCCCCTTAGGAGGGAACCGTTCATAGCGCTATTCCTTCTTTGATTTCTGTTGCTTGGGTGTTTGTACAGGGTCTTCCTGTACATGGTTTGTACGAAAACGGGCCCTGACATCGGCCTCATCCGTCTCTGCATGGGCATAAATGCGCATAGGTAAATTCGGGTCGGACCAGCGCCCAGCCTTGGCGGCGGTGACAGGATCGACGCCTTGGCGGACTACCAATTCAGTGAAGAACCCATGCCGCCCTGCTGGGTGCGCTGAAAGGTACGGGATGCCTGCGCTCTTACAGATCGTCTTCCAACGGTTGTTGTAGCCCGTTGAGCTTCCGTAGCCGAAAACACGCGGCTTCATGAACTTGCCGGTCTTGCGGTTCTTGGGGCGCTTCGGTGGCAATGCCAGCAACTCGTCCATCATCTGCGGCGAGACAGTGATCCAGCTTTCCGGGTGGCCCTTCTGGGCCTTCACCCTGACCTTGTTATCGGCGGGACGCAGATCGTCAGGCTCAATCGAGACTGCCTGATCGATCCGCGCCGCCGTCTCGAACATGAACCGGACCAAAGCGGCATTGTACGGATCAGCGGCCCGGCAGAAGGCTTCGATCCATTCCTTGTCAGCGGGCTTGCGTTCAACGCGGCTGATCTTGCCCCGCCTCTTGTCCTGAGCGATCCGCTCGAATTTGTCATACGGCTTCACCCGGATCAGCGGCGTGCCTTCCAGCTCGTGCGCGTTGTTGATGACCGCACTCGCTGGCGTCACGATCTCGCGCCACCAGGTGTCGGTCGAAGCCTTTGGTTTGAGTTTCGGCCCCAGACCTTTCAGAAGCGCACCAGAAATCGCGCCCAAAGCCATGTCGCCAATCTCTTCAACAATCGGGATCAACTGCTTCGCTGTCTTGGGCGAGGCGTTGTAAAGCATGATCGCATCCGAGAACGTTTTGCTCGGCTCATCGCCGACGACATGGCGACGTATCTGGAGCTCGGTCTCACGGTTTATCCAGTCCCGTGCGCCCGCTTCTGTAGATGCCTTAGTGCTTCGCCGGTATGGGCCTGCGATTGGCCTGCCGTTGTACTCGACCCAGCCCTTAGCCCAGTAGAAGCTACCCCTCTTGTAGATTTGGAGCGGCATGCCTGGCCTCCTTCAAAAATCTTGTCGATCTGCGCTGGTGTGATCAGCATGGTCCGTCCGAGGCGGTAAAACGCTCCGGTTTCGTTTGCTCGCTCGCGCAAGGTCCGCTCAGAAATGTCGATGCCCATATCCGCCATGAGCTCGACCCATTCGGATGGCTTCTTCCCAAGGCCGAGGATTTGCGAGCTGTCTGATTTGTCGGTCTCTGTCATTTCAGTCGTCCTTGTCCGCTTGAGTTGAATCGTGCGTACGCATGGAATCGCTTGTTTGGTACCTTCTGACGTGCTCAGATGGATTCAAACGGAAATATGCGTCATTTTGTGCGATGATTATACAAAATTGCGCTTTCGTCAATTGGGAAGTCGGAATGGCGCAGGAAGATGCTGACATGTTCGCAGAAGTAGGTGCACGCCTGGCCATCTCACGCAGCGAAATAGGCGTTTCGCAGGCTGCGATGGCCGAAGCAATCGGCGTCTCG
>FYBJ01001668.1_pt1 | contig 11250 bp, 8 predicted proteins | sample 1134611 | NCBI WGS metagenome assembly FYBJ01 (sample SAMEA104116008, study PRJEB20421) | marine metagenome | isolation source: marine | reverse complement strand
ATCAATTCGCTGCCGAACCCTCGGCTCCATTGACCTTGGTCGCATTCTTTTGAAATCGCTCCCATCCGCTCATCGTCAGCATCTTGGTCTTCGATGAAATCTCCACGAACTCCAGTTTCCCGGCGTTCATTAACCCGCGAATTTGCGCAGGACTGAGCCCAACGATCTCGCTGAGCTGTTTGGGAGAGAGAAGACGTTCCTGGGTCAATTTCAGCCTCCACTGCTGGATATGAATGGAATCGCTTGTTCCGCACCTTTTGACATGCTCAGATGGCATTAGGATAGGAATAACGTCATTTTGTGCAGTTTCGCTCGTTATGACGGTTGCGTCAATGGGAACCTCGCATGCCGCAGGACAATAAGTCAGTTTTCGCTTCTATGGGCGCGCGGCTCGCAATCGCGCGCAATGAAGTTGGCCTGACACAAACAGCCATGGCAGAGGCGATCGGCGTCTCTCATCGTGCCTATCACAGCTATGAAAAGGGCCAGCGGGGTTTGCCTGTGGAGGCTCTCGTGGCGATGGCGGACCGGTTCGAAGTGGATGCAGCGTGGATACTGCTCGGAACCAAGGCTGTCCGCGCGGCTCATGACTTCGAGGCGCTGAAGCGGATCGAGACCTTGCTCGATCAGCACCTGAATGAAGAAGACATCAAAATCAAAAGTGAAAAGCGCGGGGCCATCGTCGCGCGTTGGTACCAGTCGCATGTCGAGGGGCGGGAAGTAACGGATGATGACGTTCACACTTGGATCGAACTCGTAAGGGAGTAAGCAAATGCAAAAACCAAGCGACCAATGGAAGAAACTGCGCCGCGCCTCGTTGGAGCGCGCGCGCCGCAACGCAATCGACCCCCTGGCACCGTTGCACTGGCTCTATGCCTTGGCATGTGTCGTGTACCTTGCCGGTTTCGTGGCTCTTCAATTTCACCCGGGCGGCACGGACCTTTCTGTGCTGCTGGCAGTAATGCTTGTTCCAGTAGCTATTGCCGGCCTGCTGATCCCTCTGTTGACCGGATCGGTTCTCACACTGCATTTCGCGAGCCGCCGGTTGGATGCGCTCGCGAATGAAAACTAACTGGCGAGCAACGCCACAAAAGAAAGAAGACACGGAAATGTCCGGCAAATATGACGATTTGAGCAAGGCACAACTGATCGAACTTCTGGAAAAGCGTGACCGGACTAAGAAACTTGGGTTGGTTTGGGAGCGCGACGAGATCGCGGCGGATCAGGCCATTGATGAGAACTTCATCGCCTGTGAGATCGTACGTGAGTTGTCGGAAAAACCAGCGCCTTGGGCGAATATGGTCATCGAGGGCGACAACTTCGATGCGCTGCGCTGGCTTCGGATGACATTATCCGGGCGGGTAAAGTGCATCTACGTCGATCCGCCATACAACACTGGTAACAAAGATTGGGTCTACAACGACCGCTACATGGATAAAGAAGACCGTTTTCGGCAATCCACGTGGCTAGAATTCTTGTACCAACGCTTCACCCTTGCGCGCGACCTGCTGGACGAGAACGGCGTGATGTTAGTTTCGATAAACGACGAGCAAAGGGCGCTCTTGGAGCTCATGTTGGATGAAGCAATGCCGGGCATGAAACTGGGCTGCTTCGTCTGGCGGACAAGGAAAGGTGGGTACGATAGCGGCAATTTCAGCAAGGATCATGACTTCGTTCTGGCATACCGCAAGCCGAAGTTTGAGTTTCATGGAACCGAGAAAAATCGCAACGACTACTCCAACCCAGACAACGATAGTCGAGGGGACTGGACTGATGATCCTCTTCAGCAACCAAAGACCTATAAACAGCGAAAGAACGCAGTCTATTTCATAACTGATTCTGAGACAGGCATTTCCTACCCGCCAAACCCCAATCGAGTTTGGTCGGTCGGGCAAAAAGGCGACAAGGGTTTGACGGAAAAACCGTGGGAAGACCTGTTGGAAGAACGTCTGCTGGTATTCAAAAAGAAGGGTCAGTACGTCCAGTATGACTCATTGGATGAGCTCTTCGCAGCCATCGACGACAAGACCGCGCACAAGTTTGCTAGGCGCGACCTTCCAAACATCGAGGATTGGGTTGGAAGAAAAATTGGTCTCGGAAGCGTCCGCATCAAGAAGTTCTTGAAAGATCGTGACGACGACGAGGTGAACCCCCTCTCCAGCCTACTGGACGGTGTGACGACTGTGGATAGCCTGTCAGTCGAAGTTGGGAAGACAACCGAAGGCACTCGTGAAGTTCGAGCGGTATTTGGGGAAAGCGCATTCGAATATCCGAAGCCGGTCTCATTGATCCGCGAGCTAGTTCGCCAATCTGCTGGACCGGGTGACATTGTCCTCGATTTCTTTGCGGGCTCTGCGACCACAGCGCAAGCCGTCATGGAACTGAACGCAGAAGACGGGATAGATCGACGCTTCATCATGGTGTCCTCGACCGAAGCGACAGAAGACGAGCCGGACAAGAACCTTTGCCGAGATGTTACGGCCGAAAGGATTCGGCTGTTAAATGCGAGCGATGACCCAAAACATGACAGCCTCGCCGCACCGTTTGCCTATCTCCGCACCCGTGAGATCGCGTTTGAGGATCTGGACTACGATCTCGCGCCCAGAGACGCCTGGGCCGCCCTTGAAACGCTCCACGGCCTGCCTCTGACGATCTATGACGAGTCGGCAGCTTGGAATGCGCATGAAGGCGAAGGTGTCACGCTTGTCATGGTCGACAAGTACGATGCCGAGTTGTTAGAATGGCTGCGCGAGAGGTCACGCCAAAACGTCTTTGTCTACGCTTGGGCTCCTGGCCAATTGGCGCGAGAGCTTGCTGACGTAGAGGTCGAAATCCGTTCTGTCCGCGACATCCTCGTGCGGGGCTTCCAGCAATGAGCGACGGGCGCTACGCACTTGCCAAGTACCAGAAACGCGCGGTCGAAGCGCTGACCGGTGTTGTTAAGAAGGTCGCGGAGTATCACGATAACCGCCCCAAGGACCGCCAGCAGATTGCGCTGAAGAGTGGCGTGACTTTGCTGCAAGCCCCCACCGGTTCCGGCAAGACACTTGTACTGGGCCGCGTGCTCGAAGGGCTGAGAGGTGGGCTTTCGCGCCCTGTGGTTTGGTTCTGGTTCGCCCCCTATGCCGGGCTGGTGACGCAAACCCGCGAGTCAATTGTGGATCAGTGTGGTGCGTTGCGAGTGCGGGATATCTCCAAGGATCGGGAACCCGTGGGTACTCGGGATGGTGACGTGTTTGTCCAAACTTGGGGGGCGGTCGCGGCGAACAACAAGAATGCGCGGAAAGTGCGGCGCACCAAGGAAAGTGCGCTATCGCTAGATGATATGATCGAAACGCTCCGCGATGACGGGTTCTACGTGGGGGTTGTGATCGACGAGGCGCATCTGAACTTTGCAGCCTCCGCCCAGGCGGCGGCGAATTTCTACCTCAACACCCTCAAGCCAGATTTCACGATCCTGGCTACTGCCACGCCGAACGACGATAAGCTGGACGCCTTTGAGGATAAGGCCGGGATCGAAGTGGCAAGCCGCGTCATCGTCCCGCGCGATGACGTTGTGTTGTCGGGCTTGAACAAGGAAGGCCTGATGATGGGCGTGATCCGCATGAGCGATGCGGATCGTGATTTGGTGGACCATGAGCAAGCGACACTGACTGCCGGATGGACCCAACATCTTAGGGTTAAGTCACGCCTTGAAGAGCGGGGCATCGCGCTCACCCCTTTGATGCTGGTTCAGGTCGAGGACCAGGCAAAGGGCGGAGAAGACCCGGTTGAGCGTGTGCGGCAAAAACTCGTTGAAGTTGGCGTTCCGGAAAATGCAATCGCGACCCACACCTCTGGTCAACCTGACCCAGATTTTCACACGCTCGCTTATGACCCGGACAAGCAGGTGCTGATCTTCAAAGTTGCTGTTGCGACCGGCTTTGACGCCCCGCGTGCGTGGACACTCGTCTCGGTTCGCCCGAACCGTGGAAAGGAGTTTGGTCTGCAAATTGTTGGACGGATCATGCGTGTCCACCCGCTCATTCGTCCTTTTCACGGGCAAGATGATCTGTTGGATCGGGGCTATGTTTTCCTAACTGATCCCGAGATGCAGGCGGGCCTGGACGCTGCTGTTGAAGAGGTGAAAGCGGTTAGGCAGAGTATTGAGCTGCTGACGGATAGGTTGGATGTTTTTGAATTTGGAAGTGCGTCTAAGCCTCTGGTCAGCAATACTTTTGCTTTAACAGCGACGGCCACACCGCAATCCCCGTCAGACCCTGAAGAACGCCAGCTGCGGCTTTCCAACTTGATCGAACTGGGGCTTGTGAAGCCGGAGGTTGAAGAGCTGCCCGAAGAAGAGCAAGACCGAGCAATCCTCGCTGGCGAAGCTTGGCAGGAGATGACGCAAACGCCCTTGTTTGGGAGTTTGCCGGAGGAAGTGCGACCAGGAACTTCAGCGGGAAAATCAAAGCCCAACCTACGCCCATATTCTTTGCGTACGGACATTGAGCTGCCGACAGGCCTTTGGCGTGAATTGCCCCCCGATCCGGGCAATGCAGACAAGCTGGTCGATGATATCGCAAAAGTTTTTTGTAGCACGTCCAACATCGTTTCACTGCTCCAAAAGAAGCGCACGAAGGCCAAAATGAGCCTGCGGGACTTGTTTTTTGAAGACGTGTCTGAAGAGGTCGATCTTCGGTTGAGATTGTCCAACGCGCGGGTCGCTGAGAAGGCGCAGATGGCCTTTAATTTTAATGACGCAATTGATCCTCGGTTGCTGAAGCGTTCCATGATTTCCGAGTTGCGGCGGATCATTGACGATGAAGGCATTGAGGCTGAGGAGCGCGACCTGAGACGCGCTTTGGACCTTGCGGTCATGGGCGAGCCTGAAAAGCTCAAAGAGGCTATGAAAACAGCCCAGGGCCGAAATGTGAGGCTGTCGGACGCTGAGCCAATCCCCGCGAGCTACTTCGGCCCGGACGGTTTGAAAGAGGCACGAAAGTCTGCTTACGGCGTTTTTCCGGCGCGCCTGAATACAGAAGAGCTGAACTTTGCCGAAGTGCTGGATGCCGACGGGACAGGAACAGTGCTTTGGTGGATGCGGAACCCCGAGAACGAGCGATGGGCTACCAGAATTGTTTTGCCGAGTGGCAAGAACTTCTTCCCTGACTTCGTGGTTGGTGTCGCTGGACGCGCAACTCCAAATACTATCGCTCTCGTTGAGATCAAAGATGACGGGGAGACTGGTCGACTTCAGTCGGATCGCAACATCGACAAAATACGCGTCCAGCACAGGGAATATCGAAACGTTTTTTGGACCTACCGAGACAATGGCGCATGGGTTCGGGCGCGCTACGCAGAAGGCCTTCACCGCATCTTGCCCAAGGACATGTTCCAGATTTCAGAGATGGTTTTCTTAGAGTGATAGTTGAGAAGTGAGCATGACAAGACGATTTGAAATCGACGCAGAAACCCTCCCAGACCTTCCTGGAATGATGCTTGTCACGGTCGAGGCACTTAAAGACCTCGGTGGGTCGGCAACGATCCAGGAGCTCGACGAAAAGGTGATTGAGCTGGAAGGCGTTACGGAGGCTGAACAGGCTTTCACCATGCCCCGCAACGAAAACCGGACGCGGGTGAATTACTACCTCGCCTGGGCGCGGACCTATCTGAAGCGCGGTGAAGCGCTGAACAATTCCAAACGCGGGGTTTGGGCGCTGACAGAGTCAGGTTCCGCGATCTCTGACCTGATTGCTACGCAAGCGATCTATGATCAGGTGACGCTGGAAGAACGCGAGCGCGCCCGCCTGAAGCGTCTGGCAGCCAAAAAAGCTGACGCTGACAGTGGCGAAGAGATCGAGGTCTTGGCCGAAGACGGCCCGGCTGATGAAGAAGACTGGAAATCAGCTCTTTTGGCCGTGCTGGGCAAGATGACCCCGGATGGGTTTGAACGGCTGGCGCAACGCCTTCTACGTGAAGCAGGCTTCACAAAGGTAGAGGTGCGCGGGAAGTCTGGCGACGGCGGGATCGACGGTGTTGGAGTGCTGCGCGTAAATCTTGTTTCGTTTCAGGTCTATTTTCAGTGCAAGCGTTGGAAAGGCAGCGTCGGCTCCAAGGAAATCCGTGACTTTCGGGGGGCTTTACAGGGGCGCGCTGACAAAGGGCTTTTCATCACCACCGGGCACTTCACTAGTCAAGCCTCGGACGAAGCCACGCGCGACGGCGCGATTGCGATTGACCTCATCGATGGTGATCGGCTCTGTGAGTTGTTGAAGGAAAATCGGTTAGGGGTGGCAACGGAGTTGATCGAACGAGTGACGATCGCGCCAGATTGGTTTCGCGGTCTATGAACTTATGAAAACTTGGGCATCTAAGCACTAAAAGACTAAATCTAGATATCAACGAAATCGTTTGACTGCCGCGATCTGCGGTGAATGCGAACCGTGATGGTGAGCGTGACAGGCAATACTCGTTCTGAAATCAGAAACATAAAAGGTGAAAACAGAGCTTGATCGCTAGGCTGATTTGGTCCTACGGTTCGAAAAAATTTGGGGGATTTGATGAAAGCGTATGACCTGAAGGTTAGATTTGTCTCTGAGTCTGACGTTGCTGCCAGCCAATCTGCGTCGAACCTTAGTGGCACATTGGCAGAAAAAGGTATTGATGCAGAAGTTGTTGCCGATGAAAGCACTCAGGATCCAGGTACTATTGTCGGTATTATTCTTGGGTCGGCCGCAATTATAGAGATTGCTCGGGGCGTCGCCGACTATATTCGTAGGTACAATGTGAGCGATGTGGAGTTTGAAGGAAAATCCGGTACGGTAAGGGTAACAAACGTACACAAGAAAGAACTACCTGAAATAATTGAAAAAATATCTGAAGTTGTAGATTAAGTTAATGTCGCAGAAACAAGCTGCACTAGTTTTTATTGGGGCAACAAAATTCAAGAGCGACAAGCTTACTAGTCGTCAAGCGTTCTCCGCTTCTAAGAATTTTCTCCAAGAGTACTTCGAGTCGCAAGAACTGTACCGAATTGTACAAACTCTAGACTTGTTTGACTCTGATGCTTCCTCATCTGAGCAAGTGGCTGAAGTTGACAAGTTTGTTGGAGATATATCAGCAGCTGAGATTGAGTATTTCTTTGTCGTCTACGTTGGGCATGGAATCATGCGTGCAAACAAGGACGACTATTTTTGGGCGATCGCTGAGACCAATAAGCACAATCCATACGCTTCTTCAATTGATGTGAACACACTCGGGCACTCATTGAAAAAACTTCGCCAGACAACAAAATGTATTTGCTTAGTTGATGGCTGCTTTTCTGCTGCGACTGCAGGAGCATTGCAGTCTGATCAAGCGCTTGACGCCGAAGTTAGCCGACGGACTAAGGCAGCAATCTCTCACGTTCACGGGTCACTCGTAATTTCGTCCTCTGCTGTAGATAAGGTATCTTACATATCCGGTGTTGAAGAGAAGACGCTGTTTGGACGCGCTCTTTCAGCTGTTTTGATACCCAGTCAGCCTCTCGATAATGCCGCCCGACTCGACGCCGCAACTTTGATTGATCGCTGCGAGCGTTGGATGGAACAAGAAGAACCTGATCGCAAAACCAGCCCACAGATTATTGCACCGTTCCAGCAAGGCCGCCCACTGATGAGCGAGGAGTTGTTCCCTGTCTTGCATTCGTCATTGAGACTTGTGCGCAAACCACCGAAGGTTCCGACAACTATGAAAAAAAACGAAGAAAAGTCGGAGCACTATCCCACTCGTGACGAGATCGATGCTATTAGGGACGTCGTGCGCTGCGGGCGCGAATTGGAAAAAGAACTTGTCTTATCCATAGACAAGAGCCTTTTGAAGGAAGACCTGTACGCCTACTATGCCCGCACCAAAGGTGTCGAGGCAGTCGCACGAAAAATAGAACGAAAAAGGGCCGCATTGGCCAGGGAGGGCAAGGACGAAAATTACGAGGTTGCAAGTGTTACTGATGTTGTGGGGCTACGGCTTATCACCCTCTTCAGAGACGACATTGCTGGTATATTGCACGGGCTTTGTAACATTCTTGTCGGCACCAACGGCAAGCGTGAGGAATTCACGCGATACAATCCATTCGTCCTGCCGCCCGAAATCAAAGAGGCACGCGCATATTTTTCGGAGACTTTTCCCGGAGCGCACAGTTATGCAGTGGATGCTCAGGAAATTCTCTCTAGTTACTTCGACAGAGCGCCACACAATATCAGCGCAGAGATCATACCACGTGATGAATATACAAGTGTGCACATCGTTTTGCGCACGGACATTGGTGAAGCTGGCGAACCTGTTGAAAGGGCCGTGAGCGTACCTGTTGAGTTTCAAGTTCGATCAGTGTTTGAGGATACTTGGGCGCAGATTGATCACAAGCTGAGATACACCCGAACGAGGGTGTCGTCGGAAGGTGACGAGGTTGGGTCCTATATCTCGGAACGAGAAGACATTCCACCCACCGCTGAACGCAGCCTGAAGTTGTTGAAACGTTTCTTGGACAACTCAGGAGACCTTGCCGAGATCATTCGTGATGAGGTTGAGGACACGCAGCCAGACTTTTCGAAGCCCACCCCTTCAATGGACTCGGCTGATGATTTCGCAACGACGATTGCAGCCCTTGGTGCCGAGCCTGCAGAATTTGATGATTTTCGATCTATGCTACTTAAGCGAGATGAACTTGACGAAGTCTATACCGGATTGGGCACACCAGAATCGGCGGATCATGCAGCTTTAGAAAAACTGAGAAAAGCGTACGGTAAGCTTGCAGAAGATATCAACCTCCTTTTTGAATCTCCCGCATCACGAGAGCGATTTATTCGCCTCGAAGCTGCGGATGACGCGACTAGGTTCTATTTCTATTCATTGCGCATGGAAGAAGCATTTTGTCGGGTCTTTTCGGCCAGTCCAGGTGACCTCAGTGAGATCAAGGAAGCGCGGAATATCTACTCTCAGCTTACAAAGGACTTCTCGGACTATGCACCGCTCCACTATCGGATGGCTCAGGCACAGAAATCCACTGGTGATTTGGGGCGCGCAATTTCAAGTATGGAAAAGGCTATTCATTGTCTTGAGAGTGGAAGCTATCTGTCCGGAGAGTATGATCATAAGCTGACTGAAAAACAGTTCAAAACACTTGTTAATAACGCAGATCGCGTTCTCGGTTTTTATATTTGGGCTCAAGCGCACAACATATTTTCGTCTGCTGATGATGAACAACGCTTGGAGTTAATCGACGAGACGGTTGCGGCTTATGATCACGCCTTGCAGATTACCCTGCGCGGCTTAGAACGCAGCGAAGACAATATGAGGAAGCGAAATCTCAATAATATTGTCGCATACTTGAATGATTCTGTTGTTCTTTTGGGAGGATTTGGAGAACTTGAGCAACTCAACAGTATTTCTGGGCGCTCGTATCAAGAGTTCTTCGACGAGCTCACATCTCTGTTGGATATAAGTTCCGAGACGTCTATTAGGCGTCTTGAAACACTTGCAACAGGCTACACCCTTTTGGGTCAGGCAGACGAAGCCCTTACGTGTGCAAACCGGATCGTCGATGTGATCACAAAAAACAAGCTCATTGCATCGGGTGAGATTCCCGCCGATGAAATTCAAGAAATCCTTGATATTGCTATAGAAATCAGAGCGGGAAGCTAGAAGTCGCCGAACTGTATCTTCACGATTTGTTCACCTATTCACACTAAGCATTGATGGCTATCTTGATGGAACAAAATGTTGCCACACTTGTTATGTACGTGTAGGCTAGAAAAAAAATGAGGAAAAGACGATGCGAAAACCAGACGGTGATGGCTAACTTAATATCCTGTTGCTGTCTGCTAGGCGTAGGATTTTATAGATATTTACATACTTGAAAAGGCGCTGACTGCGCCTTTTCTTGTTTGAGAAGAGATTTTACTCTCAATGCCGCAACCCCCGCTCCGCATGTGCCTCCTGGCTATCTAGCTGTCCTTCAACCTCTCGGCGGCGGCTTTCGCTAAGGTCAAGCTCTGCTGCAAGCTCTCGTCCAGCGTCTTGTAGTTCGCCTCGTCGTTCAGCAATCCGCTCAAGGCCTTCATGGATGCGGCTTGTGAACGAATGAGCAAGGTCACGCAGTCTTTCAAGCCAGCCAGTTCCCTCTCGATCCTGCCGGTCGAGCGTGTCTCCAAAGCGGTCAAGCCCTTCGCGGAGGCCTCTGAGGCCTTCACCAACCGCTCGACGCAAGCGAGCAAGTCGCGTTCCAAGGCTGTCAGTTGGGTCATCTAATCCTCCTCGATCCGAATGCAGGTCACGTGTCTCTCGCCCATCGTGCAGGTCCTGAGCCGTGTCTTCGACGGGTCCAGGATCAGCCAGGTCCCCTCGGGCCGCTCGATCCGTGTCAGGCCCATCTCGGTCAGCTCCGAGCGTGTCAGGTGCACATTCCAGAAGAAGCTGGCGGCCATCATCGAGGCGATCCCCGTCAGCACCATTGCCGCGATCAGCCAGGGCGAGATCGTCAGCCAGAGGCGGATCGACCTCAGCCGTGTCTCGAAGATGCTCGCCGTCTCGGTCTGAAAGCGGCGCGTATCGCTCGCGATGGTATGCTGCGCGGCGCCCACAATGTTCTTCAAATCGATCCTGAAGCTTTTCAGCTGGGATGAGATCGAGGCGACGTGTTCCTGCCTGATCTCGTCGAGCTCCGCGTTCAGTTTCTCGCTCAGCCGGGTCGGCTTGCCAGTCTTCATGGAAAATCTCTCCTTTCAGCCGCCAGCGCTCGCCGGTGTCGGGGTCGCGGGCGGTGACGTAGGCCTTGCCCGTGCGCGGCAGGTCGAAGCCTGCGTCGGTGAGCGCGCCGACCACGCTCGCGCGGTCGGTGATCATCCCGAGGTCGATCTGGTCCTGTATCCAGGCGTGCAGCTCGTCCCGGCCTTGGGCGCGGGTCGGAGCCTCGATGGTGTCGCGCATCTCCTGCGCGCGCTCCACGTCAATAGGATCGGCCCAGCCGTAGCGCTGGTTCATCACGTCCCGCAGGCTGTCATAGGCGTCCTGGTAACCCGGCGGCGCGATGTTAAGGCTCTTGCCCGTCGTCAGCTCCAGGCGCGGCGTGCAGAAGTGCAGCTCGACCCGGCCTTCGTGGCGATGGCGGACCCAGAGCACCTCATATTGCTCAGGGTCCAGCCCCGCGAAGGCCAGCCGCTCGAAATGGTCCATGACTTCGGTCTGCTGGTTCTCTGTCGGATCGTCACTGTCCGCAAAGCTGATCACGCCCGC
>FYBJ01001662.1_pt1 | contig 11250 bp, 7 predicted proteins | sample 1134611 | NCBI WGS metagenome assembly FYBJ01 (sample SAMEA104116008, study PRJEB20421) | marine metagenome | isolation source: marine | reverse complement strand
GTGCCCCAGGCGCTCAGCGCCATCGCGCGCGGCCAGTCGCCATGATCCTGAAGATAACGCTCGACGAGCAGATCGGCTGATTTCCAGCCCAGCGCCCAGGCGGCACGCGTCGGCAGGGCCCGGCTGTCGACGGAGAAGAAATTCCGCCCCGTTGGCAGCACGTCGAGCCGCCCCCGGGTGGGCGCCCCCGAGGGACCGGGCGCCAGAAAGCGCCCGTCGAGCGCCGCGAGGAGCCCGGCCATTTCCGCCCGTCCCGTCCCCGATACCAGCGGACGCAGTCGGCGCTCGATTTCGGCGAGGACCGCGCCGCTGGCAGGACCCGGCGGCTCGGCCACCCCGTCCAGAAGCGCGGCGCCAAACAGCTCCAGCCGTTCGACCGTGTCGCCGGCGCTGCGCCAGGGATCGGTGCTCATACCCGCAAGCGCCGCCGGCCGCGGGCCGCTCCAGGCCGCCGCCATTTCGCAATCGAGAGGATCGAATTGCAGATCCATATCGGCGACCAGCGCCCGCGGCAGCGACGCGTCACCGCCTTCGCCTGCGCCGCGGGGCACCCGGGTGAGCGCAAGGATCAGGTCGCGCGCCAGCCGCCCCTCCGGCGCCAGGCCGAAGACGTGCAGCCCGTCGCGGATCTGCGCCTCCTTCAGTTCGCAAAGATAGGCGTCGAGCCGGGCGAGCCGGGCGTCCGCGTCCTGCTCTTCGCCGATGCCCGCGTCCCGGTCGAGCCCAGTGGCCGACATCATCGTCAGAATTTCCTTGCGCAAATGCGCGATACGGCGGGGGTCGACCCCGGCCGCCTGGTAATATTCGTCGACCAGCACCTCCAGATCGCGCAGGGGGCCATAGGTTTCCGCCCGGGTGAGCGGCGGCGTCAGATGGTCCACGATCACTGCCTGCGAACGGCGCTTGGCCTGCGTGCCCTCGCCGGGATCGTTGACGATGAACGGGTAGATATGAGGCATGGGCCCCAGCACCGCTTCGGGCAGACATTCGTCGGACAGCGCCAGCGCCTTGCCCGGGAGCCATTCGAGATTGCCGTGCTTGCCCATGTGCACCAGCGCGTCGGCGCGAAACGAAAAGCGCAGCCAGAAATAGAAGGCGAGGTAGTTGTGAGGCGGCAGCAGGTCGGGGCTGTGATAGGTATCTTCGGGATCGATGTTGTATCCCCGTGCCGGTTGCACGCCCACGACCACATTGCCGAACTGCAGCACCGACAGCTTGAAGCGCCCGCAATCGACCTCGCCCCTTTCGAAAAACGGATCGGCCTCGGGCGGGCCCCAGCGGTCCTCGATCCGGCGGCGCAGGTTATAGGGCAGCGCCTGATAGGCGATATGGTAGTCCGCCAGCGAGAGATCGACCCCGCCTGCACGCCGGTGGCGATCGGTCAGCCAGTTGGTGGGCCCGGCGAGGATCCGTTCCATCAGGCCCTGGGCGTCGGGGGGCGGATCGGCGATCCGGTAGCCGGCGGCGCCCAGCGCCTTTATCACCTCGACGGTGGCCGCGGGCGTGTCGAGCCCCACGCCATTGGCCAGACGACCATCCTTGTTGGGATAGTTCGCGAGGATGAGCCCCACCCGCCGTTCGTGCGCGGTCCTGCGCGCCAAGGATACCCAGCGCGCCGCCAGATCGGCGACAAATCCGATCCGGTCGTTGCGCGCCCGGTAGGCAGCGACGGCGCATTGGCAGGCCTCGTCGAAATAGGCCTCGCCCTTGAAGCTGACGGCCCGGGTCAGGAGCCGGCCGTCGACTTCCGGCAGGGCCACGTTCATCGCGATGTCCCTTGCGCCCAGGCCCTGGCTGCTGTCGTGCCAGGTCGCTTCCGATCCGCCCGACAGCACCAGTTGCAGCACCGGCCGACCCGGTGCATCGAGCGGCGTGGGCCCGCGTACGCTACCCCAGGCCGCCGGATCGGGCGAAGACACGGCAAAGCTCGTGGCATTGAGCACGATATCGGGCGGGGTTCGGGCGAATATCCCCTCCAGCGTCGCCCGGGAGACCGGATCCTTCAGCGAGGCCACGAAGACCGGCAGGGGGTTCATTCCCCGCCGCAGCAGCGCCTTGACCATCTGATTGACCGGGTGCAGTCCCGCCCCCTGCAAAAGCGCCCGGTAGAAGACGAGTGCGGCGACCGGCTGCCCCTCCTGCCAGCGGGCTTCCAGGACGGCGGCATCGGTCTGGGGCTCTCCGGGCCAGTAATAGCCCGCACGCAACAGCGGCTCGGCCCCCGGCGGCTCCTCCCCCTGCCCCAGCATGTAGTTGGCGTAGCGCAGAAAGTTGGCTGCATTGGCCGGGCCGCCCTCGACCATGTATGACCAGAGCGCCTGCCAGTCGGCGCGGCTCACGCTGGACAGGGCCGCGAGTTCCTCGTCGGGCTTGTCGTCGCCGGGCAGCAGCGCCAGCGCAATGCCGGCCTCGCCCAGACGGGCGGCAAGCTGTTCGACCGCATAGCGCCAATAGGCGGCCCCCCCCAGGGTGCGCAGGATAACCAGCCGCGCGCCGCTGGCGGTGTCGTCGATATATTTGTCCACCGTAAACGGATGGGACAGCCAGCCGAGGTTTCCCAGCCGCAGCTCCGGCGCCTCGGCGCCCAGGCTCTGCCGCGCCTCGGAGAGCGCAGCGATTTCGGTATCCGCCGCAGACAGAAATATCACGTCCCCCGGCGTCTGGCCGGGATCGACAGGATCGCTGCCGTCGGTCACCTGCCCCGGGGTTGCGGCCAGCAGATGCATGTCAGGCGGCCTGTGCCAGCGCGGCGGTGATCGCCTCTCTGTCCAGCCCGGCCATTCCGATCACGACAAGCCGCGTCTGGCGCGTTTCCTGCCCCGCGAAGGGGCGGTCGTAATAGCTGTCGAGCCGGGGACCGACCGCCTGCAGCACCAGGCGCATGGGCCGGTTCGCCACCGCGGCGAATCCCTTTACCCGCAAAAGCCCGTGCGCGGCGACCGCTCTCTCTACCGCCCGGTGCAGCCGGTCGGGATCGGCGATCTCAGGAAGCTCAACCACGAAGCTCTCGAATTCGTCATGGCCATGGTCATGATGGTCATGGCGGTTTTCGCCTCCACGCGCACGCGCCCCGCCGAGGTCCTCCTGCCTCTGGTCGTCATCCCCGTGGCCGTCATCGTGGTCGTGATGGTGGTGGTGATGGTGGATCTCGTGACGCGCCGCCATGTCGTCCTCGGCCCAGACCCCCAGCCCCAGCAGGACAGCCGGCTCCACCCGGCCCATTTCTGCCGCGATCACCGACACGCCGCCGCGAACCCTTTCGCGCAGCCCGGCCGCGAGGGGCGCGGCCTCCGCGCCCAGCAGATCGCTTTTGTTGACCACCACCATGTCGGCGCAGGCGAGCTGATCCTCGAACAGTTCGGAGAGCGGCGTCTCGTGGTCCAGGCCGTCGTCGGCGGCCCGCTGCCGGTCCACTGCGGCCTCGTCCGCCGCGAAATGCCCCGCAGCCACCGCCGGGCCGTCCACCACGGCCACCACGCCGTCGACCGTCACGCGGGTGCGGATGTCCGGCCAACCGAAGGCGCGCACCAGAGGCTGCGGCAGGGCCAGCCCCGAGGTTTCGATGACGATGTGATCGGGCGGCAGGTCGCGATCGATCAGCTTTTGCAGGGCGGGGATGAAATCCTCTGCCACCGTGCAGCAGATGCAGCCGTTCGACAGCTCCACCACATCGTCGTCGGCGCATCCCTCGATACCGCAGCCTTTCAGGATCTCGCCGTCCACACCCAGATCCCCGAACTCGTTGATGACCAGAGCGATGCGTTTTCCCCCCGCCCGCTCGATCAGATGGCGGATGAGGGTGGTCTTGCCGGCCCCGAGAAATCCGGTCACCACGGTTGCGGGTATTTTCTGCGCCATTCCGGGCCTCCTGCCATAACGTTTGAGGTTGGGTATGACAGGGCCGCGGCCGGCGCAATATCCCAAACCGACCCTCGGAGGCGGTGAAACGGCGGCAAGCCGCCCTGAGGTTCAGATGCGCTCCAGCCAGGCGAGCGCCTGCGCCGTGCTTTCGGCACGGGGGCCGGGCGGCGGGGCCGGCCGTCTCTGCACGATCAGACCCAGTCCCAGGGCGGCGGCGGCGTCGATCTTGCTCCGGCCCGCCGCGCCGCCGGAATTCTTGGTCACGAGATGAGTGGCCCCGAAATCGCGCAGCAGCGCCATTTCCGCAGCCAGATCGAAAGGCGGTCGCGCGCGGATCAGCCGGATATGACCGGGCAGAGGCCCGGGGTCGGCGATGCTTCGCAGAGCGATGGCGACGTCGTCCCTACCGGCGCGCAGCAGCCCGGCGCTCCCCGCGCCCGTGGCCCAGACGGCACGGGCCCCGGCGGGGAGGAGCGCCAGGGCCGCCCCCAGGTCGTCCACAAGCTGCCAGTCCTCCGCCGGGCGGGGCGTCCAGGGCGGGCGCAGAAGCCGCAGCCGCGGCAGCCCGGCATCGCGGGCCGCCAGCCTGGCCGCGTCCGGCATCCGCTGCGCGAAGGGATGCGTCGCATCCACCAGTGCGGCAAAGCCTTCGGCCTGCAGAAAACGGTGCAGCCCGACGGCGCCGCCGAAACCGCCCTGGCGCAGGGTGATTCCGGGCGGCAGCGGCAGGGGATCGGCCACCCCCGCCAGCGACAGCACCACGTCCCAGCCGCCGGCCGAGAGCAGCGTCTGCGCCAGGTCCCGCGCTTCGGCGGTGCCCCCCAGGACAAGCACTCTCTTCATGGCACCGGCGGTGCCTCGGCCAGGATCTCGCCCTCCCGGTCCACAAGGATGATGCCGACGGCGATCCCGGCGCCGGCGGTTTCCTGCGCCACCGCGCGCGCCTCCTGCGCGATGGCCAGCGCCAGCGGCGCACCGGCGATGTGCAGCGCTTCGAGCGCGGTATTCGCGCCGGCCACCCCCTGCGGATCCGCCCCCGCGCGCCGCGCCATGTCGGCCAGCCGGGCGAAATCGACCTGGCTGCGCCCCGAATGGAGGTCGAGCGCCCCCTGCGCGAGCTTGGCAAGCTTTCCAGGGCCGCCCGCCACCGTCACTCGCGCAACCGGATGACGCCGCAGGTATTTCAGCATACCGCCCGCAAAATCCCCCATGTCGAGCATCGCGTGATCGGGAAGACCCAGCCGCGCCTGAGCCACACGCTCGGACGTGGCGCCTGTGGCACCGGCAACATGCGCCAGCCCCGCAGCCCGCGCCACATCGATCCCCCGGTGGATGGAGGCGATCCATGCAGCGCAGGAAAAGGGCCGGACGATGCCGGTAGTGCCCAGGATCGACAGCCCGCCCTCGATACCCAGCCGCGGGTTCCATGTGCGTTGCGCCAGTTCCACCCCTCCGGGCACGGCGACGGTCACCGTGAAATCGGCGGCGCGGCCGCGGGCCTGCGCGATCTCGCTCAGCGCCGCGGCGATCATGCGGCGCGGCACCGGGTTGATGGCCGGCTCCCCCGGGGGGACCGGCAGGCCGGGCCGGGTGACGGTTCCCACGCCCTCTCCCGCCAGCAATTGCAGACCGCTGCCGGGGGATGCCATCGCGACGGTCACGACGATCTCGGCCCCGTGGGTCACGTCGGGGTCGTCGCCTGCGTCTTTGATGACCGAGGCGCGCGCCCAGCCCTCGCCGCGCTCCTTGCGGTGGAGCGCAAAGGCGACGCGTTCGCCGCGCGGCAAGCCGATCTCGACCGGATCGGACCATTCGCCCGTCAGCAGCGCACCGCCCGCCGCCGCAGCCGCGGCGGTGGCGCAGGCACCGGTCGTGAAACCGCTCCGCAGGGGTCCCTCGGGTTTACGCGTCATGCCCCAGCTATAACGGGCAATGGAGCGCCGCTGATAGTGCAAAAAAGGCCGCGTCCCGGCTGTTGCCGCCCGAACGGGAGGCCTATAGTGCCGGCATGAGCGAGCAAACCTCCCCTCCCCTGCCGCCCGACCCGGTGGCCGAGGCCCTGGCCGGTCTCGAAGGCTTTGACATCCCCGATTTTCCGCCCGGTCTGGTCTGGCTCGTCGGGGCGGGGCCCGGAGATCCCGGGCTCATGACGCTTCAGGGGCTCAGCGCCCTGCGCCGCGCCGATGTGGTCATCTATGACGCGCTTGTCGACGAAGGGCTTCTGGCCTGGCGCCGCCCGGGCGCTACCGCCGAATACGCAGGTAAACGCGGCGGCAAACCCTCGGCGCAGCAGCGCGACATTTCCATGCGGCTCATCGAGCTCAGCCGCCAGGGGCTCCGGGTTCTCCGTCTGAAGGGCGGCGATCCCTTCGTATTCGGCCGCGGGGGCGAAGAGGCGCAGGCCCTCGCCCAGGCCGGCGTTTCCTTTCGCGTCACGCCGGGCATCAGCGCCGGGATCGGCGGCCTGGGCTATGCAGGTATCCCCGTCACCCACCGCGACGTGAACCAGGCGGTGACCTTCGTCACCGGTCACGACCAGGCCGGACTTGCCCCCTCGCGCATCGACTGGCGGGCGCTGTCGCAGGGGGCGCCGGTCATCGTGCTCTACATGGCGATCAAACATCTGCCGCAGATCCGCCAGGCGCTGCTGGATGCAGGCCGCCCCGCCTCCACCCCGGTGGCGGTGGTGCAAAACGCCACCCGCCCCGACATGCAGGTGCTTGAAACCGATCTCGGCGGCATGGTGGCCGATGTGCAGAGCAGCGGAATGGGCGCACCCGCCATCGTCTGTGTAGGAGAGGTGGTGCGCCTGCGCCAGGTGATCGACTGGGCCGGGCAACTGCGAGGCATCGCGCCGCGCGATCTCGACCCGCTGGGCCGCACCGCTGCCGCAGATGCCTGCTGAAAGACGCCGCAGGACGGTCGGGCGATGAAGGGCCTGGTCATCGCCGCCGCGACGTCGGGGGCCGGAAAGACGACACTTACCCTGGGGCTTCTGCGAGCCCTGCGCAACCGCGGGCTGCGGGTCCGCGCGGCGAAATCCGGCCCCGACTACGGCGACCCCGGGTTTCACCTGGCAGCCTCAGGCGCCGCCTCGGTGAATCTCGACGCCTGGGCGATGACCCCCGCGGATCTGCGGGCACGGGCGGCCGCACAGTCGGGCGACTTTTTGCTGGTCGAGGGGGCGATGGGCGTCCTCGACGGCGCCCGGGGCGGCGGCGGCTCGGCGGCAGATCTCGCCCGCGTCCTGGGCCTGCCGGTGGTGCTGGTCATAGACATCGCGCGCCAGGGCGCCTCGGCGGCGCTCTCGGCCGCGGGGCTCAGAGCGCTGGCCCCGGACCTGTCCATAGCCGGTGTCATCCTCAACCGGGCCGGTTCCGATGCCCATGCCGCACTCGCGGCCGAGCCGCTCCGGAAGGCGGGGTTTACGGTCTGGGGCGCCTTGCCCCGCGACGCGGAACTCGCCTTGCCCGACCGGCATCTGGGCCTGGTCCAGGCCGGAGAGATCGCCGCGCTCGAACCCCTCCTCGAGCGGGCAGCCCGGGCCTGCGAGGCCGCGCTCGACCTCGACGCGCTCTACGCCGGGGGCGCACCTTTGGCAGGCCTCGCGCCCGGAGCGGCACCGGACGGGGCGGAGCGGCGCTTCGCCCCCCTGGCGAGCCATATCGCCGTGGCCCGCGACGAGGCCTTCGCCTTTGCCTATCCGCACATGCTGGCCGACTGGCGCCGCGCCGGGGCGGAGATCAGTTTCTTTTCCCCGCTCGCGAACGAGCCGCCCGCGCCCGAGGCCGGCGCGATTTTCCTGCCCGGCGGCTATCCGGAACTCCATGCCCCGCGGCTGGCCGCGGCCGGCCGTTTCCGTAGAGCCATGCACCGGGCAGCAGAGGACGGGGCGGTCATCTACGGAGAATGCGGCGGTTACATGGTGCTGGGCGAGGCGCTCGAGGACGCGCAGGGCATCTCCCACCCGATGCTGGGCCTGCTGCCGCTCTCCACCGCCTTCGCGCGCCCCCAACGCATCCTGGGCTACAGGCAGCTGCGCGCCCTGCCCGGCGGAGTTTTCAATGGCAGCTTCCGCGCCCATGAATTCCACTATGCGACCATCACCTCAGAGGCGCCCGGCGCGGCCGACGGCAGGCTTTTCGAGGCCTGCGATGCCACTGGCGCGCCCTGCCCGCCTATGGGGCTGCGGCGTGGGCGGGTGGCGGGCTCTTTCGCGCATCTCATCGCCCCGCAGTAGCGCGGCGGGCCGACCCTGTTCTCATCCTTTTCTCATTGTCGCGAAAATATCCCCGCCGGAGGCGGCGCCTCACCTGCCGCCGTCGCGGCGCCGGGGGCGGAGCACATGCGGCATCTGCGCGTCGTAAAGCGCGCTGTCGGGAAATTCCGTCGCTTCGAAGATGCGCCCGACAAAGACCAGCGCCGTGCGCGTCAGCTTTGCCTTGCGGGCCTTGTCACGAATATCGCTCAGCGTGCCGCGCAGGAACATCTCGTCGGGCCAGCCGACCCGATAGGCGACGATGACAGGACAATCCGCACCGTAGATCGGCGAAAGCTCCCGCTCGACATGCAGCAGGTTGCGCACGGAAAGGTGGATGGCGAGGGTGGCGCGGCTGCGCCCGAGCGTCGCCAGATCCTCGCCCTCTGGCATGGAAGAGGACTTCATAGCGGTGCGGGTCAGGATAACGGTCTGGCCCACCTCGGGCACGGTCAGTTCCTGGCCCATCGCTGCGGCGGCGGCCGCATAGGCCGGCACACCGGGCACGATCTCATAGGAGATGCCCAGCGCGCGCAGCCTGCGGATCTGCTCGGCTATCGCTCCGTAGAGCGAAGGATCGCCCGAATGCACACGAGCCACATCCTGCTCCCGGACATGTGCGGCCTCGATCTCGGCAATGATCTCATCAAGATGCAAAGACGCGGTATCGACGACGCGCGCCCCGGCGGGCGCGCCTGCCACCACCGCCTCGGGCACGAGCGAGCCGGCATAGAGACAGACCGGGCAGGCCGCGATTAGCCGCTGCCCTTTCACCGTGATAAGATCCGGATCCCCCGGGCCGGCGCCAATGAAATAAACGGTCATGAAAGATCTCCGTCGATGCGCCGGGCATAACCGCGGGGTGTGTAAATCCATTGACCGCCCGCTCCGGCACCTATGTCGCCCGAGGCACAGACCCGGCTGGTGGACGCTCCGACCAGCACGATGGTCAGCATGTCGACCTCATCCACCTCGAGCGCGTCCAGACGGCGCAGCCGCAGCGTCTCGCTGGGCCGTCCCAGGTTCGAGGCCAGCAGCACCGGCGTCTCGGGCGGGCGGTGGCGCAACAGGATGTTGCGTGCCTCGGCCAAGAGCTCGCGCCGACGCCGCGACACGGGGTTATAGAAGGCCACGACAAAGTCGCCCTCGGCCGCCGCACGGAGCCGCCGCTCTATCGCCTCGCGCCGGGTCAACAGATCGGAAAGCGATATCGCGCAGAAGTCATGCCCCAGCAGGGCGCCCGCTCGGGCGGAGGCCGCCTGCAGCGCCGAGATCCCCGGCGCATGGGTCAGCCCCACGCGTCTCGCCGCCGCCGATACCCCGCCCTGTTCCTCCGGCCGGTCCAGGAGTTCCATCACCAGAGCGCCCATCGCATAAATTCCCGCGTCGCCCGAACAGATCAGTACCACCCGGCGCCCCTCGCCCGCACGCTCCAGCGCGTAGCGGCAGCGCGCCTCTTCTTCGCCCAGATCGAATTCCCGGTGCTGCTTGTCGCGCGCGGAGGGCCCCAGCAGGTCGAGGTAGAGCCCGTAACCCACCAGCTCCTCGGCCTCGGCGATCAACCTGCTGGCTTCCGGGGTGCGCCACTCCGCCTGGCCGGGGCCGATCCCGACCACCGCCAGATGCCCGCGAGAGCGGCCCGCCGCCCCGCCCGGGCCGATTTGGGCCAGCGCACAGGTGGCGGTCGCGGATTTGCGCTTTTCCATCTCCAGTTGGGCCCCGGGGCCCGCGGCAAGGAGCGCGGCCGCTTCCGCCACGCCGTGGCTGCCCACTTCGGCGAAGACCACATCCGAGGGGTGGGCAAGCCGCGGCGTCATCCGGTCGAGTTCGTCGGCCGGGTGAAACCGGGCGGGCACCTCCAGATGCGCCGCCAGCGCGTGAACCGCCGCCTCGTCGCTTTTCAGATCGATGGAATGGACCGCTGCGATGCGGCCCGGTGCGATCCCGGCCTCTGCCAGGCTCTGCCCCACGAAAGAGATCAGACCCTCGGGCGCCGTGCCCCGGGCGCAGCCCACCCCCAGTGCCAAGTCGCGTCTGCGCCAGATCAGCGGGGCGCAGCCCTCGACCCGGAGCACCACCGGCGCCTCGCCCTCCGGGGCCGGCAACTCTACCACCCGCCCACCCAGCGGTTCCAGCCATTCGGCCCCGCCCGAAAGCTCGGCCGCCGCCCCCGAGAGCAGTGCGGCCATCGCCGCCTTGGCGTCCTCGGGGTTTTCCAGCATCCAGCCTTCCGGCGGCTCATCGAGAGCCACGCCCAGACGCAGATCCCCCGCCGTCGTGACGAGCGCGGTCCCGCCCAGCACCTCGGCCAGACGGCGGCCCAGAGCGTTTGCGCCCCGGTGGCCTCCCAACAACGGCACGACGGCGCTGCCGTCCTCGACAACACAGAGCACAGGCGGCTCGCTCCTCTTGTCGCTCAGAAGCGGCGCGAGGCTGCGAATGACGATACCGCTCGATGCCAGAGCTATGATCGGATGGCCGGCGGCAAACAACATGCGCATATGTCCGCCCGCGTCGGTGAAGTCCCGCCCCCTGAGGGCGACACGCGCACCCAGCGCCCCGGCCAGCTTTTCCGCCAGAGGCAGGGCCGTGGGCAGTATCGCCAGCACGACGGGTTCCGGGCGGGGGCGGTCAGACATGGGCATCCTCTCCGGGAATCAGGATCATCGAGAAATAGGGTGCCTCCTGCGGGGCGGCGGCCAGCGGGCAGCAGCCCTGCCCGGGCAGCGAGGCGTGGCTGACGAAAATCGCGCGCTCCGTCAGCCCCAGCGCGTCGACCACCCCGCGCGCCTTGGCGAAATGGCGTCCGAGTTTCATGATCGCGGCGGCATTGGCGTCTTGCAGCCTCTGGCGCAACTGCGCCTCGGGCAGGGTCGCGGGCATCACGGTCAGGGTCTCCTCCCGCGCACAGAGCGGCCTGCGGGCGGCAGCCGTCACCGCCCCGAGCGAGCTTACCCCGGGCACGATCCGGGTCGGGAACCGCCCTTCGAGCCGGGCGAAGAGATACATGAACGAGCCGTAAAAAAACGGATCCCCCTCGCAGAGGACGATGACATCCCGGCCGGCCTCCAGTTCCGCGGCGATCTCGCCCGCCGCCCTGTCGTAGACCTGTCTCTTATACACATCTGACG